>OOFT01000001.1_pt1 | contig 150687 bp, 154 predicted proteins | sample 1670301 | NCBI WGS metagenome assembly OOFT01 (sample SAMEA98140918, study PRJEB22522) | marine metagenome | biome: marine biome; feature: marine water body; material: sea ice | place: Arctic Ocean | collected 11-Sep-2015 | depth 0.3 m
GTAAATGGGCATTCTCAGTTCGACGATGAATTACTTTGGCTTCGGAAGCGCAGAGAGCGCCAAGCCGGATTCGGCGAAGCCACGGGCAAGCACTCCTCGGCCACGTCGCACTTCAGACATGTCTGAAATCATTACGCTTGAGCCTCAAACATACGCGGACGCCAAAGAGGTTGCATCGCACTTCCGCACCGGAGTGCCGGTAATCGTGAACATTGGGGCCATGAGTGAAGCCGACGCAAAACAAATGCGCGACTTCATGCTGGGGCTAAAAGAGGGTCTAGAAGGCCACCTTCGAAGAGTCACCCCGAAGGTTTTTCTGCTGAGCCCGTCTCACGTGATCGTGTCTGACGCCGAATCCAGTTCTTCGGATTCGGACAATATGGACATTTCCTAAGGGCATGTCAATAATCGGACTCACTCTTTACTGGGTGCTACAGCTGTTTTTCTACGCGATGATCATCCGCTTCATAGCTGAGCTTGTGATGAGCGTTAATCGAAGCTGGAGGCCCAAGGGCCTTTTGTTGCCGGTATTTGACCTTTGTTACTCCGTTACCGATCCGCCTCTGAAGTTTGCCAGACGCTTCATTCCTCCTCTGAGGCTCGGCCCAATATCTCTTGATTTGGCTTGGACCGTGCTGTTGATTGCGGTACTAATTCTTCAGAGCTTTGCAAGAGGGCTCTAACTGCCAATAACATAGGGGCAGTTCATCGAGTCTAAAAATTTAGAAGAGGTTTAAACATGGCGCTGTTGCCCGAGGACATTCTCAGTAAGAGATTTCTAACTACTAAGTTCCGCGAGGGCTATGACCAGGACGAGGTCGATGACTTCCTAGACGAAGTAGTTCTTGAGTTTCGTCGTGTCGTCACAGAAAACCAGGACCTAAAGGCAAGCGGTAGCGAGTCGGGTCCATCCCTTTCCGCACCCGCTAAGGCGGTGCCCTTTCCTGAAGCGACCAATCCTGTCTCGGATGGCTCACTAGAAGGCACGGATTCCTCCAAGAGCATTATTGAATTGGCTCAGAAGCTGCACGAGGACCACGTTCGAGACGGTCAGGTAAAGCGCGATCAGCTGGTTCGAGACGGTCAAGAGCAAGCTGCCAGGCTTATTAGAGACGCTGATGCTGAATCTCGAGAGGTACTCGGAAAGCTTGAGATCGAGCGAAAGCAGGTTCTCGAGGCAATTGAGGAACTGAAACTCTTTGAGGCAGATTACCGAGAGCAGCTCCGTCGCTACATCGAAGACCAATTAGAACAACTAACTCGCGAAGAGGGATCCGCGATGGTTACCTCCGTCGAAGAAGTGAGCTACTCAGACTCTTCGGCTGAGTCGGAAGATTTGAATCAAAAGGAAGTTGACGATTCCGAGGGTGACAAGATCTAAGGGCGGAGCCAGGAAATTATTCATATTCCTTGGGACCGCTTTTAGCATTGTTGCAATCGACCAAGCCACGAAGTTTTGGGCCGAAGCAAACCTAACGAACCAATCGGTTCAAGTAATCGGAGATCTTCTGAGGTTCCGGCTTGCCTACAATGATGCGGCCGCGTTTTCACTGGGAGTCGGGGCAACTTGGGTGCTAACTCTCATCTCTACAGTGGCTGTAACAGCCATGCTTATTTATGGTCCGCGCATAAAGACAAGTTATTGGGCACTAATAGGCGGCTTCATTCTCGGGGGAGCAGCGGGTAATTGGATCGATCGGGCATTCAAGGCTCCAGAGTTTTTCAACGGCCACGTGGTTGATTTCATACAGATTCCCTTTAATTTCGCGATTTTCAATTTGGCAGACACTTTTTTAGTTGTCGGTGTGATCTTGGCAGTAATACAAACAGTTCGCGGAGATGAAATAGGCGGCGGACGTGCAGTCTAAATTGCTTCCTGTCCCGCCGGATATGGCGGGCTCTAGGGCAGATTCCGGGATAGCTAAAATGTTGGGTATTTCCCGCAGTCACGTCGCCGAACTCATCGCGGCTGGCGCAGTGAGTCAAAATGGCAGTCCGGTTGCAAAGTCCGATCGGTTGGTGGCGGATGCCGTTCTGGAGATTTTCCTTGAGGAAGTCTCCAGGGAGATCTCGGTGCAGCCAGAAGACGTAAAAGAGCTAAAGATTATTTTTCAAGACGAACACATAGTTGTCATTGACAAGCCATCTGGCGTCGTTTCGCACCCTTCTCAGGGGTTTATCGGGCCGTCGGTGCCAGGTGTTCTGATGGCCAGAGGTATCCAGTTGAGCACCTCGGGTGCTCAAGAGCGTCAAGGTATTGTTCAGCGGCTTGATGTTGGCACTAGTGGCCTTATGGTGCTGGCGAAATCCGAAATGTCATATTCGGTTCTAAAGCAGGCGTTTCGTGACCGAGTCGTAAAAAAGACCTATCACGCGTTAGTGCAAGGGCACCCTGAGCCGTCCCGTGGGACTATTGATACGCCAATTGGGCGTAGCACTAAACACGACTACAAGTTCACTATTTCGGCTGCAGGCAAGCCTGCAGTGACTCATTACGAGACCATTGAGGTTCTTCCTGCTGCCGCGTTGATGAAGGTCGGTCTCGAAACAGGACGAACTCACCAAATTAGAGTTCATTTCTCTCATTTTCGCCACCCTTTGGTCGGAGACCCGCTCTACGGCTCTGATCCGAAGCTGGCCGCATCTCTTGATCTAAATCGACAGTGGTTGCACGCAAAGAGGCTCGGCTTTGATCACCCGGCGACCGGCGAATTTGTGGAATTCGAAAGTGAATATCCAATTGATTTAGAAATCGCCCTCAATCGCCTTCGTGATGTCGACTTTCGCCTCTAACATGGGGGCTCTAAGAAAGGTGGAAAATGTCTGATAAGTCATTCGTCCACCTACATAATCATTCCGAATATTCAATGCTCGATGGAGCCGCTCGGATAAAGCAGCTTGTAGCAAAGGCAGCTGAACTCGAAATGCCAGCCATTGCAATTACCGACCACGGTAATAATCACGGTGCGTATGAATTTTGGAAGCAAGCTAAAGCGCACGACATAACCCCGGTTATTGGCATCGAGGCCTATCTGGCGCCCGGCAGTAGAAAAGACAAGACCCGTGTGCGTTGGGGTGATGGCGGCGGAGATGATGTCTCTGGTGGTGGCGCATACAGCCACCTGACCATGTGGGCGACAAATAATGACTCCATGCAGAACTTATTTCGACTCTCCTCAGAGGCTTATCTTTCTGGCTACTATTTCAAGCCGCGCATGGACCGCGAACTTCTTTCCAAATTCGGAAAAGGGCTTATCGCGACTACTGGCTGCCCTAGCGGCGAGGTCCAAACCAGGATCAGACTGGGTCAATATCAGGAGGCGTTGGACACGGCGGCGGAATTCCGAGACATTTTCGGCGAAGGTAACTATTTCGTAGAGGTCATGGACCATGGTCTTGAGATCGAAAAAAGAGTGAGAGACGACTTGCTTCGTCTTGCGAAGGACTTGAACCTGCCACTGGTAGCAACAAATGATTTGCACTACACCGAGAAGGAAGACTCAGTTGCTCACGACGCTCTGTTGTGTGTGCAGGTTGGATCGAATCTTGATGACCCAAATCGCTTCAAGTTCCAGTCCGAGGAGTATTACCTCAAATCCGCGAAGCAAATGAGAGAACTGTTCGCTGAGATTCCGGAGGCAGCTGATAACACTCTTCTGATTGCTGAGCGGAGTGAAATTGATTTTTCGAAGCGCGACCTCATGCCGAGATTCCCTGTTCCCGAAGGTCAAACGGAAGCAGGCTTGCTTGAAAAAGAGGTCTGGGAGGGCATGGATACCCGCTTCCCCAGCGGCTACTCGGATGAGCACAAGCGTCAAGCTGCCTACGAGATAGACGTCATAAAATCTATGGGCTTTCCTGGTTATTTCTTGGTAGTTTCTGACTTCATACGCTGGGCACGAGCCCAAGGAATACGGGTCGGTCCCGGTAGAGGCTCTGCGGCTGGATCACTGGCTTCATACGCCCTCGGTATAACTGAGCTTGATCCGCTAAAACACGATCTTATTTTTGAGCGGTTCCTGAATCCAGAACGTCTTTCCATGCCTGACATCGATGTCGACTTCGACGATCGCCGACGCTCTGAGGTAATCAAGTACGTAACTCAAAAATACGGTGATGATCGAGTAGCACAGATCGTCACCTTTGGCACAATCAAGGCCAAGCAAGCTCTCAAGGATGCCTCTCGAGTAATGGCATTGCCATATTCAGTGGGGGAGCGACTGACAAAGGCAATGCCGCCGATGGTTTTGGGAAGAGATATAGCGCTGAATGATCTGGTGGATCCAGATTCGGAGCGCTACTCCGAGGCGGCAGAGTTTCGGGAAATTATTGAGACCGACCCTCAGAGTCAAGAAGTATTTAAGCTTGCCAAGGGCCTGGAGTCTCTGAAGCGTCAGTGGGGTGTCCATGCGGCTGGGGTAATCATGTCCGCTGAGCCGCTCATGGACGTGATACCGATAATGAAGCGCGAGGAAGACGGCGCCATAATCACCCAGTTTGACCAACCCCCTTGTGAAGAGCTGGGTCTTTTGAAAATGGATTTTCTAGGACTAAGAAACCTGACGGTGATAGAGGATTCGCTTAGGAACATTTTACAAAACCGAGGCCAGACCGTGGTTTTGGAAAACCTCGATTTGAACTCAGATCAAAATACTTTCGACCTACTGTCTTCCGGCTTTACTCTGGGGGTTTTTCAGCTGGACAGCGACAATATGCGAGCTCTACTGAGGCTCTTGAAGCCCAGTGAGTTCGAACATATTTCAGCCGTCATAGCGCTATATCGTCCGGGACCAATGGGCATGAACTCACACACTAACTACGCGCAGCGAAAAAATGGACTGCAGGAGATTGACGGAATTCACCCGGAGCTAGCTGAACCACTCAAAGAGATTCTTGGCCCAACCTTCGGTCTGATTGTCTATCAAGAACAGGTAATGGCTGCGGCTCAGAAAGTCGCCGGTTACACGCTTGGACAAGCAGATCTTCTTCGAAGGGCAATGGGTAAGAAAAAGCCCGATGAACTGGCTAAGCAATTCGAAATTTTTAGCCAGGGCATGGTTCTCAATAAGTTCTCTAAGCCGGCTATCACTGCCCTCTGGGACACCCTCTTGCCATTTGCCGACTATGCCTTCAACAAGGCGCATTCGGCGGGCTACGGCGTCCTTTCGTACTGGACCGCTTATCTAAAAGCAAACTTTCCCGCTGAATATATGGCGGCGTTGCTAACTTCTGTCGGGGACTCCAAGGACAAGCTGGCTATTTATCTAAACGAGTGCCGCAGGATGGGAATCAAGGTTTTGGCTCCGGATGTCAATGAATCCATTGGGGTTTTTCAGCCGTCGGGGACGACATTCGTTTTGGTCTTGAGGCAGTAAGAAACGTCGGTCACAACGTTGTCGAGTCGATCATCCAGGCCCGAAGTGAAAAAGCGTTTAGTGGCTTTGATGACTTCCTGACTCGTGTGGGTCAGCAGGCTGCCACCAAGCGAGTTGTCGAGTCTCTAATCAAAGCAGGTGCATTTGATTCCTTTGGACACACCAGACGCTCACTAACGGCGGTGTTTGAAGAGGCAATTGAAACCGCCAGCGTGAAGCGCAAGCAAACAGCCAATGGCCAAGTGGATCTTTTCGGAGGGGTCCTCGACGATGACCCTTCAGTGGTTCAAGTTCCTGATCTTCCAGAGTGGACTAAGCGTGATCTTCTTGCCAATGAGCGAGATATGCTTGGCCTCTACGTCTCGGACCATCCGCTTGCCGGACAAGAGTCGATGCTGATGCGCAACAGCGACATGGGAACGATCGCCCTCAAGCAGAGCGACATTCAGGACGGGGAGACTGTGACGCTTGCTGGCCTCATCACCCAGGTGCAGCACAAGGTGGCTCGCACGAGCGGAAATCAGTACGGTCAGATAACCCTGGAGGATTTTTCAGGTGAAATTTCCATAATGTTTATGGGCAAGACTTATCTTGCAAACCGAGAGCATTTAGTTGCCGACCAGACTGTTTCAGTCCGTGGAAGAGTGTCTCGCCGCGACGAAGAAATGATGATGCAGGCCTACTCGATAGACATCCTCGACGCCGGACGGGAGCAGGGCGGAGTGTTGAGACTAAAAATCACTGACAGCTTGGCTACCAAGGAGCGTCTGCTGAAGCTTGGAGCAATTCTTGATGCTAATCCTGGACCGTGCGAAGTGCAGGTTAAGTTGGTCGGCGCAACGGACCGCCACTTTATGTTGCCGCAGCGTGTGTCGGTGGGTCATGACCTTTTCGGCGAGCTAAAAGCTCTTCTTGGAACCGATTCAGTTAGTTAGAAATTGTCCTGCAACCGGTCGCCTATCGTGTGATAACCGCGTTGAAAGTAGACAAGCGGCTGTTCGCAGATTCTTGTGACGTGAGCACTCTCTAGGGCCAAAATCACCACGGCATTCGACTCCACTTCAATTTTATTGATCACTCTTGCCATCATTACGCTGGAGGCCTCGGTGAAGATTGGAACCGATTCGGGGCCAATTTCAAAGTCGTCAGCAAGGAATCGGTCTTCCTTAGGCCCGGCTAGCTTCTGAGCCAGGCTCAGTAGCTGAGCATCCAGAGTGTGAACAGCCACGAGCTTCCCAGTTGAGATATGAGGGTAACTGGACGCCCCCTGCGAGATATTGAGGGAAATCAGCGGAGGAGTCGAGCCCAACGAGGTCACGGATGAGGCGGTGAAGCCAATTGGGTTCAGCTCGCTGTCGGCGGCGGTCACCACGGCGATGCCAGTTGCGTGGTTTCGAAAGGCAGCTTTTAGGCCGTCTGGCCCGGAAAGGTCAAAGTAATCATTGTCTATAGTCATGTCGGGATAAGGTTAGTTCATCCAGATTATTTAGTGGGGTTCTAACGTGCGGAAAATCGAGATTTCAGGCCAGATAACACCTGCCCTGATAGCCGAATTACTCCCGAGGGCCGCGGTCAGCATTGAGTCTGTGGCTGACACGGTTTCTCAAATCATTGCCGAAGTGAGGCAAAATTCCCTTGAAGCCCTAGACGCTCAAGCGGAACGCTTCGATGGTCTAAAAAACGTTTCGTTTCGGGTCCCCAAGACAGTATTAGCGGACGCGCTAAACCAGCTGGATAAGCCTCTTAGAGCGGCCATCGAGACCGCAATCACTCGAGTGCGGGCCGTTTCAATGGCCACAATGCCAACAGCCGTGAGGGTTGAATTGGATGAGGGGGCAATTGTTGAGCAGCTCTTTATCCCGGTCGACTCGGTGGGCCTATATGTGCCCGGAGGGAAAGCGGTTTATCCATCCAGCGTGGTTATGAACGTGGTGCCGGCTCAGGTTGCCAAAGTTCCGAGGATTGCCGTTAGTTCTCCAGCCCAAGAAAACGGTCTTCCGAGTCCGAGCGTGATGGCAACCTGCGCCCTGTTAGGTATCGACGAGGTCTATGGCATCGGGGGAGCGAGTGCGATCGCAGCTTTTGCTTATGGCGTGCCTGAAATCAATCTTGAGCCGGTGGCTATGGTTACGGGCCCGGGAAACATCTTTGTTGCCGCAGCTAAGCGCCAGCTGCGTGGCGTCATCGGAATTGACTCGGAGGCAGGGCCGACTGAGATCTTGATAGTCGCTGATGAAAGCGCAAACCCCCGATTTATAGCTGCTGACTTGATTTCTCAAGCTGAGCACGACCAAAACGCTGGGGCAGTTCTGGTCACTGATTCCGCAAGTCTGATTGAGGAAGTGCAGGCCGAGCTTGAGGTTCAGGTGAGTCTCGCAAAAAACCGCGATCGCATCGAAGCTTCTTTGGGTGGTATTCAATCTGCCCTAGTTCTGGTTGCCGACATGAACACTGCAATGGCTGTCGCAAACGAATACGCAACCGAGCACCTAGAAATCCAAACCGCTAATTCTGAAGAGTTGGCACGTCAGGTTCGTCACGCTGGGGCCGTGTTTGTAGGGGCTTACTCTCCGGTTAGTTTGGGCGACTATTTGGCTGGATCAAATCACGTCCTTCCAACTGGTCAACAGGCGAAGTTCAGTTCTGGGCTTTCAGTGTTTACTTTTTTGAGGACTCAACAGCATGTTACTTATTCGGCTGATGCTCTAGCAGCAGTGACGGACAGGCTTACAGTTTTTTCTGAGGCAGAGAAGCTAAGTGCTCACGGTCGGGCTGGATCGATAAGGCTGGAGGGGTAAAAGTGCACTGTCCTTTTTGCAGAAATTCCGATTCTCGAGTAATCGACTCCAGAACCAGCGATGACGGCGCGTCAATCCGCCGCCGCCGTCAGTGCCCCGAGTGTCACAAGCGTTTTACGACCATAGAAACCGCCACGTTGATGATTACCAAGCGCAGTGGTGTAACCGAACCGTTTTCACGAGACAAGATCGTTTCAGGCGTTAGGAAGGCTTGCCAGGGCAGGCCGGTGACCGACGCGGACTTGGCTCTGCTGGCGCAGCAGGTGGAAGAGGCCCTTCGAGCCACGGGCGCAGCATCAATTGAGGCTCAAGACATTGGCCTTGCTATTCTCGAACCACTCCGAAACCTAGATCATGTTGCCTTTATGCGTTTCGCAAGCGTTTATCAGGCCTGGGATTCGCTCGATGATTTCCAGGCGGCCATCGAGAGCTTGAGGGACTGACAAGTTGTTGTATAGATTTTTCTTCAAGGCGTTTTTTACCAAGCTTGATCCAGAGTTCGCGCACGAGTTAGTAGTAACTGCGCTGAGATTCCTGAGTGGAGTGGGGGTCATCAGAGCGGGCAAGGCTCGCGATGAAATCAGCGTATTGGGGCTCCAATTTGAGAACAGACTCGGGATGGCAGCGGGTTTTGATAAAAACGGAATTCTTATAAAGGCTTTGCACGCACTCGGTTTTGGCCACGTCGAAATCGGCACCGTGACGCCATTGCCACAGCCAGGTAATCCAAAGCCTCGGCTTTTCAGACTGCCAAAGAATCAAAGTCTGATTAACCGAATGGGATTCAACAACGAAGGAGCGGTTTCGGTTGCCGCCCGAATAGCTAAATTGCGGAAAACGAATCAACGGCTTCCCATTATTGGCGTAAACATTGGAAAAAATAAGACAACCAGTCAAGAGCTTGCTGCGGAGGACTACAGGCTTGCCGCAAAAACGCTTGCACCGGTTGCCGATTACCTGGTCGTGAATGTATCCTCACCAAACACCGCCGGGCTTCGCGATTTGCAACAAGTCGCTGAACTTCGCCCAATCCTTGTCGCCGTCTTGGCCGAAGCTCAAAATGTTCCAGTTTTGCTAAAAATAGCACCGGACCTTATCGATTCCGACATCGAGGCCATAGCTTCATTGGTTGTCGAATTGAAATTGGCTGGCATGGTTGCGACGAATACAACAATTTCTCGCGAGAATCTGATCACCGAGAGCAATGAAGCTGAGCCCGGAGGCCTCAGTGGTCCCATCTTGGCAGAACGGTCGACCGAGGTTCTGAAGCTCCTCGGCAAACTTCTTCCAAGTTCGATGACCGTAATTTCGGTGGGTGGAGTCATGACTAAATCTGACTATGCGGGGCGAATTTCCATGGGCGCCGATTTAGTCCAGGGGTACACCGGATTTGTCTACGCTGGGCCGTTTTGGGCCAAGCGCCTTACTGCCCGGTAGGCCTTGGGTTTGGGCTCTTCGTCAAGCTCGGGTCCGTTACGACCGAGCTGCCTAGGATTTCATCCACTTTCTTCATGGTCTCTGCTGGAATCTCAACACCAACCGCTGCAACGTTGGAGGCGATCTGTTCCGGCTTTGAGGCTCCGACAATTGCGGCGGCAACGTTCTGGTTTTGCAAGACCCACGCAATTCCAAACTGGGCCATTGTCAGGCTCAATTCCTCCGCTAGCGGCCTTAGTTTTTGGACCTTGGTCAACGTGTCTTCGGTCATGAACTTTTCCATGAAGCCTCCGATTTCAGAATCAGCGGCTCTTGAATCTTTAGGTAACTCAGCATTAGGGAGATATTTGCCGGTCAGGACACCCTGAGCCAAGGGGGACCAGACGATTTGCGAAAGGCCCAACTCTTTGCTCGCTGGGACTACTTCACCCTCAATTATTCGCCACAGCATTGAGTACTGAGGTTGGTTTGAAATAAGTCGGTAGCCCATCTGGGTTGCTAGCGCTTGTCCTTGTCGTATCTGGTCAGCGGTCCACTCGGAGACGCCGACGTAGAGTACCTTGCCCATTCTGACTAGGTCCGCAAAGGCCTGCATCGTTTCTTCAAGCGGGGTTTCGTAATCGAACCTATGTGCCTGATAAAGATCGACGTAGTCGGTATTCAAGCGATTGAGGGAACCATTGATCGACTCCATGATGTGCTTGCGGCCCAGCCCCACATCGTTGGGACCTTTTTCGGCTACTGGCCAGTACACCTTGGTTAGAATTTCGAGGCCTTCGCGGCGCTGCCCCTTGAGGGCAGTACCAAGAACGGTTTCCGCCGCCTGATTCGCATAAACGTCGGCGGTGTCAAAGGTTGTAATTCCACCCTCGAGAGCCGCGTGGACTGTCTCGATGGCTTGCTTATCTTGGACCTGGGAGGCGTGAGTCAGCCAGTTTCCGTAGATTATTTCTGAAACTTTGAGTCCGGAAGTACCTAGGTGTCTGTGCTGCATTTTTTTACTCCTTTTCTTGGTGCCGACGGTCTAAAGCTCTAATTTAGTAAATCTTGCGACCTGTGGTTTCGGTATCCGCAGTGTCCGCATCTGAATTGAACGCATGGCCCCGTACCAAGCTAAACCGCCATCTAGATTTTCAGCGCCTAGTTTGTTGCCAAGTTTTTTCTTCACAGCCTTGCCGACTAAGAACGAATCCACCGCGACGACTGCAAACAGCCCCCACATGGCAAACAGCGCGATTATTTGAATCTCGTAGGAGTCAATGAATGTCATTAGGACTACTACAAACAGCATTGGCAATACAAGTTCTCCCGCGGTGAAGCGAGCATCAACCACGTTGCGAGCAAGTTTGCGCTGGGGACCCTTATCTCGGGCTCCAAGATAGCGCTCTTCTCCTGCCATCATTCCTTCTCGCGCTTTTTGACGCTCAGCACGGTTCTTTTCCTTATCCGCACTCTTGGCCTGTTTGCTGCGATCGCCAACCAGTGGGCGCTTTCGAGCAAGCTCACGGTCTTTTCTCGACGGGGTTGGGCGACCTTTGCCAGCCTGGGTGTTGTCCTCTTGAGTCATTGAATCCTCTTGTCCGATGTGCCTAAGATTACAGGCATGGCATTTTCTTCTATCCCAATGAACCCTAAATGGTTTGAACCCGCTAGTAAATTCGTGGATTCGTCATTCCCGGCCGCTGTTGCCAAATTGGGCCAGTTGGTCAAGATTCCGGGTATCGCTTGGCCGAGTTTTGATCAGGGCAATCTTGAGCTTTCGGCTGAGAAAGTTGCAGACGAATTCCGTCAGCTGGGCTTTTTTGACTTTGTCGAAATTCGAAGAGCGGCAAAGCCATCAGGGGATTCGGGGGCTCCAGCGTTGGTTGCAAGAAAAGCCGGTCACCCAGACGCGCCACATGTGCTGTTGTATGCCCATCATGACGTGCAACCACCGGGGGATAGGTCTCTATGGGACACGGAGCCTTTCGAAGCCACCTTGAAGGGCGATCGACTCTTTGGAAGAGGTGCCTCGGATGATAAATCCGGAATCATCACCCACTTGACTTCTCTTCGGGCTTTTATTGAGCTCGCCACTGAGATTCGCATCGGCGTAACTGTATTCATTGAGGGCGAGGAGGAGGCCGGATCGGAGTCCTTCCCGGAGTTTCTGAGGACAAACCATGCTGATTTAGCCGCCGATCTCATAGTTGTTGCAGACAGCGGGAACTGGAGCGAAGACGTTCCCGCTCTTACAAGTTCGCTACGAGGGATGGTTTCGCAAACTTTCACGCTGAGGACCTTGGATCACGCGCTGCATTCAGGAATGTATGGGGGTCCGTTACCTGACGCCACCACCGCCATGATTCGACTTCTTGCTTCGCTGACCGATGAAAAGGGAAATGTCGCTATTTCGGGTCTTGATTCGGTTCCAATCGATGGACCGGAACTATCTGATGAGGAATTTACTCAAGTCGCCGGACTTCTGCCCGGTGTAGAGCGGCTGGGGACTAAAACCGTAACTCAGCAAATCTGGGGAGAACCAGCCGTAACAGTGATCGGCCTAGATCTTCCGGCGGTAGATGTGGCATCTAATACCGCCCAGCCGGCAGTCCGGGCCAAGATCTCCTTGCGTCTAGCACCTTCCCAAAGCCCAGAGAGCGGACTTGAGGCACTTAGAGACCATCTGACCCGCCATAAGCCTTTCGGGGCAGAGCTGGAGTTCGGAAGACATGAAGCCGGTCCCGGGTACTTGGCAAAAGATGGCTGGGCGGCCAAGCTGGCCCACGAGGCCTTTTCCGCTGCGTGGCCGAATCCCAGTGTGAACATGGGGATCGGCGGCTCTATACCGTTTATATCTCAGTTTGCTGAAGCTTTTCCAGGCGCCGAAATTCTTGTAACCGGGGTAGAAGAGCCAGATTCAAGGGCACATTCGCCAAACGAGTCACAACATTTGCCGACTCTAAAAAGAGCCATACTGGCTCAAAGTTTGATTCTGCTCAACGGGAATGACTTAGTCAGATAACTGTTAAACTATTCATCGGAGGTCCAAATGACACAGGTAATAGCACACGGCGTAAAGCTCACAGATTTCGCAGTATCCAAGGTTCGTTCCTTATTGGAGGCCGAAGGTCGCGACGACCTTCGTCTGAGAGTTTCTGTGCAGCCGGGCGGTTGTTCAGGTTTGATTTACCAGCTTTTCTTTGACGAACAGCTTGAGGAAATTGACGCGATTGTTAGCTTTGACGGAGTTGAGGTAGTTGTGGACCCAATGAGCGTTCCATACCTTGACGGTGCCTCAATCGATTTCGAGGACACAATCCAAAAACAAGGATTCACGATCGATAACCCTAATGCCGACGGAAGTTGCGCATGCGGAGATTCTTTTAGCTAAAGCGCGGTTTTCAGGCAGGTCCCTGACCCTTATCGGTTAGAATTTAGTAGTTCAAACTAACAATTGAAGGATCAGAAATTGAGTAAAAACCGTACTCGCATCAGTGCCGTAGCGCTTTTCTCAAGCCTAACTTTGGTCCTGAGCGGTTGCAGTGCGGAGCTCCAAAGAGGATTTTTGCCTGATGCCTCCGGAGTTACCAATCACACAGACCGAATAATTGGACTCTGGACCACCTCTTGGATCGTTCTCCTGGGTGTCGGAGTTGTCTCTTGGGGACTAATAGCGTGGGCTCTTATTGTCTATAGACGCCGTAACGGCGCAACAGGCCTTCCATCTCAGCTTCGCTACAACCTTCCAATTGAAACTCTCTTTACAGTGATCCCATTGATTCTTGTTGTTGGTTTCTTTGCCTTTACCGCAAGAGACATGACCGCCATCGAAGCCAAAGTGGAAAACCCAGATATTCACATCGAAGTTATAGCGAAGCAGTGGAGCTGGGATTTCAATTACGTGGATGACAATGTTTATGACAGCGGCATTCAGGCACAATTCACCGGCACAGAAGAAAACATCTTTGAGACGCTTCCAACTCTTTACTTGCCGGTTGATAAATCCGTGCGTATAGAGCTGAACTCCAGAGACGTAATTCACTCGTTCTGGGTTATCGACTTCCTTTACAAAAAAGACATGTTTCCCGGACACACAAACAACATGTACTTCACTCCTCTGAAGGAGGGCACATACGTGGGTAAGTGTGCCGAACTTTGCGGTGAGTACCACTCGATGATGTTATTCAATGTGAAAGTGGTCTCTCAGACAGAGTATGACTCTCGAATGGGTGCCCTTGCCACGCAAGGAAACGTAGGACAGCTTTCAACAGAGTATGACCGAAACCAAAATCTCCCTGGCGGAGATCCGACTATTAGAGGCTAGAGATCATGGCTACGATCACACCAACAAGAACAAACCCTGCGACCTTCAAGCCGAGGCGTAGCAAGGGTGAAATAATTGTCGACTGGCTGACCACCACTGATCACAAGAAAATTGGGTACCTCTACCTGATTACATCATTCTTGTATTTCTTGCTTGGTGGAGTTATGGCCCTAGTAATTAGGGCGCAGCTAGCATTGCCGGGACTCGAAATCGTTGCCACAAAAGAGCAGTACAACCAGCTTTTCACCATGCACGGAACAATCATGTTGCTTATGTTTGCAACTCCACTTTTTGCAGGGTTCGCAAATGTTCTGATGCCGGTTCAAATCGGAGCTCCAGACGTCGCGTTTCCTAGGCTAAACGCAATTGCTTACTGGTTCTTTAGCTTTGGAAGCCTAATTGCAGTTTCTGGATTCTTTACGCCTCAGGGTGCTGCTAGCTTCGGCTGGTTCGCCTATGCACCCCTTTCTAACACCACATTCTCACCTGGAATCGGTGGGGACCTGTGGGTATTTGGGCTTGCGCTCTCGGGGTTCGGAACGATCCTCGGTGGAGTGAACTTCATCACGACAATCATCACAATGCGCGCTCCCGGAATGACAATGTGGCGGATGCCGATTTTCACTTGGAATACTCTGGTGACTTCAATTCTTATCATCATGGCGTTCCCTCCCTTGGCCGCAGCTTTGTTCGCGCTCGGCGCTGACCGTCAATTTGGCGCTCATATCTTTGATCCTCAAAACGGCGGGGCTATGCTCTGGCAGCACTTGTTCTGGTTCTTTGGTCACCCGGAGGTCTACATCATTGCGCTGCCGTTCTTCGGCATCGTCTCGGAAATCTTCCCGGTATTTAGCCGCAAACCGATCTTTGGTTATAAGACTCTCGTTTATGCGACGATCGCTATCGCTGCCTTGTCCATGACCGTGTGGGCTCACCACATGTACGTCACAGGGCAGGTCCTACTTCCGTTCTTCGCCTTCACTACGATGCTTATCGCGGTTCCTACCGGAGTGAAAATTTTCAACTGGATCGGAACGCTCTGGCGCGGATCGATTACTTTTGAAACACCGATGCTTTGGAGCTTAGGATTCTTGGTCAGCTTTGTCTTCGGAGGTTTGACCGGAGTGATTCTGGCATCTCCTGCTCTTGACTTCATGCTCTCTGACTCTTACTTCGTGGTCGCTCACTTCCACTATGTGGTCTTCGGTACGGTTGTATTCGCCATGTTCGCGGGCTTCTATTTCTGGTGGCCAAAGTTCACCGGCAAAATGCTGAACGAGAGGCTTGGAAAGATTCACTTCTGGATCCTTTTCGTTGGCTTCCACACCACATTCTTGGTCCAGCATTGGCTTGGGGTCTTGGGTATGCCAAGGCGTTACGCAACTTACCTTCCGGAGGACGGGTTCACTGAGATGAACCTGATCTCTACTGCAGGGGCTGCTCTACTCGCTCTTTCCATGATTCCATTCTTATTCAATGTCTGGATAACTGCTCGTAAGGGCAAGATGGTAGAGCTCAAGGATCCTTGGGGTTACGGCCGCTCGCTTGAGTGGGCGACCGAATCTCCGATTCCGAGGCACAACTTCCACTCGATCCCGAGGATTCGTTCAGAGTCTCCTGCTTTCGACCTGAACTACCCTGAGCATGCTGCTCCGGAAGCGAAGGCTTCCTACAGCAAAGAGGGCATTGCGTAATGCGCTCTAACATTGGGCTGCAAATGGTGATGGCGGCCTATCTTGCAGTAGCTACGATCGGTTACGTCATCGTGTCCTACCTTGTGTTTGGATACGTTGAACCGATTGGCACCATCGTTATAGGGTTTTCTGTTCTTCTATCCCTGCTAATTGCCTTCTTTCTCTACAGCGGTCTCAGCAAGGACTCAGCGCTTCCAGAGGACCGTCTCGACGGCGAGATTGCCGACGACTCGGGTGAGGTTGGATTTTTCAGCCCTTGGAGCTGGTGGCCGCTGGCTCTAGGCTTGGCTTGCGCGATGTTGTTTCTGTCTCTTGCTGTTGGTTGGTGGGTGACGTTCATAGCTGTCCCACTAGCCATCGTTGCCGTTCTAGGCTTTGTATACGAGTATTCACGCGGAGCTCACGCCCACTAACGGATCACCCTCCTGCCAGTCAGACCTTTACCAGCGATACCCGCTGTCGGCTTTCTGCCACCCGCTGTCCGCTTCGGTATGCGCGTGGGGCTCAAGCCCCTTATCGGTGTGTTCTTCCTGTCAATCGTGCCTTGACCTAGTCATCTTCGCTACCGGCTTCCATCCAACTGCCGTGTGTGGGTCTTCATGTGGAGTTCACGCTTACTAACAGTGCATTCTTCCTGCCAATCAAGCCTTTTGTAGCCAGGCCCGCTATCGGCTTTTATTCAATCGCTGTATCTCGAGCTCGTCGACAAGCTCGCTTCCCGGAACATTGACGATAAGGCGGTTGGATTCTTTGTCGCATCCAACTCTGTATAGACGGGGCTCGCCCCTCATTCTTGGGGACTGGTCCTGACTGAGCGCAAGGACTCCTGGCGATGCGTCGAGTTGAGTTTCGGCTGGACAATACCGGTTAAGAAACAAACCCCGAACCTTGAGAGGATTCGGGGTTTGTCAGCGTGCAAGTAGTTTATGCGTCGATTGATTTCCGCTTGCGTGTTGGCTTTTCCTCCACAGCCTCTGGGGCGTGGTCAGCATGTGCGAGCTCGTATTCTGCCTTTGATACAGGGGCAATACGGTCTTCGAAGTAGATCTTTGATACTGCCGAGCGAAGACGATTGCTTAGACTTATCTTCCCATTCGAGTCCGGACGGGCAAGCACCGGCTGATAGTCCTTGTAGTCGATTAGCTTCCACAGTTCGTACTTGTCTACTGTTTCGTGAACCTCAATGTATTCACCGTGTGGCAACCGCACAACGCGGCCGGTTTCCCGTCCGTGGAGAACTACCTCTCGGTCCTTATTTTGAAGCGCAATACAGGCGCGCTTCGTGACGAAGTAGGCAATTCCAGGTCCGACAAGAAGCATTATCTGCATGGCTACCAGTACCTGGTTTAGGGACATCTGGAAGTTCGTTGCTATTAGGTCAGTGGACGCACCTGCCCAAAGAACTGCATAGAAGGTAACTCCAGCGGCACCGATGGCGGTCCGAGTCGGAGCGTTTCTTGGTCGGTCAAGCACGTGGTGCTCGCGCTTGTCCTTTGTTACCCAGTTCTCGATGAATGGATAGGCCGCAACTAGCGCCAAGAACAACAGCGAGACAATTAGGGGCACCATGACTCCCATCGGAATCACGTAGCCGAAGATGGAAATGTCCCAGCCTGATGGCGCTAGGCGCAAGGCGCCGTCTAACCATCCGATGTACCAGTCTGGTTGAGTACCTGCTGAAACGGGGGAGGGGTCGTAGGGTCCGTAGTTCCAAATGGGGTTAATTGTGAATGTCGCTGCTATGGCCGCCACAACTCCAAAGACCAAGAAGAAGAATCCTCCGGCTTTGGCAACGTAGACGGGCATTAGCGGATAACCGACAACATTGTCATCTGTGCGTCCTGGACCGGAATAGTGAGTGTGCTTATGAATGATGACCATCATTAGGTGGACGCCGATAAGCACAATAATTAGTGCCGGAAGAATCATTATGTGCAAGCTGTAGAGCCTGGCAACTACCTCTGTACCGGGGAATTCCCCTCCGAAGAATCCGGAGCTAAACGCGGTCCCAATTACTGGGATGCCCTTGATCATTCCGTCAATAATACGAAGACCGTTTCCGGATAGTAGATCGTCAGGAAGGGAGTAGCCGGTGAATCCAGCGCCCATACCCATTAGGAAAAGCAAGAATCCAACTACCCAGTTGAGCTCACGTGGCTTGCGGAATGCACCGGTGAAGAAGACTCGAAGCATGTGCAGTCCGGCTGCAGCAACGAAGAGCAGAGCGGCCCAGTGGTGAACCTGTCTCATTATTAGGCCACCGCGAATGTCAAAGCTGATGTCCAAGCTCGACGCGTAGGCGATAGACATCTGGGCACCCTTGAGAGGTGCGTAGCTGCCGTTGTATTCGACTTCGGCCATTGAGGGTTGGTAGAAGAAAGTTAGGAATGTGCCTGATAGGACCAAGATCACAAAGCTGTACAGAGCGACCTCACCAAGCATGAAGCTCCAGTGGTCGGGAAAGACTTTACGTCCAAAGCCCTTGAGGACTGCTGAGACGCTGAGACGCTCGTCTAAGTAGTTGGCTGCCCCTCCTACGAATCCCGGCTTGGCATCTGTTGTGCTGGTGTCTGTTGTATTAGTCATTTGTTATTTCCTTATGTCCCAGAACGAGGGTCCGACAGGTTCCAAAAAGTCACTTCGAGCAATTAGGTATCCCTCAGCATCAACAGCGATTGGTAGCTGGGGGAGAGAACGCGAAGCGGGGCCAAACACAACTTCGCAGTGGTTCGCCAGATCAAAGGTCGACTGGTGGCATGGGCAGAGCAGGTGGTGAGTGTGCTGCTCGTAGAGCGCTACCGGACAGCCAACGTGAGTGCAAATTTTCGAGTATGCAACTATGCCTTGATAGCTCCAGTCCGCCTTGGCCGGATCTTCGTTGAGGTCGCTTGGGTTCACTCGAACGAGCAATACTGCTGCTTTAGCCTTTTCCTCGAGCTTGTGTTCTTCCATCTCACTCAAGCCCTCAGGAATCACATGGAAAACAGATCCAATAGTTACATCAGAGGCCTTAATCGGGATACCGGTTGGGTCCTTGGTCAGCCTTGTTCCTGCCTTCCACATTGTGTGCTTCAGGGTGTCGCCAACAACCGGACCTAGGTCGCCAAAAATAATAATTGCCGGTATTGGGAAGAACACAAGAGCGCCGTACATGCTCCTTCGAATTAGCTTTCTTCTTGAGAATCCAGACTCTCCGTCAGCGAGCTTTACAATTTCCAGGGCCTGAGCACGGGTTTCGTCCGAGCTTCTTGCTTGGTGACGCATTTCGGACACTTCATTGTCCGGCATCAAAGTCTTTGCCCAGTGAACGGCTCCAAAGCCGATACCGAACATGGACAGGGCCATACCGAGACCCATCCACAGTGAGTTGTTTCTAGTTGCCGACAGGTCGCCGTCCACGATAGGGAAAGCGAAAAAGCCCCAAATTGCTATGATCGCGCCAACGACGCTGACTCCAAACATGACTGCTATCTGCCTTTCGGCAGTACGAGCGTGTTTTTCGCTCTTGTCGGTCATGCGAATACGGTGCGGCTCGATTCCAGGGTTTGCAATCGGCTTTTCTATGTCTGTGGCTAGCCCAGGGGAGTAGCTCTTTTCAATATCGCTCATGCGCTATCTCCTAATTCGACTTTGCCCCGAGCCATACAGTGATGGCAATAATGAACCCCAACCCGAATATCCAGGTAAATAATCCCTCGGCGACTGGGCCAATAGAACCCAATTCGAACCCGGCTACCGAATCATTGTCCTCGATGTACTTCAGGTAGGTGATGATGTCTTTTTTATCTTCTGGCGTCAGGTTTGCGTCGTTGAATACCGGCATGTTCTGAGGTCCGGTAACCATTGCTTCGTAAGTGTGCTTAGGGGTTGAGCCTGCAAGAGCCGGGGCAAACTTACCTTCTGTCAAGGCGCCACCAGCTCCGACGGCATTGTGGCACATTGCACAGTTGATTCTGAACAACTCTCCACCGTGAGTAGCGTCTCCGTCTCCGCGAAGATATTCTTCATCCGGAATTGCTGGACCAGGGGCAAGAGATGCAACATAGGCCGCCATTGCGGAAATCTGTTCCTGAGTGAATTGCACGGGCTTGGCACGTAACTGAGGACCTGAGCCCTGACCTGGCATGCGGCCAGTGCCTACCTGGAAATCAACTGAAGCGGCACCAACACCTATGAGGCTGGGTCCTCCAATGGCACCCTCACCATTTGTGCCGTGGCAAGAAGCGCAATTGGCCAAAAATAGCTTGCGACCTTCTTCAACTTGAACCGGAGAACCGGCTTCTGCCTGAACTATGTTGGTAGCCGTCGCGTAACCTCCACCTGACAGTACTAGGCCAAGGAACACCACTAGTCCCGCGGCCCAAGGGCGCCGGCGCATCGGTTTTGCTGAGCTCAACTTTTTCTCCATTTTGTTATTTGAGGATGTAAACGACTACGAAAAGACCAATCCAAACCACATCTACAAAGTGCCAATAATATGAAACAACAATTGCGCTCGTTGCTTCCCTGTGACCGAAATTCTTTGCAGCGTAGGCGCGACCAATGATGAGCAAGAACGCTACTAGTCCTCCGGTTACGTGCAGAGCGTGGAACCCGGTAGTTATGTAAAAGGCGGAGCCGTACGAATTAGAACTGAGGGTAATCCCCTCAGAAATCAGCATCGCGTACTCCCAAATTTGTCCCGAAACGAAAATTCCTCCGAGTACATAAGTCAAGAAGAACCACTCGACCATTCCCCACTTAGCAGGGGATGCTCCAGTGCGCCTCGGTTGCAGCCTCTCGGCAGCAAATACGCCGAACTGTGCAGTAAAGGAGCTGGAGACAAGAATGAGAGTGTTAACGAGCGCAAAAGGGACATTCAGGATCTGCGCATCATTTGCCCAGAGGTCTGGCGCCCCAGCCTTGAGGCTGAAGTACATTGCAAAAAGACCGGCAAAGAACATAACTTCGCTACCAAGCCAGACAATAGTGCCGACCGAAGTGGAGTTCGGCCTATTGATTACCGGGGGGGCAATAGCTTCGGAGGTGGAGATCATGTTTCAAGGATACCCGAGGAAGCCTTTCTGTGGCCCGGAAACCGCAAGGTTCCCAATATTTTTGAAGAATTTCTACACTTTGGGATAGTTAGACTGCTGTAATGACGATTCAGACATGGCCGGAGGTGCTGACATCCTTGGTAGCGGGTCAAGACTTGACCCGCGAAACTGCCAGTTGGGCAATGAGCCAAATTATGTCCGGCACCGCCACGGCCAGCCAGCTAGGCGGGTTCATGACGGCCCTTAGAGCCAAGGGCGAAACAGCAGCCGAACTCGGTGGGTTGGTCGATGTAATGCTTCAAAATGCTGAGAAACCCAACATTTCCAATGATGCGCTTGACATAGTCGGAACCGGGGGAGACCTAGTCGGCACCGTGAACATCAGCTCCATGGCTGCTGTGGTTGCTCGGGCCTCAGGGGTTCCAGTTCTAAAGCATGGTTCCAGGAGTGCGTCAGGAAAGACCGGATCTTCCGAGATGCTTGAAATGCTGGGCATCAGGCTGGATTTATCATCAGAGCAGGTCGCCAACGTTTTTGAAAGCCAGGGGATTACTTTTTTCTTCGCACCGGTATTCACCCGGCGATGCGCCATGTCGCAGCCGCCAGGAAGGAAATTGGCGTCCCAACAACTTTCAACTTCCTCGGCCCCCTCGCAAACCCGGTGCAACCAATCGCCACCGCGCTTGGGGTCGCAGATGCCAAGATTGCTCCGCTTATGGCGGAAGAGCTCGCAAAAAGAGGCAGAACCGCAATCGTATTCAGGTCGGATGACGGACTGGATGAGCTCAGCACAACGGCTGCGAACCGCTTATGGCAGGTCAACAATGGAGAAATTTCGGAATTTGAATTCGACCCCGTTAGCATCGGCTTGGAACGGGTGAATCAGTCGCAACTGCTAGGCGGTGATGCGACACACAATGCTCAGGTCGCTGCCGCAGTTTTCGCTGGAGAAGAGTTCCCTAATTCGGAGGCGATTACAGCCATTGTTTGCTTGAACGCAGCCGTTGGAATCGTTACTTACGAATTAGCTAAGAATCCATTCTTAGCGGAGGTCAATTTTAGTGATCGAATTCAGAGCGCTTTCCATGTGGCCATGAGTGCGATAGCCAACGGTAGCGCTTCGCTCGTGGCCGCGAACTGGGCTGCCAGCACTCAGCAGGCCTAAGGCTCTAGATAACAACCCGGATTGAAGTGGGGAGTCTTCAAATAAGCGTTAGTTGACATAATGTTTATTATCGGCTGTTTGTAGTCATAACGAATCAGCGCGGAAGTGGGTCGTTTCCTAAACTCTGCCGCTTTTATCAGCGAGGCCAAACAGCCTCATGGCCAACTGATTTAGGTATCCGATCGAGATTGCAAACAATAGAGTTCCTTCTCTGACCTGTCCGCCAAGTAAGAAGCCGATTATCACGACGATTATCTCCACGGATGTTCTTGTGATCCAAAAGGGCTTATTAAATCTTTTTGCCAGCCCCATCATTAGGCCGTCCCTAGGGCCTTTGCCAAAGCCACAAGAGATGTAAAGGCCAGTCGCAAAGGAAATAATCAACATTCCTAGGACAAAAAGCGTGAAATTTTGCCAGTAAAGCTCGAAATCTGGAAGCAAGGGCATCGTCAGGTCAGCGAACAGCCCCACCAGAATCGCGTTTAGCACGGAGCCAATTCCAGGTTTTACCTTTAGCGGAATCCAAAAAAGCATTACCAAAAGGCTCACTGCGATGGTTGCTTGTCCAAAGGTTATGGAAGTTTGGAGCGAGAGTCCTTGAGCCAGCACGTCCCAAGGAGGTATTCCGATTCCGGCGTGAACCATCATTCCCAGGCCGGCACCGTAGATGGCCAAACCAAAAATTAGTTTCGCGAAACGATAGATGAAATTAGACTGGACCACTCCCAAAGAATAGGCCGTTGATCTAGAGAAAATGACGAAAACTAGTTATTTTGAACCGCCGATCCCCAGAGTTTTTGCCCACCGAGGTTTTAGTTACCTAGTCCCCGGGGTTGACGAAAATACGATTGAGTCGTTTCGAACCGCTCTGGATCGTGGAGCGTCCCACATTGAGACTGACACGCAGGCCACGCTGGATGGAGTCGCCGTGCTTTTCCACGACACCACATTGCTGAGGCTAATGTCTGTGGATGCCAAAGTTTCTGAGCTTACTTTTGCTGAACTTTCAAGCTATTCGCTTCCGAATAATGGCAAAGTCCCGTCTCTTGATCAGGTTCTTCGGGAGCTGCCGGGAGTTCGTCTAAACATTGACATAAAATCTGCCGGAGCTGTTGCCCCAACCGTCAGAGCCATTGAGGAAAATAACGCTCACGACCGAGTGCTCGTGTCCAGTTTTTCCAATGGCCGCCGGAAGCGGGCTTTGGCTTTACTGAGTAGACCGGTTGCAACCTCCGGTTCAATGTCTGACGTTCTGAGAATTTGGCTGGCACATAAGTTTTTGGGTGGTTTTCGGCTAAAGGCTCTAACCAAAGGTCTTGACGCGCTTCAGCTGCCTCGCAATTACGGGCTTATCTTGTTCGCAAAGCCGAAGTTCATTGCCGCGATGGCAGCGAACGATCTTGAGGTCCATTTTTGGACGATAAACGAAATCGATCAAATGCGTGAGCTTTTGTCGATGGGGGCATCCGGTGTCGTAACCGACAGGTGCGACCTGGCATCAAAGCTGTGACTGGTCTGTGAGAATGGCGCCTTAGGGAATTAGTCTCCCCTGCTCCGGCTTGAATCCCAGCGGAGGCAAAAAATGGCAGAAACTATGCGAGGAATGCGACTTGGTGCGCAGTCCCTCGAGTCAGATGTTGGAGTTCAACTATCGGCGAGGCAGTCGGTCGGCTTCCTGTGTCCTAAAAACCACAGGTTTGACCTAGTCTTTGCGGAAGGCGTCGAGTTACCGATTGCCTGGCAGTGCCAGTTCTGTGAATCTTCAGCCACCAGACTTCTCGATGGAGCCGCTGTCATTGATGATTCCGAAGCGGATACCGCTCCTCGAACTCACTACGACATGGTGAAGGAGCGTCGCTCTGAACAAGAACTTGAGCAATTGCTTGAGGAAATGCTCGTGAGTATGCGCAAGCGACGGTCCCAAGGACAAGTCAGCGTCTAAATCTCCACTTGGTGCAGAGCCAAAATGCTTCAAGAACAATGCCGTAGGTCATTTTGCTTTTGCCCTTTACTCGTTCAACAAAAATAATCGGCACCTCCACGATCTCCACCCCTCGATCTTGGCAAAGAAGTGTCATCTCAACTTGAAAACCGTACCCGTGTGCCTGCACTTTTTCTAGCGGGAATGCCTGTAGCAAAGCGGTCGGGTAGCATCTAAAACCGGCCGTCATGTCCTTTACGGTGCTACTAAGCATTTTTCTTGCGTAAAAGTTACCCGCCTTCGAAATTACCCGTCTGAACCAAGGCCAATTTTCGACCTTTCCGCCGGGTGTCCAGCGAGATCCAATAACTAATCGGTTTGAGTGTGCTTCGCGCGTTAGTTTTTCAAGATCGCTTGGGCGATGACTGCCATCGGCGTCCATCTGAACTACAAAGTCAAAGCCTTGTTCAATGGCCCATTCGAATCCGGCAATGTAGGCCTTCCCGAGACCCTGTTTTTGGTTTCGGTGTAGAACTGAAACTCGCGAGTGCTTGAGGGATAAGTCTTCTGCCAATACCCCGGTGCCATCCGGGCTGTTGTCATCGATTACCAGTATCTCGAGATCCAACCTCTGGGCTAGAACTTGTTCGATGCTCGACTCCAAAACGCCCACTTCGTTGTAAGTGGGCATTAGGACAAGAATTGTCATCGCCTTTTTCTTCTAATTCCGAATGCAAAAAGGAAGCCAATGGCCGCAACCATATTTGCAATCTCGAACGCTTGGCCAAAAAACATTGCTGGAGTGGTGCCGCTGTAAAGTGGCACCCGCTCGACCATCGCGCCCGCCTGATACCAGGTGAGTTCGCTCAGCACCTTCCCGGTTGGAAGGTAGATTGCGGACAGCCCGACGGTTGAGATGTTGACCACGGCTCTACCTGTTTCGATTGCCCTGAGTTGAGCTATGCCAGCCTGCTGGTAAGTCTCATCGGAGTACCCAAAGTCCGCATTATTAGTTTGCGAAAGTATTACCTCGGCCCCTCCAGACACAAGCTCACGAAGGATGGAATCCTCTGCGATCTCAAAGCAAATAAGCGTGCCTGCAGTAAAGCCCTCTGAGACTTCATAGATTCCGTCCCTAGTTCCAAAGCTGAAGCCCTCGGGCACGAGATCGATAAGCGTCGGGGCAAACAGCCTCCAGAATTCTCTGTCTGGGACAAACTCTGCAAACGGGACAGGCTGTTGCTTATCATAAAAGTCAACAGCCCCAACCCCTGGTTCCCAGAGCAGGGTCGAATTGAAGTTGTCGCCACCTCTGGTTGTTATTGTGCCGAAGCTAAAAGGGGCCCCAACTCTTGTTGCTAACTCATCAATCTTTCGAGCCGCCTCTTTGTCTCGAAGTGGATCTAGGTCGGAAGCGTTTTCCGGCCAAACTAATAGGTCAATCTCGCCGGCTAGCTCGGAGTCAAAAACTAGCTCCGAAGCACTCAAATGATTTTCGAGGATTGAGCCTCGCTGCAAGTTCGAGAATAATCCCGCGTTGGCGTTTCCCTGCACAGCAGCGATTGTTTTGGTCGTAATGGGTTCTGGGTTGTTTGCGACGCCTGTTATCAGGGGTGTTATTACTAAGACAGAGAGGGTAATGACAGCCGAGGTTTTTCTCATTGCGTTTCTACCGCGTCGGTGAAGAAACCAGATTGCCAGAATTCCGCCTATTAGCGCCAGTACGAAAGTCAGCAGTGACAGACCACCAAAATAAACCCATTGATTCATGAAGCTCGAAGGCTGGGTCATAGAAAGCCTCGACCAGGGAAAACCGCCGTAAGGAAAGTTGTTCGCGAGGAATTCTCGGAATGTCCAAATCGATGCGCTTGCCACGGCAAAGATGAGGAGTCCGGACTTCTTGGGCTTCCACTTTTTATACAGCCACGCGGTTGCGCCAACACTCAATGCAAAAAAGAAGGACATTAGAGTGCTAAGCGCAATCAAGGGAACTGGCCCCAGATAAAGAGCTATCCACTCAATGTGGGAAATATAAAATACTTGGCTTGCGACAAATCCAATCAGTACTGCTTTCCAGAAACCCAGCCCAAGGGTCGCAAGTAAAATCAGCGCTGGAATCAATGGCGCGAGAATCCAAATGTTCTCGGTGGGGAACGCGTAAAGAGCGAGCAACCCACCAAGAGCACCAAGCGGTATCCGCCACACCAATTGAGGAATCTTCACACCCATAGCTTAATTACTAGATGTAGTAGCTGTAGGCAACAATGCCTCTTTTGACCAAATCCATGGAGTTATAGGCGGTCTCCGCCAGCTCCGCATCCGCACCTTGAGCAAGCTGGTCCAGAAGGTCGATGATCTGTTTCGACCACCTTATGAAGTCTCCGGCAAGCAGCCCTGACACCTTCAGGACATCGTCGAGACGAGCGCCTGTCGCCCATCGGTAAATGGGCCAGGATAACCCGAGGTCCAACTCGGTTTCGGGCGCAAGTCCGTACTTAGTTTGAAGCTCCACCAACTCTTCTTGAATCAGCTCCGTCCTTTCAAGGACTTCGCGGAACTGGCCCTTCGGCAACTTGGGCTCGTAATCGCCGTCGTCGCGGCGGTTCTCGTAGACCAGGGCCGCCGCCATGGCCGCGAGCGAGGGGGCATCAAGGTCTTTCCAGGTCCCCTGGTTTACGCACTGGGCAATGAGCAAGTCTCGCTCGCCATAGATCTTTGCCAGCCGCTGGCCAGACTCGGTTATCTCGAGGTCATCATCTTCTGGTTGGAGGTAGGCAAGATCCTGCAGCAGGTCGCAGATTCGTGAGAACACCTTAGAGACTTGGTTTGTTCTCGATTCAATTTGATGAACGGCAGTATTTATTTCAGCGCGGAGCTTCTGATATCGCTCGCCCCATCGCGAGTGGGCTTCTCGTTCGTTACAGCCGTGGCAGGCGTGGGCCCTCAGGGCTCGTTTTAGCTCGGCAATATGCGATTCGTGCTGCCGCATGGACTTGGTCTCACGAATGTCCTTGCCGCCCCTAGAGCGCCAAGAAGCGCCCTTTCGCTCGAGGTCTGTAATTTCACGTCTTATGCCGGAGTATTCGATGAAGTTTCCCAAGTGACACTGGAGTGCGTCCTCATAGCTTTCAAGCGATGCCTGCTTTTCGGCAATAACTTGCGCAAGTCCTACGACTGACCGATCAGCTTGGAACTGGGCAAAAGATCGCTCCAGCATCTTGCTGGCCGTTTGGGCGCCAAAGGCTGAAATTAAATTGACTGCCATGTTGTAGGTCGGGCGGAATGAGCTATTGAGGGGGTAAGTCCGTTTCGAGGCCAGGCCCGCTACCATGTTCGGGTCCAATTGCTGACCCCACAAAATTACTGCGTGACCCTCGGTGTCGATTCCACGACGGCCGGCCCTCCCGGTCAGCTGCGTGTACTCCCCCGCGGTTATAGAGACTCTAGCCTCACCGTTGAACTTATCAAGTCTCTCAAGAACGACTGTCCTTGCCGGCATGTTGATGCCCAACGCAAGGGTCTCCGTGGCGAACACCACGCGGACTAATTTCCTAAGAAACAGCTCCTCCACTACCTCTTTGAACGCAGGCAGCATTCCAGCGTGGTGAGCTGCGTAACCCCGCTCAAGAGAACTGAGCCAGTCGAAGTAGCCCAAGGTGTCGAGGTCCTCGTCAGCAATCGAACCGCACCTTGCTTCGGCGATTTTTCGAATTTCCTTGGCTTCTTCGCTGGTGGTTAGTCTTACTCCAGCCCGTCTGCAGGCACTTACGGATGCTTCGCATCCAACCCGGGAGAAAATGAAGAAAATTGCAGGAAGAAGCTCTGCGCGATCTAGAAGTTCAACAACGTCTGATTTTTCAAGTCTTGGGAAGCGCCGATCGGGCTGACCACGATAATTCGAACGCGAACTGTTTTTAGGTCCTCGATGCGGGGCACGCTGACGAGCCTGATGCTTTTGCAGCAGCTCCGGGTTCACACGTGTTTTATTGCTTCCTGTTTCGAATAGCTCAAGTAGCTCCTCCCCAAACATCACGTGCTGATGCAGTGGCACCGGTCGAATTTCCGACACAATTACTTCAGTATTTCCCCGAACCTCCGCCAGCCATGCTCCAAACTCTTCCGCATTGGAAACGGTGGCGCTTAGAGAGACGACCTTGACGTCCTTAGGAAGATGAAGAATCACTTCCTCCCAAACCGCTCCCCTGAATCTGTCGGCTAGATAGTGCACTTCGTCCATGACGACATAGCCCAAGTCCATTAGCGTGGTACTTGTGGCGTAGATCATGTTCCTTAGGACTTCGGTGGTCATAACAACAATCTCAGCTTCTGAGTTACTGTTGCTGTCACCGGTTAGCAGTCCGACTCTATTTTTACCGTAACGGGCTGCCAGCTCAGCGAACTTTTGATTACTTAGTGCCTTAATCGGGGTGGTGTAAAAAACCTTCTGCCCCTTGGCTAGTGCCAAGTGGATGGCGAACTCTCCGACGATTGTCTTACCAGCCCCAGTTGGAGCGGCAACCAAGACCCCCGCGCCGGCCTCAAGTGCTAGGCAGGCCTGCTCCTGAAAGTCATCTAAGGGGAAACGTAACTCATGTGTGAAAAGCTCGAATTCGGGAAATTTTGATTTTGACTTGGCTCGCCGGTAACGATCGGCGAGGCTAGGCTCACTGGACTTCGATGTCGTCATCTACAAACTTCGATAGTTTTCTTGCTCGTCGCTTGTCGTTTGCGATTGAAATTCCAACCGCAGTAAAGAACAGCAAGGTGAGCGGTGCCATGAGCAGGAACATTGACATCGGCTCTGCCGTTGGAGTGGCCAGGGCCGATACGGTCGCAATTATCAGCAGTGCAATTCTCCAAGCCTTGAGAATGCCTTTGCCAGTTACGAGACCGGCGAAGTTCATCAGTACTAATACAACCGGCATTACGAAGGCCAGGCCGAAGATTAGAAGAATCCTGATCGCGAACAATACGTACTCCGCCGCGTTTATGACGTTCGAGCTTCCTTCAGGTGTAAAACCAATTAGAACCACCACGAAACCAGGAAGCGATGTCCACGCCAGGTAGGTACCAAGAAGAAAAAGTGGCAGAGCGGAAAACACAAAGCCGACCGCGTAACGCCGTTCCCTAAGTTTTAGACCAGGAGACACAAAAGCCCAGAGATTCCAAAGCCACACCGGAGCAGTCATAAGGACGCCCAGGAAAATAGAAATTTGGATGCGAAGGTCAAACGCGGAAACTACTGTTCCAAAGTTGACGATGGCATCTATGCCGCGCTCACGAGTGACATCTAAAAGTGGGCCTTGTAAGACCTTGAACACCGGATCGAATAGAAACCAACCAACCACTGTTCCCGCTATTACGAAACCAGCCGACCATGAGAGACGAACCCTAAATTCTCTTAGGTGAGATGAAAGGCTCATTCGGCGCTCTTTGTTTTTGCGCCAGAGCATTAGTCCTTCTTCTTGTCGCCTTCACTAGGCGCTTCAGCCGCTACTTCACTAGCCTTAGTTTCGGCACTCTCGCCGTTTTTACCTATTTCTTTTCGGAAAATCCTCATAGATTGCGCTGCGCTCTTTGCCAAAGCCGGAAGCTTCGGTGCTCCCCATAGCAGAAGGACGATTGCGAGGATGATGATCCATTCCCAGCCTTGAAGTCTCATGCCTACCTCTTATCCATTTCGATGTCATTAATTCTTTGAATCAGTCTACGCCTTCTGGACTTGACTCGTTGCTCCTTGGCCTGCCCGATTCTGCGTCTTTCACCCAAGAGCGACATCAGGTCTGATCCGCTAGTTACCTGAGCCTTACTGGGTGTGGTCATGTCGAAGTTGTACAGATCCTTAATCAGCTCTTTGGCCTTTATTATCTCAGTGCTTAGCTTTTTTGCTGAGAGTAATAATCGGTATCCAAGTAACCCAAGAACATACAGACAAGCGAGGGAGACAAGGAGAAGCATCAAGCCAAATCCTGTCATTAGTCTTGGTCCTCCGGGGCCCAACTGCCCGATCGCGCGTTTATGGCAAATTGCCTAACGGCTTCGACGGCACTACTTGGTGATAACACTCTAGCTTGACCCGCGTAACGAGCGACATGTCTTCCGAGGGCCTTCAGGCTTCCAACCTGAATTTTGCCGGTTACATTGCCCTCAGCGTCTCGGTGAATGTCTATGGCCGGAAAGTTCCAGAAAATCTCACTGGCCTCCTGGGAAGCAAAGATTTCAACCGTTGTTTCGTTTTCAATTTGACCGAACACTTCCAGGGGCACATCGGCCAGCTGAGAGGCCTCAGAAACTGGTTTGCCGGTGTTCTCAATTTTTGTAATGCGATCCAACCTGAAGGACCGCACTGCTTGGTTCGTATGACACCAACCCCGCAAGTAGTGTCTTCTCCCCACATAATCGACCCTAAGCGGGTCGATGTCGCGTTCGGATTTTTCTCCAAGCTGATTGACGTATGAAGCAACCAGCTGAGTCTTATCAAGAAGGGCTTGCTGAATCGCTTGCAATGTTTCCTCACGTGCCGGTGATGCCAGGATGGTTATCGGAATGGCCCCAGAACCTATTTGACTGCGAATCTGAGACAGAGCAACGTTTCCAGCAAACTGCGGTAGGGCTGCTAAAAAATCAAGGCCGGCTGCTAGAGCGGTTGTTTGTCGCTTAGACAGTAGTGGAGGGCGTCTCAGCGCCGCCATGCCAGCCGAAAAGTCAACTTCTCCTTTTTCAAGGAGCTCTTCATCCACGTAAAAGTGGGTTTCGAACCGACCGATATCCTCACTGTTAGCGATTGTCTTGACTGCTCGAACTATTGTTTTCTCGCTGTACCCAAAGTGCAAGGCAAGTTCCTTTGAGGACATCGGCCCATCCCTGAGCACTAATCCTACGATCGACAGGGAGAGATTGAATAGGTCCTCGGCATCGATTTCCTGCTTAGGCATGAGCATCCAATACTCGTTGCCAGCCAGAGTCGATTCTTTGGCTTAGTGATAACGGGGATAGCACTTGAACCTCTGGCCCGAACTCCATCAGGTCCTCGGCAAATAATGCCTCATCCATGAAATTAACTTCAACGGTTCCATTGTCTTTTGCGCCAAAATGCCACCAAGCCTCGCTGTCTTGCTCGACTTTTAGAACGGCGACGTTTTTGGTAACAAATGCAACTAGTTCGGCTTCTGCTTCATCAACCTGCGCTGCAGAGACCGATTCTCCTGGGAGCTCGGAAGATCTGACCTCAGAGACGATCCTTCTGAGTAAAAAGTTTTTTATTTCCTGGGCCTGCTTTGCGAGCAAGACCCATTGGCCTTCGATAAACCTTAGCTTCAGAGGTGTTACCTCCCGCATCGAAGTCGTTCCTGCTGTTTTACGGTAACTAAATCTAACCAGCTTGCCTTCTGCGATGGCGTCGGCAAGCGGTGCGAAGCTTTCTTGCTGTGCCAATAATCGAGGGGTGAAGGCAGACAGTTGCCTTGAAGAGTCCACAACGCCTAGTGAACGCAGTCTTATGAGCCCGGACTGCGCTGACTTGGAGAGCAATTGGTTATTCCATGCCTTGGCCGCCAATTCAAGAAGCGTCATATGCTCATTGTTGATCTCAAACCCAGCCGGCCAATCAAAGCTACCTTTTGCAATCCGGTATCTGGCGCTGTCGGTTTCTTCGAAGCTACTGGAGTCAATCACCTCCAGCTGAACTCCCATTTCCCGAAGATCGCTTTTATCTCGGTCAAACATTTTTTCTTTCGCTGAATCCGACCCCTGCTCGGCGTAAGAAACCACCGAGCGGAAAATATCATTCTTGCTAAGCCCAATTACTGGAGCCGCCATCAGGCAGCAGGTTAGAGTAAACAGCCGCTCGGCTGGGCTCTGCTTACTCGCACCTGCGGACATAGTAAAAGCTACTTTCCTAGGACGTCAATCACGAAAATCAGGGTTGAGCCCGCTGGAATACTGCCCTGTTCACTGTCGCCGTAGCCAAGCTCCGGAGGAATCACGGCAATAACTCTTGAGCCGACGGTAACTTGATCAAGTGCCATCACGAAACCCTCTATGAGGCCGTCAGGGGTGATTGGAAAAGTAGCCGGAGACTGTCGTTCCCATGAGCTGTCAAACTGCTCTCCATCCCAGGTCCAGCCGGTGTAATGAAGCACGACGTTGTCGCCGATTTCCACTGGTTCTCCGCCGCCCTCAATTAGCACAGCACTCATGTATTCATCTGGTGCGGCACTTGAAGGGATCTGGATACCAGGCTGTCCGTCTGGGGCTGAAACCACCGTGGGCAATCCCGCTTTTGCGGGCTGAGCATCTCCATTGGCCCTTGGCAGGTAAGCCTCAATAATGTCAAAGACAAAAATAACTCCGTCGGAAGCGCCAATTCCAAGGCTTTGGATGCCAACGTTGCCGTGGGCATTCTCGGCATCTAATAGCACCGCGACGCGAGAGCCAACGTTCACGCCGGTAAGGGCGCTACAAAAATCTGGCACAAGGCCCGGGTAAAGATCCTGCGGGACATAATCCTGACTAGTGAAGTCGCTGGCTTGAAGGGTGTCTCCAGTAGACGCATTGAAGCCGGCGAAATGAAGGAGTACCTGTTGGCCACCAAGAACCTCACCGCCATCTCCTTCGATGATAACTGCGGTCTCAATTCCGGCTCCGCTCAAGGGCACCGGAAAGCTGACCTCTGGCTGAGTGCCGAGGTCTCCCAAGACAGTTATCTGATCGGCTGCGTCACCAGTTTGGAAGCTCTCGCACTGAGTATCCAATCCAACGCTCAGCTCCGCGTAGGCAAGAGGTCCGGTTGGCTCACTGGCACAGCCAGCAAGAATTAGTAATGGGATTGAAAGCACAGCTATTTTTTGCAAGTTAGTTCTCATTTCTGGGTATACCTAATTCTGCCTTGGATTCAAGTTGTTCGTGACCTTGCGAACTGTTTTTCTAAGCTTTTTCTCACTGAGCGGTCTTTGGCCCATGGCCTGGGGTAGCCAAATGTCCATGTCTTCATCGGTGTGCTCAGTCTTGTTGCCTCTTCTAGCCTTAAAACTTGGGAGGACTGTGTCTGGAGCAAGGCGTCTAGCGGACAACAAGAACCCAGTGTGTGAAATCATTCTGTGCTCGGGCCTCACGGCCAGGCCATCTAGGTGCCAAGGCCTAACCATTGACTCCCAAGCAAGTGGAGCGGTAAAGCCCCCATGAGCTCTGATTTCCTCGAAGGTCCGGCTCAACTGTGTGACGGTAGCCACGTAGATGATTACCAGTCCACCTGGCTTCATTGCGGTTGCAACTTCACCGATGCACTCCCACGGGGCAAGCATGTCAAGCACGACACGATCGGCGCTCGCAGCTTCGCAGTGTTTGGAGAGCATTTCTTGCAAGTCGCCAATGACAACCTCCCAGTTAGGAGGTTGGGATCCCAAGAAATTTTCAACATTCCCCTTGGCAATTTCTGCGAACTCGGCTCGACGTTCAAAGGACGTTAGTTTCCCGTGTTCCCCAATGGCTCTTATCAGATAGCTAGAAAGTGCGCCGGATCCAACTCCAGCTTCGATCACATTGGCACCGGGGAAGATGTCCCCCTCAACCAGGATTTGTGCCGCATCCTTTGGGTACACAATTGCTGCACCACGCGGCATGGAAAGCACGTAATCACTGAGTAAAGGTTTGAGGGCCAAATACTGGTCACCATTGTGATTTTCAATCACCGAACCCGAAGGCTTACCGATGATGTCATCGTGCTGGATTTCACCTTTGTGAGACCCAAACCTGTTTCCGGCCGTTAACCGAATCGTGTTCATGATGCCTTTTGGGCCAGTCAGCTGGACCCTGTCGCCGACTTCAAAGATTTCGTTCATTGGTCCTCATTGTCTATTTTCAAAGCGGATAGATTCTCGATGGTCACCTCGGTCAACGAGGCGATGATTCTCCTGTTGGGGCCGGTTGGCAGATTGATGATGTTGGTTATTCCTATCGCATGACACCCAGCAGCCTCAGCGGAGGATAGGCCTGTCGGAGAATCTTCGAAAGCCAGACAGTCCTCCGGTGCAACTCCAAGGAGTTCGGCTGCTCGCAGGTATGGCTCCGGGTGTGGTTTTCCCTTTGTGACATCGTCGCCGGCCACCACTACGTCGAAGGCTTGAAAGTCAATCTGATCGGCAACCGTGAGCGCCATGGTTCGCATGGACATGGTGACAAGAGCGGTTTTAATGCCCGCCTTTTTTAGTTCAACAAGCAGTTCGAGTGCGCCTGGCCTCCAGGGTAACTTTGTCCTGAGCTGCTCAATGACTTCTTCGGTCAGTCGATCGATGACTTCCCGGGTGGTCATGTCCTCGATACCAAATTTATTTCTCAAGAGGTCCGAGGCGTGAAATAAATCGTTGCCTATCAGCTGCAATGCATCTTTTTCGGTCCAGGTGCTGCCGTATTGCTTAGCAAGGCGCGTCTCGGATAGCATCCAGTAGGGCTCGGAGTCAATTAGAGTGCCATCCATGTCCCACAAGACAGCCTTTGGAAAGTTATTACTCGACATTTGTCCCAGTCTAGTTCCAGCTTCAATTAGAGTTTGTGAGTATAAAAGGAGTTCGCTTGCTGACTGGTCGCATTCTTATTGTCGCCTTCGAGGGCTGGAACGATGCCACCGAAGCAGCCACTGGAGCGCTGAAGGCGCTGTCCGAGCAGATCTCGGGTCAAATTTTAGAAGCAGTGGACCCGGAAGATTATTATGATTTTCAGTTTTCCAGACCAATCGCCGAGTACGACGATGACGGTCAGCGGTTTCTTAACTGGCCTACGACCGAGCTTTTGCAGGCAAGCCCGGAAAAAGCAAAAGCCCAGCCCAGGCTCCAAGAGATATTTCTGTTACTAGGAACTGAGCCTTCGAGACGCTGGATCACATTCGCTGCCGAGGTGATGGAAATGGTGCAGGACCGCGAGATTGACCACGTGATAATGCTCGGAGCTATGCTGGCCGATGTACCTCACTCGCGACCGGTTCCGTTTTTCAAAAGCTCTCAAAACAAAGCGTTTCAAGAGTTGAATAATCTAGAGCCTTCCAGTTATGAAGGGCCAGTTGGTATTCTTGCGGTCCTTGCTCAAGCCTTTGAGGCCGACAACATCCCGGTGATGTCACTCTGGGCGTCGGTCCCCCACTACGTTCACAACACCTCCAATCCGAAGGCGGCTCTGGGTTTCCTGAATCAGCTAGAGGCTCTTACTGGTATTCAGTTCGATGGCTCGTCGCTTGTGGAGGAGGCTTCCGAGTGGGAGCGATCGATAGACGAAGTCTCTGAGAGCGACGAAGAGCTCTCGTCCTACATAGAGCAGCTTGAGACGAGTAGAGACGCCATGGACAGTGAGCAGGCCTCCGGCGATTCAATAGCAAGAGAATTAGAGAAATATCTGAAGTCCAGACCCGAATCGCCTGAGGCAGGGAAGGCCTAAATAGCTCCTAAACCAAGAGCGATTAGCAAAGCCGATCCCACTCCCACCCTCCAAATTACAAATGGCATGTACGAGCCCTTGATTAGGTAGCGAAGCAGCCAGGCTATTACCGCATATCCGACCACGAAGCTCACAATTGTTGCGGCAATTGTTGCTGCCAGTAAGTCCTCGGGTAAGTCCTGGTAGCTTCCCAAAAATTGATACGCCCCGGCACCTAGGACTGCCGGTATTGCAAGTAAAAAGCTGTATCGTGCCGCAGCTTCTCTAGTAAAGCCAAGCATGAGGCCGACGGTTATCGACCCGCCTGACCTTGAAACCCCGGGAATTAGCGCCAAGGCTTGGCCAAAACCAAAGGCAAGTCCACTTCGAAGGTTCAACTCCCCCAGCTGCTTGGTTTTGGAGCCAATTCGGTCTCCAAGCCCCAGGATTAGTCCAAACACAATCAACATCACTCCAATAATCCAAAGCTGGCGCAGCTCCGTTTCAATTGCATCCTGAAAAATTAGCCCAAGAACCACAATCGGTACCGTCCCAATGATCACGAGCCAGCCAAGCCTGGAGTTTGGTTCCTGTTTTGACCAAGGCCGAAAACCATTTTTGAACCAAGAACGAAGAATTTCAATTATTGACTTAGCGAAATAGCTGACCACCGCAAGCTCGGTTCCAATTTGTATGGTGGCAATGAATGCGGTCAGCTGTGGCTTGGTTAGGTCACCGAAGCCAAATACCTCTTGGGCTATTTGAACGTGGGCACTTGATGAAATTGGAAGAAACTCGGTTAGTCCTTGGATGAAACCGAGAATTATGGCTTCTAGTGGGTTCATTCTTCTTCGGCTAGTTCAATCGGCAGGAACTCATCGAAACTTGCCGACAGCGCCTCTTCATAGCCAAGAAAAGCATCTTCGACTTGAATGTAAGCCTGCTCAATACCGGGGTCTTCACCCTCGCGCTGGGAGAGGATGGCATCGAGATGTCGCTCCAACGCTCCTATGAGCTTTTGGAGTGCGACCTGCGGCTCTTGATGCATAGTAATAAGCTACCGCTTTGTGCCAGTCTCGACAAATACCTGACGCTTCTCGAATTCCGTGTTCATGGTAAGTTTGGGGCTTGCTTAACCGAATGAGCATTCACCCGTCCGGGTGGCGAAATGGTAGACGCGCTAGCTTGAGGGGCTAGTCCTCTTACGAGGGTGAGGGTTCAAGTCCCTTTCCGGACACTGGAAGTAAAAAAATCAACTTAGAATTGTGTGTGTGATAAGTAGCTTGGACCCGGCGGTTGATTACGCGATAGCCCAAACTCGTCAAATGCTTTTTGGCCTGAAGGTCTTGGCAATGACCGGTGCCGGAGTTTCGACGGATAGCGGTATTCCGGATTACCGAGGCCAAGGTCGAGTGGTAAAGCATCCGTTGACTTTCGACCAGTTTTTGGCTTCGGAGGAGAATCAAGCTCGATATTGGGCCAGAAGCTACGTTGGATGGAACCGGATTGCCAGTGCTGAACCCAACTATTCTCATTTGGCGCTTGCCAAGGCCGAGCAGACCGGCCAAATTCAGCAGCTGATAACTCAAAATGTCGATGGACTCCATCAAAAGGCCGGATCGAAAAACGTAATTGAGCTCCACGGTCGTCTGGATCGAGTGGTTTGTCTTGACTGCACTGGTTCAATCTCGAGACAGGACATGGATGGATTAATTCAAGCCACCAACCCGTCAATGGACAGAAGTGCCAACATTGAATTCACCCCAGACGGTGACGCTGAAATCGATGTCCCGGAGGACTTCCAGGTCCCAACCTGTCAAAACTGCAACGGACGCTACAAGCCGGACGTGGTGTTCTTCGGAGAGCAAATTCCGCAACTAAGAGTTATTGAAGCCAAAACGGCTGTTGAGCGTGCCGATGCCGTACTAATCGCGGGCAGCTCTCTAACAGTGAATTCTGGGCTCAGACTAGTGAAGCAGGCAAAGGAACTTGGACAGAAGATTGTGATCATCAACCGAGGCGAGACCAAAGCGGACAACATCGCAGACGTGAAGCTGAATGCATCGGCAGCCGATGTCTTGAGGGCATTGTTTTTATGAGTGGAACAGTATTAGGCCTTTTTCGTCACGGCCAAACCGACTGGAACGTTGATCTGAGGCTTCAGGGCACTGCGGAGATACCCCTCAATAGCCACGGCGTGGAGCAGGTAAAAAACGCCACTAAGAATCTAGATCTACTTAGCTGGGACGTTGTGCTTACCTCTCCCCTTGGACGCGCAAAGGAAACAGCCGACATCATCCTGGCGGAAATGACTGGAACTGAGCTGTTGGTTGAACCGATGCTAATAGAGCGCTCCTTTGGTATCGGCGAGGGAATGCTCTATTCCGAATGGCACGAAAAATATGGCCAGCTAGAGGAAATACCAGGGGCAGAGTCAAATAATTCGATCATTCTAAGATCAAGGCAGCTACTGGAATTAATGCTTGAAAAATACTCGGGAGCGAAAATTTTAGCAATTTCTCACGGAGCACTGATTCGTTATTTGCTAAATGAAGTTAGTAAAGGATCTGTCCCACCGGCTGGTGAAAGGCTTCAGAACGCCTCGCTGCACATGTTGCGGCATGATTTGAGCTGGGAATTGGATGCCTGGGCGCCAGATCCGCTAGGCGATTTCACGCAAGCTAGCTAAGAGCTCCTGGGTGCTGTGCTTCCAGGAAAACTTCGCGGATTGCTGCAGAGCTTTTTTTGAGTAGCTGGACCAAGTCTTTTCTTCAGAAAGCTTGATCACTCCGGCAACAAACTCCTCCGGCTTAGAGTTATCGAAAAACACCCCTGCGTTTCCTGCCACCTCTTGAAAAATCGGAATTTCGCTAACTATGACGGGTAGTCCCTGGGACATTGCCTCCACAAGTGGGATGCCAAATCCTTCATCTTTCGAAGCACTCACTAATCCGAATGCTTTTCCTAACCAAACTAAATACTCAGCGTCGGTGACGCCGTTTTCAAACTGAACCGTCGCGCCGACTGAATTGGCGAGTTTGGTTAACTTTCTGCGTTTTTTGTCGCTCAGCCTGGAAAGTAGAACCAATGTTTTTTCAGGAAGCAGAGCCATCGATTTGATCAAAAATTCGACGTTTTTATAACGAGGATAGCTGCCCATGTAAATCAAGTATTTAGAGTCGTGTCTGGGCTTTATTGGCTTTGAGATTTCTAGCTCAGACGCATTGTGGACAACCTCCAAAGGTCTCTTGGTCAGCCTGGCCTCCAAAATTTGCTGCTTGGAGGTCTCTGACACTGTCAGAACCAGATCGGCACGGTCAAGAAGGAACCGCTGTGGAAAGTAAGACAGGTGAAATAGTAGCCACCCCAGCCGCACGGGCGCGGAGAACGCCCTTGGAGGCGTGCGGTGACGGTAATAGATAAGGTCATGAAGAGTCAGAACGAGCTTGAAGTTTCGTCCCAACGACGAAGTCGTTTGCATGGGGCTAATTAGCACGCCAATACTGGTCTGATTCAACCTTCTGGCAAGAGTGAGCTCCCGAAGTGAAATTGGATCGTTTACTTTGACAACTGAAACATTTTCTGGCATCAGACCCCGTTGTGCTTCCAAATGAATCAGAACAGTCACAGGCATAAGTCGGCTGAGCTCGCCAACCAAACCAAGGCTGAAGCTGGTTATCCCATCGGGTCTCGTGGGGTTTATAAACCTGCCATCAAACCAAACATCTTTCATTCGGTTTCCAGAAACTTGGTTATTGCAATCGCGATGTCAACCGGCTTTTCGTAATGGGAAAGGTGCCCAACCTTTTCAAGGACCAGCAGATTAGAGTTTGCCAGCACTTCGTTTAGGCGCCTTTGCTCTGCGATGGGAGCCACGGCATCCTTTGCGCCGGCTATCAACAATATTGGACCGGTAAGTTTTTCCGCATAATCAAAAACTGATCCAGCGTTAGCGGCCTGAAAGCCCTCGATGGCAACCCTGGTGGAAGCGTACGTAGAAAAATATCTGCCGTGCTGGTCGTGTATGAAGCGTCTAGTCCCTCGATTTTTGGTTTTAGTAAGACCGATGGACATTGCTCTGGTTACCAAGCCGGATGACATTAGCCAAGAGCCAAAGATTTTATTCTTACCTATTCGGTAGTAGATTTCCGCGAACCTATTGCCGAGTGATTTAGACGTGCTACCCCGAGTGGTAATCGGGTTTATTAGGCAGACCTTGTTGGTGGAAAGCCCATTCGAAATAGCATTCGCCACGATGAGTGTTCCGAAGCTGTGTCCAACCACAAGATCGTAGGGGCCTGTTGAGTTGTGGAAATCAATCAGCCAGTCTGAGTATGACGAAAGGCTGTGGTGTTCAAGCTCAGCACTCTTGCCAAAGCCCGGGAGATCTGGGCTCACTACCCTTAGATCGACTAGGGCGCCCGCTACAGCCTGTAATCCATGATGGTCGCCCCTAAACCCATGTATGAAAAGTACCCTTTGTTCATTTCCTGACAAGGTCCAGACCGCGGTATCGGAAACATCAGCCCTAGTAGAACGGGTTTCAGCGAACGCGAAGAGTTCGGCTGGTGGATTGGTCAACACTGTCACTCATGCAGTCTAGGTTGGTTGCAAGCCGACTATCGTTTCAGACAGGAGATACTTTGCTAGATTTCGATTTTGAACCCGAGGCACCCGGCTGGTCCAAGCGGGTTGCTGCCTTCGACCTCGAGACCACAGGGCTTGATTTAAAAACTGCCCGCATCGTTACCGCGTGCGTAGTTGTGCTGGGCCCCACTGGAGAGGTAGAGGATCTTCGTGAGTGGATTGTGAACCCAGGCATTGAAATACCTCAGGCCGCGTCGGATGTTCACGGAGTAACCACTGAAGCCGCTGTTCGAGATGGAATGGACCCGCTATCGGCAATTGCGGAAATTAGCCAGGAACTAAAAAAGCTAAATGCGACCATGCCATTGGTTGCATTCAATGCCCCGTACGACTTTACAATTTTGGCCAACGAAGCGATTCGATATCAGCTAGAGCCGCTAGAGCCGCAATCTGTAATCGATCCTCTGGTGCTTGATCGCAAAGTGGATAAGTTCCGAAAAGGCAAGCGCAATCTAGTTGTCATGTCTGAGCATTATGGGGTTGAGCTTACGGATGCCCACAATTCGACTGCTGACGCAGTGGCGGCGGGAAAACTAGCTCAGCAGATTGCCAAGCGATTTGCCGAACTGGATATTCCAATCGAAAACCTCCACGACGCTCAAGCTAAGTGGAGTGATGAGCAATCAGAAAGTTTTGCTAAGTTCATGAGACAGCAAAACCGCCCGGATTTCCAGGCGGAATTGGGTTGGCCAATAAGGCTTTAGCTGAAGTTTTTGTAGCGATCGTTGAATCGCTCTACGCGGCCAGCGGCATCCATGATGCGCTGTTTTCCAGTGTAGAACGGGTGGCTCTCGGAGCTGATTTCAACGTCGTGGACCGGGTAGGTTTTGCCGTCTTCCCACTCGATTGTCTTATCGCTAGTGATGGTCGCGCGAGTCAGGAACGAAACTCCAGATGCTAGGTCGCGGAATACGATCGGCTCGTAGCTTGGGTGAATTTCTGCCTGCATGATGTCCTTCTAATAAATTCTGAGTTGCATTTAGCAACAGCCCAAGAGTTTAGCAAGTATTTTCCAACCCGTCTACGACGAAACCGCTGAAAACCTCTGATTTTGATAGTTCAGGGTCAATGGATGATTGAAAGCTTCGGAAATACTTGCTGAAGTTAGCGTCATTCCAATCTCACCTCGCGCCATAACTTTGCCGTCCTGCAAAAGTAGCGCGTGGGTAAAGCCCGGTGGAATTTCTTCTAGGTGATGGGTCACCATAACCATCGCTGGGGCTTCTGTCGCCTGAGCATATCCGGAAAGTAGTTGCAAAGTTAGCTCCCTGGCCGCAAGATCTAGGCTGGCGACTGGTTCGTCCAGCAGAAGTAACTCTGGATCAGTCATTACAGAGCGAGCAATCTGGACCCGCTTGCGCTCACCATCGCTCAACGTGCCAAAGGCTCTATCTTCAAAGCTTGAAAGCTTCCACTCCCCCAAAACTCTTCTGGCTCTGCGTTCATCGATTGCGTCGTATTCTTCGTTCCACCTACCGGTGATGCCATAGCTGGCTGTCATGACGGCATTTAGCACCGTCTCGGAATTTGGTATTTGGGCGGTTAGGGCGCTAGATGCGAACCCAATTCTTGTCCTGAGTTCAAAAACATTTACCTCACCTAGGCGCTGGCCTAGAAGTGTTGCCGATCCGCTAGAAGGCTGTATTTGAGCCGCCGCTAGCTTTAGAAGAGTTGTCTTACCAGCTCCGTTGGCCCCAAGAACAACCCAACGCTCCGTCGGGCCTACTGAAAACGTGAGGGAGTCAATGATGGACTTACCACCGCGCACCACGCTGACATTTTGAAGATTAATTACCTCGGACACGCCCCTAGCCTAGCCGCCAATGCTCCGTTGCCTCCTGTCTTTGAAGCGAGTCGCGCTGGATCCGGGCAGCGGCCTGAAATGCACGCGCCTGTTCGTGAAAAAGGAGCCTGGAAGCCGCGAAGATAACGGAACCAACTAGCATTTGGTAATAATCAGAAAAAAGCTTTGTTCAAAGCTTGCCAGGGAGAGAAAATGAGTTTTCTAGTTGTGTTCGACGTTGACTCAACACTTATCGATCAAGAAGCAATCGAGCTTCTGGCAACACACTCCGGCACTCGACAGCAGGTGGCCCTGATCACCGAGCGCGCCATGAAAGGCGAAATAGATTTCAGTGCCTCATTGGTCGAGCGGGTATCTCTGTTAGCAGGCCTAGATGAAAGCGTTCTAAACAAAGTTGCCGACGAGCTCTCGCCAACCAAGGGTGCGGCGGAGCTTATTGAGGCAATACATGCAATCGGCGGTTACGCTGCAGCGGTCTCGGGCGGCTTCATTCAGTTGTTAGAACCACTAAAAAAGACGCTGAACCTTGATTTTGCCAAGGCAAATACTTTGGAGGTCGTCGACGGCAAACTATCCGGCAAGGTAATCGGCGAGCTCGTTGATTCCGCCGTAAAAGCAGCGACATTATTGGCTCTTGCTAAAAAACTAGAGATTGATGTAGCCCAAACCATCGCTATTGGCGACGGGGCGAATGATCTAAAGATGATGAAGCAGGCGGGTCTGTCTATAGCCTTTTGTGCTCAGCCAATAGTTCGAGAGAGCGCTGACATCGTTATAGACACGCGAGATTTGTCGCAAGTGATCGCGCTGCTACCCAGCTAACTTTTATCAGGCTCCGGTTGAGTGGAGTCCACCGTCGACGTGAATCATTTCACCGGTTGTAGCCGGGAACCAGTCACTTAGAAGAGCCACTAAGCCTTTGGCAGCAGCCTCGGTGTCGGTCAGGTCCCAACCAAGAGGAGCACGGTCCGCCCATACTTCTTCCATCGTTGCAAACCCAGGGATACCCTTGGCTGCAGTAGTTCTAAGCGGCCCGGCGGAAATGAGATTTACCCGAATTCCCTTTGGTCCTAGGTACTTGGCCAAATAGCGGGAAGTGGATTCAAAGGCTGCCTTAGCAACTCCCATCCAGTCATATACAGGCCACGAAACGGTAGCGTCAAAGGTAAGACCGACCACGGAGCTGGGGTTATTGAGCACAGGCAAGCATGCGGTGGTGATCGACTTGAGGGAGTAAGCCGAAACCTCTACTGCTGTCGATACGTCTGCCCATTCTGTCTCTAGAAAGTTGCCGCCGAGGGCAGTTTGAGGCGCGAAAGCGATGGCATGAATAATGCCGTCAATCATCCCAATCTCAGCCTTGATTTTTTCGGCTAGGCCGTCAAGGTGCTCCTTGTTTGTGGCGTCTAATTCAATTACCTTCACTGGCTTGGGAAGACGCTCAGAAATCTTCGTTGTGATTGGAAGCATCCTGCCGAATGAGCTCAATATCACCTCGGCACCCTGTTCTTGGGCCAAACGGGCTGCCGTGTAAGCAATTGACGCTTCGGTCAATACGCCCGTAATCAGTATTTTTTTGCCCTCTAATATTCCCAAAACTGCTCCTTTAATTTTCTAAACAAACGGTACTACCTAGTGACCCATTCCGAGTCCGCCGTCAACTGGAATAACCGCTCCGGAAATATATGACGCTTCGTCAGAAGCAATCCATCGGACAACTTTTGCCACTTCCTCTGGGGAGGCGAATCGGCCTGCTGGAATTCGCGATCGATAGGTCGCTGAAAGTTCTTCACTAAGGCTGGCTGTCATGTCAGTATCAATGAACCCTGGCGCCACAACGTTAGCGGTGATGTTCTTTGCGCCGATTTCTCGTGTGATAGAGCGCGCAATTCCAACCAGTGCGCTTTTGGTGGCTGAGTAGTTGACCTGCCCTGCACTACCTAGCAACCCCACCACGCTGCCAATCAGGATCACCCTGCCAAACTTCTGGCGCAGCATCGATTTTGTCACTCTCTTCACCACGCGAAAAACGCCATTTAGATTCGTGTCAACAACACTCTCGAATTCCTCGTCGCTCATCCGCATCAAAAGAGTGTCTTTTGTGATGCCCGCGTTTGCCACCAAAACCTCAATTGGCCCAAGCTCCGCCTCAACTTCAGCTATCGCCAAATCAAGCGATGCTGAATCTGTAACATCGGCCTTCACAGTCATCGAACCCTCTGGTCCTTGACCGGATCTGGCCGTTACTGCTACCCGATATCCGCTGGCGACAAACTCTTTTGCGATGGCGAATCCGATGCCGCGATTGCCGCCGGTAACCAAAACAGTTCGCACAGTTTCCATTTTCTTTCTCCTAGCGGGAATACCATTGAGCAATGAGCGTTATGAATATTACAGTCTAGTAATTACCTATCCTGAAAGAATGGCATCACTTGAGCAAGCGCCAGAGCGCCACCTCCATAAACCTCAGCCCCGAGGACGAGCGTCGCTCGCGCATGATCAAATACTCGGTGGCTATGTCCATCAGGATGGTTTGCATTGTTCTAGGCGTGTTCACACAGGGTATTTTCATGTGGATTTTCTTCGGCTTGGCTATTTTTCTGCCCTACTTTGCGGTGGTGCTTGCCAACCAACAGGGCGCACCAAAAGAGACAACCAGCAAGGCAATTGCTCCGAAAATGACTATCAAGTCGGACCAATTCAAGTTTGATGACTAACGCTAAATGCTCTCGCGCCGGTTGCGCTCTTGAAGCAAGCTGGTTGATTAGCTGGCGAAATCCCAAAGTCCACTCCGCTGACAGAGTGAAGACCTGGTCCGCCTGCGATGAGCACCGGTCATATCTGGTTGAATATCTATCAGCGAGAGATTTTTACCTGAAGGATGAAAAATTTGACCCAAAGCACTCTTAGACGCTGGGGCCCATGGTTGGCCTTAGTTGTGCTTTTCTCCATAGCGACTTCACTTTTGAGCTGGTGGCAATTTTCTAGGCGGGAAGAACGAGTTCAGAAGATAAACACCGTGATTGAGAATTATGACAAATTCGCTGTTCCATTCGCGGACTTGGATTGGGAGCTCTTCGAAAATGGAGAACCAATTAATGAATGGCGCCCCGTAACGGTTTCTGGAACGTATCTGACTGAAGAGGCCGTCCTTGTCCGGAACCGGCCTCTCAGTGGACAAGGTGGCTTCCTGCAGCTGGTTCCACTGCTTTTAGATGACGGTCAGATTTTGATTGTCGACCGTGGTTGGCTTGCGACGGGCGTTCGAGTAACTGAGGCATCTTCTAACCCTTTGCCGAATCCAGTTGCTCACACTCTCACTGTTCGTCTTAGGGCCGCTGAGCCTGATCTAAATCGAGCCCCCGTTCCAGGGCAGCTTGCATCTGTAAACCCCGCCTTGCTGTTCGATCAGTTGAGTGAATACGGGACTGTGGTGTCTGATCGATACGGTCGATTAGCCACAGAGTCCCCCTCCTATGAAAATGCGCCGTTCCCGATGCCGATGCCTTCTTTGAATGAGGGAAACCATCTTTCCTACGCTTTTCAATGGATAATCTTCGGAATTATGGCCTTTATCGCCTTTGGTTGGGCCTACAGAAATGAACGACGCATTGCTCGCGAGGCGGCCGGACAGATAGCTCCAAGAAAGCCAAAGGAAAATCAGGCCCTCGAAGACGCTGAGTTTGAAGACGCCAACCAATAGAATGTCCGGAACAGGCTAGAAAGGCTTAGAAGATGAGCATTGCACAGGCGACCATTGTGGACCGTTTTGTTCCAAGGACAGTAGTAAGTAACATTTCTCTGGTTTTCGGTGGTGCGCTGATTACTGCACTTGCGGCGCAGGTTCAGATTCCAATGTGGCCAGTGCCACTCACCCTTCAAACCTTCGCAGTTCTCCTAGTAGGAGCAACGCTCGGTGCGGGACGCGGTGCCGCGTCACTGTCTGTTTACCTGGCCATGGGCGCCGCCGGCTTGCCTGTATTTGCCTCAGCTAAGACGCTGACGGGTGCTTTGCCAACCGTGGGTTACATAGTCGGCTTTGTGGCGGCTGCAGCCCTAGTCGGCTTCTTGGCTTCCAAGGGTTTTTCTAAAACCCCACTGAAGGTGGCCTTCAGCTTTGCCGCCGGATCGGTGATAATTTACGGTTTTGGAGTCGCAGGCCTGATGATTACCCTAGGCCTCAGCATTTCACAGGCAATTGCCGCGGGAGTTATACCGTTTCTTATAGGAGATGTCGCCAAGGCAATTGGAGCAGCTGCAATGCTGCCACTCGCCTGGAAAATTGTTAATAAGTAACAAATGATTTGAAAAAAATAGGACCCATTTGGGTCCTATTTTTTTTATCAATCTTGTTAGATAGAGAAGCCGATAGCTCGCATCATTTCTTTTCCATCATCCGTAATTTGCTCCGGACCCCATGGTGGCATCCAGATCCAATTGATTCTGAATGCGTCAACGACTCCATCCAATGAAGCTGCCGTCTGCTCTTCAATAACGTCCTGAAGTGGGCAGCCAGCGGAGGTGAGTGTCATGTTAATTAGTAGTGCGCCATCATCGGACTCTTGGAGCCCGTAGACCAATCCGAGGTCAATAATGTTCACACCAATTTCGGGGTCAATGATGTCTTTCATTGCCTCGATAACCCGGTCGTATTTAGCGGGCTCTAGTTCCTTCGGCTCGCTCATGCTTCGGTCTTCAAGTAGCGATCGTAGCCCTCGGCCTCTAGTCGTTCAGCGAGTTCTGGGCCGCCCTGTTCTGCGACTTTTCCAGCCACGAAAACGTGAACAAAATCTGGTTCGATGTAGCGCAAGATTCTTGTGTAGTGGGTGATTAGAAGAACTCCGAGGCCAGTTTCCTCTTTGGCTCTGTTGACGCCTTCGGAAACCACCTTCAGTGCATCCACGTCGAGGCCAGAGTCGGTCTCGTCGAGAATCGCAATTTTTGGCTTCAAAAGCTCTAGCTGAAGAATCTCATGGCGCTTCTTTTCACCACCTGAGAACCCTTCGTTCACATTTCTTTCAGTGAAGTCCGGATCCATTCGGAGGTTTTTCATCGCGTGTTTCAAATCACCGATCCACTCGCGAAGCTTTGGAGCTTCTCCATCAAGTGCGGTTTTGGCGGTTCGTAGGAAATTCGATACCGAAACGCCAGGCACTTCGACTGGGTATTGCATCGCAAGAAATAGACCAGCCTTAGCTCGCTCGTCCACGGCCATTTCAAGAACGTTCTGGCCATCCAGAAGGATCTCACCCTCGGTGATTTCATACTTGGGGTGTCCGGCGATGGAGTAGGCGAGTGTGGACTTGCCTGAGCCGTTTGGTCCCATGATCGCGTGAGTTTCGCCGGACTTGACCACAAGGTCTACTCCTCGAAGGATCTGCTTTTTGCCCTGGTCTGTATCAACCGAGACATGTAGGTTTTTGATTTCTAGAGTTGCCATTATTTGATCTCCTTTACGCTTCGTACTCGATAAAAACTTCGTCATTTTCCACCAGTACCTCGTAGGTACTCACTGCCTCATAAGCGGGAAGACTCAATGGGACTCCAGTGTTTAGGTCGAATTTAGCTCCGTGAGCCCAGCACTCCAGGGTTTCGTCCTCAACAAAGCCTTCGCTTAGTGAAATCTCACCGTGGGAGCACTTATCGTCGATCGCTCTGAAGTTACCGTCATTTAGCCTGACAAGCGCGATTGGGTGTCCCTCAATGGTCACTCTGAGTGCATTTCCCGGCTTGATGTCCTCAGCCGCGCAAACTCTTACTGCCAATTTAGACTCCCGCCTTCTCGAGTCCTTGTTCGATCGAGGCGATTAGACGGTCTTCAACCTGAGAAATTCCAACCTTTTGAACTACCTCATTCAGGAATCCTCGAACGACGAGGCGCTTTGCCTCGGTGTCGCCAATTCCTCTAGCCATTAGATAGAACAATTGCTCGTCATCGAAGCGCCCGGAAGCACTCGCGTGGCCAGCGCCCTCAATTTTCCCGGTCTCAATTTCCAGATTTGGAACAGAATCTGCTCGTGCTCCGTCGGTCAGCAAGAGGTTCCGGTTGAGTTCATAGCTATTCGTTCCAATAGCAGTCTCTCTAATAAGAACGTCTCCGACCCAGACCGTGTGAGCTCCTGCACCCTGGAGTGCGCCCTTGTATGCCACATTTGAAACGCAGTTTTCTGCAATGTGGTCCACATACGGTCGGTGCTCAAAGTAATTCTTCGAATCGGCTAGGAAAACACCATACATTTGGATTTCCGCACCCGGCGAATCTAGGGCAACAGATGGCGTGACTCTAACGAGGTCTCCCCCAAGTGACACCACGACGTGCTTCAGTGTTGAGTCCCGTCCAAGTCTCGTGAACTGATTCGAAACGTGTGATGAACCGTTATCCCAGTCTTGGATAGATACAAAGTCAAGCTTTGCGCCGGGGTCCAGCAAGATCTCGACGTTCTCGGCAAGGAAGCCTTGACCGATGTGGTCCAGGACGATTGTTGCTTTGGCGTTCGCGCCTACCTTTACGAAAATGTGCAGGGCCTTGGCTGCAAGTTCTTCTAATTTCAAGGTTAGAAAAACCGGCTCAGCTATTTCCTGATCGGCGGGGACCTCAACCAAAAGAGTTTTCGAGGCGTTGGTCCAGGCGATTGCCGAAATTCGGTCCTCGGGAAGTCCAGCTGTTCCGACAATCTTTTCACTGGAGTCAATCCAGTTGGCCGTCACTGTCCCCGAAAGACCGATCGACAGCTCACTCTGAGTAACTTCACCTATGACTTCAGCATCCAGGCCTTGAAGGCGATCCATAGGCAAATAACGCCAGATCTCCTGCCTGTTTGAAAGCTCTGGGAAATCGCTTATGGAGGTCGACCGAGGGCGTTCGGATCTTGTCTGGAGGGGTACGAGTTTGTGCTCGTGAGCCTCTATTCCGTGCTGCGCCATCTAGCCAACAGCCCCTTCCATCTGCATCTCAATAAGCTTGTTGAGTTCAAGGGCGTACTCCATTGGCAGTTCCTTAGCAATAGGCTCGATGAAGCCTCGGACAATCATCGCCATCGCTTCATCTTCGGCCATTCCTCGAGACTGCAAGTAGAACAGTTGCTCTGCACTTATGGCTGAGACCGTCGCTTCGTGTCCCATCGAAACATCATCCTCGCGGATGTCGTTTGAAGGATAAGTGTCTGATCTGGAAATTGTGTCGACTAGTAGCGCGTCACAGCGAACCGTGTTCGCCGAGTGATGAGCTCCCGGATTTACTCGGATCTCTCCACGGTAGGAAGTTCTTCCTCCACCTCGAGCAATTGACTTGGACACAATGGAACTGGTCGTGTAAGGAGCAAGGTGAATCATCTTGGCTCCGGCGTCCTGGTGCTGACCTTCTCCGGCAAAAGCCACCGAGAGTGTCTCGCCACGAGCGCGCTCGCCTGCAAGTATGACGCTTGGGTACTTCATGGTGACCTTGGACCCGATGTTTCCATCGATCCACTCCATGGTGGCACCTTCGTGAGCGATTGCTCGCTTGGTTACTAGGTTATAAACGTTGTTAGACCAGTTCTGGATCGTCGTGTAACGAACCCGAGCGTTCTTCTTCACGATAATTTCAACTACCGCAGAGTGAAGCGAATCAGACTGGTAAATCGGTGCGGTGCAGCCCTCGATGTAGTGAACGTAGGAGTCCTCATCTGCGATGATTAGCGTCCTTTCGAACTGACCCATGTTTTCGGTGTTTATTCGGAAGTAGGCCTGAAGAGGGATGTCTACTTTTACACCCTTAGGGATGTAGACGAATGATCCTCCGGACCAAACCGCCGTGTTCAGGGCTGCAAACTTATTGTCACCGGCAGGGATAACTGTTCCGAAATACTCCTTGAAGATTTCCGGGTGCTCTCTGAGCGCAGTGTCGGTATCTAGGAACAAGACACCCTGCTGCTCGAGGTCTTCGCGAATCGAGTGGTAAACGACCTCCGACTCGTACTGGGCGGCAACGCCGGAGACGAGGCGCTGGCGTTCCGCATCTGGGATTCCAAGCTTGTCGTAGGTGTTGCGAATGTCCTCTGGAAGGTCTTCCCAGGTTTGTGCCTGACGCTCGGTCGAACGAACGAAATATTTAATGTTGTCGAAGTCGATCCCTGAAAGGTCAGCTCCGAAAGTAGGCATTGGCTTTTTCATGAAAAGCTCGTAGCCCTTAAGTCTGCGCTGTAGCATCCAGTCGGATTCGTCTTTTTTGCCCGAGATGTCCCGAACAACCTCGTCTGAAATACCACGCTTGGCTTCGTCTCCAGCTTTTGACTTGTCGGACCATCCAAACTCGTAAGTTCCTAGGTCGTCTAGTTCTGGGCGATCGATAATTTTCTCTGCCATTGTGTTCTCCTTCTACTTAATCAGTACAACTGATTTTGGTGAAACGTATTCCAACAAAGCCAATCATGAGAAACTTGAGATGTGATGTTGGACTAAGCCTACGTAGTTCTATGAAAATAAAACAGTAAGGCATACCTAAGTTAAGGCGTTTATGAAGACCCTAAAGGGCCTGTGGTTCGATGGAATTGTCTCGCCGCTTCGTTTGCGGTTGTTTGTGTGGCTTTCGCTGGTTACTCAAATTTTGATCGTTGTGACCGGGGGCGCTGTCCGGCTCACAGGGAGCGGTCTGGGTTGCCCGACTTGGCCGAAATGTACAGAAGACTCCTTGGTAAGCACCCCGGAGATGGGCTTCCACGGTGTTATTGAATTTGGAAATCGGTTGCTAACAATCGTTCTGCTTATCATCGCCCTTTTGACCTTTATCGTGGTCGTGCGAATTAGTGAATCCACACGACGCATAGGACTTTTGTCAATTGGTTTTTTCAGCGGAGCAGTCTTGCTGGTTGTGGGTTTGGCCTTCAACACAATGTTCGGACTGGGTCTGGTTACCTTGGTAACTTTCGCATTGGCGTTGGGCTTGATGCTCCTGTTCGGGATCGTCATTATTAGAACTGCTCGCTTGACAAACCGGTTTGGCTTGGTCGTGCCGGCCTTCGGTTTAGGGGTTGGCATAATCGTGCAGGCGGTAATCGGTGGGATCACGGTTCTGACGGGTTTGAACTCTTGGATTGTGGGCCTTCATTTTGTAATTTCAACGGGTCTGATCGCACTGGCCTCACTTTTGGTTTGGCGGGCATTACCTAAACCGGTCAATTCCGTGGCACGTTGGAATGCGAATCTCGCATGGCCGACAGTAGTAGTTGGATTTATTGCGATCTGCATGGGAGTCATTGTTACCGGTGCTGGCCCACATGCTGGAGACGCCCTGACGCCACGAAACGGCTTCAATCTTGAAATTTGGCAGCACTACCACTCCTACCCGGGTTACACGCTGCTCGCTCTAATAACTGTGCAGCTAGTAGCTCAAGTTGTGAAATCCAGGTCCGTGTTGAAACAACTTGAGTCTCGGATTCTGCTGCTGTTGTTTGTGGCGACTGTATTCCAGGCTGTAGTGGGAGTAATTCAGGCGCGAATGGGCGTCCCTGCGTTGTTGGTTGGAATTCACATGCTCGGTTCCGGCGTCTTGACAGCACTAATTACTTTTCAGGTATTGAGTGCCAGAAAAATCAATCGATGAAGACTATTTTCTGGTTTCGAAGAGACCGTAGGCTTCAAGATAATCAAGCTCTTAGCTTTGCAGCCAGCTCTTCTCAGGAGCTTCTTCCAGTCTTTGTTCTTCCGGCATCAAGCACCGGCATGTCGGAGCTGCGCACAAGCTCAGTTCTTGCTTCAGTCTTAGCTTTAGATAAAAGCTTGCCCAAAGGGCTTGAGCTGCTTCATGGCGATGCAAGCATCGAGCTTGGCAGGATGTCTCAGGAATTTTCTGCCAGGCGCGTGGTGGCTACGAGGGCATTTGATACAAACGGCGTCATCGAGCAAGAGGCAGTTCGTGATGCACTTGCAGCGATAGACGTGGAACTTGTGCTAGTCGGCAGTTACTACGCAGTCGAGCCCGGAACAGTTGTCAAAGACGATCAAACAGCCGTGCGCGTCTACACGCCCTTTTTCAAAAGGTGGCTTCAAGTCTTTGTCCCCGAGCCATTTGTCCTTGATGTCCAGAACGCACCTTGGGCAGCCGCCAGCCAAAGAGTCGCCCTAATTTCAGGAGTGAATGCGGGTGAGGAGTTGGCTCTTGAAACATGGGCCAAGTTTCGGGCCTCTCGGATTTTCGATTACTCGGACCACCGAAATCGACCGGACATAAATGGGACCTCCAAGCTTTCTCATGCGCTGGCCCACGGCGAAGTTCATCCGCGGACTCTACTTGCTGGCCTTGGTGATACAGAGGGCGAAGAGGTGTTTCGTAAGGAGATAGCTTGGCGGGAGTTTTACGCAGATGTAATGCATCACCACCCCCGTACCTACGATAAATACTACGAGCCTCGCTTTGCCGGGCTTGAATACGATGACCCCAAAGAGTTTCCAGAAAAACTAGCCGCCTGGAAAGCTGGCGCCACGGGATACCCAATCGTGGATGCGGCGATGAGACAGCTCGTTCAGTCCGGCTGGATGCACAATCGAGCACGCATGATTGTTGCAAGTTTTTTGGTGAAAGACCTTCATTTCGAATGGCAAATCGGCGCCAAGTTTTTTGAGGAGCATCTGACTGATTTTGACCCCGCCTCAAATTCTCACGGCTGGCAATGGACGGCCGGTTGCGGCACCGATGCAAGCCCTTTTTACCGAGTTTTCAATCCAATCCTGCAGGGCCCAAAATTTGACCCGGACGGCGATTATGTTAGGAAGTGGTTGCCAGAACTTGCTCATTTACCGGCTGCAAGTGTCCACGAACCCTGGAACGACATCGCCGGTTATCAGTTTGGGTACGCTCCCCCAATTTTGGATCACTCTCAAGAGCGGGATGAGGCGCTACGTCGCCTTGAGGCTATAAAGCGCTGATTCCCTAAATATAAATCAAAGGGTCAATTGCGATTGCCAAGAACAAAATCGTCAGATGTGTAATTGAAGCGTGGAACAAGCGCATTGGGTTTTGAGGTATTCGGACCTTAGCCTCCTTGTAGAGACGGTGCGATTCCCAGGTGAACCAGATTCCAGCCAACACCGCCGCAACCGTATATACAGTGCCCATGTTCGCAACTGGAATCAGCAGCAGTGTCGCAGCAAAATATGCGTAGGCATAAAGAATTATCTGTCTACCTACATGCTCATTTTTAGCCACCACCGGCAGCATCGGAACTCCGGCAGCCTTGTACTCTTCTAGGTAGCGCATTGAAAGAGGCCAATAGTGCGGCGGTGTCCAAAGGAAGATAATCAAGAACAACACTCCAGCTGCTAGGGAGAGCTCATTGGTCACAGCAGCCCAGCCAATCAAAGCTGGCATGGCCCCGGCAGCACCGCCCCAAACTATATTTTGTGGCGTGCGTCTTTTGAGACCGAGTGTGTAGACGAAGACGTAGAACAAAATTGCAATTAGCGAAAGTACGGCCGCAAGCACGTTTATTAGTAGCGCAAACCAAATGACCGACAGGCTTCCAATTGACCACGCAAATATCAGAGCCTCTTTGTGCGTGAGTTCCCCGGTCACTAGAGGTCGATTTTTGGTGCGCCCCATGATTTGGTCAATGTCGCGGTCGATATAGCAATTGAATGCATTGGCACTCCCAGCGCTGAGAGCGCCGCCAAAAACGGTGGCGATAATCAGCCAAATTGAGGGAAAACCTCTAGCAGCCAGAATCATGGCCGGCACGGTCGCAATCAGTAGAAGCTCGATAACGCGTGGTTTAGTCAGCAAAAAATACGCACGGATCTTGCGCGAAAGCCGCGCTCCAGATGATTTTTCTACCGTAGACATTTGTCCAAGTCTAATCCAGTCCGAGCGGTGCTGCAGCCCACTCGGTATAGACTCTTGTCTAAATGTCAGGCACCGCCGCCGGCGCAAATCCCTAAGTGGTAAAGCACGTAATTTGTTAGGAATAATTCTTTGTTGGAATGGAATGAAATTGACGACTTGGCAGTCAAGACTGCCAAAGTTCTTGCCGCGGATGCAGTAGAGAAGGTTGGCAATGGCCACCCTGGAACTGCAATTAGCTTGGCGCCAGCTGCGTATCTATTGTTCCAAAAGGTCATGAAGCATGACCCGCAAGATGACCGCTGGGTTGGCAGGGATCGATTCGTTCTTTCGGTGGGTCACTCTTCTCTAACTTTGTACAACCAGTTATTTCTAGGTGGCTTTGGCCTCGAGCTCACTGACATTCAATCGTTGAGAACCTGGGGCTCTTTGACCCCTGGACACCCCGAATATGCTCACACCAAGGGTGTTGAAATCACAACTGGGCCATTGGGTCAAGGTCTGGCATCGGCAACTGGGTTTGCAATGTCAACAAGATTTGAACGTGAATTATTTGATCCTGCCACAACCGATGGAACTTCACCCTTTGACCATTTCGTCTATGTGATCGCTGGTGACGGTGACATGCAAGAAGGAGTTAGCGCTGAGGCGGCTTCCCTTGCCGGACATCACGGACTGGGAAATCTGATTGTTATTTATGACGCGAACCAGATTTCTATCGAAGACGACACTGACATCAGCTTTTCTGAAGACGTCGCAAAGCGTTACCAGGCTTATGGCTGGCAGACCATTGAGGTCAACTGGCGCAAGGAAACCGGATATGTCGAAGACGTGGGTGCCCTTTACGAAGCGATCTTGGCGGCCAAGGAAAACAGAGATCAACCAACGCTAATTACTCTTCGAACCATCATCGGTTGGCCAAGTCCCACAAAACAAGACACCGGCAAGATTCACGGCTCAAAGCTTGGTGGCGAAGAGCTTGCCGGCCTAAAGCAAGCGCTGGGCTTCGATCCTGAAGAGCACTTCGCTGTTGCTGAGGACGTTCTGTCCCACACTAGGCAGTTGGCTCAGCGCGGTAAAGAACAGCGTGCGGTTTGGGAAGCTCAGTTCAGCAAATGGCACCAGGACAATCCTGATTCGGCGAAGCTGTTCGAGCGTCTTGCATCTGGAGAGCTTCCCTCAGACCTAGCCTCGTCACTCCCCGAATTTTCATCGGGCGAGGAAATCGCAACCCGAGCGGCCTCCGGGAAAGTCATAAACGCCATTGCAGCGAAAATGCCAGAACTGTGGGGCGGCTCAGCCGACCTTGCCGAGTCGAATAACACCACCATTGAAGGCGGCGGCTCATTCGTGCCTGCCAAGTGGCAAACCAAGGCATGGACCCCAAAAACTGCCGGGAGGATACTTCACTTCGGCATTCGTGAGCACGCGATGGGCGCAATTCTGAATGGCATCACTCTTTCCGGCCATTCGAGGGTGTTCGGCGGAACTTTTCTGGTCTTCTCCGATTACATGAGGCCCTCGGTCCGCTTGGCCGCCTTGATGGGTATCGCTCCGATCTATGTATGGACCCACGATTCTGTTGCACTCGGTGAAGACGGTCCAACTCATCAGCCAATCGAGCACTTGAACGCTCTGAGACTGATTCCAAATCTGGACATCGTGCGCCCAGCCGATGCGAACGAGACCTCTCAGGCGTGGCTTCAGGTCCTGAAAAACAAAAATAATCCCGCCGGAATTGTGCTTACGAGGCAGGGCCTTCCGGTGCTGGATCGAAGCGAAGGTTTCGGCCAGGCCGACCAAGTCAGCAAAGGTGCTTATGTCTATGCAGGGCAGGACAGTAAGCCAGATCTAATCTTGATCGCCAGCGGAAGCGAAGTTCAATTTGCGGTTGAAGCGAGGCTGATCCTGGAAGCAGGGGGAATTTCAGTTCGGGTGGTTTCCGCCCCTTGCCTTGAGTGGTTTGATTCTCAGCCTCAGGAATACCAAGATTCAGTGCTTCCAAAGCAAGTGAAGGCAAGGGTCTCTATTGAGGCCGGAGTTACCGATGGATGGCGCAAGTATGTTGGAGACAATGGTCAGTCCATTGGAATCAACCACTTCGGATCATCGGCTGACTACAAGACTCTGTTCACAGAGTTTGGAATTACCACCAACAAGGTGGTTGAGGCTGCAAAGAGAGTACTTGGAGGTAAATAATGAATGAAAACCTAAAATCACTGACTGAAGCCGGTGTTTCGATTTGGCTAGACGACCTTTCCAGAGAGCGCATCGAATCTGGAAACCTCAAGCACCTAATTGACAATTTTTCGGTAAGGGGAGTTACTACTAATCCGACTATTTTTGCAGCGGCGCTGAAGGGTCCCTCATACCGGGATGCAATTGTCGCGGAGAAGGCCGCCGGCAGCAGTGCGGCCCGAGCAATTGCAAACATCACCTCGGACGATGTCGCGGCAGCCTGCGACCTGTTCCTCCCCATTTACAACGAGTCCCATGGAGTCGATGGCCGAGTGTCTATCGAGGTCGAACCGGGACTGGCAAATGACACTGAGCGCACCATTGCTCAGGCACTGTCGCTTTACGAGCTTGTCGGTCGCAATAACGTCATGATTAAGATTCCGGCGACCGTAAATGGCTTAGCGGCTATCACTGCGGTTACGGCGGCGGGAATCTCAGTGAATGTGACTTTGATTTTCTCGCTCGATCGCTACGACAAAGTTATCGATGCCTATCTAGAGGGACTATCTCAGGCGAAGCAGGCGGGCAAGGACTTGAGCAAGATTCATTCAGTTGCTTCATTTTTCGTTTCTCGCGTTGATACCGAAGTGGATTCGAGGCTGGAGGCGCTTGGTAAGCCGGAGCTGAAGAGCAAGGCTGCTCTTGCAAACGCTCAGCTGGCATACGAGCTTTTCCAAAATCGATTTTCAACCCCTGAGTGGCAAACTCTTTTGGCGGCAGGAGCAAACCTGCAGCGACCGCTGATGGCCTCCACGGGTGTCAAGGACCCAGCCCTCCCGGACACCCTGTATGTCACCGAACTTGTTTCTAAAAACATCGTCAACACCATGCCGGAAAAAACCATGATGGCAACCGCCGACCATGGCGTAATTCCAGCCGAATCGGTAATCGTTTCCTTTGAAAACGCAAAGGCTGTAATGGTTGAAATTGCTGCTGCCGGCGTCGATCTCGCCGATGTCACCGCCCAGCTAGAGCAAGAAGGTGTCGATAAATTCAAAGTTTCTTGGGCCGAATTAGTTGAAACTGTTGAACACGCGCTAGCTGGAAGCTAGATCATGCAGCTGAGGATACAAGAAAGCCTCAAGCCCGACCTAGAACCCGAAGTTGCGAAAGTCATAGATGCTCAGATTGCTTCCAGGCTCGGCGATAAGGATGATTCCATCTGGGGATCAGCCGCCAAAGTCGAGGCTTCAAAGCGACTGGGATGGATAGATTCCCCCAAGTCTTCGGTTGATTTGATCCCCGAAATTCTGAAGCTGAGAGATCATTTCAGAGACTTGGGTGTCGACCGTATCGTGCTTTGCGGAATGGGCGGCTCATCGCTTGCGCCGGAGGTCATTGGGAAAAATACTGGCCATGAAATAGTGATTCTTGACTCAACAGCTCCTGATCAAGTGCTGTCCGCCGTCAGAGAGCTTCAGCGAACGGCAGTGGTTGTCTCCTCGAAATCTGGAGCGACCGTCGAGACAGATAGCCAAAAGAGGGCTTTTGAGTCCGGTTTTTTGGCTGCTGGCATCGACCCAGCGGAAAGAATAGTTGTAGTTACGGATCCTGGCTCCCCCCTCGATACTGAGTCAAGAGCCGACGGCTACAAGGTGTTCAATGCGGACCCAGATGTCGGCGGTAGGTATTCAGCGCTAACCGCATTCGGATTGGTTCCTGCTGGACTGGCTGGCGCCGATATCTCTTCGCTGCTGGCTAGTGCGTCGCGCGTGAGCTTTGGACTCAGCGCGGACTCCACCGATAACCCGGCTATTTGGCTTGGAGCTGCCTTGGCAGCAACTCCCGGAATCGGTCAGTTTCGCGATAAGTTTTTGATAGAAACCGATGGCCTTCCTGGCTTTGGTGACTGGGTTGAACAACTGGTTGCTGAAAGCACCGGAAAACAACAACGTGGCATTCTGCCCGTTGTTGTGAGCAGTAGCGCTCCAGAAATTCAAGACGTACCAAGTGACACTATTTTCATCCGGTTTTCGGATTCTATGCCGGTAGCTGAGCACATAACCTTTAGTGGCGGCCTTGGCGAATTGTTCTTGCTCTGGGAGTACGCCACGGCTATTGCCGGCTATCTAATGCAAATAAACCCATTCGATCAGCCCGATGTTGAGTCTGCCAAGATCGCCTCCCGAGCGCTACTCGACTCACCCGCTGTCCTGGTGTCCCCGGGCCATGTTGATCGAGGAATCACGGTTGCAAGTTACGGTTTGAACGTGGTCGGCAGCACAGTAGAGGCTGCAATCGAAGAGCTACTAAGTCAAGCAACTGACCATAGCTACATCGCGGTGCAGGTCTATCTGAGCAGGCCGGAATATCCTCAGTTCGAGAAATTGAGAGACATTTTCGCGAAGCGAACCGGCAGACCAGTCACTTTTGGTTGGGGGCCTAGGTTTTTGCACTCCACCGGCCAATATCACAAAGGCGGCCCCAAGCAGGGGCTCTTTGTCCAGATTACCGGTGAGCATGGAATCGATCTTGAAATAAAAGATCGCCCCTTTAGTTTTGGAGAGCTGATCCGCGCTCAAGCTGCCGGAGATGCGAGAGTTTTGTCCGATAACGGCCTTCCGGTTGTGTCTTTATTTATGACAGAACCACTCCGGGACCTAGCGTTTTTAGAAAAGGTAATTGCTTCGTGACCAACAATCCACTGAGAGATCCTCGCGACCGCCGAGTGCAAAAGATCGCTGGACCAAGCGGCCTAATAATGTTCGGTGTGACTGGTGATCTTGCGGGGAAGAAGCTTCTGCCTGCCATTTACGACCTCGCCAATCGCGGTCTTTTGCCGCCGGCTTTTTCGCTGGTTGGGTTCGCTAGAAGAGACTGGAGCCAGGAGGACTTTGAAGCGGTGGTCCACGATTCTGTTAAGGCGAATGCCAGAACTGCTTGGTCCGAAGAAGTTTGGAGCCAGTTAGCTAAGGGCATCCGATTTGTCTCGGGTAGGCATGATGACCCGGAAGCATTTCTTCGACTTAAGAAGACAGTGGACGACTTAGACGCAGAGCGCGGAACAGCCGGGAATCACACTTTTTATCTATCGATTCCGCCGAGGGACTTTCCTCTGGTTATCCAACAGCTATCGGACTCGGGGCTCGCAGACGCTGCCGATGGAGAATTTAGACGCGTCGTCATCGAAAAACCGTTTGGGTCAAACCTCGAGACGGCTATCGAGCTAAACGACGTCGTTGAACGCGTTTTTCCAGCGGATGCTGTCTTCAGGATTGATCATTACTTGGGCAAGGAAACCGTTCAGAACATCTTGGCTCTTCGCTTTGCAAACCAGCTGTTTGAGCCAATTTGGAACAGTAACTACATCGATCATGTTCAGATTTCGATGGCCGAGGACATTGGGATTGGAAATCGCGCCGGTTCTTACGCGGACATTGGCGCGGCGAGAGACGTGATTCAGAACCACCTTCTTCAGCTTCTTGCTCTGACCGCCATGGAGCAACCGTTGAGCTTTGACGCAGCAGACTTGAGAGCAGAAAAGGAAAAGGTTCTAGCCTCCATTACCTTGCCTCAAGATCTATCAAAGCACACTGCCAGGGGTCAATATAAGGGCGGTTGGCAGGGTGGAGAGTTCGTCAAGGCTTATCTCGACGAGGCTGGCATGGATGCCGAGAACAACTCGGAAACCTTCGCCGCCATGAGGCTCAACATCGATAATAGACGCTGGCAATCTGTGCCTTTTTATCTGCGGGCTGGAAAGCGTCTTGGACGACGAGTCACCGAAATTGCCGTGGTTTTCAAAAGAGCCCCTCAGCAATTATTTGGAGAAAGCCAGACTGAACTTTTGGGCGAAAATGCTTTGGTGATTAGGGTTCAGCCGAACGAAGGGGTCACGATTCGTTTTGGTTCTAAAGTCCCAGGACCCAGCATGCAGGTTCGAGACGTCACAATGGACTTTGGTTATGGTCATGCCTTTACCGAAGACTCCCCCGAGGCCTACGAACGCCTAATTCTTGATGTTCTGTTGGGCGAACCGCCACTTTTCCCGCGGCAACGAGAAGTGGAGCTGTCTTGGAAAATTCTAGATCCCATAGTTGCGCATTGGAAAAGTAGCGGCAAGCCAGATTCATACGCCCCAGGATCGTGGGGACCAGACTCTGCTCATCAAATGCTGGCCGAAGATGGCCGAGTATGGAGAAGGCCATGATCGTCAACATGGAAAAGACCACCACGTCAAAGATTGAGAAAAAACTTCAAGAATTACGTGAAGACGGCGGAGTAGTTGCGTTAGGTCGTGTCCTTACTCTCATCATCGAAACAAACTCGGATCACCTGGAGGAGGCTATTGAGGCTGCCAACGGGGCGTCTCGATTGCACCCAAGCAGGATTATTGTGTTGGTGAGCAACTTAGAGCAAGGCGACAAGTCTCCCAGGTTAGATGCCGAAATAAGAATCGGTGGTGACGCTGGTGCGTCCGAAGTCGTTGTAATTCGTGCCTTTGGAGACGCAAATAGCAATACCGAGTCGATGGTCACAGGTCTGCTGCTTCCCGATGCACCCGTAGTTGCATGGTGGCCATCAGATTGCAAAGCCAATCCTTCGAAGAACCCGATTGGCCAGATTGCAACCCGAAGAATCACAGATGCCGCAGCTCAAAGGGATGCATCTGGGTTTCTAAGGCAGCTGGCAAAAAATTATGCACCCGGGGATAGCGACATGTCTTGGACGAGAATTACGCTTTGGCGATCTCAGCTCGCGGCTCTATTCGATAACGAAAAAAACCGCCGAGTTGTCGAAATTCGAGTCTTAGGTTCGATAATTTCTCCGAGCGTAAGGCTGTTGGCCGGTTGGTTGTCGATGCAACTGGGCGTGGATGCAAAGATCATTCATGAGCTTTCGGGGATTGCGATAGAGGGCATCGCCGGAGTGGAGATTTCTTTTGATCAGGGCGAGCTCGCAATCATTCGGTCTGGCGATGTAGCGAGCATCGGCCAAACTGGTTCACCGGATAGCTCGGTCTTACTACCCAAACGCTCGGATCAGGATTGCCTCATGGAGGATATGCGGTTCCTGGGAGAAGATGAAGTTTATGGTGCCGTGTTGAAAAATGAGCTGTCGAAGTAATGAAGCCACGCATCGTTGTCGCTGACACTTCAAAAGAGCTTTTGAGCCAAGCTGCTGCGGATTTTTTGGCATTGGTTTCCGAAGTTTTAGAATCAAAGCCCGTCGCGAACATTATTTTGACCGGTGGTAGCCTCGGCATCGCCATGGTTGGAGAGCTCGCCAAGCTGAATCTCGATCTTTCAAAAGTAAGGTTTATGTTTGGCGATGAGCGCTTTGTTGCTCTGGATCACGAGGACCGGAACGAACATCAAGGAATTTCTGTTTTCCCCGAGTTGGCAACTCGATCGCTGCTTCGTTACCCTGCTTCCGACACTGAACTTTTGGCGGGGCAGGCCCTGATGAACAAGGCCATGACGATTTCTTACGGTAGCTCCGAGGACACCTCGGATGTTTTTGATCTGGTTATTTTAGGAGTGGGGCCTGACGGGCACGTGGCATCGCTATTTCCGGGACATCAGAGCAATGGGGAATGGATTACTGCGGAGTGGGACTCACCCAAGCCGCCATCTGAGCGGCTAAGTCTTAGCTACCGCGCGCTAAATCGAGCAAATCAGGTTTGGTTTTTAGCCTCCGGAGCACAAAAAGCAGCTGTAGTAAGTTCGGCTTTAGGCGACCCAAATTGCGAGCTTCCCCTGGCTAAGGTAAAGGGACTGCAATCAACCAGCTGGTACTTGGATAAAGAGCTTAGCGACGCGCTTTAGCAGCGTCAGCTGCACGCTGTCTGCGGTTGCGAATCGAATCTAGGGCCTCGGCTAAAATCTGCTCGGCCTCGTCGTCTGTTCTGCGCTCTTTTACGTATGCGAGATGAGTCTTGTATGGCTCAATCTTTGCAACCTGGGGAGGGTTTGCCTTGTCCATGCCTGCCGGTAGGCCGCAGTGAGGACAATCAATCTCTTTAGGTAAGTCTTCCTCGTTGACGCTGGCTGCAAAAAGTGGATTAATCTCGTGGCCATTTGAACAGAAGAAGCTAAGAGCAATCTTCTCTACCTGATGGCCGCGATCCTGCTCGCCCATTGGGCCAGCACCGACGCGTGCTCCGCGAATTGAAGGTGAGCTCGACATCAGGCCCATCCGAATCTTGTAAATAGGCCCAATATGATGATGACTGACACCCAAACCAAACCAAGAACAACCGTGATTCGGTTGAGGTTACGCTCGGCCACGCCGGATGAGTTCATGGAGCTTGTTACTCCGCCGCCAAACATCTCCGCGACTCCTCCACCTCGACCCTTGTGAAGCAAAATCATCAAGATTAGAAGCACACTGGTTATTGCAAGCAATACCAATAGCGCTGTTTGTAGGGCAGCCATCTATTTCCTCATTCTCTTTTCAAACCTTGTAAATTATAGGACTATGTGCTTTTTGAAGCGCGAAATTCCGGAAAACTCTTCTGCATCCAAGGACGCACCGCCTACTAGCACACCATCAACCTGCTCAGATTGCAAGAAACCTGCGACATTATTTGCCTTTACTGAGCCCCCGTAGAGAATTCGCGAGTTGGCGGCATCGTCTCCAAAATTGGCTTGGAGCGCCTTTCTGATAGCTGTTGCGACTTCGCTGGCCTCTTGAGCCGTTGCGACTTTCCCAGTTCCGATTGCCCAAACTGGTTCGTAGGCGATAACAAAGTCCCCGAGAACCTTGTGGCCGCTAAGTGCGTTGATTGTCTGAATTATCGGCACCGCGGACTGCCCTTGGGTCTCAAGTTCTTCAAGGGTCTCCCCTACGCAAATGATAGGAATAAGGTTATTTTCCCAGGCAGCGGCAACCTTTTGCTGGACTACTGAGTCATCCTCTGCGTGATACGTGCGACGTTCCGAGTGCCCGACGAGTACGTATTCTACGTTCAGCTTAGATAGCATTTGCCCAGAGATTTCGCCGGTGTAGGCGCCGGACGCATGCTGGGATAAGTCCTGAGCACCCAGTTTTATCTCGAATTTCTCGGCATCTATAAGGGTTTGAGCGCTTCGGAGATCAGTAAATGGCGGGAAAACCACGACTTCGACTTCACCAAAGTCATGGTCGGCATCATTTAGAGTCCATGACAGCTTCTGCACCAGGGCAATCGCCTGAAGGTGATCAAGGTTCATTTTCCAATTGCCAGCAATCAGTGGCGTGCGGTTAGTCATTAAGGACCTCCAGTCCTGGCAGCGTCTTACCCTCAAGGTACTCAAGGCTTGCACCACCACCGGTTGAAATGTGACCAAAGCTGGCCTCATCAAATCCAAGCGCCCTAACCGCAGCTGCGGAGTCCCCGCCCCCGACAACCGATAGTCCGGTCACTTGGGTTAGAGCTTCTGCCACAACCTTCGTGCCGTGAGCGAAGTTCGGAAATTCGAATACTCCCATCGGACCGTTCCAGAAGACGGTTTTAGAGCTTGCAACGGCTTCGGCGAAAATTTTGGCGCTCTCTGGGCCAATGTCGAGCCCTAAAACTTCGGCGCCTAGTTCAGACTCTTCGATGGCATCTGCCTGCACAGTTTTGTGCGTAGCTTCGGCTGAAAAACTAGATGCAATTTCTATGTCAGTCGGCAGAATAATTTGCACACCCAAGTCCGCGGCCTGCTTCAGAAGATCTCTAGTGGTTTCGACTTGATCTTCCTCCAGCAAGCTTTTGCCTACGTTATGCCCCATTGCCTTCAGCACGGTGAAGACCATACCTCCGCCAATTGCCAGCCTGTCCACCTTTGGTAACAGATGCCCTATTACAGCAAGCTTGTCCGAGACCTTAGAGCCGCCGAGCACGACCGTGTAGGGACGGGATGGCGTTGTTGTTAGTCGGTCCAGAACTTTGAGCTCTGCCTCAACCAGTAATCCTGCGTAGCTCGGTAAAAGGCCAGCGAGCTCATAAACACTGGCTTGCTTTCGGTGAACAACACCAAAACCGTCAGAAACCATGATGTCTGCCATCGTCGCGAGTTCTCTGGCAAACGCCGCGCGCTGCTGTGGGTCGCTGGAGGTCTCCGCAGCGTTGAAGCGGAGGTTTTCAAGCAGTGCTACTTCGCCGTCCTTCAGGGAGGAGGTCAGAGCCTGTGCAAGGTCCCCAGTGCACTCGGGAGAGAACTTTACGTCTTTACCCAGTAGTTCTTGGAGACGTGTCGCAACTGGAGCAAGGGATAATTCGGCCTCGCGTTCCTTTGGGCGACCAAGGTGTGATGCCAGTATGACCTTCGCACCAGCGCCGACAAGCCTGTTGATGGTCTCCAGAGAAGCTCGAATACGACCGTCATCTGTGATCTGCGAATTAGACAGAGGCACATTGAGGTCGCAGCGAACTATAACTGCCTTGGATCGAAGATCTCCGGCGTCGTCAAGGGTTCTGAGCATTAGAGTTTGGACGCAACCAAGGCAGTTAGCTCAACCAGGCGGTTTGAGTAACCCCACTCGTTGTCATACCAGCTTGATAACTTCACGGTGTTGTCGATAACTCGAACCAAACCGCTGTCGTAGATGGAGCTGTGAGGGTCACCAACGATGTCGCTGGAAACAATTGGGTCCTCGGTATACATGAGGATGCCCTTAAGCTCGCCCTCCGCTGCCTTCTTGTAGGCGGCGTTGATCTCTTCAACCGTGACCTTCTTCTCGGAAACTAGAGTCAAATCAGTTATCGAACCGGTCGGGATCGGAACACGCAGGGCGAAACCATCCAGCTTGCCTTTCAGCTCTGGAATGACGACGCCTAGGGCCTTTGCTGCTCCGGTTGTAGAAGGAACAATGTTGATGGCCGCTGCGCGGGCGCGTCTTAGGTCCGGGTGAGGGCCGTCCTGAAGGTTTTGATCTGCGGTGTACGCATGAATAGTTGTCATGAGGCCGTTTTTGATTCCGAAATTATCCATGAATACCTTGGCTAGTGGTGCAAGGCAATTCGTGGTGCAAGATGCGTTGGAAATCACGTGATGGTTGTCTGGCTCGTAAAGATGTTCGTTTACACCAATAACGAAGGTTGCATCTTCCCCGGTTGCAGGCGCTGAGATTATTACCTTTTTGGCGCCAGCCTGAATGTGCTTGCGAGCATCGTCGGCATTAGTGAAAAAGCCGGTGGACTCGACGACTATTTCTACGCCAAGCTCCGCCCAGTCAATTTTGGCTGGGTCGCGCTCGGCCAGAACTTTAATTGACTTGCCGTTTACAACGATGCTGTCTCCATCAACAGACACCGCCGCATCAAGTCGTCCTCCCACTGAGTCATATTTCAGCAGGTGCGCGAGCGACTTAGGGTCGGATAGGTCGTTTACTGCGACTATTTCTAGATCGGAATTTTGCGCTAGTGCTGCTCGCAAATAATTGCGGCCGATACGTCCAAAACCATTAATACCAATACGAGTCACGGGGCTACTCCAAAACTTGTCAGTGAATAAATTATTTGCCCGAGCACCTTTGGGCGAGCGTGGTCAGCCTAGCAGCAGCGAGGAACTGTTCGCTTTAACGGATGCGAAGCGAGTTGCTACATCGGCCCAGTTGACGATGTTCCAGAATGCCTTTATGTAGTCCGCCTTCACGTTGACATAGTCCAAATAGAAAGCGTGCTCCCACATGTCAAGCATTAGAAGCGGGATGCTGCCCATCGAAAGGTTGCCCTGCTGATCATAGAGCTGGCCGATAATAAGTCGGTTGCTCATGCTGTCCCAAGCCAGATATGCCCAACCCGAACCCTGAATGCCCATGGCGGCAGCGGTGAAGTGCTTTGTAAATGCTTCGTATGAACCGAAGTACTCGGAAATGGCTGCTAGTAGCTCGCCGGAAGCTTCTCCACCCTCTGCGGATAGGTTCTTCCAAAAGATGCTGTGGTTCACGTGACCACCTAGGTTGAAGGCGAGGTCCTTTTGTAGCTTCGGGAGGGTTGCAAAGTTGTCGTTAGCCCGCGCCTCTGCCATCGCGTCCAGCGCAGCGTTCGCTCCTGTGACGTAGGCCTGGTGATGCTTAGAGTGGTGCAATTCCATTATTCTTGCCGAGATATGAGGCTCTAGCGCTGAGTAGTCGTAGTTGAGATCCGGAAGTGTGTAGGTCATGATTTCTCACTTTCTATTATTGGATTCGTTGGTTTAATCGTAGCCTTATTCCTAAATCAGATCCGCAATGACAGATTCGGTATCTGGAATCCCCAATTCACCTGCCCGCTTATCAGCGGTTGCCAGCAATCTACGGATTCGTCCTGCCACCGCGTCTTTGGTCATGGGAGGAACAGCAAGGTGTCCCAACTCATCTAGGGAAGCGTCTTTATGCTGCAATCGAAGCTCTCCTGCGTATTGAAGATGCTCGGGGGCTTGGTCCCCAAGAATCTCTAAAGCTCGCTGAACCCGCGCTCCGGCGGCAATTGCAGCTTGGGCGCTCCTTCTAAGGTTCGCATCGTCAAAGTTTGCGAGGCGGTTTGCAACACCTCTGATTTCGCGTCGACTTCGAAGCTCATCCCATTTTTCAACTTGTTCCGTGCATCCCATCTGCCTTAGCAGTTCGGAGATTGCTTCGCCGTCTCTAACAACGACTCGATACACATTCCTGACTTCTCTTGCCTTTGCACTTACTCCCAATCTTCTGGCTACCCCAACCAGCGCCATTGCTGACTCGTTTCCGGGAGCAGTCACTTCAAGAGAAGTGGACCTACCGGGGTCGGTCAAGATTCCGTGAGCCATGAATGCCCCGCGCCAGACCGCCCGTGCCTCATCCAGGGTCGAGCTAATTAGAGTGGCTGGAAGTCCGCGAACCGGTCGGCCCCGGTTGTCGATAAGACCCGTTTGCCTTGCCAAGAGCTCTCCGTCTTTGAGCACTCTAATTTGGTAGCCACTTGTTTTTCTGAGTCCTCCAGCTTGGACGACGGTTAATTCCGATTGAATGCCATAAAGCTCCGCAATTGCCCTTGCAAGCCTGCGAGCTAATGCTGCAGAATCAAGCTCCACTTCGATTGCTATTCGTCCAGAAATCAGCTGCAGTCCGCCACAGAAACGAAGGACTGTCGCGAGCTCCGCTGCACGCTCCAAGCCTGTTCTTACCGGAACTCTTGCAAGCTCCTCTTTAATGTGTTGCGTCAGTGCCATCATCACTCCCTGCCCAAGTCGCGGTGAGAAATAGCGACTCGTATATCTGCGTCCTCCGCGAGGCGCGCTGCTATTTCGTTGGTTAGGGCCACTGACCTGTGCTTGCCGCCCGTGCAGCCGATCGCAATTGTTGCGAATCGCTTATTTTCTTTTCTGTAGCCAGCTAGCACTATCTTCAAAGTCGCCAGGTAGCTTTCTTCAAAGTCTTTTACGCCCGGTTGACTAAGGACATAAGCGGAGACTTCGCTGTCGTTTCCGGTCTTAGCCCTTAGGGACTCTTGCCAGTGTGGGTTTGCGATAAACCTTGCATCAGCAACCATGTCCGCATCCGCGGGAAGACCATACTTGAAACCGAAGCTCATCAGGTTAACTTTGAAACCCTTCGACTGACCCGCAAAGGCCTCGGCAACTCGGTTTGTAAGCTCGTGGACATTTGACTCTGAGGTGTCAAAAACAATATCGGCAGTTTCGCGCAGACTCAAGAGCTGAGTTCTCTCGGCCGCGATTCCATCTAAAACCGTACCTTCGCCTTGAAGCGGGTGCGGTCTTCTAACTGACTCAAATCTTCTTACGAGCGCCGCATCATTCGCCTCTAGAAACAGAACCCTCACACTAATCTGGTGAGATCTCAGCTTCTGAATGTTCTGCTCCAGATCAGCGAAGAACTGACCACCTCTCACGTCCATTACAACCGCGACTTTGATTAACGACTCACTACTTTTGGAGAACAAATCGCTGATAGGAAAAAGTAGCTGGGGAGGAAGGTTATCTATTACATGCCAGCCTTGATCTTCGAGAGCATTACCGGTCGTTGAACGTCCAGCGCCAGACATGCCTGTTACTACAAGCAGTTCCGGTTTGTTTGAAGCGTCCATTCACCCCTCCATCCGCCTGAGGACAAGGTTACCGCTTCGGCGTGTCGCGGATAGGCCTTTTCCTTAATCCGCGAGGTGTTCCAGGACAATATTCGCCAATCTCTCGCTAAATCCGGGGAGTTGGGTTATTTCAGCCTCGCTGGCGAGCTTCAATCTCTTTATAGATCCAAATTTGCGAAGCAGCAGTCTTGCCTTCTGCTCCCCCAAGCCAGGGATGTCAACCAACGCCGATGATATCGACTTACTTCTGGCGGCTCGCTGGGCTGTGATGGCAAAGCGGTGCGCCTCGTCACGAATTCGTTGAAGCAAAAATAGCTCCTCCGAGGTCCTGGGAAGAATAAGTGGGTAATCGAGTCCAGAGACGAACACTTCCTCAAGTCGCTTTGCCAGCGACGCCACTGTGAGCCCTTGGATTCCAGAATCTTTCAGCGCTCGCTCGGCGGCACGTAGTTGGGGTAGTCCACCATCAATAACTAGTAGCCCAGGTCGATAGCTGAAGCGTTCATTGGGCTCGTCGGTCTTCAAGTACTTGAGCCTGCGCATAAGGACCTGATAAACCGACTCGGTATCGTCGGCTGTCTCCAGGTTGAATTTTCGATACTGGTCCTTGCGGGAAAGGCCGTCCTCAAAGACCACCATTGAGCCAACCGTGTTCGTTCCTGACAGATGAGAAATGTCGTAGCACTCGATTCTCAGAGGAGCAGTCTCCATTGCAAGGGCGCTTTGCAATCCGGCTAAAGCCTCGGCTCGTGCGCTGAAATCTGAAACACGTTTCAACTTGTAGTTCTGGAGAGCGTGGGCTGCATTTTGGCTTGCCGTGGCAAGGAGAGCTGCTTTGTCTCCTCGCTTGGGGGCAGAGATGCTGCAGCCTTTGCCGCGAATTTCTGAAAGCCAGAGCTCCAGGGCTGCCTTGTCGGTTGGAAGCTCAGTGACCATGATTTGCCTGGGGACCGCTGGAGGCTCGGACTTGACCCCAGCTGAATAGAGCTCTTGTAGCAAGTACTCCAGCAGTTCGGCGTTAGTTCTATCTAGCTCCAGGTCTACGACCAGTGATCGGTTTCCCCGGATACGCCCGCCTCGGACCATAAAGATTGACACCGCCGCCGACAGCTCATCGCGACTGAGACCAATGAGGTCGGCATCAACCTGATCATCAAGAACCACCGTCGACTTTTCTAGAACTCTTTCGAGTGCTCCGATGTCGTCTCTATATCGAGCGGCTAATTCGTAATTTTCAAGCTCACTGGCATTCTGCATTTTGAGCTTCAGATTAGTTACATGGGAGTCATTTCCCGACCCTATGAAGTCTCCCAGCTCTTTTGCTAAAGCCTTGTGCTCCGGTTGCGAGATGCGAGCTACACAGGGCGCCGAGCACTTGCCAAGTTCAGCCAGCAGGCATGGCCTGCCAGAACGCTTTGCTCTTTGAAAAATACCCGCGGTGCAACTGCGGACAGGGTAGACCTTTAGCAGTGAATCTAGGGTGTCCCTGATCGCCCAGCTTTGAGTGTATGGGCCGAAGTACTTCACGCCTTTGAGTTCTCGATTCCTGGTTACAAAGGCCCGAGGAACGGCATCCCCCATGGAAATCGCAAGGTACGGGTAAGACTTGTCGTCGCGAAAGCGAACGTTGAAGGGTGGTTGAAACTCCTTGATCCAAGTGAATTCAAGTTGCAGTGCTTCATATTCAGTTGCGACTATTGTCCATTTGACATCGCTAGCGCTGAGGAGCATTCGTCTGGTTCGCTCGTGAAGACTGTCCAGCGGACCGAAGTAGTTTGAGAGTCTGGCCCTGAGGTTTTTGGCTTTGCCGACATATAAAACGCGTTCATCCGAGTCCAAGAATCTGTAGACCCCGGGTAACTTCGGGATTTCTGAAGTTTTGGGTCGGAAGCTCAGCTCATTGGCCATGATTACAAGATCTCGGCTAGGAACCTACCGGTGTGGCTGGCCGGGTTTTTCGCGACCTGTTCCGGGGTGCCCTCTGCAACGACCATGCCGCCACCGGATCCACCCTCTGGCCCCATGTCAATGATCCAGTCGGCAGACCTTATTACATCCAAGTTGTGCTCGATGACGATGGCAGTGTTGCCCTTATCGACCAAGTTGTTTAGAACCATCAAGAGTTTGCTCACATCTTCAAAGTGCAGCCCAGTTGTGGGCTCATCGAGAACATAGATGGTCCTGCCAGTTGAGCGCTTCTGAAGCTCAGTCGCCAACTTTACCCGCTGGGCTTCGCCTCCGGACAATGTGGTGGCGCTTTGTCCGAGGCGAACATAACCTAAGCCAACATCAACCAGGGTCGTTAGGTATCTTGCTATCGAGTTGATTGGGGCGAAGAATTCGGCGGCATCGCTGATCGGCATGTTTAGAACATCACCGATTGAGTTTCCCTTATAAAGAACTTGCAGTGTTTCTCTGTTGTAGCGTGCCCCTTTGCAGTCCTCACAGGTCACATAAACATCCGGGAGGAAATTCATCTCAATCTTGATTGTGCCGTCGCCCGAGCAGTTATCGCACCTTCCACCCTTCACATTGAAAGAGAACCTTCCCTGAAGGTAACCTCTGACCTTGGCCTCCTGGGTGTCGGCAAAGAGTTTCCTTATGTTGTCAAAAACTCCCGTATAAGTTGCCGGGTTTGACCTTGGGGTTCGACCGATCGGTGCTTGATCGACGTGAACCACCTTGTCTAAAAGCTCTACCCCTTCGATGCGAGTGTGCTTTCCGGCAACCGACTTTGCTCGGTTTAGTCGCTGGGCGAGAACTTCGTAAAGAACATCGTTCACCAGAGAGGACTTGCCGGACCCGCTGACTCCAGTGACAGCAGTCATAACGCCTAGTGGGAAATTGACAGTGACGTTCTGCAGGTTATTTTCTCGAGCGCCAACGACCTTTAGTTTGCCCCCAGTTTTTGGCTTTCGCCTCTTAGTCGGGGTAGCAATGGATCTTCTGCCGGATAAGTAATCGCCGGTTATCGAGTTGGTGTTTTTGAGTAGATTTTGGTAACTACCGGAGTGAACTACTTCGCCTCCGTTGACTCCGGCACCCGGGCCGATGTCGACCAACCAATCCGCAGCCTTGATTGTGTCCTCATCGTGCTCGACCACGATCAATGTGTTTCCCAAGTCTCGAAGTTTCTCAAGAGTCTCAATCAAGCGCAGATTGTCTCGCTGATGCAGACCGATCGATGGCTCGTCCAACACGTAAAGAACTCCCGTGAGGCCGGCACCGATTTGGGTCGCGAGTCTTATTCGCTGAGCTTCTCCTCCGGACAGCGAACCAGCGGCACGCTCCAGGGATAAGTAGTCAAGTCCGACTGCCAACAGAAAGTCCAGTCTCGCTCTGATTTCCCTAAGCACTTGCGCTGCGATGATGGCTTCTCGCTCGGTTAGCTTCAGTGAGTCGAAAAATTCGTGGGAGTCGCCTAGCGAAATCTGCGCCACGTCATGAATTGATTTCCCGTGGACTTTGACAGCCAATACTTCCGGGCGCAGCCTCGCGCCGTTGCAGCTCGGGCATGGTACTTCCCGAAGATAATCAGCCCACTTGCTTCTAGCCCAATCACTATCGGATTCTAGGTACTTACGCTCGATGTAGGGCAGCACACCTTCAAAGCCGGAGGTGTAGCGCATTTCTCGTCCGTAGCGCGAACGCCATTTCACTTCAACTTCAAAGTCGTTGCCGTTCAGAATCGCCTGTTGGGTAGCCGCAGGTAGTTTTTTCCAAGGTGTTTTTAGGTCAAAGTCCAAGTCGTCAGCCAGTCCTTGCAGCAGCCTAACAAAGTAGGAGTACAGCCCCTTGCCTTGAGTTGACCACGGCAGGATAACTCCGTCCTTGATACTTGCCGCTGGATCTCCGATTACTAATTCGGCGTCGACTGCCATTTTGGTGCCGAGTCCCGTGCAGGCCGGGCACGCTCCGAATGGCGCATTGAACGAAAAGGTTCTGGGCTCAATCTCGGTGAGCACAAGGTCGTGCTCATTTGGGCAGCTCAGGTGCTCTGAAAACACGCGTTGGGTCTTATCGTCAATAAAGTCGACGACTATACGGCCCGACGATAGCTTCAGCGCAGTTTCAACCGAGTCGGTAATTCTCGACTGCGCATCAGGCTTCACGACGAGCCTGTCCACTACAACTGAAATGTCGTGCTTAAAACTTTTCTTCAGAGGCTTGGCTTCCGCGAGTATTACCTGCTCGCCGTCGACTACTGCTCGGGCGTAGCCTTGAGCCTGAAGGGATGCAAACAAGTCTTGAAACTCACCTTTTTTTTGCACTACTATCGGCGACAGCAGCTGGAACCTGGTGCCCTCGGTCATTGCTACCAGTTGATCAACGATTGCCTGTGGGGTTTGCTTCGAAATTACCTCTTGGCAAACAGGACAGTGAGGAATGCCTATCCTGGCCCACAGCAGCCTCAGGTAATCGTGTATTTCCGTGATTGTTCCAACGGTAGAGCGGGGATTTCGGTTAGTTGACTTCTGATCAATTGAGACAGCCGGGCTAAGACCTTCGATGAAATCAACGTCAGGCCTATCAACTTGCCCTAGGAACTGTCTCGCATAGGCGCTAAGTGATTCGACGTAACGACGCTGTCCCTCGGCAAAAATTGTGTCAAACGCTAGTGACGATTTGCCGGAGCCGCTCAGGCCGGTAAAGACGATCATGGAATCCCTGGGCAGTTCTAGGTCCAGGTTTTTAAGGTTGTGCACTCGTGCACCCTTGATTGAGAGCTTTTGGCCTTTGGGTTGTTGAATCGTCATTGTAGAAGTTTAGGCGTGCCCCGCCGCCTCAAAGGCCCGTAGCTCCTTTTTCAACTCCGAAATCTCATCGCGAATTCTGCCCGCGAGTTCGAACTTGAGCTCACTGGCAGCGGATTTCATCTGAACATCTAGCTCGATGATAGTTCCCATGATCTGCTTCTGACCGTCGGCCCCAATGGCGGGGCGCCCCTTAGTTTTTTGCCTTGCTGTTTTCTTGTTTGAGATTTCTTTCATCTGCCTAATCAGCTGCTCCGTGTCTACCTCTTCGCGCTGCAGGGAGTCCGTGATGTCAGCGATTTTCTTGCGCAGTGGCTGTGGGTCAACCCCCATTTTTTTGTTGTAGGCCACTTGCTTCTCTCGACGACGATTTGTCTCGTCGATGGCTCTGGTCATTGAGGCTGTCATCACGTCGGCATACATGTGGACTTCTCCGTTTACATTTCTTGCTGCACGCCCGATTGTCTGGATGAGCGACGTTGTTGAACGAAGAAAACCCTCTTTGTCAGCATCCAAAATTGCCACTAGCGAGACCTCAGGTAAGTCGAGACCCTCTCGAAGTAGGTTGATGCCCACCAAGACATCAAATACGCCTTGACGAAGTTCTCTTAGTAACTCAACCCGACGAAGAGTGTCAACATCGGAGTGGAGGTACCGGACACGAACCCCCATCTCGGTGTAGTACTCAGTCACCTCTTCGGCAAGCCGCTTTGTGAGTGTTGTGACTAGAACTCTTTCGTTACGCTCGGTTCTTGTCCTAATTTCATCGAGCAAGTCGTCAATTTGACCCTTGGCAGGCTTCACAATAATTTGAGGGTCGACGAGTCCGGTTGGTCGAATGATTTGCTCGACTACTCCGTCGGATAGAGCCAGCTCGTATTTTGCGGGAGTCGCGGACAGATAAACGGTTTGTCCTGTCCGTTCAAGGAACTCCTCGAATTTAAGTGGACGGTTATCAAGCGCCGAAGGCAGTCGAAAACCGTGCTCGACTAGTGTCCGCTTTCTGGATGAGTCCCCTAAGTACATTGCGCCGATCTGAGAAACAGTGGCGTGTGACTCGTCGATCACTGTTAGAAAGTCCTCCGGAAAGTAATCCAGTAAGCAGGAAGGCGCTTCGCCCGGCAGTCGCTGATCAATGTGTCTCGAGTAGTTCTCGATTCCGGAACAGAAGCCAAGCTCGCGAATCATTTCTAGGTCAAATGTTGTTCGCATCTTGATTCGCTGCGCTTCTAGGAGTTTGCCCTGCGAGTCAAGTTCTTTATAACGAACTTCAAGCTCGTTCTCGATATCCTCGATTGCCTTACCCATACGCTCTACCGGCGCCACGTAGTAAGAAGCCGGGTAGATAGCGACACTTTCGCGCTCCATAAGAACCTCGCCGGTGAGGGGGTGTATTCGATAAATCTTTTCAATTTCATCGCCGAAAAACTCAATGCGTGTGGCTTCTTCGTCATAGACCGCGATGACTTCTACGGTGTCACCCTTCACCCGGAAATTTCCTCGCGTGAACTCGATGTCGTTTCGCTGGTACTGAATTGCAACAAGCCCTCTAATTAGCTCGTCTCTATCAATACGTTGGCCCACCTGTAAAGGAAGCGATTGGGCCAAGTACTCCTTTGGAGCACCCAGACCGTAGATGCAGGAGACTGTTGCGACCACAATTACATCTCTCCTAGAGAGCAAGGACATAGTCGCCGAGTAGCGAAGGCGTTCAACTTCTTCGTTTATGGACGAGTCCTTCTCAATGAAGGTGTCGGTCTGTGGGACATACGCTTCGGGTTGGTAATAGTCGTAATAGCTAACGAAATATTCAACTGCATTCTCGGGGAACATTTCCTTGAGCTCACTGGCCAGCTGAGCCGCCAGCGTTTTATTGTGAGCGATTACCAACGTGGGTCGCTGAAGCTTCTCGATCAGCCAGGCAGTGGTCGCCGATTTTCCGGTTCCAGTTGCGCCCAAAAGGACAACGTCTTTTTCACCGGCGGTTAGTCGGCTTGTAAGTTCCGCAATTGCGGTTGGCTGATCACCGGCAGGAGTATAGGGACTGATGACCTTGAATGGCTTACTATTTTCTTGCATTTCTGCCTAATTCTTGAAAGAAGCGAACACTGCATCCGCCCTTGATTGAAGATCAGCAAGAGTGCAGTCTGAGTCAATAACCGTGTCTGCTAAGGATTCGCGTTCCACGTCGGTCGCTTGCGCAACGATCCTTGACTGAGCTTCATCCGCCGTCATACCACGGTCTTTCATTAGCCGATCAATGCGAACAGCCTCCGGCGCACTAACGGTGACAATCCGGTCAAAAATAAGTGGAGAATTTGTCTCCACGAGCAGAGGAATTGTGTAGATGATCACACCTTCTATTTCGGAGATCAGTTTTTTTGCCGTGGCCTGAATTAGCGGATGCAATATTCCCTGCAGTGCAGTTCTTTTTTCCTGAGAACCAAAGACAATCTTCGCCAACTGACTCCGGTTTAACGACTTATCCTCGTTCAGAACCTCAGTACCGAAAGCTCTAACAACTTCCGCTAGGCCTACAGTTCCTGTTTCAACCACTTGTCTAGCCAACACGTCGGCATCAATTTCTGTTCCCCCGAGGGCAACCCAACGCCTAGCCACGGTAGATTTTCCCGAGCCAATTCCGCCAGTCAAAGCAATAAGCATTGTTATAAGGATAAAGAAAAAGCGGGAACACCGTTGGTGTTCCCGCTCATCTAAAAGACTATGAGTTACTTGTCTCCTGTTAGCTTGTCCCTCAAGGCAGCCAATGACTCGTCGCCTGCTAGCGTGCCTTGGTCGACTGAATCGCCACTTGAGGCCGAAGCCTCCTGTGCTGGAGCACCGTCTGGGATAGAAGCGAGGTGCTCGAAAGCAGCCTTGGCTTGAACCTTGTGCAGCTCCCAACGGGCGTTAGCCTCGGCGTACTCTGTCTCCCACTTGGCACGAGCTTCTTCGAATCCTTCGCGCCACTCGCTGGTAGCTGGGTCGAAGCCTTCTGGGTAGCGGTACTGACCCTTGTCGTCGTAGTCGGCGCTCATGCCGTAAAGCACTGGGTTGAAGTCCGTGCCAGCGTTTTCTACTTCTTCTAGTGCCTGCTTGAGTGACAGGGAGATTCTGCGACGCTCTAGGTCAATGTCAATGAGCTTGACGAATACTTCTTGATTCACGGTCACTACCTGATCGGCGTGCTCGACGTGCTTCGAAGAAAGCTCTGAGATGTGTACTAGGCCCTCGATGCCATCCGCGACGCGAACAAACGCACCGAATGGAACAATCTTGGTTACCTTGCCCGGGATGTACTGACCGATTGCATGAGTTCTTGCGAACAGCTGCCATGGGTCTTCTTGGGTGGCCTTCAGCGACAGGGAAACGCGCTCGCGCTCTTGGTCTACTTCTAGAACCTCAACGGTAACTTCCTGACCTACTTCGACTACCTCGCTGGCGTGCTCGATGTGCTTCCAGCTCAGTTCGGAGACGTGTACTAGTCCGTCCACTCCTCCAAGGTCGATGAACGCACCGAAGTTAACTATTGACGAGACAACTCCAGTTCGAACCTGACCCTTCACAAGGTCGTTCAAGAACGTGCTGCGGTTCTCGCTCTGGCTTTGCTCAAGAAGGGCTCGCCTTGACAAGACAACGTTGTTGCGGTTCTTGTCTAGTTCCAAAATCTTTGCCTCGACCTCGGTACCCAGGTACGGGCCTAGATCGCGAACACGACGAAGTTCAATTAGCGAAGCAGGCAAGAAGCCGCGAAGGCCGATGTCAACGATGACTCCACCCTTAACAACTTCGATGACGGTTCCAGTTACAACCCCATCAGCTTCCTTGATGCGCTCTACATCGCCCCATGCTCGCTCGTACTGGGCGCGCTTCTTGGAAAGAATTAGACGGCCTTCTTTGTCTTCTTTCTGAAGAACAAGTGCCTCAATGGCGTCGCCGACTTTTACTATGTCATTTGGGTCCGCGTCTTGACGGATTGAAAGTTCTCTGGATGGAATAACACCTTCGGTCTTGTAACCGACATCTAGGAGAACTTCATCGCGGTCAATCTTGACTACGGTTCCGGAGATCAGATCCCCATCGTTAAAGAATTTAAGAGTTGCTTCGACGGCGGCTAGGAAGTCTGCCTCTGAGCCGATATCGTTTACCGCTATTTGTACTGGTTTTGCGCTTGCTTTGGATGCCATATTTGTGGTAACTCCACTTTGTTTACTCGGGTTGCGCCAAAAATAATGATTTCATTACTTGTTTAGTTGGCCCAACGAACGGACGGGATAAGTGCCCGAAGGCACCCCGCAATACTAGCGCCTTTTCTAGTGACCCGCCAGCTCCCAATTGGCCCCAATGCCAACATGCACCTCGAGCGGGACGGTAAGGGTGACGACTTCCTGCATGGCGCTCACCGCAAGTTCTCTAAGGGTTTCAAGTTCACCAGGAGCGACGGCAAATACGAGTTCGTCATGGACCTGCAGCAGCAATTGAGAAGTTAGTTTCTGAGCATCCATTTTTTGCCGCACAACGATCATTGCGAGCTTCATGATGTCTGCTGCTGTCCCTTGAATGGGAGCGTTAAGTGCCGCGCGTCTCGCGTTTTCCCTGACTTGGAATATCTTTGAGTTGAGATCGGGGAAAGGCCTGCGGCGTCCATAAACAGTCGTCGTGTGGCCGAGGGCTTTGGCACGCTGGACAACTGTGTCCAAATAGCGCTTAACGCCTCCAAAGCGGTCGAAATAATCAGACATTAGTTGTTTAGCTTCTTTGCCAGTAATCCTTAGCTGCCTGCCAAGACCGAACTCGCTTAGCCCGTAGACAAGGCCATAACTCATCGCTTTGACTTTGGATCGCATTTGACCGGTGACGTCGGAAGGTTCGACTCCATACAGACGCGCTCCCACAAAATTATGCAGGTCTTCGCCAATTCGAAACGCTTCGATAAGACCCTCATCCTCCGACAAGTGAGCCATGATGCGCATTTCAATTTGCGAGTAGTCGGCCGTGAGTAAGGTTTCGAATCCCGGTCCGGCGACAAAGGCGCTTCTAAGCCTCTGACCACGGTCAGTCTTAATCGGTATGTTTTGTAGATTCGGGCTCTCGCTACTGAGGCGGCCGGTCGAGGTTCCTACCTGAGAGTAATTTGTATGAATACGTCCGTCGTCCCCAATGGCTTTTAGCAGAGTTTCAGTCATCTGCCGCAATTTGGTGCTGTCTCGATGCGCAAGGAGTCGCTCCAAAAACGGGTGCTCAGTCTGCTCAAACAAAGTACTGAGAGCCTCGGCGTTTGTTGAGTAGCCAGTCTTGAGTGCTTTTGTTCCCTGCATGCCTAGTTCTTCGAATAGAACTACCTGTAATTGCTTGGGGCTAGCCAAGTTCACTTCATGGCCAATGATTTCGTAGGCCTGTTTGGCGATTTGCTCCACCTCGAGTGTCAGTTCATCGAACTGAGTCTGAAGGGCCGAAGAATCCATTGCGATTCCGGTTATTTCCATCTTCGATAAAACTTCGCTGGCGGGTAACTCTATGTCTCGGTAGATACCGAGCTGACCGCTGTCCTCAAGATGCGGAATAAGCACTGCGCATATAACCGCGTATACCCATGCGTCCAGGGAGGGATCCGACTCGCTTAGTAGCTCATTTGGGTCTTGCCGAACGACGTCTATGCCGGCGTACTGTCTGATGATTGAATCTGGATGCAGGTCTTTGCTTATGGGGTCGACCAGGTAGCTGACTAACAGCGCGTCGTCGGTGATGGCGTCGGGCCAAATCTCAATCGAGTGAAGCTTCTTCCTCATGGCCTTGGTATCCCAGCCGCCAAAACCACCATGCTGCAGAAGCGCGAGGGCAGAGTCTTGATCCTCGCCATTCCAGTTCAGTCTTTTGCCAAGAGTCGCTATTCCGAGCCCAACAAGTCGGCCCTCAATGATCTCAACATGTACAAAAGCTTCGCCAGCATTGACAAGCTCCTGAATTTCCGCAACTGAGACGACTCGAGCATCCATAGGGGCGGAGGGAAGGTTATCGATGACCTTGGCAGCAGCTTCGGGCAATGGGTCTGTAGTTTCTTGGCTCTCTGGAGTGCTCTCTACGGCAAGCTTTGCTGCCTGAGCAATGTGTTGAGTGCCATCGCCTCCACGAAGTTTTAGCACCCGCGTTAGCAGTGTTCGAAATGATAGGACTGCGAATATTTCTCTGAGTGCATTTTCATCTACGGGGCCCAAGACTAGGTCGTCCATCGTAAAGTCAAACGTGAGATCAGTCAGCAGGTGATTCAGTCTGCGATTTCTAACCGCAAGGTGCTGGTTTTCCCGCAGGCTCTCGCCGACTTTCCCGGGAATCTCGTCGGAGCGCTTAAGAATTTCATCCAAAGACCCAAACTGTTGTATCCATTTAGCGGCAGTTTTCGGGCCTACTCCCGGAACGCCGATGAGGTTATCCGAAGTCTCCCCCACAAGCGCAGCCAGCTCCGGATATTGAATTGCGTGAATGCCATATTTGGCCAAAACAGCTTCATCATCCATGCGGGCCAGGTTCATGACCCCCTTGACTGGATAGAGAACCGTTGTGTCCTCGCGAATCAGCTGGAATGTGTCACGATCCCCAGAAACCACTAGCACGCGCATCCCCGCCTGCTCGCCGAGATTAGCAAGTGATGCGAGTAGGTCATCCGCTTCATAGTTTTCACGAGAAACGCTAGTGATGTTCATGGCCGTTAGCGCCTGCACTAGCAATTCGGTTTGACCTAGGAACTCAACCGGTGTCTCTCCACGGGTGCCCTTGTATTCGGGTAGTTCTTCGGTTCTGAAGCTGTGTCTAGAAACGTCGAATGCAACGCACATGTGCGTTGGCTTTTCACCCTCCAGGATGTTGAGCATCATGGAGATGAAACCGTGAACCGCGTTTGTGTGTTGCCCCTCAGCATTTTTGAAGTTATCAACATTTAGGGCGTAGAAGGCGCGGAATGCAAGTGAGTGCCCATCGATAAGGAGCAGAGTAGGCTTTTCGTTGGCGCTCATAGCGTTTAGCCTACTTTGTAGAAGGTGGTACCACAGTGACCGAAGACAATGTCGCAAAATCAGCTCGTGCTCTTGAAATTATGAAGCGAAGAGGCTTGGGTGACCTTGCTGACCGCATGGGCATAGAACTCAAGGAGCTAAGTGCTGAAAGAGCTGTCGCCACCATGCCAGTTTCGGGTAACACACAGCCCCTGGGGGTACTTCACGGCGGTGCCCACGTGGTGCTAGGTGAGAGCCTAGGTAGCTTTGCCGCGAACGTACACGCCCATCCCTGGGGGTACGCGGTAGGGATTGAAATAAACGCGACCCATCACAGCTCTGCTCGAGAAGGGGTTGTAACCGGAACCTGCACGGCAGTGAAGCTCGGCAGATCTCTAACGAGTCATGAGATTAAAGTTACCGACGAAGCCGGTACTTTGCTTTCGACAATTCGGATCACTAACTTCCTAAGAGCAAACGAGTCCTAAATTACTTGTCCCCTAGTTGCTCGAGTACCGCTTTTGCGACTTGGGACATCGAAAGCCTTCGATCCATGGATGCTTTTTGAATCCAGCGGAAAGCCTCTGGTTCGCTCAGCTTCATTTTCGACTGCAGCAGGCCTTTGGCTCTGTCCATTAGCTTTCTGGTTTCTAATCTTTCGCTAAGGTCAGCGATCTCTGTTTCGAGAGCGAAGAGCTCCTCAGCCCTAGAAAGGGCAATTTGTATGGCCGGCAGCAAGTCAGAAGGCTTGAAAGGCTTGGTCACATATGCCATGGCCCCAGCGTCTGCGGCTCGCTTCACCAAGTCTGCTTGAGAAAAGGCCGTCAGTAAAACAACTGGAATTTTATGCTCGGAAATCTTTTCGGCGGCGGATATACCGTCGAGCTTGGGCATTTTGATGTCCATAATGATCAGGTCCGGCATCAATTCGACAGCCAGCCTTACTGCCTCTTCGCCGTCTGCCGCCTCACCCACAACCTCGTAGCCGGCCTCTTGTAAAGTGGCGACAACATCCATCCGAATAAGGGCTTCGTCCTCTGCGACGACAACGCGAAGTGCTTCTTGCATGATTACAACTTTAGCGGCAACTTGAATAATCAAATCCGCTAGAGTGATACTTCTAGCCGGAATGGCGGAACGGTAGACGCGAAGCACTCAAAATGCTTTGTCCTAGGGCGTGTGGGTTCGAATCCCACTTCCGGCACAGAAAAAAAGAGCGGTGGATCTCCACCGCTTTTTTTTTATGAAAAGATTTTTTCTAGCTTGCGTACCCGGGCACTGTTTCATTAACCGCATCGCCGACACGGTGCACACGAAGCGAGTTGGTCGATCCTGGTATTCCAGGTGGGGAGCCGGCGACTACCACTACCTCGTCGCCAACGCGGCATTTTCCACTGGCCAACACAATTTCGTCAACCTGCTTGATCATTTGATCGGTGTGTGTGGCTTTCCCAGCTAGAAATGTGGTCGCTCCCCAAATCAAAGAGAGTCGTCGTCTAATTTCCTCATTTGGAGTAAAGGCGAGAACCGGGACCCTTGAACGAAGTCTTGCAACTCGTAGCAGAGTGTCGCCCGATTCAGTGAATACGCAAACAAACTTGGAGCCCAGTAGTTCTGCAATTTGGAGAGCTGACTTAACTACGGCTCCAGAGTGGGTGTGTGGTTGTGTGCCCAAGGCTGGAATCCGCTCCAAGCCGTTCTCTTCCGTCGATTCAATTATCTTGGCCATCGTCTCGATGGTCTCGATTGGAAATTGGCCCACGGAGGTCTCGCCGGAAAGCATCAGTGCGTCAGCACCATCAAGTACGGCGTTCGCTACATCCGAAGTTTCAGCTCTGGTTGGCCTGCTGGCAGTAATCATGCTTTCTAGCATCTGGGTGGCTACGATAACTGGCTTAGCCCAGCGTCTTGCAAGCTCCACGGCACGCTTCTGGACGATTGGAACCTGCTCTAGAGGCAACTCGACGCCCAAATCGCCACGCGCGACCATGACGCCGTCAAAGGCGTCAATGATCTCTTCGAGGTTGGCAACTGCCTGAGGTTTTTCGATCTTGGCAATGACCGGTATAAATCTGCCTTCTTCTCGCATGATTTCGTGTACGCGAAGGATGTCTTTGGCATTTCTTACAAAGCTCAATGCGATCATGTCTGCGCCGAGCTTCAGAGCCCATCGAAGGTCAGCTTCATCCTTCTCACTTAGTGCAGGAACGTCCACTGCGACACCGGGAAGGTTTATGCCCTTGTTGTTAGATACCGGCCCGCCAATGACAACTTCGGTTGTGATAGTTGTTGCGTCTACTGCGGTTGCCCGAAGCGATAGTCGACCATCGTCAATAAGCAACATGTCCCCCACGGAGACATCGTTTGGAAGACCCTTGTGGGTGGTGGAGCAAATGTTCACGTCACCTGCGACATCATCGATGGTGATTTTGAAGGTTGCACCCACTACTAACTCGACGCCGCCCTCCGCAAACTTTCCAAGGCGAATCTTTGGGCCCTGAAGATCAACAAGAATCCCTACCGCCTTTTCAGCCTCTTCGCTAGCTTGACGAATATTCGCGTAGACCTGTTCGTGAACCTCGTATGACCCGTGGCTGAGGTTCATTCTCGCCACGTCCACTCCGGCGGCTATGACCTTGCGGGTCATTTCTAAATCGCCTATTGCAGGCCCGAATGTTGCAACAATTTTTGCGCGTCTCATTGGCTTCAGTGTCCTAGTTTCTTTTGACCTAGCTATAAACCGAAATTGGTTTATCAGTTGGCTTTACAGGGAATGGCAGCTGAGTCTCGCCTTCGAGGTGTTCATCTATCGCCGCGGCCGCTGCCCTTCCTTCGGCTATTGCCCAAACTATCAGGCTTTGGCCCCTGCCCGCATCCCCTGCTACAAACAAAGAATCCTTGCTGCGGTATTTACCGTCGCGAGAGATGTTGGTTTGAGCATCCAGCTCTGCATTTAGCTGGTTGGTTATTGTGTCTGATTCTGGTCCAGTGAAGCCAAGGGCGAGTAGAACCAAATCGGCCTTCATCACTCGTTCAGTGCCAACTTTTGGCACTCGTCTTCCGTTCACGAATTCGGTGTCCGCAACTTTAATGCCGGTTACCTGTCCGTCCTCACCAATAAGTTCGACAGTTGAGTGCAGGTATTTGCGATCTCCGAATTCTTCATGCGCACTTGAGATTTCAAAGACCCTGGGGTCCATGGGCCATGGCTGGTCAGCGGTTCGCTGTTCTTGGGGCTTCTGACCGATAGCAATAGTCGTGACGGAAGCGGCCATTTGCCTGGTGGCCGTGCCTAGACAATCTGCTCCAGTATCCCCGCCTCCAAGAATCACAACGTGCTTACCCTCGGCACTGAGCTGGTCCTCGACTTTGTCGCCGGCCACAACTCGATTCGCTTGCGTGAGGTACTCCATCGCGAAATGCACTCCTGCTAACTCTGAGCCTGGAACATCCAAGCCTCTAGGAGTGATTGAGCCGGTTGCCACCAATACGGCGTCATAGCTGAGCTTTAGCTCTTCCCAAGTAATGTCAACGCCGATGTTCACTCCAGTGCGGAACCTGGTGCCTTCGGCTGTCATCTGGGCGAGGCGCTTGTCGATGTGGCGCTTCTCCATTTTGAAATCTGGAATACCGTATCTGAGCAAACCTCCGATGCGGTCGTCTCGTTCAAATACAGCGACGGTGTGTCCGACCCTAGTCAACTGCTGGGCAGCCGCTAGTCCAGCCGGCCCCGAGCCCACGACAGCAACTGTCTTTCCGGTCAGTCGATCTGGGACGTTAGGGGTAACAAAACCTGCGTCGAATGCGTCATCAATTATCGACACTTCGATCTCTTTGATTGTCACGGCCGGCTGGTTTATACCAAGAACGCATGCACTTTCGCATGGGGCTGGGCAAAGTCTGCCGGTGAACTCTGGAAAGTTATTAGTCGAGTGCAGGCGATCTATTGCTTCTTTGTTCTTGCCTAAGTGAGTAAGGTCATTCCACTCCGGAATTAAGTTTCCAAGAGGACATCCGGCGTGACAAAACGGAATGCCACAGTCCATGCAGCGTCCGGCTTGCTCTTTGACTACTCCAGAGTTCCGCTCTTCATAGACCTCTTTCCAATCCTTTATCCGGACTGGAACCGGTCTGCGCTTCGCTGTTTCACGATCGGTGACTTTCAGAAATCCCCGTGGGTCAGCCATTAGTTACCTCCAAGATTTGAGTCCAAACTTCTTCGCCGTCCAGGTCTATGCCTGTGGCCTGCGCATCCTGTTGAATCTCGACTATGCGTGCGTAGTCCCTAGGCATTACCCTTACGAACTCTTTTGAATGGGTCGAGAAGTCATCGAGGATAATCTTTGTAAGCGGAGAACCAGTCAGATCAAGGTGCTGCTCAAGGATCGCCTGGAGCTCGTCCTTTCCAGTGTCATCAAGCGCACTAAGGGTGATTTCGCCCAGCTGGAGAGCCTCGCGATTTACTTTGGACTCTGACAGCCTGTGAACATAAGCGATACCTCCGGACATTCCGGCGCCCAGGTTGATTCCGGTTTTTCCGAGAATGACTACTCGTCCACCGGTCATGTATTCCAGAGCGTGATCTCCCACGCCCTCGGCCACCGCAACGGCTCCCGAGTTTCGAACCATAAATCGTTCACCGACGACTCCGTTTAGGAAGATTTTTCCCGAAGTAGCTCCGTAGCCGATAACGTTTCCAGCGATCACGTTTTCAGATGCCAGGAACCCAGCCGTTTCCGGAGGCCTGACGCTTATGATTCCGCCAGAAAGACCTTTGCCAACATAGTCATTGCAATCACCTTCGACATCAATTTGAAGACCCCTAGGCATGAATGCTCCCAGTGACTGGCCGGCGCTGCCGGTTAAGGTGAGCTTGAGTGTCCCCGGCTCTAGTCCTTGTTCGCCCCATTTTTTCGTGAGCTCATTGCCAAGCATCGTTCCGATGGCCTGCATTGTGTTGTTGATCTGGCTTTTAATCTCCATGGCCTTGCCGTCTTTGAGGGCAAGCTTTGCGGTCTCAATAAGTGGGAAATCAAAGTGCTTCTCCAGCTCGTGGTCCTGTGAACTTGAGCAATATTGGGTCTGAGTCGTAACTATGTCCTTAGCCGCGAAAATTGGCGAGAGGTCTAAGCCGTCTGCTTTCCAGTGACGAATTGCCCTGTTGACGTCCAGCACCTGTACTTGACCCACAGCCTCTTGGAGAGTCCTGAAGCCCAGTTCAGCCAGGTATTCGCGCACTTCTTGAGCCAAAAACTCAAAGAAATTTACCACGTGGTCGGCTTGGCCATGGAATCGTTTTCTGAGTTCTGGGTTCTGGGTAGCGACTCCAACCGGACAGGTGTCAAGGTGGCAAACGCGCATCAAAATACAACCCTCCACCACTAGAGGGGCGGTTGCGAATCCGAACTCTTCGGCTCCAAGAAGAGCGGCGATGATCACGTCTCGTCCAGTCTTCATTGAACCGTCCACCTGCACTACAACTCGATCTCGTAGTCCATTGAGCAGCAGAGTCTGCTGGGTTTCGGCCAGGCCGAGCTCCCAGGGGGTTCCCGCGTGCTTCAAAGAATTGAGCGGGCTGGCGCCTGTGCCACCGTCGTGGCCAGAAATTAGTACCACGTCGGCCTTTGCTTTGGCTACTCCGGCTGCGACGGTTCCGACACCAAACTGAGACACCAACTTCACGTGGACCCTAGCGGTGCGGTTTGCCCGTTTTAGATCAAAGATCAACTGTTTGAGATCCTCGATTGAGTAAATGTCGTGATGAGGAGGCGGAGAAATTAGCCCTACGCCCGGGGTCGAGTGCCTAAGTTCCGCAATCCATGGGTAGACCTTGTTCGGAGGAAGCTGCCCGCCTTCGCCTGGCTTTGCCCCCTGCGCCATCTTGATCTGAAGGTCATCCGCATGAGTCAAATACATAGAGGTCACACCGAAGCGTCCGGAGGCAACCTGCTTTACAGCGCTGCGTCGCTCTGGATCCAGCAGTCGCTCGACTGACTCTCCGCCTTCTCCAGTGTTGCTTCTGGCGCCAAGGCGGTTCATGGCAATGGCAAGCGTCTCGTGAGCTTCCGGACTGATCGATCCCATGCTCATAGCCCCAGTTGCAAATCGCTTCACTATCGAATGCACCGGCTCCACCTCAGAAATTGGCACTGGAGTGCGCAACTCCTTATTTAGGCTGAAAAGACCTCGAATCGTCATTAAACGCTCGGCCTGGTCATCGACCGCATTGGTATAAGACTTGAAGATTTCGTAGTTCTTTTGAGAGGTGGAGTGTTGAAGCTTAAAAATGGTCTCGGGGTTGAATAAGTGAGGAGGGCCGTCACGACGCCATTTCATTTCCCCGCCAACGTCGAGAGGAGTACTGTCCTGGTTGGCACTTTCAATGGGGTATGCGGATGTGTGTCGCTGAGCAATTTCAGAATGCAAAATCGGGAGGGCCACTCCACCAAGCTTTGTGGTAGTTCCTGTGAAATATTTATCCACAAGCTCCTGTGAGAGCCCAATGGCCTCGAAGCACTGCGCCCCCGCGTAGGAAGAAACTGTCGAGATGCCCATTTTTGACATGACTTTCAGGACACCTTTTCCAAGCGCCTTGATCATGTTTTTGCTGCTTCGCTCCATTGTTATGCCGGTGATGGTGCCGTTGAAGACTAGGTCCTCGGCCGTTTCGAGAGCCAAATAAGGGTTGATCGCAGATGCGCCAAAGCCAATCAGAGTTGCAACATGGTGAACATCTCTTGCATCGCCAGCTTCAACAACGAGGCCCGCCATCATTCTGGTTCCATTTCGAATCAAATGGTGGTGCACGGCTGAACAGGACAGCAGCGAAGGAATTGGAGCAAGCTCTCGATTTGAATCTCGATCGGACAGCACTATAAAAGTCGCTCCCGCAACTAAAGCCTGGTCGACCTCCGCGCAGATTGCCTCAAGCCGGGCTTCGAGAGCCTCGGGACCGTCGTCAACGCGGTAGAGGCAGGAAACAGTTACTGCCTTACCGATGTTGTTTGCTCGGTCTATGTGCTTAATCTTCGCCAGCTCATCGTTACCAATAATTGGGTAGTCCAGAACCATCTGCTTTGCATGCTCGGCATTGGCTTCTAGAAGGTTTCTGACCGGACCGATGCTTGTAGTCATGGATGTCACGACTTCTTCGCGAATTGCATCAAGCGGTGGGTTTGTCACCTGAGCGAACTGCTGGGCGAAATAGTCAAATAGAAGTTTTGGTCTCTCTGATATAGCCGCGATTGGAGTGTCGGTCCCCATGGCCCCGATTGGCTCCTGTCCCATTCTTGCCATCGGTGCGATGAATATTTTCAGGTCTTCTTCGGTGTAGCCAAAGGCTCTTTGCCTACGCTTCACAGACTTGCTCGAGTAGCGAACGTGCTCGCGGTCCGGAAGATCACGCAAGTTAATCCGACTTGCTTCCAGCCACTCACCCCATGGTTCCAGGGAGGCGACTTCGGACTTGATCTGCTCGTCCTCCACTATTTGTCCAGCCACAGTGTCAATCAGGAACATTTTGCCTGGCTGCAATCTGCCTTTTCTTACGATTTTGTCAGGGGCAATATCAGCAACGCCGATTTCAGAGGCAAGGATTATAAAACCATCTTCAGTGACCACGAAGCGACCCGGTCGAAGTCCGTTTCGGTCCAGAGTTGCACCGACCAAATCTCCGTCCGTGAAAACTACGGCCGCTGGTCCATCCCATGGCTCCATAATCATCGAGTGATATTCGTAGAAGTCTCTTAGCTGTGGATCGAGGTCCAGTTGCTTTTCCCATGCTCCGGGAATCATCATCATCATGGCGTGTGGCAGCGAGCGGCCCGATAGGACAAGCAGCTCCAAAACCTCATCGAAAGTTGCCGAATCGGACGCACCCTTTGAGACGATTGGCTTTAGCTGTTCGATGTTACCGAGTAGCTCCGATGAAAGCTGAGACTCTCTTGCCGCCATCCAGTTGGCATTTCCCTTAACGGTGTTTATCTCTCCGTTGTGCGCGATAAATCGGAAAGGGTGTGCCAATGGCCATGACGGGAAGGTGTTTGTTGAAAATCTGCTGTGAACAAGTGCGAGCAGAGACTCAAAGCGCTCGTCACTTAGATCCGGATAGAAAGGCTCGAGCTGCAAGGTGGTGACCATACCCTTGTAAACGATTGTTTTAGATGAAAGCGAGCAAAGGTAAAGGCCAATGTCTCGTTCACTTCGGTTTCTAGCCCTGAATAACCTTCGCTCGAGGTCCATGCCCGTGATTAGGTCATTGGAAGAAACAAATACTTGTTCAATGAGAGGCATAGCCTCTCTTGCCAACTCGCCAAGCACAGAGCTGTCGGTTGGCGGGGTGCGCCATCCCAAGACAGTCAGCGACTCTTCGTTGCAGATTGCTTCAAACTTAGCTTTGTCCTCAGTTGCGGTCGCCGCATCCAAGAAAACGAGACCCACGCCGTAAGTGCCTCGCGCTGGCAAGTCAAAGTCGACAATTGCACGGAAAAAACCATCTGGCATCTGGGTGAGTATCCCAGCGCCGTCACCTGTTCCGGCGTCCGAACCAACGGCGCCACGGTGTTCCAGGTTCCTGAGAGAGGACAGCGCCATTTCAACGACGTCGTGACCGGCATAGCCTCGAAGCGTTGCGACCATTGCCAAGCCACAAGCGTCGCGCTCATGGGAAGAGTCGTATAGCCCTTGGTTCTCGGGCGCGGTGGCAAACTTGTGGAAAGGTCCGTTGTTAAACATGGTTACTCCAATCGAATTCTTTTCGGAGCTTCGTTGGCCCGACCCTTATGTCTTGTTTGTGAACTATTAAATTATTTGACAGCGTCCTTGCTGGTGACGGGTGACTGATCGACAGGTTCTCTGCCGTCGAGCCAAACCGAAGGTTCCTTGCCGGGGTGACGGCGCTTCTGAACCAAGTAGATAACTACTCCGATTGCAATACCGGTCAGCGCCGACCAGATATTTATTCGTAGACCAAGGATAATCTCACTTGGGTCGATTCTGATGGCTTCTATCCAAACTCGTCCCGTTGAATAAATAATCAGGTACAGAGCAAAAACCTTGCCCCATTCAAGTTGCAACTTTTTTCCGAGCCAAATTAGCGCCACGACGCCTGTCAGATTCCAAATCATTTCGTAGGCGAAGGTGGGGTGAAAAGTTAGTCCATCCGGAAGCCCGAGCGGGTAAGCCGGGTTAGAACTTGGAATTTCGAGCCCCCAAGGAAGAGTGGTCGGTAGACCGAATAGTTCTTGATTGAAATAGTTTCCAAGCCTACCGATGCCCTGGGCAAGAAGTATCCCGGGAGCGACCGCGTCGGCGACTGACAGGAATCTAATCCCAGCCTGTCTTGAGCCTATGAACATTCCAACTGCTCCGAGGATTAGCGCTCCATAAATTGCAAGACCACCCTCCCATATTTTGAAAATGTCAAGGAGATTAGCGCCCTCGAAGAAGTAATCGTTGGGGTGAGTAAGAACGTGGAAGAACCTTCCTCCAAGTATTCCAAAAGGAACAGCCCATAGCGCTATGTCCAGGAACAACCCCGCAGGTGTTCCTCTAGCCTTGAGCCTGGCGTCAGTCAGAATGGTGGCTATGACTATGCCGCTAAGTATAAATAGCGCGTAGAAGTGAACTCGAAATGGACCCAAATCAATAAAGCTGATTCCGGGTGACGGGATGCCTGCGATTAACTCCATCGCATCATCCTAGGCCCGCAGCTAGCTCTTTGGTTTTCGCAACTAGGCCAGGTAGACCATCCTCACGGTAGGCCTTCACAAAGGCAGTTCCAACAATTGCACCGTCGGCATAACCGTTTACTTCACGAACCTGTTCGGCTGTGGAAATTCCTACCCCTACACAAGTCGGGGTTTTACTTAGACTCTTCACTCGGCCTACTAAATCTCTAGCAAGCGCGTCGAGAGTAGCTCTCTCCCCAGTTATACCCATTGTTGAGACTGAATAAACAAAACCCTTGGACGCGTCAGCGTTTGCGGCGACTCTTTCATTCGAGCTCGACGGCGCAACCAAAAAGACTCGATCTAGACCTTTCGCTTGGCTGACCTCCAGCCACTGCGCGGCTTCGTCTGGAACAAGATCTGGCGTGATCATTCCCTGTGCCCCAGAGGCAAGCATCTCCTCTGCGAACTTCTCCACGCCGAATCTCAACACCGGGTTCCAATAGCTCATTACCAATAGCGGTGTGGCTACCCGCGCTCGCACTTGTCGTATTACTTCGAATAGATCTCCGAGCACGAAGCCTGCAGCTCGTGCTTCTTCGGTCGCGACCTGAATAATCAAGCCGTCCATCACAGGATCACTGTAGGGGACGCCAATTTCAAGGACGTCACAACCATTCTCGGCCATTGCAACTAACGCGTCGACTGAGTCCTTGACAGTTGGGTAGCCGGCCGGATAGTAACCAACCAGTGAGCCTTTACCGGATTCTCTATTGGCCAGGAGGGTGTCATTTACTGAACTCATTTATCGCCCATCAGACCGAAGTACTTTGCCGCTGTCTCCATGTCCTTGTCTCCGCGTCCGCTCAAGTTGATAAGAATGTGTGCGCCCGCGGGCAGGACCTTGGCTAGATGCTCGATTCCTGCCAAACCGTGAGCCGTTTCGATGGCTGGGATTATGCCCTCTGTTTGGGAAAGTAGCTTCATCGCGTTCATTGCCTCAGTGTCGGTAACACCGTGATAACTAGCCCGACCGAGGTCCTTGAGCCATGAGTGCTCCGGACCAACTCCTGGATAGTCAAGCCCGGCTGAAATCGAGTGCGATTCCATTGTTTGACCATCGGCGTCTTGCAGCATGTAGCTCTTGGCACCATGTAGAACGCCAGGTGTCCCCCTAGATAGGGTCGCGGCATGCCTAAGAGTGTCAACGCCTTCGCCTGCTGCTTCAAAACCCCACAGCGCAACATCGTCATCATCCAAGAAGGCGTGGAAAATCCCAATCGCATTAGAGCCACCGCCGACACAAGCTGCCACTGCATCCGGAAGCCTTCCGGTTAGCTCGAGCATTTGTTCACGAGCCTCGTAACCTATGACGCTGTGGAAGTCTCGAACCATTGTCGGAAACGGGTGGGGACCCGCAACTGTCCCGAGAAGATAGTGGGTGGTATCGACGTTGGCAACCCAATCTCGAAGTGCCTCATTTATAGCGTCCTTGAGCGTTTTGGAACCCGAGGTCACGGGAATTACTTCGGCCCCCAGAAGCTTCATTCTCGCGACATTTAGGGCCTGTCTTTCGGTATCAACCTCGCCCATGTACACAACGCAGTCCAAACCAAAGAATGCCGCAGCTGTGGCACTTGCCACACCGTGCTGACCAGCTCCAGTTTCTGCAATGATTCGCTTTTTGCCCATCTTCTTTGCCAAGAGTGCTTGGCCCATAACGTTATTTATCTTGTGGCTACCAGTGTGGTTCAAGTCTTCTCGTTTTAGAAAGACTCTAATGTCGCCAAAATGAGCCGCGAAGCGCTTTGCCTCGGTGATTATGGAGGGACGTCCGGTGTAGGTCTTGTGAAGCTCGGCAAGCTCGGCTATGAACCCCGGGTCGATTCGCATCGCTTCGTAGGTGGCCTCGAGTTGATCGAGAGCTGCAATTAGTGGCTCCGGGACGAACCTGCCACCGTACTCGCCGTAATAGGGTCCTACTTGTTCTGAGAGTTTCATTGTGTTGATAATCCTAAGTTGCGTTAATAAATTCCGGAATTAACAAGCTCGGATCACCTGTCACTAGGGCTTGTCCAACTAGCACCACATTGGCACCGGCGTTCCAGTACCTGGCTACGTCCTGAGGCTTCTTCACGGATGATTCAGCCACCTTGATGGTCTGATCTGTCAATAGGTGAGACATAGTTTCGAAAAGCCGCAGGTCGGTCTTGAATGTTTGCAAATCCCTTGTGTTTATGCCGACCAATCTGCTTCCTGCGGCGTTGGCAATGTGTATCTCATCCGCTGTGTGCGTTTCAACGAGAACATCCAAACCCAAGTCCGCGGCAAACTTGGACAACCTGAGGAAATCAGGCTCCTTGAGCCAGCTAAGAATCAATAGAACGAATGATGCCCCGTGGGCACGAGCCTCCAAGATTTGATACTCACAAGATATGAAGTCCTTGCGAAGTGTTGGGATTGAGACGGCGTCGCTGGCATGTCGAAGGTCATCTAAAGTGCCGCCGAACCCGGATCGTTCTGTTAGAACCGAGATTGCATGAGCTCCACTTTGCTCGTAAGTAAGGGCTAGTATCCCGGCATCAGGGATTTCGGCCATGTGCCCAACTGATGGGCTATATCTCTTTATTTCGGCGATTATCTTAATTTTCGACGAAGGCTCGAGTGCCTTCAAGGCTGAAACGGCTGGCTCCATGTTCTCGACCAGCGCCTCTAGAGACTCGATACTTACGCTTTTACTTCTAATGTCAGCATCATCGCTTGCTGTGGCGAATAATTCGTCAAGCACTAGTGGGACTTCGAGTGCTTGCCACTCACCCCGTAGCCAGATTTCCTGAGTACGAGTCCAACTATCGGACCAAGTGCGGCAAGTACAGCTGAAGCCCAAACCATGGATGGCACATTCAACCAGAAAAACAATGTTCCAATCGTGAAGGCAGCCAGAACAATAATCACGGTCGCCCAGGCCGCAACGGAGTTTCCGTGCCCTGGATCGGTCTTAGTTTCAGTCATTGTGCCCTTCTTGAATGTTTGCCAATTCTAGCAAGCACTTCTACTGCTCATCCCACAGGTTCTCCGGGTCGGCGTTTGTTTCACTGACCGTACTGGATTTGTCCGGTGGCTTCGAGCGCCCGGGTTGAAAAACTGCCAGAGCAAAAATCAATCCGGTGATTCCGGCCATCGTTAGATAAACCCAGTAACCGATCTTCACCACTACTCCAAAACCTGCTGCCGTAGCTAGACCCGTAGTGCTGGAGATCAACTCGATGACGGCACTGGCATCTGACCAGCTTGTGAGAGACATCACCACTATTACGAAGCCAGAGATTATCGAGGCAATCGCCGCCATCGTTCGACTTAGGAGACGGTATCGGGCGATGAGTGAAATCAGTAGGACTATCAGCGGAACCAGGCTTGTCAGGGGATTGAGTTCCGACCCAATTAATGTTCCAATCAACGCCGATTCATCGGAGTGAAAGTCTCTAACATCTACCCAGGCAAGGAGAGAGGTTGATAGCCACACGGCGGCAACTAGAGTGCCCACCGAAATCAGTCTGATCATTTTTTCATCGCATTCGCCGCAGCAACTGCGCGCAACACAACCGCGGCTTTTGCCAGCGTCTCGGCGTACTCGGTTTCGGGTACTGAATCGAGAACAATCCCGGCACCGGCCTGCACTCTTGCCACTCCGTTTCTAAGAACCGCAGTGCGAATCGCGATTGCAAGATCTGAGTTCCCTTGAAAGTCGAAGTATCCAACAACACCACCGAACAAGCCTCGATAACTTTGTTCTAAGTCGTGAATTATTTCCAAAGCCCTTGGTTTGGGTGCACCGGACAGGGTTCCAGCTGGGAAGGTGGCGAGCATGGCCTTGACAATGCTGGTTCCGGGATTTAGCGACCCCTCCACGGTAGATACGAGGTGCATGATGTGTGAGAAGCGGTGAATTTGCATAAATTCGCTCACCCGCACAGTAGTTGGGTCGCAGACTTTCAGCAGATCATTTCTCGCAAGGTCGACCAGCATCAAGTGTTCGCTGCGCTCTTTTTCATCCGCCAGCAGGTCTTCGGCAAGTTGGTTGTCAGTTGATGTGTCATGACCTCTGGGCCGAGAACCTGCGATTGGGTGGGTGACCACGTTGGATCCCATTACCTTCACGAGCGCTTCCGGTGAACTTCCGACTATCGCAAACGGACCATCCTGGTCTTGCCATCTAATTAGATACATGTAGGGGCTCGGATTCAGAGCCCTAAGTGCTCTGTAGACATCCAGCGCATCAGCGGTTGTTTGGTGGTCAAAGCGCTGAGAAATAACAACCTGAAATACGTCTCCCTTGCGAACATGCTCTTTGGCCAATTCGACCTTTTCGAGAAACTCGTTCTTGGGTATGTTGGAGACTGCATCCGGTTCCGGCCAATTCGGCTCAGAGACCATTGCGGGTGTCGGCATTTCGACGATTTTTTGCATTTGGCTAATGGCATTTAGGGCCCGACTGTAGCTTTCCCGAAGGGGGGTCCCGTCGACGAAAACCACACTGACTAGGAGCAATTCAGACTTTTGGTGATCCATGACCACTAGCTCTGAAAATTGGTTGAACCCGTATAGCGGTATCGAGTAGTCGGCCGGCTTGGCATCAGGAAGCTTCTCGGTTAGGTTGACCGCTCCCCAGCTTAGAAATCCAACCAGCCCCGAACTCAGGGGAAAATCAACCGGACTCGATTTCCATGCCGTTTGAAGCCTCTCCAGCGCTGCGATCGGGTCCTCGGGCAGTAAAGATCCATCTGGAAGACACTTCGCATCTCCTATCCAGGTTGCTTTGTGATCTGTAGCCGTTAGTTGACCCCTAGAGGCCACTCCGATAAAGGAGTACCTGCCCCAGACTCCCTGCTCGGCAGATTCCAACAAAAAAGTGTCCGCCCTAGAACCGGCGAGCTTCTGATAAATCCCAATTGGGGTTTCACTGCCGCTAAATAGCCTTTTTACAATCGGGATTACGTTGTATTCGCTGCTAAGTTCCTCAAGCTGTTCAAAGCCGATCAATTAGACCTCCTCGAAGCAGCTGACGGTTCCAAGGTGGCAGGTCGGGCCGGCAGGCCTGACCATAGCCAAAATAGTGTCGCCGTCACAATCTAGGGACAAGGAATCAATTGCCAAGGTATTACCACTGGTTTCACCTTTGCGCCAAAGCTGATTGCGGGATCGCGAGAAGAAATGCATTTCGCCAGTAGAGACGGATTTTTCTAAAGCGTCGAGGTTCGAATAGGCAAGCATGAGAACCTGCTTCGTTTGACTGTCTTGAACCACAACGGGTATCAGATGGTCGCTAGAAAATTGAACCTGATCCAACGCTAAGTGCCTCATCTAGCCTCTATTCCTGCATCTTCAAGTGCTTGCTTGACCGTTGCAATCGAGATTTCGCCGCTGTGAAAAACACTAGCTGCGAGCAGAGCATCGGCGCCAGCCTGAGCCGCCTCGACGAAGTCTGATACTTTGCCGGCTCCCCCAGACGCGATGATCGGAACGGCGGAAATCTTGCGTACTTTCTCAATAAGTTCAAGATCAAAACCCGCTCTGGTCCCGTCTGCATCAATGCTGTTGATAAGCAGTTCTCCGGCACCTAGCCCTTGCACTTTTTCTATCCACTGCATCGCATCTAAACCGGTTTCCTGTCGGCCACCGTGGGAGGTGACGATGAATCCCGACGCCGTGTCTCCACGTTTAATATCCAAAGAAACTACCAAAATTTGATTTCCGTGTTCGCCCGAGATCTCCGCTAAAAGTTCCGGCCTGGAAATGCCTGCGGAACCGATCGATACTTTGTCGGCTCCCGCCTCAAGAAGCAGCGAAACGTCCTCGAGGCTTCTAATGCCTCCGCCCACCGTGAGGGGTATAAATATCTCCTCCGCGCACCTGGTGACCATGTCTCTAGTTGTTGAGCGATTTTCGTTGGCAGCGGTTACGTCTAAAAACGTTAGCTCGTCTGCGCCCTGAAGGTAGTAATTGCGGGCTAAGTCAACTGGGTCACCGCTATCGACAAGATTCTGGAAGTTGACACCCTTCACTACTCGTCCGCTTGCAACATCTAGGCAAGGAATCACTCTGACTGCCGGCACTATATTCTCGCTGCGTGAATGGCTGACACCAAAATTGCCCTGGCACCTGCGGCGTACAGCTCATCCATTATTTGATTCATCTGTATAGCCGGAACTAGGGAACGAACTGCAACCCAGTCCAAATCGGCCATCGGGGATATCGTTGGCGACTCGATCCCGGGGGTTATCTTCGTCGCCGCTTCGAGCACTTTCTTTGGGCAGTCGTAGTCAATGATTACGTACTCCCTAGCCACTAATACGCCCTTTAAACGCATCAAAAGCCCGTTTGCGTCACTAGCTTTACCCGGAGCACTAATGAGCCTGGCCGTAGAGGTCAAGATCGTAGGGCCAAAGATTGCAAGACCGGCTTTTCTAAGCGTGTTACCGGTTGAGACAACGTCGGCAACGGCATCTGCAACGCCAAGCTTTACGGCCGATTCGACTGCTCCGTCGAGCTTGATGATTTCACAATTTACGTTTAGCTTCGCCAAGTAATTTTCAATCAGGGTTGGGTATGCGGTCGCAAGCCTTTTACCTTCTAGTTGACTCGGATCATTGAAACCAGAGTCGATTGGTGCCGCAAATCGGAAGGTAGACGCACCAAAGCCCAAATCAGCAATTTCCTCGGCTTCGGACTCCGAATCCATCAAGAGGTCCAGCCCTGTTAGGCCAACATCCAGAGATCCCGACCCCACGTAGGTCGCTATATCCCGAGGTCTCAGATAAAAAAATTCTATGTCGTTTGCTTCATCGACCAGGTGAAGCTCTTGGGTGTCTCGTCTCGTCTGGTATCCAGCTTCTCTTAACATGGCCACTGCGGATTCAGACAGGATTCCCTTGTTTGGAATGGCTACCCGCAACATTAGAGAACCTGCTCGACTGCCGAAAGTGGCACGTTTCTAGAGATCAAAATAAGTTGAATGTAATAAAGAAGTTGCGAGGCTTCTAGTGCGACCTGTTCGTCTGACTCGTGTTCTGCAGCCATCCATAGTTCCGCCGCTTCCTCGACGAGCTTTTTGCCAATTGAGTGGACTCCCTTTGCCAATAACTCGCTGCTACCAGAGTTGTTATCGGGCATACTTGCCGTGTTTACGAGCTCGTCATAAAGGGAATCAAAGGATTTCATACCCCTAGATTACAGCGAATCACTTCGGATTCGAAGCTGCCAGAGCTAACCCTCGAAGTCGAAGTATTTGATTTGCCCTATCGGGGCTGTTGTAGATAGCAGAACCCGCTACAAATGAGTCGGCCCCCAATGATGCCAATTGAGCAATGTTTGACTCGGTCACTCCCCCGTCGACCTGAAGTGCAACCCTTGCGCCAGAGCCTTCAATCAGTTGTCGAGCTTGGGCAATCTTTTCAAGGGTTTCAACCAGAATTGGCTGCCCCCCAAAGCCAGGCTCAACGGTCATTACCAACAGCATGTCTACTTCTTGGATCAAGTGGGCTATGTCTGAAACCTTGGTGGCGGGCTTAATGGCAACTGCGGCTTTCACACCAGCAGCTCTGAGCCTCCTCGCCAAGTCAAGCGGTTCCGTTGCTGCCTCTAGATGAAATGTGACCGAAGAAGCACCAGCCTGGGCATAACCAATTGCCCACTTGTCCGGGTGTTCAATCATCAGGTGAACATCCAGAGGAATGGGAGAAACTTTGGCAAGTCTTTCGACAATCGCGGTTCCCAGGGTCAAATTTGGGACGAAATGATTGTCCATAACGTCAACGTGAGCCATATCAGCTGATGCGATTGACATCAGCTCCGCCTCCAAGTTCGCAAAGTCGGCACTGAGTATTGAAGGATTTATTTGCATTTCTAGTTCCCTTCATCTTTTTTCAGGAGTGCCATAAACATGGCGTCAGTTCCATGTCGATGCGGCCACAACTGGACGGTTTTCCTAGAAGTGTTCAACTCTAGACCTGGAGCTAATTCTTGCATTACTGGTACTAGGTCGACTAGCGAAATGTTGGCGTGGCGATCTAGTGCGGCTCTAATTTGGGCATTTGTCTCGACTACCAGTGGTGAGCAGGTTGCGTACATCAGAATGCCACCTGGTTCCAGCGCTAACACCGCGGCGTCAATTAGCTCGGCCTGCAATTTGGTGAGCGATGGTAGTTGCTCGGGCTTTTTTGTCCATCTAGATTCAGGCTTCCTGCGAAGGGACCCAAGTCCGGCACAGGGGGCATCTAGCAAGATCGCCGCGAAGGAACTTTCGGGGGCGTCTTGCCCTCTCTTGACAAGTACCGGAGTGCTTTCTGGATCTGCGAGTGCTGAGGAGACGAGTTTGGATCGTTTTACATGTGGTTCGTAGCAAACAAGATTTCCAGATCCCGATACGGCATGCTCTAGCACTGCGGCCTTGCCTCCCGGGCCAGAGCACATGTCCAGCCAAGTTCCGGTCTTATCGGCAACCTTGCTAAGTGCCAGTGCTACAAGCTGAGAACCCTGGTCCTGCACCCTCACCCCAGGAATCGACAGATATTCAAGTGGGTTTCCGATGCAGAGAAAGCCATTTGGAGATGCAGAGCCTCGCTGGAGCCCAAGCGCCTCAAGCTCAGCGGATGCAGAGCTTGTAATCGCGATTAGGTTGACGACCGGGGTTTGGTTGTTTGCCGATAGGAGTTCGGCCAGATCTGAGGTTCTCCCATCAAGTTCAAGGGCCGATTTCATGCCAGAAATAATCCACTTCGGATGCGAGAATTCGATACTCAGCCGCGTGAGGTCCTCTTGGCCTTCGATGAGTATTGCCAGAAGATTGTCGTGTCCGGCTCGTTCGGCATTTCGAAGAACTGCGTTACAAAGCCCTGCGGCACTAGCTTCGAAATGCTTTACAAGATCCACTGTCTCGTTTATGGCCGCATGGGTGGGAATTCGCATTCTGAAAAGCTGATGAAGACCAAGCTGAATTGCCGCTCTTAGGCCCGGGGACAAGGTCTTTCCAGGTGTCAAATGATCGATGATGGCGTCGTACTGAAGCTGCCATCGAAGAACTCCGTAGCTGAGCTCCTGAACCAAACCTCTGTCGGCATCGGAGATTTCATGCTTAGCAAGCTCCTTGGGGAGCAGCAGGTTAATGTAGCTCTCCGATGCTCTTACTCGGTTGAGTAGCTCAAGGGCTATCTGACGCGCGTTAGTCAAATTTTGCAATCCCCTTAAGGCCATTCCACCAGTCGGTTGCCGCTGTTTCACGCTTTCCGGCAGGTTGCACAAGCTCGAGCTTCAGTGAGCTAGCGCTGCCGCATTGCACATTGATTTCGTTGTTTTCGCTCTTGTATATTTCGCCGACCCCACGCGCTGTAACTGAGTCAGAGCCAGAGTTGTTGGGAGACGCGAAGAGGATTCTAACCGGTTCACCGTTTTGGTTTGCCCACGCCGTTGGTTCCGGATTCGTGGCCCGTATAAATCTGGTCAAATCTTCAGCGGACTTACTGAAGTCAAGCTTGGCGTCCAGTCTGGTGATCTTTGGCGCCGCCGAGGCTTCACCCTCTTGGATCCTCGGCGCCGGGTTTTCGCTCAGCGCCCGGATTAGAAGGTCTCCGCCCTCTTCCGTAAACCTAATCAATGCCTGTCCAGCAGTTTCGTCTGCGGAGAATGACAGTGGTGCCTGAGAGATAAGTGCTCCGGTATCCAGGCCCGAGTCGAGCTCAAAAACGCTTATCCCAATACCAGTGTCATGAATCATTGAATGCTGCAGAGGAGTCGCCCCTCGCCATTCGGGCAGAAGCGAGAAATGTAAGTTCCACCACGGAAGTTCCGACAGTGCCGCCTGGGGAATCATTGCTCCATAAGCGACAACGACCGCTTTCTCGGCGCCGCTTAGCCGAATCATTTTCAGGGCTTCGTCGTCAATTTTGTTGGTCTTGTGCACCTTTAGACCCAACTGTTCAGCCTTGAGAGTTACCGGAGATGGAGTAACTATTCGCTTGCGACCAACTGGGGCGTCGGGGCGGGTAAGGACCAATTCCACCTTGTGCTCGCCGGCAATAAGCTCTAGAGCGCGCGATGCCACTTCAGGGGTTCCGGCAAAAATGAGTCTCATAAGTAGGTAACCTACAGCGCTTGCGGGTCATCCATCACCACCCGCAAGCCCCTTCTCTTGTTGACACCCTGGGTTCGTGCAGCTGCTCCGATTGCTACCACCCGAAGCTCCTTGGCTATTGCCGGACCTTGATTATAGGAAAACTTTATGAGCGCGCTTCCGGCTTTTTCGTCTACCCAAAGAGCTACAGCCCCTTTTGACTTAGCGGCCGAAACAGCAACTTCTAGAGTTTCGGGCAGAGCTTGCAGTGAACAGATCCGCATCGCCGGGGGAAGTCCAAGCTCTCGGGCTTCCTCAAGCGCTGTCTTAGCCATCGGTATCAACTGACCAAGCGACAGAGCGTTGCCAAGATCGGAGGGCAGACCGGCAAAGGCGGCCCTTCCCGTCGGGGACATGAGCTCAAGTGCTTCCATCCAGTCTCTTATGGCCATCTGCTGTGCATTAAGGGTTTGCCGACTGAGCCAGACATCGCTGTCAAGAATTAAAACAGCAGAATATCCCTTGGGGACCCTTGGTGCTGAGCCTGGAGTTGCAACGACTATTTGATTCTTCGTTTTTAGCCCGGTCGGTTTCTTGTCTCCAGTGGCCTCAGATATTGCAGTGTTAGGGAAAGTTTTGCCAAGCTCAGCAACGGTCCTGCTGCTACCTGTCCGTCCCTTTTTCTGGTTTCTCGAACCACAGCTAATACAAGAAACAAAGTGCTTGTTGCAGAGTCTGCATTGAGTGTTAGCTGCGTCGGGCTGCCAAAAATGGCCTCCGCAGGAGCAAGTCAGCTTGTCGCCACAACCTGCGCAGTAGACCGAGGCTGAGTCGCCCTTGCGAGGAAGCAAGACAAGCACTGGCCCACGATCCAAGTTTTCACGAACGATTTTGAACCCCGACTCATCCATCCGGAGGCCTGGTTCTGAATAGGAGATTCGAAGCGGTGCCTCGATGACTTTATGATCGGATAAGTAGCCGATTGCAACTAATCTTTGAAGCTCGACGGACCGGTATGGAGCCGTGAATAACAGCTCCACGTCACCTTTTGCTCGAATTAGAGCCAGGTCCCTTGTGTTTGTAAATGGGGAACCTTGGTCTCTCAGACTGTCATCGGAGTCATCGTGAACAGCGATTAGGCCCAAGTTCTGCACGGGAGCAAAGATCGAGGATCTGGTTCCCACGACGATTATTTGACGAGATTCTTTGATTTGGTGGAAGAGCTGATAACGAGAAGATTTTTTCTGACTCGGTTTTAGAAAAACGAACTGATCGTCAATTCCGAGCTTGTGAGCGAGGTCGACGACGATGTCGATATCTGCCCTTTCTGGCACCACGATGATACAAGACATACCCCTGGAATGGACACCAATAGCGTTAGCCAAAAGCAACAGTGCCCAGTCCGGCACAAGTGACCCTGCCACCTCAAGTTGCCTTGCCGAAGTTAGGACTGTCGCTCGCGCACCAAGGGCTGCGTCTAGCTTGGGAACCAAAATGTCCACCTCTAGGACTCTTGGCTCAATCGCCGGGAGCCTTTGGACCGTTGACATGTAATCAGGCACAGCAAGAGCAATAAGTTCCCCTAGCGCCACGCATTGACGATCTGCGACTGCCCTAAGAAAATCAATGAGCTGACTGGAAAGCACCTCAGAAGCATCCTGAATACTCGTTATTGCTGCGGTTGCATAGTCACTGGAATCGGAAAGCGCCGAGACATAGCCAACCTGACTTTTTTTTGATCTTCCAAGTGGAAAAACCACTTCTTGCCCGATAGCAATTTCATTTTGCAGGGCTTCTGGAATCAGGTAATCGAAGGCCCGGTCAAGCTGAATTAGAGGGGACTTTGCCAATACTGAAGCAAAGCGGGACATCTAGCTTCCTGCTGCGTCTTTGAGGGCTTGGACTCGGTCTAAGTTTTCCCAAGTAAATTCAGGTAGTTCACGGCCAAAATGACCGTAGCTGGCCGTCTTGGCATATATCGGACGCTTCAGGTTCAGCTCCGAAATTATCGCCGCTGGCCTTAGGTCAAACACCTGCCGAATTGCTTTTTCTATTGCCTCTACATCCACGTTTTCAGTTCCAAAAGTCTCCACGTGAAGAGCAACGGGGGTTGCAACGCCTATCGCGTATGCCACCTGGATTTCCGCACGTTCCGCGAGGCCTGCCGCAACCAAATTCTTCGCAACCCACCTCATTGCATATGCTGCAGAACGATCAACCTTTGACGGGTCCTTTCCACTGAAAGCGCCACCACCGTGTCTGGCACTGCCGCCATAGGTGTCGACAATAATTTTTCTACCGGTGAGCCCGGCGTCTGCCTGCGGGCCACCAATAACAAATCTGCCGGTTGGGTTGATGATGAAGCTCGTGTCGCTGGTGTCGAGGCCGGAGTCTAAAAGGACGGGGCGAATCACTCGGTCCAGCACAAGATTCGCAAGGTCATCTTGCTGAACATCTGGATGGTGTTGTGTCGAAAGCACAACGGTCTTCACTGCCACAGGTTTGTTGCCCTCGTAGCTAATTGAAACCTGAGCTTTGCCGTCGGGTCGAAGCATGGAAGTGTCAAGCTCCCTGCGAACCTGTGACAATCGCTCGGTTAGTCGGTGAGCGATGTTTATGGGTGCCGGCATGAAGTTGGCTGTCTCGTTAGAAGCATATCCAAACATCATGCCCTGATCGCCCGCACCTATTTCGTCGAAGTTATTACCGGAACGGGATTCTAGGGATGTATTCACGCCCTGGGCTATGTCCGGGGACTGGGCGCCAATTGACACTGAAACTCCACAAGAAGCCCCGTCAAATCCGATGGCGGAAGAGTTGTAGCCGATTTCCAGCAGTTTTTCCCTGACCAAATGCGGTATTTCAACGTAGCCGATGGTCGTGACTTCGCCAGCGACCTGAACAAGGCCGGTCGTAACCAGCGTCTCCACGGCCACTCTGGCGTCTGGGTCCTGCTCAAGTAGAGCATCTAAAATAGTGTCAGAAATTTGATCACATATCTTGTCGGGATGTCCTTCGGTAACGGACTCTGAAGTAAATGTGCGTAGCGTCATTCTGTAATTCTACTTAGACCTTGGACATGATCTTATAAATGGCTTCTACTAGCCACTTGCCTAGTTCTATCTTGGTGCCGGACTGTTTTAGAGTGCCTAGCTTCGTGACCAGTGTTATCTCGCTTGATTCTGAGCCCAGTGAACCGATGCTGTTTCCTGCAACGGCGGATACTCCCTTTGCGGACAGCTTCTCTAGTGAAACTGCCTCCACATCGGCACCATCTTCTACTAGAGCGAAGGCTATGCAGAAAGTGTCCGTGTGATTAGCCGCAAAATTGGCGATCAGGTCGCTGGTGGGTATCAGATCGATTGTTCGTGCTTCACCACGTGGGAGCTTGCCCTTGAACGGTTTATCGATTCGAAAATCTGAAACGGCGGCTGCCATCACCATGATGTCACATGGGTTATCCATGGCCTGATCCAACTCGGCCACAGTAGATGCTCTTATCACTTCAACGCCCAATGGCATTGGAATCTCAATGTTGCAAGCGATTAATCGAACCAAGGCTCCTTGGTCTCGGTACGCGGTCGCTATTTCAATCCCCATGCGTCCAGAGGATGAGTTACCAATGAAACGCACCTGGTCAATTGGCTCTCTGGTACCCCCGGCGGTCACTGTCACGGTCATGCCGCTAAGCGGCTTTTGACCCATAACAAAATTGACAATGTCTGCGGTTTCGGGAAGCCTTCCCGGTCCGGTGTCTGAACCAGTAAGCCGGCCGGACGCTGGTTCCATAACGCTTATGCCACGAGCCCTCAGGGTAGCAACATTGGCTTGAGTGGCTGGATTTTGCCACATCTCTGTGTGCATCGCCGGGCAAACATAAATGGCTGAGGTGGAAGCCAGAATCGCATTCATGAGAAGGTCATCCGCAATGCCATTGGCCAGCTTGGCTAGAAAGTTAGCGGTCGCCGGAGCTACAACTATGAGATCGGCATTAGCACCGAGCTCGACGTGTCTAACCTCGTGGACATCCTGATACATGTCATTGTCTATTGCGGTTCCAGAAAGGGCCTCAAGCGTGGCCTTTCCGATAAAACGCAGTGCGTTTTGAGTCGGAATTGCCTGAACGGTGTGGCCCTGTTCAGTAAATGCACGAATAAGATTCGCTGCCTTATACGCGGCGATTCCACCGGTTATGCCAAGCAGAATACGCATTTGCTACCTACTTATTTGGAGTCTTCTCAAGCTTGCCGAGGTGAATTTCCTTCATGGCAATGCTCAGTGGCTTGTCATCAATGCTTGAGTCGACTAGCGGCCCAACGTAATTGAACAGGCTGCCTTCGTGGAGGGCGCTGTAATACTCGTTTATCTGACGCGCACGCTTTGATGCAAAAATGACAAGCTCGTAGTTTGAGTCGGCCCTGCCCAGCACTGAATCTATGGGTGGGTAGACAATACCCTTTAGGTTTTCTAGGTTTTCGTTCAACATTTTTACCCCTCTGACTCACTAACGATTTTCAGTATGTCTTTACCCGTTTGGGCCAAGTCATCATTGATTACTTCATAATCAAACTCTTCGGCTGATTCAATCTCAGCTCTTGCATTGCTAAGTCTAGTTTGTATTTGTGATTCTGTCTCGGTTGCTCTGTCCCGAAGCCTAGATTCGAGTACCTCGAAGCTAGGCGGGTGAACAAATATAGTGATGGCTGTTGGCTTTGACTTCATCACCTGTCTCGCCCCTTGGAGGTCGATTTCAAGAAGCAAATGGAGGCCCTCGGCATCCGCACGAGTTAGCTCATCTAGCAGTGTGCCGTAATAGTTATCTCCATGCACTGTTGCCCATTCCAAGAATTGGTCATCGGCGATTAGCTTTTCGAACTTGGCCTTGTCTACAAAGTGATAGTGGACCCCATCCACCTCATTCGGTCTGGCCGATCTGGTCGTCGCTGACACTGAAAGTGAATAGCCCTCCGCGTTGGCAAGTAGCCAACGGACAAGGGTCCCTTTTCCGACGCCTGCAGGGCCGGCAAGAACAATCAGGCTCACAGTTCTAACCTCGCTTTGTCTATTAGACCGGCCATAGCGTTGGGGCCGGCGCCAGTGAGTGCACGAGAAAGATTAGGTATCACTCGATGAGAGCTCTCACCGAATAGCTTTTTCAGTTCCGAGAGTTCAGCTCCCTGCGCTCCAAATCCAGGTGCAAGTATTGGCACTCCGATGTCAGTCTCGGTGACAGCGCCCAGGCCGAATAGGTCAAAGTCTTGCGTCGCCCCTATTACCACTCCGCAATCCCCCAAGCCGTTTGCCTGAGCCTGAGCGAGTACTCTCGCCGCGACAGTTTGACCATCTATAAGAGCTCGCTGGAGTTGACCGGCTTCTTTGTTAGAGGTTGCAGCAAGCAGAAAGATCCCTCCGGCGACGTCCCTTGCGTGCTCAAGCATCTCGACTGTTGAGTCGGGGCCAAGATATGGGCTAACTGTCAGTGCGTTTACCCGCAGCGGGGAGTCGTCGCCAAACCACGCTTGAGAGTAACCAAGCATCGTTGAACCAATATCTGATCTTTTGGCATCCGCTATGACAAAAAGGTCAAGGTCCCGTGCTGCCTGTAGTACTTCTTCAAGTGCAATAAACCCACTGGATCCAAATCGCTCGAAAAAAGCAACCTGCGGTTTGATTATTCCGACTCGACCATCAGCAGCATCTATGCACCTAAGCGAATACTCCTTTGCGCCATGGGCCGTATCCTCAAGTCCCCAGTTGTTCAGTTCTGTTTCGCTGGGGTCTATCCCAACGCACAGGCTTCCGAACTGGGCAATCTTGTTTTCAAGCGTGCTTGCGAAATTATTCACCGGTCAGCTCTATTCGTTCGAGTGCATATTCCTGAAGTGGCTTAACGCTAAACCGTCCCTCTCTCACAACCTCGAAGGATCCGATTGCTGCGCTTAGTTGAGCAACAGTTGTGAATATAGGCTTGTCGGCGGCTGTCGTTGCTGCGCGGATTTCGTAGCCGTCGATTCTGGCGTCTGCACCAGAGGGCGTGTTAACCACGACATCGACCTTGCCGGCGGTAATCATGTCCACAATAGACTCCTGGTGCTCCCCGGCCTGAGAGTGTTTGATAACAGCCTCCGACCTGATTCCATGCCTTTCCAGCATGGCTTGAGTTCCTTGCGTAGCCAAGATTCGGAAACCGAGCTGAGCAAGGCGCCTTACTGGCAAAAGTGACTGCGGCTTATCGCGGTCGGCCACAGAAATAAATACAGTTCCCTCGGTTGGCAATGCGGAACCTGATCCGGCTTGTGCCTTAGCAAATGCGGTTGGAAAATCCTTGTCGATGCCCATGACCTCGCCGGTGGATCTCATTTCTGGGCCCAGTAGTGAATCAACAAATCTGCCATCGCGGGTCGCAAACCTTTTGAACGGAAGCACTGCTTCCTTTACAGAAATCGGTGTTCCGGGGGGCAGGTGTCGACCGTCCCTAAGTGGGAGACCGCCTTCGGCCACCAGCTCAGAGATTTTCGCTCCCACCATTACTCTGGCCGCCGCCTTGGCAAGGGTTATTCCCAGAGCCTTTGATACGAAAGGTACGGTTCGACTGGCTCTCGGGTTCGCCTCGAGAACGTAAAGAACATCTGAAGCCATTGCGAATTGAATGTTCAATAGACCGATAACACTCAAGCCTCTGGCAATTTTCTCAGTAGCAGTAGCGACTCGATCGATTTGGCTGCGGCTGAGAGTAATCGGAGGCAGCGTGCAGCTGGAGTCGCCCGAATGAATTCCGGCTTCCTCGATGTGCTCCATCACGCCGCCGATAAACAATTCTTCGCCATCGAAAATGGCATCGATGTCTATCTCTATAGCGTCTTCCAAAAAACGATCTACTAAAAGTGGATGCGCTGTATCAACCAGCGCATGCTCAGCGATGCGGTCAAAGTAACCATCGAGGGAGTTTTGGTCGTACACAATTTCCATACCTCGACCCCCAAGGACAAAGCTAGGTCGCACCAGAACTGGGAATCCTATGCTTTCAACTACGGCGGTTGCCTCCTCGAGGTTTGTTGCCATTCCGTTCGCTGGTGCCAATAATCCGGCAGCATTAAGAATGCTTTGGAACTGCCCGCGCTCCTCGGCTCGGTCAATGTTTTCCGGAGTGGTACCTAGAATCGGTATCCCCTCGGCGGCAAGGCCATTGGCAAGACTTAGTGCAGTTTGACCTCCAAGTTGAACCATTACCCCCAGGAGCTCTCCAGTTTGAGATTCGGCGTGTATTACTTCGAGAACGTCTTCAAGTGTCAGGGGCTCAAAATAGAGCCTGTCCGCGGTGTCGTAGTCGGTAGAGACCGTTTCTGGGTTGCAATTAATCATTACCGTTTCGATACCTATGTCGCGGAGTGCGAAGGTTGCGTGGACGCAGCTGTAATCAAACTCGATGCCCTGGCCGATACGATTAGGGCCGCTTCCAAGAATGATTACTTTTTTCTTGTTGGACGGGACTACTTCGGTGAACTGCTCGTAGGAGCTGTAGTGATATGGAGTTTGCGCTGGAAATTCACCCGCGCAGGTATCCACAGTCTTGAATACAGGTCGAAGTCCGAAACTGTGCCTAAGGTTTCGTAGATCCTGCTCCGGTATGTTTCTCATCTCCGCCAATTGGAGGTCAGAAAAGCCATGTTGCTTGGCCCGCTTGAGTGAATCCGTGTCTATGGCCTCAAGACCTAAGAACCACCTTGCCGTTTCGTTTATCAGAACGATCTGGTCAATAAACCATGGATCAATTTTGGTTGCCTCAAAGACTTCGTCGGCACTGGCACCAAACCACAAGGCTTGCTGGACTTGCCCAATTCGACTCTCGGTCGGAGTGGTCATCGCCACCAGTAGGTCGGCTGGGTCTTGACTCACTGTGGGGAAGTGAAATGAACTCCCGCGCTTTTCTAGGGACCGTAGTGCCTTTTGAAGTGCTTGCGAGAACGTACGCCCTATTGCCATTGCTTCGCCAACACTCTTCATGGTCGTCGTAAGAGTCGGGTCAGCTGCCGGAAACTTCTCAAATGCGAAGCGCGGTACTTTTACCACTATGTAATCAAGGCTTGGCTCGAAGGATGCGGGCGTGACCATAGTGATGTCGTTTGGAATCTCGTCGAGGGTATAGCCAATCGCCAACTTTGCCGCAATTTTCGCAATGGGGAACCCGGTCGCCTTTGAAGCAAGCGCAGAGGACCGGCTTACCCTTGGGTTCATCTCAATGACAATTACGCGGCCGTCCTTTGGATCCACCGCGAATTGGATGTTGCAGCCGCCAGTATCGACGCCAACATCTCGAATGATGCGAATCGCGATATCACGAAGATTTTGGTACTCCCTGTCGGTCAATGTCATCGCCGGAGCTACGGTTATGGAGTCACCGGTGTGTACTCCAACCGGGTCAAAATTCTCAATTGAACAAACCACAACGCTGTTGTCGTTTTTATCACGCATGAGCTCCAGCTCATACTCCTTCCAACCGGTTATCGATTCCTCGATGAGAACTTCGGTGGTGGGAGACGCCTGAAGGCCAGCCCCCGCAATTCGTATGAGATCTTTTTCGTCGTAGGCAAAACCTGAACCCAATCCCCCCATTGTGAAGGAAGGCCTTACAACCATTGGATAGCCGATGTCGCTTGCTATCGCAAGCACCTCCTCCATGTTGTGAGCAACTGCGGAATTCGCTACGTCTGCGCCAGCGTTCAAAACAACTTGCTTGAATTCGACTCGATCTTCCCCAGCTCTAATCGCCGCCACGTTTGCCCCAATAAGTTCAACCCCGTACTTCTCGAGCGAACCACGTTCGAACAGAGCCATCGCAGCATTCAGGGCTGTCTGGCCGCCAAGCGTCGGAAGTATTGCGTCCGGACGCTCCTTTTCGATAATCGCCTCAATTACCTCTGGAGTTATTGGCTCGATGTAAGTTGCATCAGCAAAGTCAGGGTCGGTCATGATGGTGGCTGGGTTGGAATTCACCAGAATCACGCGAATGCCTTCTTCTTGAAGCACTCTGCAGGCTTGAGTTCCTGAATAGTCAAACTCACAGGCTTGCCCGATCACGATTGGGCCTGATCCGATCACCAGAACAGACTTAATATCTTGTCGCTTTGGCATTACTTGGACTCCTTGATTGCGTCTAGAAACTTGTCGAACAAATAATGGCTGTCGTGTGGCCCAGCCGCTGCTTCAGGGTGATACTGGACAGAGAACGCTGGAATATCGACGCACTCAAGGCCCTCTACAACCTGATCATTGAGGCCACGATGTGAAACTTTCACTTGTCCGAACCCAAGCGGTGACTCGGCGCTATCGGATTCCAGTTTGACTGCAAAGCCGTGGTTGTGTGCCGTTACTTCGACTCGTCCAGTCTCTTTGTTGATTACCGGTTGATTTATGCCGCGGTGGCCAAATTTGAGCTTGTATGTGTCGAAACCCAAGGCCCGTCCAAGTAATTGATTTCCGAAGCATATTCCAAAAAACGGTTTGTTTGTGCCCAGCAGTTCGCGCAGCATTGAGACCTGATCGCCGCTTGCCTCAGGGTCACCGGGGCCATTGGAGAAAAAGAACCCATCTGGTGATGACGCCAAAATCTCAGCCGCGCTAATGTCGGCCGGAAACACCTCAATTTCCAGGCCTCGCATTGCTAGGTGCTCTAGGGTCGATTTCTTTATTCCTAAATCAAGCACGGCTACTTTGCCGACAGTTTTGCCCTGGCTAGGGATCAAGTAACTGGTTGGAGTTGAGACTTGACCAGAGAGGCTCTGACCTTTCATCTCTGGGGCGGCACGCACTAGAGCGAGCATTTCGTCTGTAGACATGTCTTGCTCACTAGAGAAAATGCCGGCTCGCATCGCACCAAGACTGCGAACATGGAGGGTTATCGCTCGAGTGTCGACGTTCGAAATACCAACAATGTTGTTTTCTATCAGGTCCTGATCTAGGGTTTTTTCGGAGCGATGGTTACTAGCTATGCGTGATGGTTCTCGAACAATGTAGCCGGCAACCCAAATTTTGTTGGACTCGGCATCTGTGGCATTGGTTCCGACAATCCCAATGTGCGGAAATGTTTGCATAACAATCTGCCCAGCATAAGAAGGGTCGGTAAGCGTCTCCTGGTAACCGGTCATTCCAGTTGCGAAGACTAGTTCTCCAACACTTACGCCCGCTACCCCATAGCGTTCGCCATCGAATATGGATCCGTCTTCCAGTACCAAATGCGCTTTATGCAAAACTAACTCCCAATGTCTCAATCAAAGCTTTTTTTATCTCGTTATGTCTCTGTTTGTCTCTGAATCGAAGGTTTGTGACAAGACCAACGTCGTTGTGGCTCCAGGAAATGCTAATTAGACCCTTAGCCTCGACGCCTCTATCTATCGTTGCGTTCACTTCTTTTAGTGACTCGATTGAAGAGGTTGGAATCGTGAAATCCACTTCGCCATTTCGGGAAAGCCCAATTCCACTCTTTCCAAGCCAGAGTCTTGCATTTCCTCTGTTACCAAGGCCTTGGGCCCACACTTTTGCAAGTAGATCAGATGAAAACACGGTGCTCACATACAACACCTCTCCCAAGTCATTTTCGGCAGAAAATGCGGGCAAGTCAAACAGAGTTTTCTCTTGAGACCGTCGCTTGGATCGAATTCTAAAGAGAATAAGAATGGCGATTGTCGGGACGATTAGAAGGGCAAGTCCTCCGATAAGTTCTCGCGTCATTTCTGGTCCCTAACTGATTGATCGATCATCGTGAATTGGCCTTGGTAAATGGTGTGCTGCACTCGTCCAATGAATTCGAGCCCCAAGTACGGGTTGTTGCTTGACTTGGACTGATTCATTTCGGCCACCCCTATTCTTTCATGAGGATTGAACAGTGTGATGTTCGCCTGTGCGCCCACTTTGATGGAACCGTGATTATTGAGTCCAGTTAATTTGGATGGACGCTTGCTGATGATGTTCTCGAAGAGTGTCCAGTCACCTGCTCCAGATTGAATAAGAACTTGGTGCAGGATACTCGCGGCCGATTCCAGGCCGATCATTCCAAATGCTGCGTTCTCCCACTCACAGTCCTTCTTTTCGCCTGAGTGGGGAGCATGGTCGGTACCTAACATGTCTATTGTCCCGTCCACAAGCCCCGCCAACAGTGCCCTGTTGTCATCGGTAGTTCTTAGTGGAGGATTCACTTTATAAACCGGATCGTAGGTCCGGACCAGATCCTCGGTGAGTAAAAGATGATGTGGAGTGACTTCTGCGGTTATTTGAATACCCTTGGCTTTTGCCCATCTGACCACCTCGACTCCCCCTCCGGTGGTCAGGTGGCAAATATGTAGCCTCGACCCAGTTTCCTCGGCTAGCTGAGCATCCCTCGCGATTATTTGCTCCTCCGCGATTGCTGGCCAACCAGTTAGACCTAGTTCGGTTGCAACTGCGCCTTGGTTCATTTGCGCTCCGATGGTCAGGCTTGGTTCCTGTGCGTGCTGAGCAACCACACCGCCAAACTTCTTCACCTCGAGCAGGGCCTGCCTCATTAGGTTTTCGTCGTGGACGCACATGCCGTCGTCGCTGAACATGGCCACCTTTGCTCGCGACCTAGACATGTCTTGAATGTTCGCAAGTTCCAGGCCTTTGAGACCCTTGGTAACAGCTCCGATGGGCTGCACGAAGCAAAGTCCAGCCTCTATTCCCAAGTCGTACACCCGCTCAATTACCGTCGAATTATCTGCAACAGGCTCTGTGTTTGCCATGGCGCAGATAGCGGTATAGCCACCGGCAGCTGCAGCTTTAGAACCGGACAAAACCGTCTCGCTAGCCTCGAAGCCGGGTTCTCTAAGGTGTGTGTGTGGGTCGACAAAGCCGGCTAAACCAATCAGATCCGTACAGTCTGTTCCGGAGTCTGCAATCCGACCAATCTCAACTATTTGGCCCGCGTCTATCCTTATGTCCTGAATGGAGCCATCGGACAGGGTCAGGTTTTTCAGAATGATCAATTGGTCACCTCTCCGGACAAAACTCGATGCAGTACCGCCATCCTCACTGCCAAGCCATTTTCAACTTGCCTCAGCACTGCAGATCGCGGATCGTTAGCAGCCTGATTCGATATCTCGAGGCCACGGTTCATTGGGCCGGGATGCATAATTACAGTTTCCTTGCCGAGCTGCGCCAAGCGCGTCTGGTCCAGCGACCAATTCTTGATGTAATCCCTGGTGGTAAAGGCCTCGTTTTTTTGCATGCGTTCCAGTTGCACTCTTAGCATCATCACCACGTCTGGTTGTTCTGCCAGAGCTTCATCAAAGCTTTTGTATACCTTTGCGCCCATAGCCGCGATTCCCTCTGGAACAAGCTCAGCGGGACCAGCGACGCTGACCGCTGCCCCCAAGAGTGAGAGCAAGAGTATGTTGCTTCTGGCGACTCTGGAGTGTTCCAAGTCTCCGACAATCAAAACCTTGACGCCGGTAAGGTCGCTACCCGAGAACTTCAACTGCCTGATTGTCAGCGCGTCCAGCAGGGCCTGAGTGGGGTGTTCATGCCTTCCATCTCCAGCATTAATAATGCTCGCCGAAACCCAACCCCTATTGGCAAGCGCATGGGCCGCGCCCGACATTGGGTGTCTCACGATTATGGCGGCGGCACCTAGGGCTTCTAAGGTCTGCGCGGTGTCTTTCAGCGACTCGCCCTTCGATGTGCTCGAGGCCTGCGCGTCGAAGTTGATTACATCGGCACTCAGTCTCTTCGCAGCAATTTCAAAGCTAATTCTGGTTCTAGTTGAGTTTTCATAGAACAAATTCACTACTGTCTTGCCCCGGAGTGCAGGCAAGCTCTTCACTGTTCTCTGGTTTACTTGACTTAGCTGTTGGGCACTGTCGAGAAGGGCCACGGCTGAATCCTTCGTGAGATCCCGAACCGAAATTAGATGCTTCATCCAGAGATCACAACCTGATCGATACCGTCACTGCCCAGGAGTTGAACCGAAACTCGTTCCGAAACGGATGTGGGAAGGTTTTTACCAACAAAATCTGGCCGTATTGGCAATTCTCGATGGCCTCGATCAACAAGGACTGCAAGCTTTACTTGCTTAGGTCTGCCATAGCCAGTCAAAGCATCGAGTGCCGCCCTAACGGTTCGGCCCGAAAATAGCACGTCATCGACTAACACCACGACTTTGTTGTCAATGCCTGAAATTGGCAGACTGGTTTCTAGAATCTCGCGTTCGGCATTTACTAAATCGTCCCGATACATGGTTATGTCAAGAATCCCGAACTCTATGATTTGATTTGGTTCGATGGCCTCGAGAATTTCTACAATACGCTTTGCTAACTCGACGCCCCGAGTTGGAATACCTAAAATCACCAGATTTTCTGGGCCCTCATTGGCCTCTAGAATTTCGTGGGAGATACGCCTCAGCGCTCTGAGAATGTCCGGTCCGTCTAGGACTGCGCGGTTTGACAACTTCTACTCCTTCTTCGCCTCGCAGGACGATTTTAAAGGACAACTTTTTCTAAATCATAACAGCCTCAAAGAGCCTGCGTACCCTTTGCAAGTCGAGCCAGTACTCCATTTACAAATTTTGGTGAATCGTCTGTCGAGTACTCACTAGCTAGAGTGACAGCTTCCGCGATTGCGACCTCGTTGGGAACATCCTCGTTGAAAAGAATCTCCCACGCCCCGAGGCGCAAGATGGATCGATCGATGTTTGGCATTCTTTCTAGCGACCATCCGTCAGAAATCTGTCGTAGGTCGTTGTCGATCTGGGCCAAGTTTCTCGTTACACCGATCACAATTGCCTCGGCATAGTCGAAAATCGCTGCCTGATTCTGTCTGTCAGCTACGCCTGCGGCCGTGTCCTGCAAAAGCTCCGTGGCGTCACTGTTTCTAATTTCAGAGGCATACAGTGCATCAAGTGCCCGCTTGCGAGACTTGCTTCGAGAACTCAACTAGTCGTTCACGCGTCCTAGGTAATCACCGGTTCTGGTGTCGACCTTGACCCTGGTGTTGTTCTCAATAAACAAAGGTACTTGGATTTGATATCCCGTTTCCAAAGTCGCCGGCTTCGAGCCGCCGGTCGATCGGTCGCCCTGCAAGCCAGGCTCCGTGTAGGTAATTTCTAGTACCACCGAGGGCGGAAGCTCTACGTAAAGTGCGGATCCTTCATGAAGAGCTACCGTGGCGTTCTGGTTTTCCAGCAGGAAGTTAGCGACGTCGCCAACTACCTCAGCTGGAACTGACAACTGATCAAAATCAGAGGCGTCCATGAAGACATAGCCAGAACCATCGTTATACAGGTATTGCATGTCGCGTCTGTCAACGTTTGCGGTTTCAATCTTTGCTCCCGCGTTGAAAGTCTTATCAACGACCTTTCCTGAGATAACGCTTCGGAGCTTCGTCCGAACAAATGCGGGCCCCTTGCCGGGCTTTACGTGCTGAAACTCAATGACAGCCCACAGCTGACCTTCAATTTTCAGAACCATGCCGTTTTTTAAGTCGTTTGAGCTGGCCATTGTTTTCTCCTTAGCGCCTTGCAAATTCTAGCGGCGGGTTAGTTGTTCTAAAGCCAGTAGGTAGCTATCGACACCAAACCCCGCAATGACACCCGAAGCCACCCCTGAAATAACGCTGTTATGCCTAAAGGTTTCGCGGGTGTGGGGATTAGTGATGTGAACCTCGATAAGTAAGAGACCGGCTCCAGTAAGCGCGGCACAGGCGTCTCTAAGCGCGTAGCTGTAATGGGTAAATGCGGCCGGGTTGAGCACTACTGATGATTTTTCTAAGATCGCCGCATGAATCCAGCCAATGAGCGTCTCTTCGCTGTTGGTTTGGAGAACTTTGATCGTCTCATCCTGGGATTGCGCCCACTTTTGCAAGGAAACCTCAAGGTCGTCGAGTGTAAAGGTTCCGTACACTTCGGGCTCCCGGGAGCCCAGCAGATTCAAATTTGGTCCGTTTAGAACATAAATTACCGACATGACCTAAACCCTATTCAACTATTGCTTGAAAAGCTGTGAAGACAAGTTCGGGCGTGGGGGCATTTAGCATTGAGGGCTTTCCAATTTTGTCGAGCACTACAAACCTCAGGGACCCAGCTCTAGCCTTCTTGTCCTTTTGCATGGTGTCCAAAAGCTGTGGCCATCGATCTGCCCGGTAGGAAGTTGGAAGACCAAGTGCTTCAAAAACGCTGCGGTGCCTAATGACATCGGCCTCCGATAACTTACCCGAAAGCATTGATAGCTCGGCGGCGAAAACCATGCCAATGGAGATTGCTGCCCCATGTCGCCACTTATATCTTTCGGCATGCTCAATTGCATGGCCCAGAGTGTGCCCATAGTTGAGAAACTCGCGTTCTCCGCTTTCATTGAAGTCTCTAGAGGTAACACCTTCTTTGATTGCCACCGAGCGTCTAATCAGCTCTTCGAACACGCTCGAGGAAGGATCCGTAGCAGCGGGGTCATGCTCCAAGGTCTCTAGTATCCATGGGTCAGCAATGAGGCCGTATTTCACCACCTCTGCCATTCCAGCCAAGAGCTCATTTCTGGCCAAGGAATGCAGGGTGTCAAGATCTATAACCACGCTGTGAGGTGAGTGGAAAGCTCCGACTAGGTTCTTTCCTTCTGTTGTATTAATTCCAGTTTTCCCGCCAATTGCTGCATCGACCATGCCCAGCAAAGTGGTGGGTATTAGTACTGACCGAATTCCCCTTAGCCAAGTTGCGGCAACAAAACCGGCTAGATCGGTGGTCGAACCGCCACCAAGACCAATTACGGCGTCGTTCCGGTTGAAATCTGACTTCCCCATAATCTGCCAGCAAAATGCTGCTACCTCTACGCGCTTCGCGTCCTCAGCGGCGGGGACCTCAGCGAGAAGAACCTCAAACCCGGAATCCTTGAGGTTTTCCGACAACGCTTCTGCGGTCGTCGCGAGAGGCTGTGGGTAGACGATCAAGACCTTTTTAACTCCGCTGAGAGTACTAGGAATCTCATTCAATAAAGCTCGTCCAATCAAGATGTTAGACATATTTTCTGACCTCTGACTCTAAGTTTTTCATGATGGCACCAACTGAAGTGTTTGCGGTGTTTACGGTAGCGACTGAGACTTCCTTGTAAAACTCGAGCCTGTCCTGATATATCTGTTCCCACATTTCCGGGTTATCTTTCAGCAAGGGCCGTTTGGAGACATTTAGCGAGCGAAGAACAAACTCCATGTTCGTGTCTAGAAAGATTGTCGCATTTTGGCTAAGTAGCGCTCTGTTTTCTTGAGACAAGACTATTCCGCCTCCAGTAGCTACGACGCCTTGATTATTAAGCGCTCTAACCAGGGCCGCTGATTCAAGATCTCGAAAATGAGCCTCTCCCTTCATTGCGAAGAGATTCTTGATTGAGCCATGGTCGGAAGTGACCATCTTGTCAGTGTCCACAAAGGGTAGATCTAGAATTTTTGCAAGGCGCTTGCCAAGCGTCGTCTTACCAGCGCCCATGGGGCCTACTAACACGATTGAACCCATCACTATTGTCTGACAATCCTCGATTGCAACGCCTCTGGGATGCTTTCGAGGTAAGAGTTCATGTTGCGGAGAACCTCTTTGACTGAATCCCCACCAAACTTTTCCAGTACGGCATTTGCTATAACAAGTGCCACCATGGCCTCTACAACTACTCCAGATGCCGGAACGGCACAAACATCGCTGCGCTGGTGGTGGGCAGTCGTTGATTCACCTGTGCCAGTGTCGATTGTCTGGAGCGCCCTTGGAACAGTGCTTATAGGCTTCATGCCGGCTCTAACGCGCACTATCTCGCCGTTGGTCATGCCGCCCTCGATACCTCCGGCACGATCGGTTAGGCGCTGAACACCCTCATCGCTATTCACGATTTCATCGTGCGCGACGCTTCCCCGACGTCTCGTGGTTTCGATTCCGTCGCCAATTTCTACGGATTTCATGGCTTGTATGCCCATCACAACCGCAGCTAACTGAGAATCTAATCGTCGATCCGAGTGAACATAGCTACCAAGTCCTGGAGGGCAACCATAAACAAGAGTTTCACAAACCCCGCCAACTGTGTCCCCCGTGGAATGACAGTCATCAATTTCGGCGACCATTGCGTCTGAGTCCGCTTTGTCGAAGCACCTGACCGGGTCGGCATCTAGATAAGCCAGATCCTTTGGACCAGGAAGAGCCTCAGCTTTGGAAATCGCCGAGCCGATTGCAACGGTATGTGTAACTAGCTCAATGCCCAGTTCCGACAAAAACTTTTGAGCTATGGCTCCCAGTGCGACGCGAGTTGCGGTTTCCCGGGCGCTGGCTCTTTCAAGAACCGGCCTGGCCTCATCGAAGCCATACTTTTGCATGCCCGTGAAGTCTGCGTGACCAGGACGAGGACGTGTTAGGGGTGCAGCACGGCCTCCACTTAGCTGCTCAGCGTCCACTGGTGCCGCGCTCATTACTGTTTCCCACTTTGGCCACTCGGTATTTGCTATCCGAATTGCTATTGGTCCACCCTGAGAAAGGCCAAATCTGATTCCGCTAGATAGCGAGATGAGATCCTGTTCGAATTTCATCCTTGCTCCTCGGCCATAGCCGAGCCTTCTTCTGGCAAGAGCCTGTTGAAGGTCCTCGTCCAGAATTGGCACTCCAGCAGGGAGGCCCTCAATGACCCCAATTAATTCCGGGCCGTGTGATTCACCGGCAGTTATCCATCTAAGCATCTGTCTATTTTGCCATGTCTAGTGCTTGCTTGATGGCTTCTATCAAAAGTTCTTCATCTCGTAGCGGCGCATTTGGGCCGAGTCCGGTGAAAATCCGTTGCTGACCAACTGCCTGCCAGATGAGCATTTCCAGACCGGATACGAAATTCTTGAATGACGCGCCAGCTTGATGGGCTTCGATTCCGTAGTCGGCACTGAACAGCGTGCCCGGGTTCTCGGCGTCCTTTGGAGTGAGTCCGGCTAGTGCTTGACCCGGGATAGTGCTAACAACTAGGTCCGCTGAAAGAGCGGTCTCAAGGTCATTATTTTGTGCATCGAATCTGCCTGAAAGCTCACTTGCTGAATCTTGGTCTCGACCCCAAAGCATCAAGGTCGAGCCCTGGAATGCCGCTAGGGCTGACCTGGCGGTTGCCCCAGTTCCAAGCACTGCAACTGATTGAAAGGTCAAGTGACTGGTGGCCTGGCGCAGTCCGAACACGTCGGTGTTGTAACCGGCCCATCCAGATTCCGTTTTTTTCAGAGTATTGACTGACTCCGTGCGCTGAGCCCAAAAATCGAGGTCATTAGCAATCGCAAAGGCCTGATCCTTTAGCGGCATGGTGACGCTGAGGCCAGAAAGCACTCGGTTGCTCTCCAAAAAGCCTGCCAAGTCAATTACGTCATGAGACGTGTAGTCGGCATCGGTGTTTAGATGATTGAAGATGGTGCTGTGTATCAACGGTGACTTAGAGTGAGAAATCGGCGAGCCAAGGACCGCGTAGTGATTAGTCATAATCGGGGCTATCCCGCAGCCACTGCCTGTAAACCTCAGCGGCAATTTCGTGCTCACGTAACGTTTCAGAAAAAACTGTTTCCCCGGTATCAAGGTTTATCGCTACAAAGTAAAGCCAAGCACCCTCAGCGGGTCGAAGCGCAGCCTCAATAGCCAAACCTCCTGGATTAGTTATCGGCCCAATTGGTAATCCGGGGTTACTGAATGTGTTGAACAGTGATTCGGTATCCTTGAGTCCTTCCTGGAATGACTCGAGATTTCCTTCATATCGGTATTTCACGGTTTGATCGGACTGAAGCGCCATGCCTATGTCAAGCCGGTTTAGAAAGACCCGGGAGATCTTGAATAGGTCCTCCTTGAACCTGCCTTCGCTTGCGACCATTGAGGCCAAAGTGAGCGTAGGCAGAGACTCGGCCAGTGGAATTTCGTATTTCAAGAGCTCTTGTTCCATGCGGTCAACCATTACCTTTATCACTTCGCCCGCGTCTGGATTTGGGTCGAAGCTGTAAGTTGCTGGAAACAGAAAACCCTCGATGCTAGGTGCATCAGCCGGGATCCTCGGAAGCTGATCTTTAATTCCTTGTTCGAGCTCCGCGATAGTAAGACCCAAGTCCTCGGACAACCTAGGAAGAATCTGGGCCACGCCGAGACCCTCGGGGATGGTCGTTGAAATACTAAGTCGATTAGCTCCAGACATCAAAAGCTCTAAAGCGGCCGAACCCGATAGTTTTGTAGGAAACTCATAGCTGCCCGGGAAGATTACCAAATCGACGTTGAGCATGTCCCGATAGATTGCATCGAAACTCTTGATGATATCTGCCTCGACCATTTTTTTGGCGACGTCCTCGCCAGTATCCCCCGGCGAAATTATTAGCACCGTGCTGGGCCCAGCTTGCTCGTCATAATCTTCTACTTGGAAACGAGACAGAAAGTCTTGAACATTTGAGCTTGCGACAAATAAACCGCCGCCGACTATCGCCCCGACTACGACAATCGAAATAATCGCAGCGAGCCAAGAACGCTTCGAACTCCTCTTTGGCGGCATCGGCTCCAAACCATCAGTCATCCAAATTATCCAATCCTCTTCCGGCTAACTCCCCGTGCTTCTCTGAAGCAAGCGCGAACTCCAATATAAGACAAGCAGCTGAGGCATCAATTATTGCCTTTTGCTGTTTTGCATTCTTTCCGGCTTGTCGAAGAGATTGCTGGGCTGTTTTTGAGGTGAGTCTTTCGTCAATGAGCCTGACTGGAATCCCCTGTAGGGCAATGAGTTCGGCGAAATCAATCGCCATTCTGGTGCTGGCTGTATGGCCGCCTCGAAGAGAAAGAGGGAGGCCGACGTAGATGCACTCGGCATTCTTCTCGTTGTAAATATCCACAAGCTCTGCAATTGCGGTTTGGCCTTGACTAATGACGGAATGCGGAATTGCAAGCGAGTCAACCGAAATAGCAACTCCGATGCGAGCAAGCCCCACGTCTACGGCGATTTTTCTCATCACACCATTGCGGCAGCCGCCGCGATTGCCTCAGAAAGCTTTTCAACGTTAGTACCGCCGCCCTGAGCAAGCTCAGGCTTTCCGCCACCGCCACCGCCTAGGACTTTGGAGGCCACCGAAACTAGTTCCCCAGCCTTATAGCCCTTTGTCACTGAAGCTGCGCCCGCAACAACAATCACCACGGCCGAGCCGCTGGCTTTGCTGCCTAAAATTACGATAGAGGCGGCGCCAAGGTGAGACTTTAGGCCCATTGCCAGAGTACGAAGCTGATCTGAATCTGGGATGTCCACCTCTAGCGCGAGAAGATCAATTCCGTTTACCGCAGTCGCAGCTTTAGCCAGTGTGGGTATTTGAGTCTGAAGCTTTGCCATTTCCATGTCCGAGACTGCCTTGTTCGAAACTTTTAGTTCCGCCAGCGACTCAGCGACTCGAGCCTCGACCTCGTTGGCCGGAGCTTTCAACTGAAGTGCCAGTCTTCTAACTAGATCGCGTTCGGCCTGAAGTGAAGTTAGTGCGTCCATGCCAACGAGCGCTTCTATCCTTCTCGAGCCGGAACCTACAGATGCCTCTGACAGGACGCTCACCAAGCCAATTTGAGCAGTCCTTCCGACGTGTGTGCCACCACAGAGTTCTCTTGACCATGGGCCACCGACTTGAACAACCCTTACCTGTTCGTCATACGTTTCCCCAAATAAGGCTATTGCGCCGAACTCTTTGGCCGCCCCTACTGTCATGAATTGCGCGGTGACCGACAAATCTGATCTTATGGCGAGGTTTGAAACCTCTTCGATTTCGCTTTTGGTGGCTTCGCTTAGGCCTTCGCCCCATGCGAAGTCCAACCTCATGTAACCCGGGCGGTTGAAAGACCCCGATTGCAAAGCCTGAGGTCCCAGCACTTGTCTGATTGCTGCGTGGACAACATGAGTGGCACTGTGCGACTGGCAAGCCCCGAGACGCCAATCCGCATCGACAATCGTGGTCGCCGCCGAATTTACTGCGACCTCACCGAAAGAGACCTTTACCTTGTGGGCGAATAGACCCTTGACTGGTTTTTGAACATCTAAAACCTCGAGCGTAAAGCCTTCTCCAGTTATGATTCCGGCGTCGGCTGCCTGTCCGCCTGATTCTCCGTACAAGGACGTCGAGTTTAGAAATACTTCCCCGATTTGCCCTTGGCTCAAGGTTTTGACCGATACGCCGTCCCTAATGAGACCAATAATTGTCGAGGAGCCCTCTAACGAGTCGTAGCCGGTAAATTGAGTCTCTCCCTGGGAGCGAACTTCGCTATAAACCTGGAGTGACCCTCCGCCCATTTTCTTGTCTTTGGCGTCCTGCTTGGCCCGCTGTTTCTGTTGATCCATGAGCTCAGCGAAACCTTCTCGATTTACTTCGAGTCCCGATTCGGCCGCAATTTCGACGGTTAGATCAATTGGGAACCCGTAGGTGTCGTGCAATTCAAACGCTGTGGCGCCCGACAGGATTCCAGTTGCCTCAGCAATCGCTTGCTCAAGTACTAAAGTTCCGGTTTCTAAGGTTCTGGCGAATCCCGTCTCCTCTGAGAGGGCACTTCTAAGAATTCGTGGGAAATTCTCTCCTAGCTCAGGGTATGCCTCAACCATGGCATCCTTGCTAACTGTAAACAGCTTCTCAAAACTGCTCTCAGTTACACCGAGAAGCCTTAGGGCTCTAATTGACCGCCGCAACAGCCTGCGAAGAACGTATCCGCGTCCTTCGTTAGAGGCGCTCACTCCATCGGACATCAGCATTAGAGAAGAGCGAATGTGGTCAGCGATGACCCGCATCCGAACATCATCAATTTCGAGGGCTCCGTACTTCTTTCCACTTAATTGACTTGCTAGATCTATGAGTGGACGAATCTGATCAATTTCGTATATGTTCTCGACTTGCTGGAGCAAGAATGCGACCCGCTCCAGTCCCATTCCAGTGTCGATGTTCCTTGCTGGTAGGTCACCTATGATTTCGAAGTGGTCCTTGGTGCCGCCGTCCGCTCGCTCATACTGCATAAAGACTAGATTCCAGATTTCAATGTATCTGTCTTCGTCCGCAGCTGGACCACCCTCAACCCCATAATCAGGTCCTCGATCGAAATATATTTCCGAGCACGGCCCCGCGGGTCCCCTTTGACCCGTTGACCAATAGTTATCCGCCATTCCGCGCTTCTGAATTCGCTCCATGGGTACATTGGTGTGGTCCAACCACAACTGAATCGATTCTTCGTCGTCTTCATAGACTGTTACCCAGAGTTTCTCTGGTTCAAATCCATATCCGCCGGCTTCGACTGACGAAGTCAGTAATTCCCAGGCATAACTAATGGCTTCTTTTTTGAAGTAGTCACCGAAACTAAAGTTTCCGTTCATCTGGAAGAAAGTACCGTGCCGGGTTGTTTTCCCCACTTCGTCGATGTCAAGTGTTCTGACGCACTTTTGAACCGAGGTTGCCCGCTTATACGGAGATGGCAGGACCCCGGACATGTAAGGGATGAAAGGCACCATTCCGGCGACCACAAACATTAGAGTCGGGTCTTGGCTTATAAGGGGCGCACTGGGGACAATCGTGTGCCCTTTGCTCTCGAAGTAGGACAGCCACCGACGCCTTATTTCGGCAGTCTTCATTTGCTACTTCTTAGTTTTAGCTGAAGTTCTGAGCTCAGCTTCGCGCTCTTGGTAACCTGCTGCGATCGAATCCGAGAAATCTTTTGCGGCTATCCGTATTTCGTCCACGGCGCCCTGTGCCTTCGGGTTATCCCGAAGCTGCTGCAACGCGAGTACACCCATTCCAATGCCTGCTAAGAACCAACCTAGTTTTGACATAACTACCTCCGTTTGCCGAACACTTTAGCCACGCCTTGAACGACGCCGAATAACTTTGTCAGCGGTCCCCCGACCGAAGCGGTGAAGACTGCAATTAATGAGCTGATGTTCGTCGTTACTTGCTCTACATCTCTTGTTATGTTGTCCACGCGCTTGAGCTGTTTATTCGCTTCGGCCAAGGTGGTCTTGGCCTCGGCAAGAATGGGCTCAAATTCAGCGTTGAAGGTGGTTACCGTCGCAGCCGTTTGATCTAGCAGCTTGCCGAGCTTGACTAGAGGGAATCCCAACAGAACAACCAACAGTCCGGCGCTGGCGGCCAAAATCACAACTGCTATTTCGCCGCCTGTCATGTCTCTAACTACCTAGCTGCGTAGAACTCAACTACAAGCTGAACTTCACACGTTACAGGAACCTCTTCGCGCTTCGGGCGACGAAGTAGAGTCACCTGGAGCTTGTCGAGGTCAACTGCCAAATACTCAGGAGTCTTAGCCAGAACATCGGAGTTACCTCCGGCGGCCGCTACCTGGAAAGGCTCGGTTCGCTCTGACTTGTCATGAACGTGAATCATCTGTCCAGGCTTCACGCGGAAGGACGGACGGTCAACTCGTTCGCCATCCACAAGGATGTGACGGTGAACCACCATTTGGCGTGACTGAGCGATCGTTCGGGCCATACCTGAACGGAGAACTAGGGCATCAAGTCGCATCTCTAGCAGCTCAACCAGGTTCTCACCGGTCAGGCCAGCAGTGCGCTTGGCTTCCTTGAATGTGTTGCGAAGCTGAGCCTCGCGGATTCCGTACTGAGCACGTAAGCGCTGCTTCTCGCGGAGACGAACTGAGTAGTCAGAGTCAGTCTTGCGCTTCGTGCGACCGTGCTGACCTGGACCATAAGGTCGCTTTTCCATGTACTTTGCAGCTTTTGGCGTCAGCGCGATGCCCAGGGCACGCGATAGACGGGTCTTGCTGCGGGATCTAGTTGCCTTTGACAAAAAGGTACCTTTCAAATCAAACTTTAGATTGGATATTTCGTAGTGTCCGAATTACAGCCGCTGAATCCAGATAACCCCGAAATACTACCAGAGCGAACGGGAAAGTGTCACTATCTCGGGAGGATTTTTCTAATCATTTCCACTCGTTTAGCCAATTCTGCTTCAAACCCATGCTCAGAAGGGTGATAAAAGATTTCATCGCCATCGCGATATGTTTGTGGGAGAACTCCCCTGGGGTCATCATGCGGGTACTTGTAGCCCACGGCTCCGGTCGACCTCAGTGCTGCTGGGACCGGCTTAGTGTTGGCCGCTTCAACGGCCGCCATTGCATTGTTTATAGCCTGGTAGGCACGGTTTGATTTCGGGGCGAGCGCTAGGTAGATGGTTAGTTGCGCCAAGGGGATTCTTCCCTCAGGCATTCCAATGCGTTCCACCGTTCCGGCGGTTGCCTCTGCCAGCACCAGTGCGTGAGGGTCTGCCAGGCCAATATCCTCACTGGCCAGAATCATTAATCTTCGCGCGATAAATTTCGGATCCTCACCTCCCGCAATCATTCTTGCCAAATAGTGCAGTGCGCTGTCAGCATCTGAGCCGCGAACCGATTTGATGAATGCGCTGATGGTGTCGTAGTGCTGATCCCCTGCTTGGTCATAGACGATTGTTGACTGTGCTGCCAACTTGGCGGACTCTAAGCTAACTGAGTTACTTGAACCACTGGCGGCCGCTTCCATTAGTGTGAGAGCCCGTCTGGCGTCTCCACTGGAGATCTTCGCTAAATATCGAAGCGCATCGATTTCGAAGCTTGCGTGCGGTAGGCCGCTTTTTGATTCGAGTGCACGGTTCATTATCGATAAAACATCAGCGTCATTCAACGGATCAAGCTTCACCACCACAGACCTTGAAATTAGAGGCGTGATAACGCTAAATGAAGGGTTTTCGGTAGTAGCAGCAACCAGAGTGATAATTCCGGACTCGACAGCGCTTAATAATGAATCCTGCTGAGATTTGGAGAATCGGTGTACCTCATCTAGGAACAGAACAGTTGGGCGATCGTAGAGATTCTTCAGCTCTTTGGCCTTGGTTATTAGCTCTCTTACCTGCGCAACGGATGCACTGACTGCACTGAGCTCTAGAAAGTGTGCGCCTTCATTATTTCCAATAAGACGAGCAATTGTGGTCTTGCCACTACCGGGAGGTCCCCAAAGAATGACGGACGGCCAGCTACCGGACTGGTCGCCGGATATAAGTCTTGCCAGCGGGCCGTTTTCGATAAGTGCCCTTGACTGACCTATCACTTCAGTAAGCGAATTTGGTCTCAGTCTGGCAGCAAGAGGAATTTCAACCACACGCTAACTCTAAGCAACACCTAGAATTACGGAGGCGATAAAAGGGTGAGTTATGAAATCAAACAGCAAGCTAGAGAATTACCAGGCAAAGCAAGACCTACTCAGCAATAGAGCTGTCAGGTCCAAAAAGGACAATCGAGTCTTTTTCGCGGTCGCAGCCGGAGCGGTTGCCTTGGCATTCGCAGGCCAACTTGCCTATTATTCGTTTGGACCGGGTGGCCAGGAAGCCGATGTTGCTTCGACAGCCGATCAGGTTGAGACTCCCGCTGCCGACCAAGATGCCGATCCAACCGGCGTCCCGGATATAAGTCTTGCCGAAGGAAGAGCCTGGAACGGTTCCCTAAACCTAGATGGCCAAGAGCTGTCGTTCGAACTTGCTGGAGACCTTGCCCCACAGGCAGTAGCTAACTTTATTTCACTTTCCAAAAATGGCTTTTATGAAGGAGTCAGCTGTCACCGACTTGTAACTTCAGGTATTTACGTGCTCCAATGTGGCGACCCAAGCGGCGATGGCACCGGCGGCCCCGGCTACAACTGGGGACCAATCGAAAATGCACCCGAAGCCGACCTCTACACCGAAGGCGTATTGGCAATGGCTCGTCGCGGTGGTGACGATAGCTCCATGGGTTCTCAGTTTTTTATCGTCTATCAAGATTCGACCATCCCCTCTGATGCAGTTGGCGGCTATACCGTCTTTGGCTCCATTACGAGCGGTCTGGATGGAGTGAAGGCGATCGCAGAGGCCGGGACAATTGATGGCTCCTCGGACGCATCTCCGCTAGATGAAGTATTGATAAGTTCTGTTTCGGTAGAGTAAGACAAAACCAGTAGGAGCAACCCTTGACAAGCAGTGAATTCGGTCGCGTAGATGAGGCTAACAACGTCTACTTGATAGACGGTGGCCAAGAGCGCATCGTCGGTCAATATCCAAATGTCCCCGCAGAGGATGCGCTGAGCTATTTCACGCGAAAATTTGACGACCTAGCGGCCCAGGTCCGAACCCTAGAGCAGCGACTAGCCTCCGGAATCACAGATGCCAAAAGCTTGAAAACCACTCGTGAACACCTGAAGGCCGAGCTAGTTGAGCCAAAGGCAGTCGGAAATGTTCAGAACTTGCGTGATCGTGTCGAGGCAGTGACTGGGCTAATTGATGCCACCAGCGCCAAGGCCAACGAAGAGCGGGCTGCAGCAAATCAGCTCGCAATGGTTGCCAAAGAAGAAATCGCCATCAGAGCAGAGGCCCTAGTCGCCAACCTCGGAGGCATTAATTGGAAAAAGTCTGCCGTCGAAATGACCGAGTTGTTTGAGCGTTGGCAAAAGCTTCAAAAGGAAGGCCCGAAGGTTCCGAAGGCTAAGACCGACCCGATTTGGAAGCGATTCTCCCAGGCCCGCGCTAAATTCGAACAGGGACGCCGTGCCTTTTTCTCCAATTTGGATGGCGCGTTTAAGGAAGCTAAAGCCGAGAAGACATCCCTTGTAGAAAGTGCAAAGGCTCTACTGGCCAAGGGTGCTGGAGCAACGGACCAATACAAAAAGCTCCAGAATCAATGGAAATTGGCTGGCAAGGCCGGGAAAGCAGAAGAGGCGCTGTGGAAAGAGTTCCGCGCCGCGGGCGACGCTATCTTTGCTGCCAAAAAAGCTGAGGATGCCGAGATTGAAACCAGCCAGAAGGCGAACCTTGAAAAGAAGAGCGCTCTGAACCTTGAGATTGAAGCGCTGAACTTTGATGACATTGAGTCAGCTAAGAAAACTTTGGCCAATATCCAAGCGCGCTGGGAAAAAATCGGACACATCCCGCGTGACCAGGTCAGGAAAATTGAAGATCCACTAAGAAAAGCAGAGAAGAAGATTGCTGATGCTGCTGCTGACGCATGGCGACGATCCGATCCGGCTGCAAAAGCACGCTCGAATTCCTTGGTTTCGCAACTCGAGGATGCGATTGCCGGGCTTGAGAAGAGCCTCGAGCTTGCTAAACCTGAGAAGAAAAAGGAAATTGAAGAGCAGATAACGGCCCGCAAGGCTTGGCTGCTAGCTGCATCTCAGGCTGTTGATTAGCCTTAGTTGCTTTTGACTCGATAGACGTCGTAAACGGCTTCTACTCTCCGGACTTGGTTTAGAACGTGATCCAGATGTGATGGGTCCGCCATCTCAAAAATAAACTTGCTAATCGCTACTCTGTCCTTACCGGTTGAAACCGACGCGTTGAGGATGTTTACATGACTTTCGGTCAACACTCGCGTTACATCACTTAGCAGGCCGGAGCGATCTAGGGCCTCAATCTGTATCTGAACCATGAACACTCCCCTGGCTTCATCGGCCCAGGAAACTTCAACAAGTCTCTCTTTTGCAAGGGATTGAACGTTTTTACAGTCCATCCGGTGCACCGAAACTCCCTCGCCGCGAGTAATGAATCCGGTAATTTCATCTCCAGGCACCGGGGTGCAGCATCTAGCCATCTTCGACATGACATCTGGGTCCCCTTTGACCAGCACTCCCTGAGATTCGTTTCTTCTTTGACGCAGAGACTTAGGAACCTGTATCGGCAGCTCCTCGGTAATAGCCTCTGGCGCTAGGCCTTCAAGTTGCTTAAGCCTGTCAATCACGGTGCTGACAGTTAGCTGACCCTGTCCTATCGCGTTAAATAAGGCTGGAACCCCGACGAGGCCATGCTCTTCGGCGAGCTTTGTAAGCGAATCAGAGGACATAAGCGATTGAACAGGAAGGCCTTTTCTCCTGAGTCCTCGAGCCAATGCCTCTTTTCCGTCCTCGGTAGCAATTTCCTTGCGCTCCTGTGCAAACCAATGCTTTATCTTCGCGCGGGCCCCCGGGGAAGCCACAAAATTCAACCAATCCTTGCTCGGTCCGGCGGACTCTGACCGCGAAGTCAATACCTCCACGGAATCTCCGGCCTGCAGTTTGCTCTCAAGTGGCACCAATCGACTGTTAACCTTCGCGCCGATGGTCTTATGTCCTACCTCTGTATGAACCGCATAAGCGAAGTCCACTGGCGTCGATCCAGCTGCCAGACCGACGACCTTTCCCTTTGGCGTGAAGACATAGAGCTCTTTGGCACCAATTTCAAATCGCAAATTATCAAGGAACTCGCCGGGATCAGCGGTCTCCTCTTGCCAATCGGAGAGTTGCTTCATCCAGGCGAAGTCGACCTCCTTTTCGCTCTTTCCTGACTGAGCCTTGTACTTCCAGTGGGCTGCGACACCAAACTCGGCACGCTGGTGCATCTCCAGCGTTCGTATCTGTATCTCCACTGCCCTACCGTCTGGGCCGACAACTGTCGTGTGCAGCGACTGATAGAGATTGAACTTCGGCATCGCAATGTAGTCCTTGAACCTACCCGGTAACGGCGACCAGCGGGCGTGTATGGCACCCAGGGCGGCATAGCAGTCTTTTACGCTTGCAACTATCACCCTTACACCCACGAGGTCGTAGATGTCGTCGAACTCTCTTCCGCGCAACACCATCTTCTGGTAAATCGAGTAGTACTGCTTAGGGCGTCCGTCTATCTTTGATTTAACCTTGCCGTTTCGAAGTTCAAAGGAGATTTCGTCTATTACGTTCTGCGTGTAGTCGGATCTCAAGGGGTTTCTTTGACCGACCAGAGAGACAATCTCTTCGTAAACCTTCGGGTAGAGGACGCTAAAGCTGATGTCCTCGAGCTCAACTTTCATCGTTGAAATACCCAAACGGTGAGCTAATGGCGCGTAAATTTCCAGTGTTTCCTGGGCCTTTTTCCTTGCCGACTCGGGACTAACGAAACCCCAAGTTCTTGCATTGTGAAGTCGGTCCGCGAGCTTGATGACAAGAACTCTCACGTCCTTGCTCATGGCGACCACCATCTTGCGCATGGTTTCAGACTGCGCGCTGTCTCCGAACTTGACCTTGTCCAGTTTCGTGACTCCATCGACCAATAGAGCCACTTCGGGACCAAAGTCCTTCTCGAGGGCTTCTATGGAGTAATCAGTGTCCTCTACGGTGTCGTGCAGTAACGCTGCAGCAATTGTTGCCGGGCCAGAGCCAAGGTCAGCGAGGATCCTGCCTACCGCAAGCGGGTGGGTTATGTACTCTTCTCCACTTTTCCTCAGCTGGCCGGTGTGGTACTTCTCGGCGTACTGGAAAGCTTTGTCGATCACAATCAGGTCGGCTTTGGGGTGGTTTGATTTGACTACACGAATGAGAGAAGCCAAGTCGGTGCCATAAGAAGTCGAAGACTTCGTAAATATTTTAGGCAGACGTGAGCGAAGGGAACTGCTCTTCGCATCTGTCATGTTTCCATCCTCTTTTGAATGGACTCAAGTCTACGCGCGGCTTGCGAATACTTTGTCTGCAGCTTTCTTCAAAGTCGGCTCAGATTCGCGCAGATGAGCATAAATCGGGGCCGCCAGGAAGATGGATGAGTAGGTTCCGACAATAGTTCCAACAAACAGCGCCAAGGCGATGTCCCTAAGGGTTCCGGCACCAAGCAACAAAGACCCGACAAACAGGATTGAAGCCACTGGTAGGACGGCGACAACCGATGTGTTGATCGATCGAATCAGTGTTTGGTTAACCGCGAGATTTACCATCTCGCCAAAAGTTCGAGTTTCTGAGTACTCAACTTCTAGCGTATTTTCGCGAACCTTATCGAACACGACGACCGTGTCATAAAGCGAGTAGGCCAAAATTGTAAGGAATCCAATCACCGCAGCTGGCGTCACCTCAAAACCAACAGCGGCATAAATTCCGGCAGTAAGAATCAAGTCGTGGGCAAGAGCGAGGACCGCAGCTACCGACATTTTCCAACTTCTGAAGTAAACGGCTATCAAAAGAGACACCAGTATTAGGAATACGACAAGCCCCATCAGGGCTTGATTGGTAACATCTGCGCCCCAGTTTGGGCCAATGAAGCTGGATGCTACAGCGGCATCCTCTATTCCGTATGCCGCGGCAAGAGCCACACGAGCTCGCTCTGACTCTACGTCTACGAGCTGCTCGGTCTGAATGCGAATGTCGGCAAGCCCAACGTCAGTTACGTTGACTTGAGAACCCGGGGAGATTTCGGATATTACGTCTACCGCAAGCTGGTGGGGTAACTCTTGAGAGTTCGTGAGCCTAAATTCAGAACCTCCACGGAACTCAATTCCAAAGTTGAACCCGCCACGCGCGATGGGCAACAACAATGCCAAAATGACGGCCACAGCTCCGATGATGTACCAGGTTTTCCTTCGGGCTACAAAATTAAAGCTTCGCTCACCCGAGTAAAGCTGGTTTCCGAAATCTCTTGCCCTACTCATCTTGATCTCCCTGACCCGCCAAAGCTTTTCGCTCAGCAATTGTCTGTCGTTTTTGTGCTTCCTTTGAAGACTTTTCGGCCTTGCCTCCGGCTAGCGACTTGGCCACCCTAAATTCACCGCGGCCCTTATAGGAAACCTCTCTAGCCGAAAGGTCGAATCCGGAGAATCGGTGACCCGAGGCGAAGAACTTGTTTCTAGCCAATAGCTGCACGAGTGGATGTGTAAACATGGTCACTACCAAGAGGTCGATCAAAGTGGTGAGACCCAGAGTAAAGGCGAAGCCTCGTACCGAAGAGCTTGTTAGCAGGTAGAGAACTACCGCTGCAGTGAAGCTAACAGCGTCCGAGATAAGGATGGTACGAATTGCTCGCTTCCAACCGGCTTCGACAGCACTTTCAAGATTCCGACCGTCTCGAAGCTCATCCCTAATTCTTTCAAAGTAGACAATGAACGAGTCAGCAGTAATACCAATAGCTACGATCAGACCAGCTACCCCGGCAAGTGAGAGCCTGTAGCCCTGTCTCCAAGACAGGAACGCAATTGCTAGATAGACCAATAGCGCTGCCACGATCAAAGAACCGAGAACTACAGTTGCTAGACCTCGGTACTGGAAAGCCATGTAGATAATCACAAAGATAAGACCGATGAGTCCTGCAAGTAGTCCTGAACGCAGAGACTCTGAACCAAGAGTCGCGGAGATGTTCTCCTGTGACTGAACTTCAAAGCCAATAGGTAGGGCACCATACTTCAGCTGATCAGCCAATACAGTTGCAGATTCTTGAGTGAATGATCCCGTTATCTGTGCTTGACCGTTGGTGATAACCGCATTCGTCGATGGAGCAGTAATCACCAAGCCGTCCAGAGTAATCGCAAATTGATTCGCTGGGCTCTGAAGCCCGAACAGCCTCGAAGTCACCAAACCAAAGGCGTCGGTGCCCGTTCCATTGAACTCCAAGTTGACTGCCCAAGTGTTAGTGCTTGCACCAGTTTGGGTGGTAACTGTTCCAGCACTGGCGTCGGAAATGTTAGCGCCCTGTACTTCCACGGGACCAAGAATGTACTTGTACAGCGACGATTCGTCGCAAGTCACAAGTCCCACAGTTGGATCATCCACTTGTCCGGGGGCCCTAAAGGGCGAAGTGCAGTCTAGGTTTTCAAATTGCGCCTGAAGCCGCTCGGTTATCCATGCAGTGTCGCTGGCGTTGACTGGCGTAGTAGGGGTTGTGTCACTGAAAGTTTCTAGGTCCACTGGCAATGCGCCCTCGGCTGCAGGTGTAGAAACACCCTGAACAATGACGGGCCTGAACTCGAGCAGCGCACTGGCCTTAATCAGCTGAAGAGTCGTCGGATCTGGAGTTCCGGGGATTGCAACAACGATGTTTTGATTCCCTTGGATTGAAACCTGTGCTTCTCCAACACCGGATCCGTCGATTCTCTGTCGAATAATCGTTACGGCTTGGGTTAGCTGCTCGGAACTTGCCTGATCACCCTCGGCAATCGTTGGAGTCAGAATAATTTGCGTACCGCCCTGAAGGTCAAGACCCAACTCGGGGGCGAAGGCCGCTCCAGGTTGAACCGTAGCTACGCCCCAAATCATAAGCCCAACGAAAAAGACTGCAATGCCTGTGAGCCATGAGAGCTTTCGTCTCGAGGTTCTCGTTGTGGTGTTCTCAGCCAAAGCTAGTTCTCCTCAGAAGTCTGGATTGCTCGCACTGCCTGCTTCAGCACTTTGAGCTTCGTGCCTGGCGTGGTCTCAATCTCTAGGTCATCTTCGCCTATGGCGATAACCGTGCCTTTGATGCCTGCATGAAGGATGACGTTGGAGCCCACTTGGAGAGTCTGAACCAAGTTCGCTGCGTCACGCTTACGTTTTCTGTTCTGATTTACCAGCAACAGAATCATGGCGGCAAGGACCGCTAATAGTATTAAATCCAAGGTATTCCTAACCGATTGGTACCCCGAAATTATAGGGCTTAGATGAAAAACCTGCTCTACTGAATCCCTAAATGCACTAAACCGTGACTTGTTATCTCTCTGCCGCGCGGTGTTCGCTGCAATAAACCAGCTCTAATCAAGAAGGGTTCGATCACTGCTTCGATGGTCTCGGGCTCTTCGCCTAGCGCGACAGCAAGGGTTGAAAGGCCAACCGGCTTGGCGCTGAATTTAGTAGCCAGCATCGTCAAAAGAGTCCGATCCACTCGATCTAGGCCTAATTTGTCAACCTCAAAAAGGGCCATGGCATCCAAAGCGATCCCGTAGTCAATAACACTGTGTTCATTGACACTGGCGAAATCTCGCACTCGCCTAAGTAGGCGATTTGCTATGCGAGGCGTGCCTCTGGATCGGGTGCTCAGTAAATCAAGCGCCTCGGCCTCAAGGTTGATGCCAAGTTTCAGCGATGAAGCTTCTAGCACTCGTGCGATTTCGTGAGCCTCGTAATACTCGAGGAAAGCCGTGAAACCAAAACGGTCTCGAAGAGGAGTGGGTAGCATTCCGCTTCTAGTAGTTGCGCCAATGAGTGTAAACGGCTCGATGTCAAGAGAAATTGACGCAGCTCCCGGGCCCTTGCCAACCATCACGTCAACTCGAAAATCCTCCATTGCGAGGTACAGCATCTCTTCGGCACTTCTGGACATTCGGTGGATTTCGTCGATAAACAGTACGTCGCCAGCCTCTAGAGCGGAGAGTATTGATGCCAGATCCCCCGAGGACTGAATTGCTGGGCCGCTCGTTAGCTTGAGTGTTCGCTCCGCTTCGTGGGCAACGATCATGGCAAGCGTGGTTTTTCCGAGGCCGGGAGGACCTGCCAACAAAATATGATCCGCGGTCCTCCCCCCAAGCTTTGCCGCCTTGATCACTAGAGAAATCTGACTGACAACCTTGTCTTGGCCTACGAACTCTCTTAGAACTTTGGGCCTCAAGGCTGCTTCTAGCGCCCGCTCCTCTGGTGCGGAATCCATCATGAGATCAACTTAGAACGGCCAAGTTCAGCTAGTGCCTGCTTGAGTAACGCGGATTCGGATAGTGACTGGTCGAGGCTTGATAGAAGCTTTCTGGATGCGAGTTCGTCTCCACCCAGTTGAAGCATCGCCTGCAGCACGTTCTCATTAACTCTGACGCTGGAGGAAAGACCAACCTTGCCGCTCAGGGTAATCAAAACAAGTTTTGCAGTCTTTGGCCCAATTCCCGGTATCGCACGGAAAGCATTTTCGTCTTGGGAATTGATTGCATTCACTAATAGCTCGCCGGTTAGCCCAGACAGCGTGGTCATTGCTAGCTTGGGCCCAATCCCGTTTACCCCGCAGAGCAAGTCAAATAATTCGGCCTCTTGGTTCGTTTGAAAGCCAAACAAAGACAGGTCGTCCTCTCTGACAACGAGTTTTGTTTGGATCAAGATCTCTTGGCCGAGGGCAAGTTTGGCTGAGTGACGACTGGTTACCTGAATCGAAAAACCGACTCCGGACACAACCAAGGTAAGACGATCTGCGCCCAAGTGGCTGATGGTTCCCTGCAAGCTCGATATCACGTTGCTAACCTAATCTGCGGTTGGCACTCTTGGCGGCTGCGACCCACTTCTGTTGGGCATTCGTGCCCAGCCCCTGCGCTCTTTTAGATGCGCAAATCGCCACCGCCAGGGCGTCGGCAACGTCGGCCGGTTTGGGGGTTTCTTGCAAGTTGAGCGTGCGCTTAACCATTTCTGACACCTGCACTTTGTCGGCTCTTCCGCTGCCAGTAACCGCGAGCTTGACCTCGCTTGGCGTAAAGAACTCAAGCGGTATGTCGTGCTTAAAGGCCAAGGCCATAAGTGCGCCCGAGATCTGAGCGACCCCCATCACACTTCTGAGGTTAGCCTGAGCGAAAACTCGCTCTATGGCGATGAGGACTGGCTTGTGGACAGAAATAATCTGGTTCAAAGACTCGGCTATTGAGCCGACACGATCCCGCGGATCCTGGGTTGGTGAGGAGGTGAAGTGACCATAATCGATCGCCTTATTGCCGGTTATGAGGCCGTATCCACAGCGCGTGAGCCCAGGGTCGACTCCGAGAATTAGCTCCACTAGCTCATGGCTTCTAGCTCGGCCATTATGGCTTCTGAAATCTCCATGTTTGTGTATACCTCTTGGACATCGTCCAGCTCCTCTAGCGCTTCTATGAGATCAATGACTTTCTTGGCACTGGCGGCATCCACTTCGACCTTCAAAGAGGAAACAAATTCCACGTCAGCCGATTCGTAATCGATAGTTGACTGCTGGAGGGCAGTTCTGGTTTCCGTCATCTTGCTTGGGTCGCAGGTGAGCAAAAAATTGTCGCCTATTAGCTGTAGGTCTTCGACGCCGTGCTCAATGGTGGCTTCAAGAATTTCATCCTCGCTGTAGGAGCTTGGAACCGAAATAACACCCTTGCGTGCAAATTGGTAGCTCACCGAACCAGGGTCAGCCATGTTTCCGGAATTCTTACCGACCGCTAGCCTGACCTCGGCGGCAGCGCGGTTTTTGTTATCAGTGAGGCATTCAATCATTACAGCTACCCCAGCTGGTCCATAGCCCTCGTAAATAATGTTGTGATATTCAACGCCATCGCCTAATTCGCCTGCGCCACGTTTGACAGCCCGATCAATGTTGTCGCCGGGCAAGGAGAGCTTCTTGGCCTTATAAATGGCCTCGTAGAGCGTCGGGTTTCCTTCAAGGTCAGAGCCGCCTAGGCGCGCAGCCACCTCTATGTTCTTGATAAGTTTCGCAAACAGCTTTGCTCTCTTGGAGTCGTTGGCTGCTTTTTTATGCTTTGTTGTTGCCCATTTAGAGTGACCTGACATAATTCCTCTAAATTACTAGCTTTGATGCTCTTCGACGAGCAAAATGAACAACTTATGCAAATACGTGGCTCCAGTCAGCTCCGGGTGGAAGCTTGCGCCAATTAGATTCTGGAACTTTACGGCAACTGGCTCCTGGTTATGTGTTGCCAAAATCTCGCAGTTACCGGCATCGAGAATCCTCGGGGCTCTAATGAAGGCGACGTTTTCCGTGGTGCCATCCGCGAATGACACTGAGGCTTCAAACGAATTCAGCTGACCGCCATAAGCATTGCGTTCTGTCTTGACTGGAAGCCCGGTTATTAGCTGCTGATCTGGAAGAGCTCCGATTACTTCATCAGAAATTAGAATCAGCCCGGCGCAAGTGCCGAGCACTGGCTTTGATTTGGCGAAGTCTCGAACCTGCGGCATTAGATCAAAATTAACAAGAAGCTTCGATATGGTCGTTGACTCTCCCCCAGGGATTATCAACGCATTGACTTTTGATAAATCGCTGTCTGTTCTAACTGCGAGACCTTCTACTCCTAGTTGTTCTAGGAGTAGAAGGTGCTCTCGGCTATCGCCCTGAAGAGCGAGAACGCCTATTCGCAATTACCAGCCACGCTCCGAAAGTCGGTGAGGTGCTGGCAGGTCACTCACGTTTATGCCGACCATCGCTTCACCTAGACCGCGGGAAGCATTTGCGATCACGTCTGCGTCGTTGTAAAAAGTGGTTGCCTTGACAATTGCCGCAGCGCGAGCCACTGGGTTACCAGACTTGAATACACCGGATCCAACGAACACACCGTCTGCACCCATCTGCATCATCATGGCCGCGTCTGCAGGAGTAGCAACTCCTCCGGCTACGAATAGGACTACTGGCAGCTTTCCTTCTCTAGCTACTTGCTTGACAAGGGCGTATGGGGCCTGAAGTTCTTTGGCGGCGACGAATAGTTCGTCATCGCTTCTGGATGATAGAGCTCGGATTTCGCCAAGAATGGTCCTGATGTGCTTGGTGGCTTCCGACACGTCGCCGGTCCCGGCTTCGCCCTTGGACCTGATCATGGCTGCACCCTCGGTGATGCGACGAAGCGCCTCGCCCAAGTTAGTAGCACCACAAACAAATGGGATGTCGAAGTTCCACTTATCAATGTGATTTACGTAATCAGCCGGGCTCAAGACCTCTGATTCGTCGATGAAGTCAACTTTGAGGGACTGAAGAACCTGTGCCTCAACGAAGTGACCGATGCGAACCTTGGCCATGACGGGAATCGACACAGCTGCCCTGATACCGTCGAGCAGGTCTGGATCGCTCATGCGGGCTACGCCACCCTGAGCGCGGATGTCTGCTGGCACACGCTCTAAAGCCATCACAGCTACAGCTCCGGCATCCTGAGCAATAATTGCCTGTTCCGCGTTGACAACGTCCATAATGACGCCACCCTTTAGCATTTCTGCTAATCCAGATTTAACTAAGGGCGTTGATTCTGTCGTGTTATTTGTCATGATCTAATCCTAAACTCCGTCTATCCAGTTGGTAGCAATTGTTTCCCTAACTTCACCGAGAAGTTTTGGAATCGCTTTGGTCTGAGCAATAATCGGAAAAAAGTTGGAATCATTCCTCCAACGAGGAACTATATGTTGATGAAGGTGTTCTGCGATGCCGGCGCCAGCAACTTGACCTTGATTCATGCCGATATTAAAACCGTGAGCCCTCGAGGTCGCTTCAATCGTCGCCATCGCCTGTTGGGTCAAAAGTGCGATCTCGGCGGTCTCCTCAAGGGTGGCCTTGTCATAGGTTGCGACGTGCCTGTAAGGGCAAACAAGCAAATGCCCTGCGTTATAAGGGAACAGGTTCAAAAGAACATACGCGGTGACTCCGCGCTTAACTATCAGTCCATCTTCGTCTGACTTATTTGGCGCATCGCAAAAAACGCAGTCATCGGTTGGGGGCTTCTGCAGGTCCTCAATGTAAACCAAGCGATGTGGTGTCCACAGCCTTTCAAAGCCGTCCTGCATCCCAGTCATGTTGTCTAGGTATTCGCTCATTAGACCTGTTCCTTGTTGCCGATGGCATCTCGAATGAGTTGCCTGGCTTCCTCAAGCGGAATGTCATTGCGCTGATTCCCGTCTCGGAACCTAAAAGCCAAAGTTCCAGCTTCAACATCTCTGGCTCCAGCAAGGATTATGAACGGAACCCTATCAAGGGTGTGGTCTCGTATCTTTTTTTGCATCCGGCTGTCAGAGTGATCGACGTTTATGCGCACTCCCTCCTTCTTCAGCGAACTGGCGAAGATGTCTAGATAGTCTGCGAATTCGTCTGCAACGGGTATACACACCGCTTGAACGGGTGCTAGCCATGGTGGAAAGTGACCAGCGTAGTGCTCAGTTAGGACCCCAAAGAAACGTTCAATGGATCCAAATAAGGCCCTATGAATCATGATCGGCTGATGCCTCGCACCATCTGAGCCAACGTATTCCAAATTGAATCGATCTGGAAGATTAAAGTCCAGCTGAATTGTGCTCATTTGCCAGGTGCGACCGATAGCGTCTCTTGCCTGAACAGATATCTTTGGTCCATAGAATGCTGCGCCGCCGGGATCTGCAACCAGTTCCAAACCGGAGTCTTTTGCCACCTGCTCCAGCGTTTTCGTTGCGGATTCCCAAATAGCATCCTCACCGACAAACTTTGGATTGCCTTCTTCTCTGGTGGATAACTCAAGGTAGAAATCGTTTAGTCCGTAATCGCGAAGAAGATCAAGCACAAACTTCAAAACGCTAGTTAGCTCCTGCTGCAATTGATCTTGGGTGACAAATAGGTGGGCATCGTCCTGCGTCATGCCACGAACTCTCGTGAGGCCATGTAGAACGCCGGACTTCTCGTAGCGATAAACGGATCCAAACTCGAACATGCGAAGCGGTAGTTCTCGGTAGCTTCTGGAACGAGACTTAAAAATCAGAATATGGAATGGGCAGTTCATTGGCTTTAGGTAATAATCAACGCCCTGCTTGCGAACCTCTCCGTCCTCGCCGACCTCAGAGTCCAGCTTCATTGGTGGGAACATCCCATCCGAATACCAGTTCAAATGTCCGCTTTGTTCAAAGAGATTGGACTTAGTTATGTGCGGTGTGTAGACAAACTCATACCCGGCCTCTTCGTGCTTGGCACGTGAGTAGTCCTCCATGACCTTTCGGATGATTCCACCCTTTGGATGAAATACCGCAAGCCCTGATCCGATTTCTTCGGGAAAACTGAATAGATCAAGCTCCACGCCAAGTTTTCTGTGGTCGCGCTTCGCAGCCTGTTCAATTCTGTCTAGGTGCTCCGCTAGCGCCTCTTTAGTCGCCCAGGCGGTGCCGTAAATCCGTTGGAGTTGCTTATTGTTTTCGTTGCCTCGCCAGTAGGCTGCCGCGCTCCTGGATAAAGAAAAGCTCTTGCCGATTTGTCTCGTGTTTGGCAGGTGAGGCCCTCTGCAAAGATCTCGCCATGCGAAGCTGCCGTCTGGGTTCGTGTTTTCATACACCGATAGCCCACCGGATGAAACCTCAACCGAACCCTCCTGAACATCCTCAGACTTCAGCCCGATTAGTTCTAGCTTGTAGGGCTCGTCGGCCATAAGCCTCTTGGCCTCTTCGTCAGAAACTTCAACGCGCGTAAATCGCTGGGATTTACCCACTAGTTCCTTCATGCGTTTCTCTACCCGTTTTAGGTCGTCAGGAACGAAAGGTTCCTCAACATCAAAATCGAAATAAAACCCGTCGGTGATATACGGCCCGATGCCAAGCTTTGCGCTCGGAAATAGCTCCTGCACGGCTTGAGCCATGACGTGAGCCGTGGAGTGCCTAAGAATCTCCAGACCCGCTGGAGAGTCAATAAGTATGCCCTCGACTTGATCTTCGGCGGCTACGACATGAGAAAGATCCCTAGCCTCGCCATTCACGTGCATCGCAATGACCTCACGCAGTTCGAAAAGATCAAAACCGGTGGCTCCCTCACTTACTTGGTGAGTCTTCCCTGCTAACAAAATATTCACTTGTACTCCTTTACACGACAAAGTCTACTGACCGAGTTAGGTATGCCTTGCTAGTAATGCCGTAAGCAACACTGCAAAATTGGCTTATGAGCGAAAACAAAGAACGTGATCTTGAGCGCAAGCTGAATTGGCTGAGGGCGGCGGTTCTCGGTGCAAATGATGGCATTGTTTCGGTCGCAGGCATCGTGGTTGGAGTAGCAGCCGCAGGAGCCAGTTATGAGGTTATATTCCTTGCTGGAGCCGCGGCGATTGTCGCAGGCGCAATCTCAATGGGCGGCGGAGAATTTATAAGCGTGAGCGCTCAGCGCGACACTGAAATTGCGCACGGTCGAAAAAAAGGCAGCATAAACGCGAGGCCTTGGTCTGCCGCCTGGTCATCACTTCTGGCATTTATATCCGGGGCTGCGCTGCCGTTTCTCGCTATCACCGGTCCGTGGCAGGCAATTAGCATTCAGGCAACCTTTGCAAGTGTGGCTCTAGCACTAGCCCTCACGGGATGGTGGGCGGCGTGGGCTGGAAGCACGCCAGTACTGAAATCTGTTGCCAGAAACGTCGTGATTAGCACCCTGACAATGGGAATTTCCTATGCGATTGGTGCACTTTTGGGCGTAACAGTCCTCTAGACCGATTAGCCTCTAAGTGTGAGTGAGATTGAGAAATACGACTTTGCCCTAATTGGTGGCGGAATTATGTCCGCAACCCTAGGTGTGCTTCTAAAGAAGCTTGACCCGAGTATCTCTATTGTCATGTATGAGCGGTTGGGCGAAGTTGCAGAGGAAAGCTCGAACCCGTGGAATAATGCTGGTACCGGGCACGCGGCATTATGTGAACTGAATTACATGCCTGACTCGACCGATGGGTCTCTGCCAGATCCTGCCAAGGCAGTGGCCATCAACGAGCAATTTCAGGTCTCCAGGCAATTCTGGTCAAGCCTCGTAGGACTGGGTGCACTCGATGACCCAAAGACTTTCATACGTTCCGTCCCCCACATGACCTTTGTTCGTGGCGACTCAGATGTTGACTACTTAAGAAGACGGCAAAAGTCGCTGGATGCTCAGCCGCTATTTACGGGCATGAAGTTCTCAGAGGATGTCAAAGAACTCGCAGAGTGGATTCCCTTGATGATGGACGGCAGAGGCGACGAAAAAGTTGCTGCGACATTTACAAATCAAGGCACAGATGTTAACTACGGATCTATGACCAAGCAGATGATCAATTGGCTAGTCAAAAACGGTATGCGACTCGAAACGAACACCGAAGTCAAATCGGTACACCAGTTTGAAAATAAAAAGTGGCAGCTATGGTTCGGAGGCTCCCCAGGTCGTATTGTCCACGCAAATAAAGTATTCGTTGGTGCCGGAGGATATGCGTTGAAGATCCTTCAAAAATCCGGAATTCCAGAAATAGATGGCTACGGAACCTTCCCGGTTAGCGGTCACTTCCTGAGAACCGATGATCCCGAAATAGTCGCGAGCCATCAAGCAAAGGTCTATTCCCAAGCCGACGTCGGCGCTCCCCCAATGTCTGTGCCTCACCTCGACACAAGAGTTGTAGATGGCAAAACCAGTTTGCTCTTCGGGCCATTTGCCGGAATTAACCCCAAGTTTTTGAAAAACGGTTCGGTGCTTGATCTTCCCTTGTCGATCAGGATAAAGAACATCACCTCTTATCTCTCAGTTGCCCTCAGAAACTTAGACCTCATGAAGTACTTGCTTATGGAAGTAACCAAGACAAAGAAAAGTAAGTTCGAAGCTCTACGAGTGTTTGTGCCAAATGCTTCTCCAAAAAACTGGTCCTACTACGAAGCCGGCCAAAGAGCTCAAGTCATCAAGCCAAATGGCCGCGGTGGCACGCTTCAGTTTGGAACTGAAGTTATATCCAGCAAGGATGGGACCATTGCTGGACTTCTAGGGGCAAGCCCAGGAGCTTCGGTAAGCGTGAGCGTAATGCTAGACGTGCTTCAGCGGATGGCGCCGGATGACTTCCCAACCTGGACAAAAGCCATTAAAGAGCTGATACCCACCTTTGGCAAAGACCTAAATGAGAATGCAGAGCTTGCAAAAAAGACAATGAAGCAAACAGCGAAGTCGCTTAATCTAACAGCCTAAGTAGATAGCTCCTGTAGCATCTCAACATGAAGACATGCACTGTTGTAGCCACTTTTACGCCCAATGCCCAGAACCTGATCGAAGTCAAAGAGCTTCTGCTCGATGTCGCAAAAGATGTGAGGCTTGAGCTCGGTTGTCTCTTCTATGATCTCTACGAGGAAGTCTCAGGAAAGCTGATGTTCATCGAAGCATGGGAATCCAGAGAGCTCTGGGAAATCCACAACAACGCGCCCACCGTCGCAAGAATCCTAGAATTTATCGATGGAAAGCTTTCAGAGCCATTTTTGATTCAGGAAATGTACGCCGCAAAATAGCCACGTGCAGAACCGAAAAGCCTTGGAGATTCGGACCGTAAGAAATACCTATACGACTAATTAACGTCTTTTCCAAAGATGGAGGAGAACGAAAGATGCGCGAACATGCCCAACAGCGCAATGATGCCTGCAGCTGCAAGTGTCATCAGGACCGTTACCTCGTTGAGCACTAGAACCAAGTCGTGGCTTTCCATCAGATCATCCTTTTCTCGTCGTCCTAATAGAGTTTAGTTACTTTTGCTCTGCATCTCAGCCTTAGCGGCAGGTTAAAGGCGTTCTTTGTGGGACAGGTTCCGACTTCGCGAGGTGCTCTGAGGTAATCCTTTACACGGTCCTTCCGATCATTAGTATCGGGACGAAAAAAAGTGATTCGCTCGTGACCTAGTTTCCGCTGAGGCTTAATCTCAAAATACCCTCGCCGGCTTCCGTGATTTTGACTGGGATACCCCAATCTTGCTGATGAATGTGGCAAGTAGCGTGCTCGGAATTTGAATCACATGACGCACCCTTTGCGGCGACATGAATAACTCCATCTTGAACCTCAGGGTTTATTTCGATAATTCTTGTCAGCTCACTGGCGGAACCAGCGCCTGACAGCAGAAGCTCCGGAGGTGTTGAAGAAACATCTAGATATGTGGCGGGACCGTATCGAAGATCAATCTTCTGCCCAGGAGGAGGAACGAACACCACTTCTAGATCTACTAATCCAGGCTTCAGAATGCTCGCAGGACGAGCAGTTATAAAACTCTCCCCAACAACAAGCTGCGCAGCTGCTATCGGTAGCTTCGATATGCGATTCCCACTTGCCTCAGCGATATACAGATCTCCGTCGAGCATGACCACGTCGCTGGGTTCGGAGAGGTCTCTTGCGAGGGTCGCCACCTTATTTGTTGCCGGGTCAAAAACCCTCAAGGAGGCGTTGTAAGAATCGGCGATAACAACTTGACCGTTCGGCAGTTCTGTAAGGCCCAGCGGATGCTGCAGGAGTGCCTCACCTGCGTTACCGTCTAAATGTCCAAACTCGAACAAACCCTTGCCAACTAGAGTCGTCACCACGCCGTCTTGGAGCTTCCTAAGTGAGGAAGTTTCGGCGTCAATAACCCACACCAATCCATTCGTGGTTTTGGAGGCCAGCAGTCCGGAGCTTTGAGCAAACCAAGCAGTTTCGAAGGGCCCATCTTGCAACCCTTCATTGGTGGTGCCGGCTAGAACTTGAACAGTTGCCCCTTGAAGGTCAAGTGTCCAAATTCTGTGCTCCCCCGCCATCGCGATAAGCAAAAGACCCTCCGAGACAGTTATGTCCCATGGAGTTGAAAGATTGATCTCAAGGGCAGCCCCAGAGGTTTCGTCGTTTTGCATCCACTGAAGAGTCGTCCCCGCAATGGTTGAGACGCGCTGAGACCTTAGTGAAACAGCTCTGATTAGGTGATTCGCTGTGTCGGCAACGATCAGCTCGTAGCCAAGTGCCTCAGCGAGTTCCGGCTCCAAAAACACCGTGCCGTATGGCTCTGAAAATTCGGCCTGAGCAAAATCCCCATCTGCACTGCCCCGAGAAGACCTGCCGATTGTCATCACGGGCTCTGACAAAGCCTCAGAGCTGACCGCGTGTAAATTGTGTGAGCCAGAATTTGAAACCAGCAAATCCGCGCCCTGAAAGTAGCTTCTATAGCCTTCAGGAATCACGGAAAGCTTCCCGGGTTGATTGAACACTCCAGGCTCGTAATCCTCAAATGAGACCTCGAATTGCCCGGGTATTAGAAGACCTGAATCCTGGTATGTCTGAGTAGTTGAACTAATCAGAGCATCTATGGCATGACCATGCCCTTCACCAGAGAAAGTTCCGATTATTTCACCAGCAGGATCAATAAGCACCAAGGTCGGCCAGGCCCGCACTCCGAATGCTTCCCAGGTTGACATGTTGGGATCGTTTAGCACCAGGTGATCAATCCCGTGGCGGCTTATTGCAGCTCGAACTGCCTCGGGATCTTTCTCGTGTTCAAACTTCGGAGAGTGAATTCCAACCACGGTGAGGACCTCGCTGAACTTTTCTTCAAGCGGCCTAAGTTCGGCTAAAACATGGTGACAATTGACGCAACAAAGAGTCCAAAAATCTAGAAGTAAATATCGCCCCTTAAAATCGCCAACGCTAAGTTTGCGGTCGGTCCCAAACCAGGTATCTCCAATCAATTCTTTGGACATTAGAGAGCGGCTCTCCTTGAGCTAATAACACCAGTATTGAAGCCGGCTAAGTGAAGCCCTCCATGGAACCTGGCATGTTCAATCTTGAGACATTTATTCATGACGACATTTAGACCAGCTGCAGTCCCTCTGCTTGCCACTTCATCATTACTAACACCCAATTGCAGCCAGATGGTTTTCACGCCTAGGGCAATTGCTTCATCAAGAACTGCCGGAGTTTCAGAGGATTTTCGAAATACATCAACAATGTCTGGGACCTCTGGAAGATCAGCCAACGACGCGTAAACCTGATCGCCGAATAGCTGATCAATCATGGGATTTACGAAGTACACCTTGTAATACCCTCCGCCCTTGAGGTAACTCGCAACGAAGTAGCTTGATCTGGCTCTGTTTGACGATACCCCTACAATTGCAACAGTTTTAGCCTCTTGAATGATCTCCAGACGCTTGACTGCATTGGGCTCAACCCAACTCATCTGGATTGTCCCGTCGCCTTCGTAATTGCTTGGTCGAGATCCCAGAGGATGTCTTCGATGTCCTCTATGCCAACGCTTATTCTTATCAAATCCTCAGGCACACCGGCCGCAGCCAGCTGTTGCGTTCCAAGTTGACGATAGAGCGTGGAGGCCGGGTGAATGATCAAAGACTTGGCATCCCCGATGTTCGCAAGGTGGGAAAACAGCTGCACGCTGTTTATTAGCTTCTCCCCCGCTTTTCTTCCTCCCTCAACACCAAAAGAGAAGACGGCTCCCGGCCCTGCGGGTGCATACTTTTGGGCCAGCTTGAAGTCTGGGTGGGATTTCAATCCGGCGTAGGAAATCCAGCTAACACGCCGGTCACTATCGAGCCACTGCGCGACCGCTTTAGCGTTTTCAAGATGGTCACGCATTCTTTGAGAAAGTGTCTCCACTCCCTGCAATAACTGGAAGGCAGAAAATGGTGACAGCGAAGGGCCGATGTCCCGGAGCTGTTCGCTTCTAAGCTTTGTCAGAAAGCCGTACTCGCCAAAGTTCCCCCACCACTGGAGGCCGCCATAAGCATCAACCGGTTCGGTCATTGTTGGGAATTTACCGTTGTCCCAATTGAATGTGCCCGCGTCCACCACAACCCCACCAAGGGTAGTTCCATGGCCACCCAAAAATTTGGTGGCCGAATGAATAACCAGGTCAGCTCCATGTTCTATTGGTCGCACAATGTAGGGCGTGGCTGTTGTCGAATCGACCACAAGCGGGATTCCGTGCTTATGAGCAAGGTCTGACAACGCCTTCACGTCGGCGATAGCCGTCGACGGATTTGCAATCATCTCGACGAATATCAGCTTTGTGTTATCGGTAATTGCAGCCTCAAAGTCTTCGACATTGCTGGAGTCAACAAAGGTGGTTTCAATTCCAAATCGTTTCAAGGTGACGGTCATCTGAGTAACTGTTCCCCCGTAGAGTCTGGACGAAGAAACTATGTGGTCGCCAGATCCGCAAAGAGCTGCAAAGGTAATGAATTCCGCCGACTGGCCACTAGCCGTGGCAACCGCACCAATTCCGCCCTCCAGGGACGCGATTCTCTCCTCGAAAGCAGCAACTGTTGGGTTACCAATGCGCGAATAAATGTTCCCATACTTCTCTAGCGCAAATAGATTTGCGGCGTCCTTAGTGTCTTCAAATACAAATGAGGTGGTTTGATAAATTGGAACGGCTCTAGCGCCATGTGCGGCATCAGGAACCGCACCAGCATGCAGCGACCGGGTTTTGAATCCGAACTCTTTATCAGTCAACGTTTGACCTTTCCTTTTTTAGCGGGATTAGACCCAGTGCAAAACTCTTTTTTCTACGACTGCTATTAGACCATCGGAGGACTTACCCAAGATTGCAAGAATCACAATTGTCATGAATAAAATGTCCGTTCTTGCGGTGTTTTGACTATCCAATAATAAAAACCCGAGGCCCTTAGAGCTAGCGATCAATTCTGCTGCGACCAGAAACAGCCACGCTTGGGCAAGCCCCAATCTCATACCGGAAAAAATGGTGGGCGCTGAGGCTGGGAGAAGGACTTTTCTTACGAGAGAGACCCCCTTAAGCCCGTAGGCCCGACCAACCTCTATTAGATTTCGATCAACAGCGGCAAGTCCGGCAGCGACGGTTGTGAAAACTGGGAAAAATGCCCCAATCGCTATCAACGTTACCTTTGGCTCCTCATAAATACCCATCCATATCAGCAGCAAAGGGACCCACGCTAATGATGGAATTGCTCGAAGCGCACCAATTGTTGGCATTAGTAGCTGTGCTATCCATTTGTTCAAACCAACCAGCGAGCCAAGAGTGATTCCAAGTATCGCGCCTATTAGAAAACCTAGGCCCACTCTCTGCAAGCTGATCAGCAAGTGTTCCCAGAGGGTACCCTTGCCGATCAGACTCGTAGCAGCCGCAAGCACTTCGCCGGGTGGGGGCAGCTGAGTAGCCGAAAAGCTGCCATTGCTTGAGAGATAAAACCAAAGTGCTAAAACTCCTCCTGGTAACAACAACCCCAGGAGAGCTGCCCGCACACTGGCTAGACGCTTCAGCAATCGCTGCTTGCTTGTGGCCTGCTGGTCAGATTTGAACTCTGTCAATTTAGCCGGCTACCTTGCGTGCGATGCTGTCCTCTATTAGTTCCAGAAGTGCCAACTCGGCGGCCTCTTGGCTCTTGACCTTGTCTTCAGCAACCAGGACCGGAAGAATTGTCCGGAAAACGGCCAATTGAGCCTCGCCTGGAATCAACGAAACCGCGATGTTTGTTCGCTCATTCAAAACCCTGGTCGCATCCTCAAGATTCAAGCCTGCGTCGCGGGCCAAAATATCAACTGCGGCGTCAGGATTGTCCAAAATCCAAGCTCTTGCCCTTTCATACTGCACCAGAACCAACTCAACCAATTCCGGCTTAGCCTTCAAGAACTTCTCGGTTGTGTTAAGCACTCCCCAGGTGTTGAAACTCGGCTCGTTGACCAGAATTACTGAGCCGGTCGTCCTTTGACTAGTCGCCGTCAATGGGTCCAAGCCGGCCCAAGCATCAACATCGCCGTTCTCAAGTGCTTTCTGCCCGTCAGCGTGGATTAGGTTCACGATCTCAACATCTGCTGAAGATAGGCCCTCTCTCGCCAAAGCCTGAAGTAAGAAGAAGTACGGATCAGTACCACTTGCCGCAGCGATAGTCTTCCCTGCCAGGTCAGCCACAGACTGTATTGGGCTATTTGCTGGGACAACAATCGTTCCCCAGTTCGGCTGTGAGAAAACTCCAACCGTATTTATTAGAGCTCCATTTGCACGTGCAGCAAACACTGCGCTACCGGCAGAAGACCCAATGTCTATCGCTTCAGCGTTTAGATTTTCGAGAGCTGTTGATGAGCCAAGCGACTGAATCCATTCAACTTCAATGCCTTGATCGGCCAATTCAGCTTCGAGCCAGCCCTGATCCTTGATGACAAGACTCAGCGGGTTCCAATAAGCAAAGTCCAACCTGAGCCTGGTCTCCTCAGTGGTACTCGAAGAGGAGCATCCAGATAGAGCCAACAGGGCAACCAGAGAGGCAGCCAGTGTTCCGATAATTTTTGATTTCATTTCTTAGTGATTCCTTTTTCTAGTGGTGGATTCCAAATTTGGAAAATAGTTCGTTCCTGAAAGGAACTAGATCTACGTGGGAGCGATCGCGAGGTTTTTCAACCCCAATGCGGACAATTTCATCAATGCCATTGCCACGCTGAGCCAAGACCACAACGCGATCTGCCAAGTGCAGAGCCTCGTCGATGTCGTGGGTAACAAAAATCACCGTCGTTTTTGATTCTCGGGTAACTTCCAGTAGTAGGTCTTGCATGGTGAGCCGAGTCAAAGCATCTAATGCTGCGAATGGCTCATCAAGCAGAAGCACCTTAGGATTCACTGCCAAACCACGGGCTAATGACGCACGCTGCGCCATTCCCCCGGAAACTTCGCGCGGCAAGCTCTTTTCAAAGCCAGCCAGTCCAACTCTTGCCAGAAGTGCGTCAACATCAACTTTTTCTGGATTCAAGTTTGCGCCTAGTTCCACGTTGTCCCGCAGGCTAAGCCACGGCAGTAGTCGTGGCTCTTGAAAAACAACCCCACATCGAGAGTCCACGCCAGAAACGACAGTTTCGTCGATCGTGACAGAGCCGAGACTTGGCGTATCAAGACCCGAAATGAGTCTCAATAGTGTTGATTTTCCGCAGCCAGAAGGGCCCAACAGAGCGACGAACTCGCCCTGTTTGATTTCTAAGTTGATGTCTCGTAGGACATCCACTCGAGATCTAGAGCGACCAAAGTGTTTTTGGACATCGATTATTTTTACCGATGCCCCGAGGTTTAGTGTGCTTGACAAATGACGGCCTTAAAAATTAGGAGAGTTTTTAGGTCATGACACCAAAGTCACCATCGCAAGGCGGCGAAGACTGTTGGTGCCTATCGCATTCGATTCAGCATGAAAGGGGCGTGAATGATTGTCATTCCAGTGCCTCCCTTTCGTGTGTAAAACAACTGATAGACATGAAGTTACGCGAAAGTTGTTGCTCGTGAGGGATTGTTACAAATAATTTCGCTTGGGGTTTTGCCATGCGAAAGGTATTGAACAAATTGTGATTTGGGAAACGAGATGATGCAGGCGAGCCTAGCGGTTTAGAACCGCTCACCTGCTCTCTGCGACGCAGACTTAGAGCGCGTTCGCAATCTCAGTCACGTGCGATTGAGAAATTTGATGGCCTCCCGGATGGCGCAACCACTTGACCTCGGCACCAAAACTTTGTAATTGCTCAACCCAAGCTTCGCTCACTTGCACTGGCGCGTAAGGGTCCTGATCACCATTTGCCAGCCAAACATGCTTTCCCTTGAGGTCTACTTTCTCAACCTCACGGTATGGCTTGGTCGACCCAAACAGAGCTGCTCCAGATAGTAATGCTGGATGCTTGATCATCAAGGCTGCAGCCGTGTTTGCCCCGTTACTGAAACCAGTGCCAAAGATGTTCGTCCGATCAATCTCATACTCGAGAATTGCGGCTTCAAGGAACTCAGCCAGTTCTGCGACACCCTGGTCTATGGAAACTTCGTTGAAGCTGCCATCGGGATAGCGCTCAAAGAAGCGATTCATTCCGGATTCTAAGTGCATGCCCCTCGGCGACAAGACAGATGCTTCCGGGTCAAGCGCCCTAGCTAGTCCTAGAAGATCATGCTCGTCAGCACCTGTGCCGTGGAGAAGTAGCAAAGTTCGAGAAGAACTCCCTTTCTGGAAGACATGTGGTCTTGCAATATCGTTATTTGTCATGTTTCTAGACGTTGATCTCGGTTAGGGACTGCTGGATTTGATCTCTTGACGGCTCCAACCATGGTGGGAGCTTTAGCTTCTTACCAAGCTCCAGAAGCGGCTCATCAGTCTCAAAGCCAGGATCATCCGTTGCAATTTCAAACAACACTCCCCCTGGCTCCCTAAAGTAAATGCTTTTGAAGTACTGCCTGTCCTTGATTTCAGTGACGGCTACTCCGCGGTTCATAAGCTCCTGCTGCCAAAGCTCCATGGTCGTTAGATCAGGAGCCCTAAACGCCACGTGGTGAACGGTGCCACCGGCCTGGAGACCGCGGTGGCCCACTCCGCCGAGAACTTCTACCTTGGTTCCGGAGGCCCCTTCGGCCATCTGGAAGTTAGCCTTGCCGGATGACTCCGATGAAAGGCTCATGCCCAGAAGGTTCTGAAGCATGCCTGCGGTTGGATCGATCTGGATCTGTGATAGCTCAACGGAGTGAAGTCCGCGGACAGCATGTTCGGCTGGAATGTTTGCCACCCCGTCCCATCCACTTCTGGTGTCACCCACAGTTCCGACAAGTTGCAGGCGCATGCCGTCGTAATCACGCACTTCGATTAGATCATGGCCAGATGAGTCCTTGCCCCATGACCAATCGATATTGAGCCCGGACAAGTGCTTGCTCCAAAAACTAAGCGATGTCGCTGGCACTGAGAACGAGGTGGCCGTGGTGAGTCCCGAGCCTTCACGACCCTTGGATACTCCAGGCCATGGGAAGAATGTCAAAATTGAGGCTGGAGAGCCGTGCTCATCCCCGTAATAAAGATGCCAAATGTGAGGCGCGTCGAAATTTACGGTTTGTTTTACGAGCCTTAGTCCGAAGACCTTCGTATAAAAATCGACGTTTCGCTGTGGGTCTCCGGCAATAGCCGTTACGTGGTGAATGCCATGTGGGGTTACGCTCATTTGAATCTCCAATCCATACGGTGGGAAAGCATCCCGGATACTTAGAAATTCCCCGAGGCCAAGGCGTTCTAACTCTTAGGTTTGCGCCCAAAGATTTTTTTTATGCGAGCAACTATTTTCTCAAGCCCCTGCACACCCTGCTGGTTCAACTCCCTTGCCCACTTGATTTCCAATGCCAAAATTGAGAGCCCAAAGAAGATAAAGAGAAGTCCGGGTCCTGGGGTGACCAACATTACCAACCCGAGAATCAAAAGTGCGAAACCGATCAACATGATCAAGGCCCAACGAATAGGGTGGGGCAGGTTTGCTAGCAACTTTTTTAGCTTGTCCATTTAAAATCTATCCGTATTCACAACCTCAGTATTTCAGGTCACACGGCCATAATGCTGCTTTTTCAGCAACCTTGGAGTAAAAGTCACTCCAAACACGGTTTGGTAGGTTGGTTTTACGTGCAGCGCAAACAATCTTGCTGCACCGCAAGGAATGGAGCACCGAATGAGCCTCGTAAATGTACGCACTCTCGTAGGAGAGTATGGGCACATCCATACCATCGTTGGCATCACTGGAAACGTGCTCTTCGTCGTGGGTTCCGTTCTATTTTTCAAAGAGTTCGACCGGTTCTACACGTTCGGGGTATGGATGTTCGTCCTAGGCTCGTTCTGCATGCTGATAGGTACACTCGGCACCGCCTTGGGTCGGCTCTACGAGCGCCGCGAAAAAGAGTCCACTATTAACGCAGATTAAACCTTTTGAAAAAACTTGAGAGCTTCAGGACCCTGAGATCGAGCTGCGAGGCGACTAATCGGTGCCAGGTATAAAAGGCAGGTTATACAGTGGAGGGTAGACGACCAAAGGATTGCTATGCAAAAGGCCAACTGGACAACTGACGACATACTAAACGTCAAAGGCAAAGTTGCCGTTGTCACTGGTGGCAACTCCGGACTAGGTAAGGAAACAGCTCGAGTGCTTGCCCAAAAGGGTGTCAAAGTGATACTTGCAGTTAGAAGCACAGATCGAGGCGAAGATGCTGCAATCGAAATCCGGAAGGAATTTCCCAAGTCATATGTCGAGGTTATGAAACTCGATCTATCGAGCCTGGCTTCTGTAAAAAGCTTTGCGAAGGAATTCCTAGGAAGATACGAACATTTGGACTTTCTGATAAATAATGCGGGGGTCATGGTGCCACCGTATACAAAGACCGAAGATGGTTTTGAACTGCAGTTTGGTACGAATCACCTTGCACATTTTGCCCTAACGGGGCTTCTATTGTCGCTTTTAGAGTCCACCGAAGACTCTAGGATTGTCACCATTTCGAGCGTCGCTCACCTAACCGGTGACGTTAATTTTCACGATCTTGCATGGGAACAGCGTAAATATGATGCTCCTAAGGCATACGCAGATTCTAAGATTGCGAATCTCTACTTCACATACGATTTGGCCCGCAAGTTGAATCTTTCTCTT
>OOFT01000002.1_pt1 | contig 96194 bp, 97 predicted proteins | sample 1670301 | NCBI WGS metagenome assembly OOFT01 (sample SAMEA98140918, study PRJEB22522) | marine metagenome | biome: marine biome; feature: marine water body; material: sea ice | place: Arctic Ocean | collected 11-Sep-2015 | depth 0.3 m
TACTTGAGTTGGCGATCTCTAACGGATCTTGCCTAACTTTGGCTAACTCGGGAAAGCTTAGTCACGTTTTCATAACCTTGTCAAATCCAAGACAGACCGGCGTTTTCTAGCCGAAAAACAAACCTGCTAGAGACTTTTTTCCGCGCGACAAAACAGCTACTTTTCCAGGTAAATACTGGTCTATCAGGGCAAGCTCGTCAGTAACCTTGTCCTTATTGACGGCCACCGACCCCTGGGCGATTGCACGACGCGCCTGACCATTTGATTCAACTAAACCGGACTCCACCAACGCAGTCACAACAGAAATACCAATTTCGCAAACAATATTAGGCAATTCCATGAGCGCAGCGCGCAGAGTTTCTGGGTCAAGTTCGGCTAGTTCACCCTGCCCAAAGAGCGCCTGGGAGGCCGCCTCAGCGGCCAGGGCATCTTTTTCAGAGTGCACTAGCTCGGTCACCTCGATTGCCAGCCTGCGCTGTGCTGCCCGCTTATGCGGCTCGGCTGAGACTTGTTGTTCGTAATCCTCAACCTCTTTGCGCGTTAGGAAGGTAAATACCTTGAGGCGATCAATCACATCAGCGTCGTCGGTATTGAGCCAGAACTGATACATCGCGTAGGCGCTGGTGAGGTCCTTATCGAGCCAAACTGCGTTGCCCTCGGACTTACCAAATTTTTTGCCATCCGAGTTTGTGATGAGCGGGGTTGCAATCAAGTGGACGCTTTTGCCCTCAACTCGATGAACCAGATCTGCCCCAGAGGTGAGGTTTCCCCACTGATCGCTGCCGCCGGTTTCAAGAACGCAGCCAAAGCGCTTATAAAGCTCCAAGAAATCTAGCCCCTGAAGAATCTGATAACTGAACTCGGTATAGCTAATACCGCTGTCTGAGTTCAGCCTCGCACTCACAGCATCTTTAGCAAGCATTTTGCCGACTCGGTAGTGCTTACCGATGTCTCTCAAAAAATCAATCGCACTGTACTGGCTGGTCCAATCAAGGTTGTTGACCATCTGCGCCTTGTTTTCACCCTCAAATGATAAAAACTTTCGATTCTGATCGCTTAGTTTAATCACCCAACTTGCAACTGTCTCTCGATCGTTTAGAGTTCTCTCGGCAGTCGGCTTTGGGTCACCGATAAGCCCAGTGGCTCCTCCTACCAAAGCGAGTGGGTGATGCCCAGCTAATTGCAATCGACGCATGGTGAGCAGCTGAACCAGGTTTCCGAGGTGAAGACTCGGCGCCGTTGGGTCAAAACCGCAATAAAAAGTGATCGGTTTATTCAGCGCTTCCTTGAGAGCCGCAGCATCAGTTGACAAGGCCACCAGCCCTCGCCAATTGAGCTCGTCTAGCACGTGAGTGAACGAAGGGTCGTTATTTTGCGCTGAAAGTGTCGATGAGTCGGCCATTAGCTCCTCCGATGAGGCGCGAGCTTACGAAGAGCAACCAACTGATCGATCACCTGGGAGGAAGAAGTTCCTCCAGCGCCATTTCTTGCCTCTATCGAACCGGAAACCTTTAGTACTTTTCTAACTTCAGGCAATAAATGCTTGGAAACCTTTGCTAGTTGCTCATCGCTGACCTGATCGAGCTCGAGATCGTTCGCTTCACAAAACTGAACCAACTGACCGGTAATTTCGTGTGCATCTCTGAAAACGACCCCTTGTTTAACCAGCCACTCCGCGACGTCAGTCGCAAGCGAGAAGCCCTTGGGAGCAAGGAATTCCAGTCGCTCCTTATCAAAAGTCAAAGTCGAAATCATTCCGATAAATGCGGGGAAAATCAGCATGAGGGAGTCAAAGGAGTCAAACATTGGCTCCTTGTCCTCCTGCAAGTCACGGTTATAACTAAGTGGCAAGCCCTTGAGGGTGGCTAAAAGCCCAGTTAGGTTCCCAATAAGCCTTCCCGACTTACCTCTGGTTAACTCCGCAATGTCAGGGTTTTTTTTCTGAGGCATTATCGAGGATCCGGTTGAAAACTCGTCGGCAAGAGTTGCGTAGCCGAACTCGTAAGAGACCCAGGCAATCACCTCTTCGCTGATTCTTGAAAGATCGATACCAATCAAACTCAAGATAAACACGAACTCCGCGACCAAGTCGCGGCTGCTGGTGGCATCCATGCTGTTTTCGCTCACACCATTGAGCCCAAGCTCTTCGGCGACAAGCTTAGGATCCAGACCCAACGTGCTTCCGGCCAAAGCGCCGGCACCATAGGCCGAACGATTGGCTCTTTTTCGCCAATCCTCTAGCCGCTGCAGGTTACGAACCTGTGGCCAAGCATGCGCCAGCAAATGGTGCGAGAGCAAAACCGGCTGTGCGAGCTGGAAATGAGTCCTGCCGGGCATTGCGACACCAATGTGATTCTCCGCCTGGCTGCAAAGAGCGTCGAGGTAATCAAGGACCTGTGCCTCAATTGCGTCGGCTGCGTCCAGCATAAAAATTCTGATTAGAGTTGCGATCTGGTCATTGCGTGATCGACCAGCCCTAATTTTTCCGGCAAGCTGAGACCCCGCTATTTGGATGAGTCCGCGTTCGAGAGCAGCGTGTACGTCCTCTTCGGTTGCCTTAGGTAAAAAGGAACCGTCTTCAACTCGCTTAGTTAGCTCAGCAACTGCCTTGTTCAGAACCGCAAGTTCATCTGTTGTGACGTAGCCTCCCGCATGAAGAGCTACCAAGTGGGCAGAAGTGCCCTTTAGGTCATAGGTTGCCAGTCGCCAATCAAAATGAGTCGACTTGGAAAGAGCCTCGAGCGCTTCGCTCGGGCCCCCAGCAAACCGGCCTCCCCAGAGAGAGTCTTTACTTTGCGCCATTTCTACCCAATTTCCTGTTGTCTAAAGTTTAGTTTTGTTCGGCAAGCCAAGCCATCAAGGCCTTCTGGGCATGAAGCCTGTTTTCGGCTTCCTGCCAAACTCTTGACTGGCCGCCATCAATAACATCCGCGCTAACTTCAAAACCTCGGTACGCAGGAAGGCAGTGAAGGAATATTGCGCCCTTGTCCGCCTTGGACATCAGCGCCGAGTCCACCGTGAAGGCTTGGAATACCAACGCACGCTCTTGGGCCTGATCCTCCATGCCCATTGAGACCCAGGTGTCGGTTACCACCACGTGAGCACTTTCTACAGCTTCTAGAGGGTCATTCGACGAGGTAATCTTGCCTCCTTGAATACCCGCAATTTCCCGGGCTCGATCCAAAACCGCATCGTCTGGCCCGTAACCTTCTGGAGCGGCAATCGAAACATCCATGCCCGCCATGGCGCAGGCAACAAGGTAGCTATTTGCCATGTTGTTATTGGCATCGCCCACGTAGGCAAGCTTTAGCCCTTCGGTTTTCCCGAAACACTCTTTGATTGTCATCAGGTCGGCCAACAACTGACATGGGTGCCAGCTGTCGCTCAAGGCGTTTATAACTGGAACTGAAGAATTGGCGGCCATTTCATCCAGCCCAGCCTGCGAATATGTCCGCCAGACAATCTGAGCTACTTGTCGCTCTAGAACTCTGGCCGTGTCAGCCACTGACTCTTTTTTGCCTAACTGCGAGACACCGCTATCGATAATCAGAGGAACTCCCCCTAGTTCCGCAATGCCGACAGCGAAAGAGACTCTCGTCCGGGTGGAGGTCTTGTCAAAAATAACCGCCACGGTTTGAGGTCCAGCAAACGGCCTCTCACTAAATCGGTCCGCCTTTAGCTTGATGGCTCTATCAATAATCTGGGCCTGCTGCGACGGAGTAATGTCATCGTCTTTCAAAAAGTGCTTGGTCAATTTGTCCCTAACTCGTTACCTGGGTTCCAACACCGGCTTTTGTGAAAATTTCCAGCAGGATGCTGTGCGGTTGTCTGCCGTCAATAATGTGAGCCTTCGGAACCCCACCTTGGACCGCACGCAAGCAAGCCTGCATTTTTGGAATCATTCCAGATTCAAGCTTCGGCATCAGTTCGGTTAGCTCCTCGACGCTTATCTCGGATAAAAGCGAGTCTATTTCTGGCCAGTTCGCATAGAGACCTGGAACATCAGTTAGCACCATCAACTTGTCGGCACCGAGAGCTATAGCGAGCGCCGACGCGGCTAGGTCGGCATTGACATTCAGTAGCTGTCCTGCGTTAGAGGGCGCCACGGAAGAAATAACGGGTACCTTGCCCTGGTCAAGTGCTTGCAGTACCGCCCTTGGATTGACAGTCTTGACTTCACCGACAAGGCCCAAATCGACCTCACCTTCCGAAGTTTGGCCCTTTACTTTCACGGCCCTAAACAGGGAGTCATCTTCACCGGAAAGCACCACGGTCTGTGCTCCAGATTCCTCAATGAGATTTGCCAAGTTTTTTGAGATCTGATTTCTAAGTACATCTCTTACAACCGACATGGTCTTTTCATCGGTGTATCGCATTCCAGCCCGGAATTCACTTTTAATTCCAATTTCAGCGAGCCTGGCCGTTATTTGCGGCCCTCCACCATGCACCACAACCGGCTTAATGCCTACAAACCTTAGATATGCCATGTCCTGAGCAAATGCCAACTGCAGTTGCTCGTCAACCATCGCGTTCCCGCCGAACTTCACCACGACTATTCGCCCGTGGAACTCTCGCAGCCAATCCAGTGACTCGATGAGAGTTTCGGCCTTGAGCCTTGCAAGTGCTTGGTCTGTGTTTGCTGGAATCATTAGCTTGAGTATGCGCTGTTCTCTTCAACGTAGCTGTGGGTTAGATCATTGGTAACAACCGTAGCGCTGAGGTTACCCGCATGAAGGTCTATAACCACTTGAACCTCTTTACCGCTCAAGTCCACCTTTGACCGATCTTCGGCCGGCTCCCCCTTAGAAGAGATCAATATGGAGTTGATTGACACATCTATCCCGTAGGGATCAAATTCCGCAGAGGTTGTTCCAACCGCGGCCAAGATCCTGCCCCAGTTCGGGTCCTTGCCAAAAATGGCAGCCTTGAACAAGTTGTTGCGAGCTACTGCCCTAGAAACCTCAAGGGCGTCCTCTTCGGTCTTGGCCCCCTCAGTAGTGATGTGAATATTATGGCTAGACCCCTCAGCATCATCTAACAACTTGAGCGCTAGCTCTTTGCAAAGCTCAGTTAGCGATGCTGTGAACTCCCCTAAATCGGGAGTTTTCTGGCTTGCTCCAGAAGACATCAATGTCACCTGGTCGTTTGTGGACATGCAGCCATCAGAATCAAGACGATCGAAGCTCACTCGAGTGGCAGCCCTCAGGGCAGTGTCCAGCTGTTCGCTGTTCAAAACGGCATCCGTGGTGATGACAACGAGCATTGTTGCGAGGCCCGGCGCCAGCATTCCCGCGCCTTTGGCCATCCCGCCCAGAGTCCAACCTTCGGTGCTTGATCTTGTTCCAAGCTTCACCACGGTGTCAGTGGTCATAATGGCGTGAGCTGCGTCTTGTCCACCCGATTCTGAAAGCGATTCGAATGCCGAGGTTACCCCGCTCAATAATTTAGGTCTGTCCAGCTGTTCACCTATTAGGCCGGTCGAACAAACAACAATTTCAGCCGCGGGGAATCCGGTGAGTTCGGCAACTTTCTCTGCGGTTGCATGCGTCGTTTGGAAACCCTGCGCGCCGGTGTAGCAGTTGGCTCCGCCGGAGTTTAGAACGATTGCGCTTGCCTGGCCACCGGCAATAACCTGCTTAGACCAAAGTATTGGATTCGCGAGACAGCGATTTGTTGTGAATACCGCCGCCACGGCATTGTTGGGTCCCTGATTTACTACGAGAGCAACATCAAGACCGCCACTGGTTTTCAGGCCAGCCGCTACTCCGGCGGCTATAAAACCCTTCGGCCCGACAACACTCATGGGGCAACCCCAATCGAGCTCAAGCCAACCTGCTCCGTCAAGCCAAGGGCAATGTTCATGCACTGGATAGCGGCGCCGGCGGTGCCCTTCACCAGGTTATCAATCGCACTCACCACAATAACCTTCTGAGCGTGCTCATCGAAGGCAAGTGAAATCTGGGCATTATTAGTACCCAACACGCTAGCCGTTCTTGGCAGCTGACCTTCCGGGAGCAACTGGACAAAACTTTCATCCCCGTAGGCATTCTCATACACATCTCGCAGATGCTCCAGTGAAAAACGACTCGAAGGCTTCGCGGTATTAACGGCCAAGATTCCTCTGGACATAGGGACTAGAACCGGAGTCATAGAAACTGTCACCGGTTTGCCAGCGGCCAAGGATAGGTTCTGCTCAATCTCCGGCGTGTGTCGATGAGTTCCCCCAACCCCGTAAGCTCTTGCGGATCCGAGAACCTCGGCTGCCAATAAGTCGATGCTGCTGGCTTTTCCAGCCCCAGAGGTTCCAACTGATAGCACTGAAACGACGTCATCGGGTTCGATAAGCCCCGCTGTAAATGCCGGCGCCAGGGCAAGAGAAACCGCTGTCACGTTACAACCTGGTATGGCTAAGCGCCTAACTTCACGAAGTTCAGTCCTGAGCTTGCCTCCGGTTGCCAACGTTAGCTCTGGGAGGCCGTAGGGCCATGAGCCAGAGTGAGTAGTTTGGTAATAAGTTTCCCAAGCGTTTGCGTCTTGCAATCTAAAATCGGCTCCGCAGTCAATCACCATTACGTGCGTAGGCAGCTGCGCCGCCAGTTCCGCGCTTTTGGTGTGCGGCAGGGCAAGAAATACGACTTCATGTCCCGCTAGATTTTCAACCGAAGTCTCGACTAACACTCGATCTGCGAATTCCGGGATGTGGGGCTGAAGTAGACCAAGACTTTGACCAACATTGCTGTGGCCGGTGACTGCACCAAGGTCTAGCATCGGATGCGCTGCAATCAAGCGTAAAAGCTCGCCCCCAACGTACCCACTTGCTCCAGCAACTGCCACCTGAATAGTCATTTAGCCCCTTAGAGTTGCGCCGAATTGCTGGTTTGCAAGCTCCACGGCCTGGTCCCTGGCCGCGGTAGCCTCCGCTTGGGTAAGAGTCCGGTCATGCGCTCGATACAGAAGCGAGAAAGTCAGGGATTTCTGGCCGGCGTCTAAACCTTTACCGCGGTAGTCATCAACCAAGCGGATTTCTTCGAGAAGATCTCCGGCACCGGTCACGATGCTTTGCGTCAAATCGGCGGCACTGACCTGAACATCGACAACCAGAGAAAGATCCTGCGTCAAGGCAGTCATAACCCCAAGCTCCTGGGCCTGAACCAAATCCGGAGCCACAGCAAAAATTTCATCCAGATTCAATTCGAAAACTCCAACGGACCTGGGTAGGTGGTTTTGTGAAGCTAACTCCGGGTGAACTTCGCCTACAAATCCCACCACTTTTCCGGCCACCAGCACGTGCGCGGCCCGGCCAGGGTGAAGGCCAGCAATTTCGAGCTGACTTATTTCAAAGGAAACCGCGGCCTGCTGCATAACTACCTCAACTGCGCCTAGGGCCTGAGAGTAGCCCGCCAGTATGGAGTGCTGCCCTGGGCTTTGAGGTAACCAATGGCCCGTAAGTAGACCAGAAACCAACCTGGGCTGCATCGGTATTGCTGCCTTTAGCGCGGCCAAAGTCATTTCTGAAGGACGCACGTTGCCCGCGGGCAAAGTGGTCACGGCACTGGCACCATTTGACAGAAAAACTGAACCCTCTTCGAGCAACGCTAAGTCGGTGGACCCGCGAGATATGTTTCTGGCCGCAGCCGAAATCAATCCTGGAACCAAAGACGTTCTCAAGAAACTCGCCTCAGACTGCATTGGGTTTTCGAGCTCCAAGGCTCCAACTGGACCCATCCAACTGTTCTGCTCCGCAGAGACAAACGGATAGTTCAGAACCTCGACGAATCCAGCGCCGGTAAGGCCGGCCAATACCCGACGTCGAAGTTTCTGCCTGGCAGTAAGGCCACGCCCCGGAGGTGCAACCGGTAGCCTAGACGGAATTTTGTCATATCCGATAAGCCTTGCGACCTCTTCGACCAAGTCAGTCTTATGAGTAATGTCAGGACGCCAGCTAGGCACAATAACTTGAACGAGATCTTCAATTTTCGTAACAGTGCAACCGATTTCTTCGAGACTGGCAATCACTTCGTCCGCCGAATATTCAACACCCACCAATTGACCCGGATAATCAAGTTTCATTTCTATTGTTGGTAGCTGAAAATCGCTCGAGTGTTCGGCCCCGACACCGCTAAAGCTCCCAGAGGCAAGCTCAGTCAACAATCTGGCGGCCCTGGAAGCCGCAGCCCTGGAGATCGAACTGTCCACTCCCCGCTCAAATCGCTTGGACGCTTCGGATGGTAGCTTGTGGCGTCTAGCACTCCTGGCAATCGAAATTGGATCGAAAATCGCCGCCTCTATGAGCACTGCCTTAGTGCTTGAGCTAACCTCGGTCCGAGCCCCGCCCATGACACCGGCGATTCCTATTGGACCCTGCTCATCACAGATCAGCAGATCTTCTTCGTGAAGCTGTCTGGTTTTTTGATCTAGTGTTATGAGCTCTTCGCCCGCCTTTGCACGTCGAACGCTTATGCCCCCAACCAGCTTGTCAAGATCGTAGGCATGCAGTGGTTGACCGAGCTCTAGCATCACGTAGTTCGTGATGTCTACCGCGATTGATATCGAGCGCATTCCAGCAAGCTTTAGACGGTTTACCATCCAATCCGGAACCTTCGCCTCGGCGTCTAGACCGGAAACTCCAACCAATACAAACTGACTGCAGCCGGCCTTGCCGTGGATAGGGGCATTGTCTTTCACTTCGAGCGCAAAGCCCGACCCCATTACCGGCTCAATGGTAAGAACCGGGTCTTGGAACTTCACGCCAGTCGCATGCGAATACTCTCTTGCGATTCCTCTTATTGACAGGCAATAGCCACGGTCCGGTGTCACGTTCACCTCGGCGGCAGACTCGTCCAATCCCAGCAGCGCGATTGCATCGAGCCCAATTTCAGGGTCAAGACCTATCGAACTCAACACAAGGATTCCTTCGTGCTCATCTCCCAGTCCAAGCTCCTTAGCAGAAGCGATCATTCCATCCGAGACGTGTCCGTAAGTCTTTCTAGCTGCAATCTCGAACCCTCCGGGCAAAACGGCGCCCGGCAGACTCACTACAACCTTGTCCCCGACCGCAAAATTGGCGGCGCCACAGACGATGCCCCTAATCTCCTCTGAGCCGCTGGTTGCAACTCGAACTTGGCACCAACGAATGGTTTTTCCATTTTTTTGCTCTTCAGCCTGGAAGGACAGGACTTCCCCGACGACGACCGGACCAGATATGTCCCCACCGTGAGAACCTTCTTCTTCGAGGCCAACTTTTACGAGCTCAGCCATCACGTCATTCGGGGTAATTTTCGCACCAAGCTCGACCATCTCACCGAGCCATCCAAGTGGAATTCTCACCTAGATCACCGAACCAAACTGCGCACTAAACCGAACATCGGCTTCGACCATGTCGTGCATGTCTTTCACGCCGTTTCTGAACATCAGGGTTCTCTCAATGCCCATTCCGAAGGCAAATCCGGAATAGACCTCGGGATCAATTCCTGCCGCAAGCAAAACGTTCGGATTCACCATGCCGCAGCCACCCCACTCAACCCAACGCGGACCACCTTTGGCATCCGGGTGCCAAACATCCAGCTCGGCGGAAGGTTCAGTGAAAGGAAAAAAGCTGGGTCTCAATCTAATTTTGGCTTCGTCGCCAAACATCACCCTTGCAAAGTGTTCCAAAGTTCCCCGAAGGTCGGCCATGGTCAAACCCTTGTCAATCGCCAAACCCTCCACCTGGTGAAACACCGGGGTGTGGGTGGCATCTAATTCGTCGGTCCTGAAGACTCTTCCTGGGCACAGCACGTAAACCGGCAGTTCGCGCTCAAGAAGGGATCTAACCTGAACTGGAGACGTGTGAGTCCGCAACAGCAGGTGATTCTCGACTGGCCTAACAAAGAAAGTGTCCTGCATTGCCCTGGCTGGGTGATCCGGGTGAAAATTCAATGCGTCGAAATTAAACCATTCATTTTCAAGCTCCGGCCCATCAGCTATCTCCCAGCCCATACCAACGAATACATCGCTGACCTGATCCATCAAAAGAGACAGCGGGTGTCTTGCGCCGAGCTTCAAAAACTTTGGTGCAGCCGTCATGTCAACTTTTTCGTTAGCAAGGGCCTCGCTTGCCGCTAGCGATTCCAGCTTGACTTCTTTTTCTTCAAACGCTTGGTTTAGCTTTGCCCTTGCCCCTCCAACTAACTTGCCAGCCTCAGCCTTTTGCTCATTGGGAACTGCCTTTATCAAAGCGTTGAGCCTACTGATTGGGGAGCTGTCTCCAACAATCTGAGCCTTCTGGTTCCTCAGGGTTGCCGCATCTTCTACAGCGGCCAGCGCGCTTAGAGACTCTTGTAGCGCATTGGCTACTACTTCGGGAGTTAATTTCTCGGACATCGCCACAAGTTTAGCGATTAGTGTGCTGAGCGACCGCAGTGAGATACAGGCAAATTGAAGCCGCTATTCCTAGGTTCAATGATTCAGCGGCACCATAAATAGGCAAAGACATCGTCCTATCCGCATTTTCGGCGACTTCACTGGTAACACCATGAGCTTCGTTACCAAAAACCCAAGCGGTTGGCTTTGCCATTTCGGCCACAGAAACTTGAGTGACATCCTGACCCGAAGAGCTAGACGAAAACACTTGAATGCCGGCGGACTTGATTTTACTAATCGCCTCAACTAAATCTTGATCTACAACGATGGGGACGTTCAGAATACTGCCGGCAGTCGACCTGACTACCTTCGGGTTATAAACATCCACCGAGTCAGGGCTGAGGATGACAGCGTCGGCCCCTGCGGCGTCTGCGGCTCTTATTATTGACCCAAGATTCCCGGGGTCTCGCCCTTGATCAATAAGTGCCAACAAAACAGGCTGCTTTGACAGTAGCTCCTCAAGCTGAATATCGAGATGATGAACGACCGCCACCACTCCTTGGGGGGTTCTGGTATCAGAAATCTTGCTCATGACTTCATCCGAGACTTCTTCGATAGCAACGCCCAGATCCGATAGGCCGGACAAGACCTCGCGATAACGCTCCCAGGCCGAGGCGGTCACGAAGACCTCTTCGATTAGACGGGGAGATTTTTCTAGCTCTTTCAGGCCTTGTGGCCCCTCAAGCAAAAAGAGCCCGGTTTCATACCGGGCGTCTTTTTGATTCAGTCGAACAATCCCCTTGACCCTGTTGGATCTGGGATCATCCAACATTAGCTAGCCTTTGGAGCGTTCACGTCCTTTGGCAATGCTGCCTTTGCCGAGGCAACCAAGGTTGCGAAAGACTTCGGGTCATGAATTGCCATGTCGGACATAATTCTGCGATCTACCTCAATACCAGCGAGGCTGAGCCCCTGGATAAAGCGGTTATAAGTCATTCCGTTTAGACGGGCCGCAGCGTTGATTCGCTGAATCCACAGTCTCCGGAAATCACCCTTGCGCTTACGACGATCGTTGTATGCGTAGACAAGCGAATGCAGCAACTGCTGCTTGGCCTGACGATACAGTCTCGAGCGTTGACCGCGGTAACCCTTGGCGCGCTCTAGAGCAACTCTGCGCTTTTTGTGCGAGTTGACAGCATTTTTTACTCTTGCCATGTTCTTACTCCTTCTTCGTCAGCCCTAGCGGCCGAGCTGCCTTTTAAGCTTCTTGAAATCTGCGGGGGAAACCACCTGGTCAGCATTCAGGCGACGCTTGCGCCTGGAGGACATGTGCTCCTGGTTGTGTCGCATGTTAATCTGCTGCTTCATCAGCTTGCCGCTGCCAGTAAAGCGGAAACGCTTTTTGGCACCCGAATGGGTCTTCATCTTCGGCATGAGCTCTCCTTTTAGTTCTCTTGCTCCACAGCAGGCTTCTGCTGTGCCTTTTTAGCCTCTGCTCGAGCTTCGGCCTTGTTCTTGAGCGGACCTATAACCATGACCATGCTTCGGCCATCGATTGATGGATTCGACTCAACTGTTCCAAATTCGGTAACTTGGTCAGCTAAATTCCTGAGTAACTTGACGCCCATTTCGGGTCGAGACTGCTCTCTTCCGCGAAACACAACCATTACCTTGACTTTGTCGCCGGCCTTCAGGAACTTTCGGACCTGTCCTGCCTTTGTCTCGTAGTCGTGACTGTCAATCTTCAAACCAAATCGAACAGTTTTCAGAACTGTGTTGACCTGGTTCTTGCGAGCCTCACGGACTTTTTGGGCAGCTTCATATTTGAACTTGCCGTAATCCATAATCTTGCAGACGGGAGGGCTTGATCCTGGCGAAACCTCGACTAAGTCGAGGTCGGCCTCTCTAGCCAACTTGAGTGCTTGATCAATATCAACAACGCCAACTTGCTCTCCAGCTGGTCCCACAAGACGAACCTGTGCCACCCGAATACGCTCATTAATGCGAGGATCGCTGATAATTTCTCCTTAATAACTGTTTTTGACCACGCAAGCGTGCAGAAGTAAATCAACTCTCTTACCCGGCAGCCTATTTAGAAGGCGGCTGACAGGTGGGATTGTAATCCACTTCTGACCGAGCAATAGCTCGGAGCCTCAGGTAGCCTAGCAGAGCATTTGAATATTGAGAAGAGGAAAAGTGGAAGAAGACTTAGCTCGTGACATCGCTGAAGTTCCAGCGGTCGAGGTTATTAACACAACCGCAGTGCACCTAATGAGTGCTGCAGCGGTTCAGTGTGGGCTGTCCGATGACACTCCAGGCGACTTAGCAGAGGCACGCAAGCTGATCACTGCGCTGGCAGGCTTGGTGAGCGCTGCTGCGGGAGAGATCGGCGATCACCACGCTCGACCCCTGAGGGACGGACTTAGATCCTTGCAGTTGGCATTCCGGGAAGCCTCGTTCATCAAGGACGCACCCGGGCAAGGGCCTGGGGAGAAATACACGGGTCCAGTTTCCTGACCTAAATGACAGAAATTATTTTCAGCTTGAAGGAATCCACGAAGTCATCAAGATCCCCCGCCCTGAGGTGAGCGACGAAACTGATGAGCGCATTTTCTAAGTCCTCAGCGGTCAAACCCGGCCTCATGCCGACCTCGATGATTATTTCCTCAGCCACAAGTCTTGCCTCTGGGTCTCCAGCTGAAACTCCAGCCATAACGACGTCCCTTACTTCCTTGACCGCATGAGCAATTACTTGCTTTACCTCAGGGCCAGAAACTGCGTCAATTATCTTCAAGTCCTGAGCCAGAGCTGCTAGTTCGGTCCTGCGAAGAGCTCGTGCATGGGTTGCCGGATTAATAATTACCCGCGTGTGACCTTCTCCGACAGTTGCCACGCAGAGTTTATTTATCGATACCGGCACGGGACGAGCCTCAGGCTTCCAAGAAAGCATGTCCGCGACCGACGTGAAGGCAGGTATTGCGGTTCTATCATCCGGGGTTGACACCGCGACAATTGCCAAGTCCGCACTCTTATCAACCGCTTGACCGTGAGGGCCAATGCCGCTCTCACCAATCTCCGCAATTAGTGGAACCAGCAAACGCTGCCCGCGAAGTGACTCGACGAACCCCATTTTTACAAACGGAGTTGCGGCCAAAGCCCTCGCAATTACCTCTGGAGTCTCGCCGTCGTCTTCTGCCCAAGGATTCTCATCGAAGGATCGCCCCTTCCATGGGACGCCCGCCGAATCAACAAAGGGGCTTTCAGTCAATGGCCGGAACCGATCGCCAGGGCTTCCTCTAGCGTGAAGCGCCCGGCATAAAGCGACTTACCTAAAATCGCACCCTCCAGGCCAAGAGGCACTAAGTCAACTAGGTCCTGGATGTCCTGCAAAGTGGAAATACCGCCGGAAGCCACGACCGGTTTGTTGGTGTGCTGCATTACTAATTTTAAGAGCTCGAGGTTGGGGCCTTTCAGGGTCCCATCCTTAGTAACGTCAGTCACGACATATCTGGCGCAGCCGTCCGCCTCAAGTCTGGCCAAAACCTCAAGCAGGTCTCCACCTTCTTTGGTCCATCCGCGAGCCGCCAATGTGCTTCCCCTCACGTCCAATCCAACGGCAATCTGATCACCGTATTTACTGATCACTTTCGATGTCCACTCAGGATCCTCAAGTGCGGCGGTTCCGAGATTTACTCTCGCGGCGCCCAGCTCAAGAGCGGCCTCAAGCGAATGATCGTCGCGGATGCCTCCTGAAAGTTCGATTTTTACGGCACCACTTTGAGCAACTACATCGGCGATGACTTCTCGGTTATGTCCTCGACCAAACGCAGCATCAAGATCAACCAAGTGAATCCACTCTGCCCCGGCCGCGATCCAGTCTTGCGCTGCCTTCAGAGGGTGCCCGAAATCTTCTTCAGTGCCGGCCTCTCCTTGGGTAAGACGCACGGCCTTGCCGGATGCAACGTCGACCGCGGGTAGTAACTCAAGCTTCAAGGTGTCTCCTAGATAGATTCAATCCAATTTGAAAGTAGCTTCAAACCGGCTGGGCCAGATTTTTCAGGGTGAAACTGAGTGGTCGCTAGCGGTCCATTTTCAACGGCGGCCAAGAATCGTTCTCCATGGTTAGACCAAGTCAAGTGAGCGGGGATAAAAGGTGGCCGGATATCAAGCTCCCAAGCCACGGAGGCGTAAGAATGCACGAAGTAAAAGCGCTCTTGCTCGACTCCATTAAACAAAGTGGAGCCCGAAGAGGCCTCCACCTTGCTCCAACCGATGTGGGGCAATCTTGGTGCATCTAGCAATTTCACGGTGCCAGGCCACTGCCCTAGGCCTTGAGCTTCAAGGCCGTGCTCCAAGCCGGTTTCAAACATTACCTGCATGCCAACGCAAATTCCAAGCACTGGTCTAGAGGCGGTCAGACGCTTGTCAATAAGACGGTCAGCCCCATGCGCCTTCAGCTTTTCCATGACCGAACCAAAAGCCCCGACACCGGGAACTACAAGACCATCGGATTCATAGATATTGCTGGCGTTGTCCGTGAGTGTTACATTCGCCCCAGCTTCAGTTAGCGCCTTGCAAACGGAATGGACGTTGCCACTCCCGTAATCGAGTACTGTGACCGATTTGGTCACAAGCTCCCCTTGGTAGATGGCACGCCAATAACGCGAGGGTCAATAGCAACCGCTTTTCTGAGTGCGCGCGCAAAAGCCTTGAATTGAGACTCTGCAATGTGGTGAGCATCTCGACCCGCCAAAACATTTATGTGCACGGTTAGGCCGGCATTATGTGCAATCGCCTCGAACACGTGCCTTACTAACGACCCAGTGAAGTGACCACCTATCAAGTGATACTCAAATCCAGCTGGCTCCCCGGAGTGCACCAAAAAAGGTCTGCCTGAGACATCCACGACAGCTCGCGCTAATGCCTCGTCCAATGGGACAGTCGCGTCGCCATAGCGACCAATGCCTTGCTTATCTCCAAGAGCCTGAGCAATTGCCTGACCCAAAACAATAGCTACGTCCTCGACGGTGTGGTGCGCATCGATCTCTACATCGCCGGTTGCTAAGACATTTAGGTCTATTAGAGAGTGCTTAGAGAACGCGGTAAGCATGTGGTCATAAAAGGGCACACCGGTTGAGATTTCACTCTTTCCGGTGCCGTCAAGATTCATCGACAACTCAACCGACGATTCGCTTGTCTTGCGACTGATTTTTGCTTCCCGATTCACAACTGTTCCTTTGGCTCTGATGCCCCTAGTTTAGTCAAGCAGTAATGCCAGCTCGCCAAGTAATTTTGTGGTCTCTGCCTCGGTACCAGCCGTGACTCGAAGACAACCCGCAATTCCGATGTCCCTCACAATGATTCCCTTGGACAGCAGGCCGTCAAAAATCATCTGAGTGTCACTGAACCCCTCAATCAAGACGAAGTTTGCATCTGAGGGCAAAGGCCTAAGCCCCATCTTTAGGACGCCGGCCATAATTCGATCGCGCTGAACTTTTATCTGCTGGACGTTAGCAAGAAGCTGTCCGCTGGTCTCCAGAGCCGCCATTGCCGCTGCTTGCGTTAGAGCCGACAGATGATAGGGCAACCTAACAATGCGCATGGCATCGACCACTGCGGCGTCGGCAGCCATGTAGCCAACCCTCGCCCCGGCAAAAGCAAATGCCTTACTCATGGTCCGGCTGATTACAAGCCGCGGTCGTCCAGGCAGTAGAGAGATGGCGCTCGGAGAGTTTGAAAACTCCTGATAGGCCTCGTCAACTAGCAGCATTCCTTCGAAACTGTCGTATGCCGCCTTAATCACGTCAAGTGATATGCCAGTTCCGGTTGGATTATTTGGCGAACAAAGAATAACTATTTGTGGCTTCGCTTTTAGGATTTCCCGACGAACATACTCTTCGGACAGGGAGTAGTCCTCGAGCCGAGGGAGCAACTGGTATTCAGTCAGCGTCGTTCTGGCGATATTCAGATACATCGAGTAAGTGGGACCGAAACTTATTGCTTTTACATCCGGCCCGCCAAAGACCTGAAAAAACTGCTGCAAAATTTCATTTGAACCATTCGCGGCCCAAATCTGCTCGGCTGCTAAGTTCCCACCCAAAAACTCTGCAAGCATTCGACGGAGCTCGATAAACTCACGATCCGGATACCTGTTAAGTGTTAGTGCGGCCTCCGCAGTTCGCTGAACTATTTTGAGCGCGACCTCTTCGGGAATTCCAAAAGTGTTTTCATTCACATTGAGTCTGATTGGAACGTCAATTTGAGGTGCGCCATACGGCAGCTGTCCGACCAAGTCGCGTCGTATTGGCAGATCATCGAGGTTAGTCACCTCTTAAGAGTAGCGAATCAGTTGGAACAACAGCGACTCAAGGCAGAGCTATTTGCTGACCGGGAGTCAATTCGACGGTTTCAAGGGCATTCAACATAACGACCCGGGCAATCCAGTCTCTCGGGTCCTGGGATGAAGCGTACTTGTCCGCCAGCTCCCAGAGCGAGTCACCCGACTGCACCGTTACGAATTCGACTGCTACTCCCGGGGTGCTTCCAGCGAAAGAGCCGCTAATCCCCAAGATACTGATTGCAAAGCTGAGAGCGAGAACTACAACTGCGCGAACTAAACGCCTCGGGTTTGTAAGCCGGTAGTTTCCAAGAACTAACATGTTGTGTCCCTTCTGCTCGAATACTTGTTTCGAACACTTGTTCTAAGTTTATGTAACCTATTCAAAAAAGCAAGTGTTTTTGCCCTAATAGTTGTAGCTTTATCGAAAATGTGTTTGGTATTTGCTATAAATACGAATACAGTTTCGATAAAGGTAGTAAACAGCTACCCACAGACATTTTGCATAAGGGGCACGCATGGACACCTCAAACCTGACCAATGTTCAGCAAAGAATTCTCACCGTTATAGCCGAGTCAATGGCAGGCCGCAATTACGCACCCTCCATGAGGGAGATCGGCGAGTCTGTAGGTCTGTCTTCAACCGCTAGCGTCTCTCATCAGCTGAATAAACTTGAGTTACTCGGTTTCATAAGCCGCGACCCAAGACGCCCCCGAACGATCGACCTCCTAGGTCTAGAGCCAGCCGGAGAGATCATCAACCCGGATGCGGCAATGGTCCCACTCGTCGGCCGCATTGCAGCCGGTGGCCCCATTACCGCAGAGCAAAACGTTGAGGACGTCTTCGCCCTCCCTCGACAACTTGTTGGCCAAGGCGATCTGTTTTTGCTGAAGGTAGTGGGAGAATCCATGATCGACGCCGCCATTTGTGATGGCGACTGGGTAGTGGTTCGTCAACAGCAGACCGCTGAGAACGGTGACATTGTCGCCGCAATGCTGGAAGACGAGGCGACAGTTAAGATGTTCAAACAACGAGACGGAAACACCTGGCTGCTTCCAAGAAACTCAGCATTTGAACCAATCCCCGGAGAGCATGCCGTTATCCTCGGAAAGGTCGTTGCGGTTCTTAGAGCCGTTTAGTAAGGCGCGACAATTCCGCTGCTAGGTCTTCACGAACCAATGCTTTGACCTTTGTACCACCCTCTATGTATTCAATCGTCTGAACTTTTCCAGCCATGTGAATTTTTGAAACCAAATCTCCGCGGTCATAAGGAATCAAACCCTCAAACAAAACCTCCGGTAGGGGCAGCGAGGATGCAATTGCCGCCTCAAGTTCGGCAATCCCCATGCCGGTTCTCGCAGAAACTAAAAATGCCCCTGGGCAAATACCCCGCAGCCTGATGTGCTCCTCTTCGGAAACTAAATCGGCCTTATTGAATACGATCAGCTCTTCAATTGCGGAAGCGTCGACTTCGGCTACCACCAGGCGAACGGTCTGGATCTGTCCAAGTGGATCTGGGTCGGTCGCGTCCACAACGTGGACAATCAAATCCGCACCCGCAATTTCTTCGAGAGTCGATCTAAAGGCCTCAACCAGCTGGTGAGGCAACGAGCGCACAAAGCCAACCGTGTCCGCGAGCGTATAACTTCTTCCGTCCGGGGTCTCGTGCCTTCTTATTGTTGGGTCGAGAGTGGCAAAAAGTGCGTTCTCAACCAGGACTCCAGCCTTGGTGAGCCTGTTGAGCAAAGATGACTTTCCTGCGTTGGTGTAGCCAGCGATCGCCACCTGCGGAACTCGAGCTTTCTCGCGCTTGAGCCGCTTGGTGTCCCGGGCGCTCTTCATTAACAAGATTTCGCGGCGTAATTTAGCCATTTTGGTGTTAATGCGTCTTCTATCTAACTCAATCTTGGTTTCACCGGGTCCGCGTGAACCGATTCCGACACCTCCGGCAGCCTGACCTCCGGCCTGCCTGGACATCGACTCGCCCCATCCGCGCAGTCTTGGAAGTAGATACTCAAGCTGAGCAAGTTCGACTTGGGCTTTTCCCTCTTTGCTCTTGGCGTGCTGGGCAAAAATATCGAGAATGATGGCGGTCCTATCGACGACCTTTACCTTGACTATGTCCTCAAGGGTTCTGCGCTGTGAGGGTGCAAGCTCGGTGTCCGCTATCACAGTGTCGGCGCCGACTTCTTTGACTAACTCCCTTAGCTCTTCTGCCTTTCCTTTTCCGAAGTAACTCGCGGGGTCAGGTTTTGCGCGCCGCTGAAGAAGACCGTCAAGCACTTCAGCCCCCGCCGTCTCGGCAAGGGCAGCAAGTTCGCGAAGCGAGTTTTCGGCACCGGTCAACGTGCCAGTCCCCCAAACGCCTATTAGGACGACTCTTTCCAGGCGGAGTTGACGGTACTCGACCTCTGTTACGTCTTCTAGCTCTGTCGACAGTCCGGGGACTCTTCTGAGCGATGCTCGCTCTTCCAGCTCAAGCTGGTCACCGTCATACTCGGACGCCGGCGCGAGAGAGCCGCGGCGTAAAATTCGGTCGATAGTAGATTCTGGTTCCATTGTTGTTTAAGACTAAGCCTGTATTACATTTGTCGTATGCAGATGGAGCACTATTTCAGCTCAGAGCCGACAACGAAGAAAATTGAAACCGAGGTTTCATTTGAAGTTGATGGTGTCAGATTTGACATGGCCGCCGCAAGCGGAACCTTTAGCTCAACAAAACTAGACGCCGGTACAAAAGTTCTTCTGTCCCATACCTCCATGCTGCCCAAGGATGGAAACGTACTTGATCTTGGCTGCGGCTGGGGGCCAATCGGCATCGTGATAGCTGCCCTCTACCCAGCTTCTAAGGTTCACGCCGTAGATATAAACCAGCGGAGCATTGAACAAACCCGAGCTAATGCCGATCGAATTGGGCTTCCAAATCTCAGCATTTGTCTTGCAGAGGACCTGCCCACGGACTTGAAATTCGACGCTATCTGGTCGAATCCGCCGATTCGAATTGGCAAAGTGGCTTTGCACGAATTGCTAAGCGCATACATTCCTCGCCTCGGGGATGGAGGAAGGGCCGTATTTGTGGTTCAGAAGAATCTGGGCGCTGATTCACTCATTCGATGGCTAGCCGAAGAGTACCCAGATCATATGGTTTCAAGAATTGGAACAGCAAAGACCTACCGAATTATCGAAGTGGCTAATCCTGCCAAGTCCCAGAATAAGTAAGCACAGCAGGACCACTTATTGAAACGTGTTCGCCATCCTCAGTTGGAAACATCCTGACAGCGACCTCTCCCCCAGGAACCTTGACCTTCCAAAAGTTTTGAGTGCCCCCAGCCCAGTGTCGAATTGCGATGGCGGCTGCTGCTATTCCGGTGCCACAACTCATGGTCTCTCCGGAGCCACGTTCGTGGACCCTCATGGTTAGCCCTGCAACGCCCTTGTTGATAAGAGGCTCGTCTAAAACGACAAACTCGACATTTGCGCCATCTTCCGGCAAAGGCTCGAGAACGGGCGGCTTTGACAGCGCGAGCCCCTGAAGCTCTTCGAGGTCAGCAAGCGCGACTACGACGTGAGGGTTACCCACATTCACAGAAAGACCAGGCCTTGAAACCTGAAGACCCTGGGTGCTAACTAGGGTTTGGTCGTCCCCGATTACAAACAGACCCAGGTCGACGGCAAACCCATTCACAGTGGCAGTCAGGTCCTTAATGCCATCTCTAGTCGCGACCGGCAAAGTACTGCCATCTGTAAGCGTCGCTAGTCCATTTTCCAACAAGTATCGGGCAAAAACGCGAATGCCGTTTCCGCACATCTCACTCCTAGAACCGTCAGAGTTTCTGTAATCCATAAACCAAACGGCCTCCGGCTCGGATTGAAGCAACTCAGCCACCTCGGAATCCTTGACGGTGGGCTTGACAATAATTAGACCGTCGGCACCGATACCAAAATGCCGATCACACATTGCGGCCACTTGGTCGGCACTTAAATCTATTTGACCGGCCCTATCAAGCACGAGGATGAAATCATTACCCGTGCCATGCCCTTTTGTGAATTCAACTTTCATACCCCAAGCCTAATTCGCTCAAGGGCGGACTGGAGTAACTTCGGCGAGTCCGGCAACCAATGAGTGCGACGATCTCGCATAAACCAGGACATTTGTCTTCTTGCATATCGGTTCGTTAGCTGAATCGTCTCTTGAATTGCCGCAGCTTCAGTCAGGTCTCCGGAGATTTGCTGGAACGCTTGCTGATAACCGATTGCGGCAAGCGCGGTTTTGGAGAGCGATGCATCACCATCTAGCAGCTGCCCAGCCTCGTCAATTAATCCATGTGACCACATCTCGGCTACCCGATTAGCAATACGGGGTTTGAGAACCTCTCTTTCGACTTTGATACCAATCGTGAGAGTAGGCACAAGGTATTCGGGTTCCGGAAGCGTTGAGGGGAATGGCTGACCCGTTATCTGAATTACCTCGAGTGCCCTGATTACCTTACGAACATTATTGCTGTGAATTTTCCTCCCGGACTCGGGATCTAGCGCCGCAAGCTGATTATGCATTTCGAGAGTCCCAACGGCCTCCGCTTGAGACTCGAGCTGGTCCCGAATTCCCTTATCGGTCGGAGCAAAATCGAAATGGTCGAGAGCGGCCGCAAGGTAGAACATGCTGCCGCCAACAAACACCGGTAACTTGTTTCGAGCTCTGATTTCATTGGCAGTATCGATAGCCAGCTTGCTATATTCGGCCGCTGTCATTTCCGCGCTAGGTTCGATGGCATCGATCAAGTGATGCGCGATTCCGCGACGCTCATTTTTGGGTAATTTGGCCGTACCAATGTCCATGCTTCTATAAAGCTGCATGGCATCCGCATTAATAATTTCGGCGGCCTGTCCGGATGACTCCAAGGCTTCGACCACAGACAATGCCAATCCGGACTTGCCGGAGGCAGTAGGGCCGACGATAGCTAGGGCGCTAAACCCCACTTTTAACTCTGATCGGTAGCCCGAGCGAGACTTTGGACTCTCCGGGTCCTGGCACGCCGCAGCTTTCGAGCTGACGACGGTCATAGGCGTCCCCGCCGGCAGTCCTACGAACCTCGTAAAGACCACCTGGCACATAGTCAGCAACAAGGAAATACGGAGCCGCTCTGGTGATTCTAAGCCTGACAGCATCCCCAGGACGGGGAGCATTCTGGCCCTCAGGAACATCGAAATGAACCAGACGATTGTCCCTAGCTCTTCCGGTTAGACGATTGGTCTGAGAATCCTTGCGGCCCTGATCGGCGGACGCCAATACCTCGACCTCGGTGCCAACCAAAGGCTTATTCTCTTCCCAAGCGACTTCGTTCACGACTTCTAGAAGGCGTTCGTATCTTTCCTGAACCACTTCCTTGGCTAGCTGATCGGGCATATCAGCCGCAGCCGTTCCCGGCCGCTTCGAGTATTGATAAGTGAAGGAAGACGCAAACCGTGACTTCCGCACAACGTCTATGGTGTCCTGAAAATCCTGCTCCGTCTCACCGGGGAAGCCCACGATTATGTCCGTGGTTATTGCAGCTTCTGGCATTACCGCCCGTACTCGATCGAGTATTCCAAGATACTTTGACGCACGGTAACTCCGCTTCATGTTTTTCAGAACCTTATCCGACCCCGACTGCATTGGCATGTGAAGTTGAGGCATTACGTTGGGGGTCTCCGCCATCGCGGCAATCACGTCATCCGTGAATGAAGCCGGGTGAGGTGATGTAAACCTAAGCCGTTCAAGACCCTTAATTTCACCACACGCCCTCAGTAGCTTGGCAAAGGCGCCGCGATCACCGAACTCGACACCGTATGCATTTACGTTCTGACCCAACAAGGTAACTTCGATTGCACCGTCGGCCACGAGCGCCTGAACTTCGGCCAAAATCTCCCCAGGACGACGATCTTTCTCCTTGCCCCTCAGGGTTGGGACAATGCAAAAGGTGCAGGTGTTGTTGCAACCAACCGAGATCGAGACCCAGCCGCTAAACGGGCTCTCGCGCTTGGTTGGAAGGGTTGATGGGAAAACCTCCAGGGATTCCAGTATTTCAATCTGGGCTTCGGCATTGTGCCTTGCGCGCTCGAGAAGAACGGGTAGAGAACCCATGTTGTGAGTTCCGAACACCACGTCCACCCAAGGTGCCCGCTCCAAGATTATGTCCTGGTCCTTCTGGGCAAGACAGCCACCAACAGCAATCTGCAGCTTTGGATTAGCCTCTTTCTTGGGAAGCAACATTCCGAGTGTTCCATACAGCTTGTTGTCCGCATTCTCACGAACAGCGCAAGTGTTAAAAACCACCACATCGGGGTCTGCGCCCTTGCTCTGCTGATAGCCCGCTGAATCAAGCAGCCCTGAGATGCGCTCAGAATCGTGGACGTTCATTTGGCACCCAAAGGTGCGGACTTCGTAGGTAAGTGACATGACAACCCCGATTTTAGTCGTCAGACCTGATTTCGCGAAGTGCACTCGAAACCATTGACGAACTAAAGCCTCTCCGCATCAAAAACCCGGAAACCCTCCTGTACTTAGTATCCGGCTCTAAATCCCTAAGTCGATCCCAACGCGCCCTGCCCAATTCCAGAACCAACTTCTCTTCATCTTCTCTGGTTATACCGGAAACAGCTTCCTCAACGACTGCTCTGTCGACTCCTTTTTGTTGCAATTCTCTGCCGATTATCCTAGAGGATTTGCCCTTTTCGACTCGAGAGCGAACATAGGCAGCAGCGAAAACTGCGTCGTCAATCAACTGGACCTCTTCGAAACGATCGAGGAGCGGTTTTGCAATCTCCACTGGAATCTCACGTTTTTCCAAGATTTGAGCTAACTGCCATTTAGTCTTCATGCTCCGAGAGAGCTGGAAAAGCAACACATTTCGAGCCCGCTTTTCCAGCTTTTCGTCAGACCTTATGTCAGGCATTGTTTGCGGCCTTAGCGACCGGCTTGGTGTCCTTTATTACATCCGCAATTTCTTCAACCGGTAGGTCAGCGACAGGGCGAGGAACCCCTACGCCCAGCTTGACTTTAATTTTCTGTTCAATAGTGGCTGCAATCTCTGGATTTTCCTTCAGGAACTTACGTGAATTTTCTTTTCCTTGACCCAGTTGTTCGCCATCGAAGGTGTACCAGGCTCCTGACTTATTGACAATGTCCTGCTCGACTCCGAAGTCAATCAAACTACCTTCGCGAGAGATCCCCTCACCGAAGATGATGTCAAACTCTGCCTGCTTGAAGGGGGATGCAAGCTTGTTCTTTACGACCTTCACTCTTGAACGGTTGCCTACCGCGTTGTTCTGGCTGTCCTTGAGAGTTTCAATTCGACGAATGTCCAATCGAACTGAAGCGTAGAACTTCAATGCCTTTCCACCAGAAGTAGTTTCTGGGGAGCCGAAGAAAACACCAATTTTCTCGCGAAGCTGGTTAATAAAGATTGCTGTGGTGTCTGTGTTGCTGATTGCTCCGGTTAGCTTACGTAGCGCCTGAGACATCAAGCGAGCCTGGAGACCCACATGCGTGTCCCCCATTTCGCCTTCGATTTCCGCACGAGGCACAAGTGCTGCGACTGAGTCAATAACGATGACGTCAATTGATCCGGATCGAATCAGCATGTCGGTGATCTCGAGAGCCTGCTCTCCGGTATCAGGCTGGCTAACCAAAAGGGCGTCAATGTCTACGCCTAATTTGGCTGCGTAAATAGGGTCTAGAGCGTGCTCTGCGTCAATAAATGCAGCTGTACCGCCCGCTTTCTGGGCGCTAGCGATAGCGTGCAGGGCAATGGTTGTCTTACCTGAGGCCTCCGGTCCATAAACCTCTACGATTCGACCTCTCGGAAGTCCTCCGATTCCCAATGCAACGTCCAACGCGATCGAACCGGTTGAAATTGATGCTATCGGCGCGCGTTCTTCGGATCCCAACCGCATAACTGACCCTTTGCCAAATTGGCGATCAATCTGCGCCAGAGCGGTGTCTAGGGCCTTTTCTCTATCTGATGCACTTGGCATTACAACCTCTTTCCGACGCCTGGCGCCTTGTATGTAACGAAGCTACGCTCCGTCTAAGACATTTTGCAGAAACAGCAAGAAAGCTCTTGATAAGTCTTAGAAACTCTTAGCTGTTAGCAAGAATAGGCGTTCGAACAAAATTTCGAATGATTAGTTTTCGGCGTGTTGCTTTGTCCTAGGTTTACCGTGCCAACGTTCCTTGGGAACGCCGAGGTGAGAACAGAGTGCCAGCCAGACTTCCCTGGGGTCATCACCGGTCTTGAGAAGCTCTAACGGAGTCTTATCTGATTTCTCAGTGAGTCTGGTATCGGCCAAAATCACGGCAGCAAAGCTAGGCCCAAACTCCTCATCGACTAATTGCCGGAACTGACTCAGCTTCACTAGTGAGAGTAGAGCTCTGATTCGGTTACAAAAGCATCTGGAACGGTGTCCGGGATGTAAGTCTTTTCGGCGTAAACGCCTTCTACAAGTGCCAGACGGTCGGAAACTTCGCGCAGCAACTGTGCCAGTGGCACTTCCAGCGCCTCTGTGACAGAGGCAAGAATCTCAGAAGAGGCTTCTTTTTGACCGCGCTCGACCTCTGAGAGATAACCGAGGGCAACTGAAGCCTTGGCAGCCACTTGCCTAAGTGTCTGACCCTGTTCTAAGCGGTGATTGCGAAGCACGTCGCCAATTTCTTGTCTAAGCAGAACCAAAGTTTCCTCCTGGCCGATAATCTATCGGCTTCTTTTCATAAAATTACCCAAAGTATCTGAATGTTTCCTGATTGATAACCAACCACTCAGGCTAAATGTTCCCTAAGGATCTCAATTGCGCGATCTCGAGTGAGCATCCTTATTTGATTTCTCGATCCCTCAAAGCTTTCGCTGTAAACGGTCACGCCCAGAGAGGAACTTATTGCGATATATACTTCACCCGGCTTCCGTCCCGACACGCTCCTAGGCCCTGCAACGCCGGTAGTTGCCACTCCGATTACTAAGCTTGCGTCTTTACCAGCAGCCTTGGAGAGCCTCTCCCGAACGCCCTCGGCCATCTGCGCAGCTACTTCGGCATCGACCGCGCTCTGATTGGCGATTAGGGCGGGTGATACACCTAGCAGTTGCTCCTTAATGCGGTCTTGGTAGGCAACAATTCCTCCAAGAATCACCTCCGAAGCACCATCGACCCCTATAAGGACCGAGGCCAACGCGCCTCCGGTTATTGATTCGGCGATCGCTATTGAAAGCCCGGCTTTTTTTGCCAGAGCTATAACTTGCTCGGCCATAGAACCTGCTTTCCGCTCCACAGCGTCAATACAACCGTAAACCAGAGCACGGCCTGGGAAAATAATGTGTACCAGTTGCCCAGTGCTTCAAAGGGTGCCAATGCAAGAGAAACCGCGATGATTTGCATGACCGTTTTGAATTTTCCACCTCCGGTAGCTGCAATCACTCGACGCCTAGCAACTACCAACCGGTACACGGTAACAATCAACTCTCTTGCCAGAATCAACGAAGTCGCTATCCAAGGAACTGCACCCTGTGCAGATAAGGCGAGCAAAGCACCGGTCAGCAGAGCTTTATCGGCGATCGGATCAATAAGCTTTCCAAAATCGCTGACTAGGTTTCGCTTTCTGGCAATCGCACCGTCTATACCATCGGTAGAGGCCGCAAGCACCAGCAGTACCAACGCAGCTATCCGACCCCAAAAATCCCAGTAATCAAAGATTATCCACAACACAATCGGCACCATGGCCAGCCTGGTCAATGTGATTATGTTGGGTGTTTGCCTATAAATAAAGCCTCTAGAAGTCATCACGCCTACCGGTTAGCTGCCAAGCGTCTTCGTCCGGTTCGTCATCGGAACCCGGCGAATCCCCTTCGACCACGGCCGAGCTTTGGCCACTGATCTTGGCAAGTAATGCAGGCAGATCCTCCGCCCTAACTAAAACCTCTCGGGCCTTTGAGCCCTCAGATGCTCCGACGACCCCGCGAGACTCAAGTAGATCCATCATTCTTCCGGCCTTGGCAAAGCCAATTCTAAGCTTCCGCTGCAGCATAGAGGTTGACCCAAATTGAGAATTAACGATTAGATCGCAAGCAGCAAGCAGAACATCCATGTCATCGCCGATATCACTGTCCACGATCTTCGAAGTTACCCGCTGAATTACATCACTTCGGTACTCGGGGTCCATCTGAGCCTTGACATGATTCACTACTTTTTGGAGCTCCGCTTCAGACACCCATGCTCCCTGAACGCGAACTGCCTTGTTTGTTCCCATTGGCGCGAACAGCGCGTCGCCCTGGCCCACCAACTTTTCGGCTCCAGGCTGATCCAGAATTACCCGGGAGTCCGTCAAAGACGAGACTGAAAAGGCGAGTCTAGAAGGCACGTTGGCCTTGATAAGACCCGTCACCACGTCCACCGAAGGCCGTTGGGTCGCTAGCACTAGGTGGATGCCGGATGCTCTGGCTAACTGAGTAATACGAACAATGGAATCCTCGACGTCCCTCGGAGCAACAATCATTAGATCCGCAAGCTCGTCTACTACTACCAAGAGATAAGGATATGGCTGCAAGTCTCGCTTGGAACCTTCCGGCACCTTTACATCCCCGCTAACCACCGCACGGTTGAAATCGTCAATGTGCTTGAAGCCAAAAGACGCCAGGTCGTCGTAACGCGATTCCATCTCTCTCACGACCCATTGCAATGCCTCAGAAGCTTTTTTCGGATTGGTGATAATTGGAGTCACCAGATGCGGAACTCCCTGATAAACAGAGAGCTCAACGCGCTTAGGGTCAACCAGCACCATTCGAACCTCCGCCGGAGTAGCGCGCATCAATACGGAGCAAATCATAGAGTTTATAAAGCTCGATTTACCGGCTCCAGTAGCTCCGGCTACTAATAAGTGAGGCATTTTGGCAAGGTTCGCTACTAGGTAGCCACCCTCAACGTCTTTTCCAACACCGATTGTCAATGGGTGTTGAGCACCGGTTGCAGCCTTAGACCTCAACACGTCCCCCAGAGAAACCGTCTCCCTGTCAGTGTTAGGAATCTCAATGCCGATAGCGCTCTTGCCTGGAATTGGAGCCAAAATGCGCACTTCGCTGGAGGCTACCGCGTAGCTAATGTTATTGATCAGTCTTGTTACTGCTTCAACCTTCACCCCAGGTGCCAATTCAACTTCGTACCTAGTCACAGTGGGTCCACGCTGGAAATCAGAAACCCTGGCCTGCACATCGAACTCTTTGAAAACATCGTTGATGGATGCGACCACCTGATCATTTACCGCAGATTTAGTCTTGTGGGGAGTTCCTGCCGCCAGCAGCCCAAGGGCCGGAAGTACGTAGGGTCTTTTTGCCCTCTGGGAAGAAGGTATGTCGATGGGCTCGGTAACCCCTTCTGGTTGAGAGAAAAACTCCGGCTCGTCAGTCGAATCATCCTCACTAAGCACGACCTCGACCGACTCAATCGGAGCATCAATTTCGGAGGCAACAAATTCGTCGATGTCGGACACCAGTGGTGAATCAAAAGCCGGCTCCAACTCACGCTCTTTTTTCCACCAGCTTGACTTCTTGGCATCGAATGCATCGGTTTCCACTGCGTGCTTATTTTCGGCAAACAAGAAACCGTAGAGCTTCCGGAAATTAACAAGAATTTTGTTTGGAGCAGTTCCAGTCATAACCAAGATTGAAATTATTGCCAATAAAACTAGAGCAGGCACAGCTCCGTAAATACTTAGAATCCCGGCAAGCGGACCTCCAACCAGCCAACCAAAGAGGCCCCCTGCCTCCGCTAGTGCGTCAACGCCATCCCTTGGGGACGGCATGTTGGAAAAGACATGGAAAAAACCAGAAACAACTGACAGTAGCAACCAGAATCCCAGCGCGAATCTAGAGCTGTCCCTAACCGAGGCGGGATGTCTGAACAAATAAAGCGCGTAGCCGAAAAACACCACCGGCAAGGCGTAAGCCACTAACCCAAAGAGCATCCCAAAAGTAAAATTATGCAGCGTCACTGCCCAAGACTCCCCGATTAAGAACCAAGCGTTTGCCGCTCCCAAGACGCTAAGCAAGAGCAGGAAGAATGGAGCACCGTCTCTACGGTCGTCCCTGGCAAGCTTTTCAGTGCTGAAGGCGCGAATTATGCCGCCGAAAAAATGAGCAATGCCCAGATAACCACTGCTCAGAGTGGAGCCAAAATTAGAGCTTTCATTCTTGGGCCTGGACGGCTTGCGGGCAGCCACCCTCGGCCTTGAGGTCGCAGGCTTTTTAGCAGACCGGCTACTGGCGGGTCTGCGAGGAGGTGGAGTCTTTGCTGCCATGAGGAAAAACTAGCAATCTATTTAGTGATTTGGGCTTAGGCGGGGCGCGAGGAATAAACAACGATTGGGATGATCATAGGCTTACGACGGTGCGCTCTAGCCACCCAGGAACCGACAGTTTTACGAATTACTTGCTGGAAGCCGTAGGTGTCTCGAACCCCATCGGCTGCGGCCCTCATCAGGGCGGTACGAACCTCGGGGAGGATGTCGTCAAAGACGTGATCCTCTTCGGCGTAGGCCCGAGCCTTGATCTCTGGGCCCTCGACAATCTGGCCGCTTGCTTTGTCTACCACCACGACAATAGAAATAAAGCCCTCTTCAGCCAATATCCTGCGATCCTTGAGGTCTTCCTCAGTGATTTTACCAACGGTCTTGCCGTCAACATAAAGCATGTCGCAGGGCACTCGACCGACTATTTCGCAAATACCGTCAACCATGTCGATTACGGCGCCATCTTCAGCCAACAGGGTTCGCTCCACCGGAACTCCGGTTTTAATAGCGAGGTCAGCATTCGCCTGCAGATGACGGAATTCGCCGTGAATCGGCAGCACGTTTTTTGGCTTCAAGATGTTGTAGCAATAAAGAAGCTCTCCGGCTGCCGCGTGACCAGAAACGTGGACCTTGGCATTGCCCTTGTGAACCACGTTGGCGCCAATTTTGGTGAGCCCATCGATAACTCGGTAGACAGCATTTTCGTTGCCTGGAATAAGAGAGCTTGCAAGCAAGACCGTGTCGCCAGGTCCAATTTGTATTTGATGATCTTGTCTTGCCATCCTCGAAAGCACCGCCATCGGTTCACCCTGGCTACCGGTAGACATGAAGACGAGCTTGCTGTCTGGATAGTTTCCAGCTTTTCGAATATCTACTATCTGTCCGTCGGGTACCTTCAAAAACCCAAGCTCGGCGGCGATGGTCATGTTTCGAACCATACTGCGTCCTACAAAAACTACCTTGCGATTATTCGCGAGCGCCGCATCAATAACCTGCTGAACTCTATGGACGTGTGAGCTAAATGATGCCACCACCACTCTTCCCGGAGTCTTAGCGATCACGTTCTCAATAACTGGCCCAATGTCTCGCTCTAGAGGGGTGAAACCTGGAACATCGGCGTTGGTGCTGTCGACCATAAATAGATCGAGCCCTTCTTCGCCAATCTTCGCGAATGCGCGAAGGTCAGTTAACCTGCCATCCAGTGGCAATTGATCCATCTTGAAATCTCCGGTCGCAAGGACTGTGCCCGCGACGCTCCGGACTATTACGGCCAAGGAGTCCGGAATCGAATGGTTTACGGCAACAAATTCAAGTTCGAACGGTCCCAGGCGCTCTATTTGCCCAGCGGCAACTGTGTGAGTCAGGGGAGCTATGCGGTGCTCCTTGAGTTTCGCCTCAAGGAATGCAAGCGTCAAAGTAGAGCCAAGGATCGGTATGTCTTTTTTATGACGAAGAAGATACGGCACTCCCCCGATGTGGTCTTCGTGCCCGTGAGTAAGCACCATGCCCACGATGCGATCCAGCTTGTCCTCCAGGTAACTAAAGTCAGGAAGAATTACATCCACTCCAGGCTGCGTCTCCTCAGGGAACAACACACCGCAATCAATGATCATGATTTGCTTGTCAAGCTCAAAAACGGTCATGTTTCGACCGATCTCGCCTAAACCTCCAAGTGGGATGATTCTCAATGTGCCCGGCTTGAGTGCCGGTGGGGCCTGCAGCTCCACTATCGGGTTGTCCCAGCTACCTTGGGCAGCGCACCGCCCGCGGCGGCATTTCTATCAGGACGGAAGTTGTCAAAACTCAAGCCAGGTACGCTCTGAACTTGGTCAATACCGGATTCAATCTCAGCGGCTTCGCTGTCCTCGGGGCCCACCAGCGGCAACCTGACACGCGGCGAACCAATTAGGCCTAAGCCGTGCAGTACGTACTTCGCTGCAACAGTTCCTGGAACGTGATTCATAACTGCGCGCTGCAGCGGCTCGAGGGCGTTGTGGACCTTGAGGGCTGCGTGGAAATCATTTGCATTCGTCGCATCTAGCATTTCCCTGTAAGCGTGCGGGGCAATGTTCGCAGTGACTCCGATAAGTCCGGTTGCACCCACTGAAAGCTGAGGCAGTGCGTAGGAGTCATCCCCAGAGAAATACATCAAACCCGTTTCCAGCATCAGTCTTGAAACTTGTGCAAGGTCGCCCTTGGCATCTTTGACGGCAACAATATTTGGATGCTTCGCCGCTCTGTGAAAAGTGTCATAGCCGATTGCAACCCCAGTGCGACCGGGAATGTCATAGAGGATCACCGGAAGGTCAGTTGCGTCTGCAATCATCCTGAAATGAGTCAAGATGCCAGCCTGAGTGGGCTTGTTGTAATAGGGCGTTACTATCATCACGCCGTCAGCCCCGGCTTTTTCACTGGCCTTGTAGAGCTGAATCGCATGGGCGGTCTCGTTGGACCCGCCCCCGGTGATGATCTTGGCTCGACCAGCTGAGACAGATTTGCCAACTTTTACAAGCTGAATCTTCTCGGCATCTGTGAGAGTCGAGGTTTCTCCGGTAGTGCCGGTGACCACGATGCCGTCGGCACCATTTGAAATGACATAATCCATGTGCTTTTCGGTTGCATCCCAATCAACCTCACCATCGTGAGTCATTGGCGTCACTAATGCAACTAGCACCTGGCCGAATATGTCTTTTTGTTCTGAACGCATCGCTCTAGCCTAGTCACGCCTGGCTAGAAACGACACAACTGGTGGTATCCTGCTGAATTATGAGTCGCAATCCATTAAATCCAGAGATTTTTAATTTGCGCACAGTAGCAACCAACTTGCTGGCCGGCCTAACGGTCGCATTTGTGGCTCTCCCACTTGCATTGGCCTTTGGAATCGGCTCTGGACTTGGAGCACAGGCTGGCCTAGTAACCGCTGTAATTGCCGGAATGATAGCCTCGGCACTGGGTGGCAGTCGCTACCAGGTATCCGGTCCGACCGGTGCGATGACAGTAATTTTGATACCTGTTGTAGCCCTATACGGAGCGACTGCAGTCTTGCAGGTTGGCCTTATGGCAAGTGCACTGCTAATTCTTGCTGGTCTTCTAAAACTAGGTCGGCACATCCACCGACTACCGACTGCACTTATAGAAGGCTTCACGGCTGGCATCGCAATCGTGATAGCGATGCAGCAAGTGGCGTTCGTTTTGGGTGTGGAGCTACAAGCCAGTGACCACATCTGGCAGAGCGTGATTGATGAAGTGCGCATTTGGCTATATGAGCCTCGGCCGTGGCCGCTAATTATCGGCATATTGGCAATTACCGCGAATCTCATCGGCGCAGCCAGATGGCCAAAACTACCCGTGGCTTTAGCTTCGATCATTGCGCTGACAGTTACCGCTAACTTTCTTGGGCTCGATGTGGACCGAATCGGCAGCCTGCCTCAAGACTTTATTGCTCCTAGCCTTGATTTTTTATCAGCAGGAAACTGGCTTGGCCTAGTTCCCGCGGCGCTAGCTATCGCATTCCTGGCAGGCCTCGAAAGCCTGTTGTCTGCAAAAATCGCGGACAAGTTGGCCGGTAGCTACGATCATGACTCCAATCGCGAGCTAATCGGACAGGGCGTTGCAAATCTGGTGGTCCCTTTCTTCGGAGGTGTTCCGGCTACGGCCGCGCTTGCTAGAACTGCCGTAAACATTAGAGCCGGCGCAACATCGAGGCTTGCGGGCTTCAGTCACGGACTATTTCTTCTAATTTTTGTACTCCTGCTGGCTCCGCAAATCGGTCAAATACCGCTTGCTGCGCTCGGTGGCGTGCTGATTGCTACGGCCTACCACATGGTCCGGGTGAGGGAGCTGATCTACACGGCCAGCCGGTCCAGACTGGACATGCTGGTACTGGTAATCACAATGATTTCAACCGTCGCACTGGACTTAATAAGCGCACTAGCCATCGGTCTGCTCCTATACCTGGTGCTGAGAAGAACTCGACTCAGCTACCTAACACCGGTGATTGACCCAGAAGAAACCTTGGGCGACTAGGTCCTGGACTAAATACTCGACGGCCTAAGGAGCGACTCGACCGTTCTCGTTGAAGGACTCGTAGCTCAGTGGCATTAGCTTCGCCCAAAAATCTTCCATCTTCTCGGCACACATCTCTATTTCGCGCTGCGGAAATGATGGGAAATGCGTACCTTCGCGCTTGGTGCGAAGTGACAAAAAGTTCATGAGCGAGCGAGAGTTCATCGTGACGTACATGCTGGAGTAAATATTTACCGGCAACACAATTCGGGCGACCTCGCGAGCAACTCCGGCCTCCAGCATGCGCTGATAGGACTCGTAGGCGGCACGGGTAATCGCCTGTGTCTCCTGGACCACTAGAGCAGTCTGCTCAACGGTTCCATCTTCGAAATCATAGGCACCGGGCTTTCCAACCTGAACCAGCTTGCGCTCGGGACCTGGAACGTAGAAAACCGGCTGCAGTTCACGATAACGACCGGATTCCTCGTTATAGCTAGCAATTCGGTGCCTCATGAACTCGCGGAAGACAAAAATAGGGGCCTGAACGTAAAAAGTCATTGAGTTGTGCTCAAACGGAGAACCGTGTCGATCTCGCATGAGGTAGTTGATCAGGCCCTTGTCACGCTTTTCAACCTCCGTACCAGATTGCATGGCGCTTTCAAGGGTCTGCTCGCCTTGAGTTGAGACTCTGGCAGCAAACAGCACGTCAGCATCTTGAGCGCTTGATCTAACAAGCTCAACAGTTACATCGCTACGGAATTGAATTTCGGTCATCTGATAACCCTAAGCCAGCCCAAAAGTAAAAAAGCGCAACACTCCGTATTTGTGCCTTTGTGTCACCTACGCTTTCTTACGTGGACTCGACAATCGCTCTATCAATCGCCCTAATTCTCTTGGCGACACTGACAGGGATTGGCTATCGCTTCTTTCAAGGTCGTGGACACAGCGTCTCGGGAGCTCAATGCATTGAACTGGAAAAACTTAATATCCTCAAGAATGGCGAAGAAGTAACCGAGTTCGGCAAAGAGGCTACGGTCGTTTTATTTTCCACCGAATACTGTGGCCAGTGCCCGGCGGTTAGAAGATCACTTTCAAAACTCGAGTATCGAAAGGGTGGACTTCTTTTTATTGAGGCCGATATCACCCACAGAATAGACTTGGCAGCACACTTCAACATAAGTCAGACTCCAACAGTATTTGTCCTAAATCCGGCTGGCGAGATTCGCTTCCGGATTGGCGGAGTTCCAAAACCAAGAACCATCGAAACCGAATTAGAAAAACTAGGAGTGAAATGACTACCAGCAAGCATGTAGACCCCCGTGGGCCAAGATTTGGCGCCGCGATCACCTCGGCATTATCTCTCATAGCTTTCTACCTGAGCCTCACGAACCAATCTCTTGCCTACGCAATAGTTGTCGCGCTGGGAGTGCTCTTCACCTGGTCGCTGATTTCCCCAAGTACCCACCCGTATGGTTGGGCTTTCGCGAAACTTGTTCGGCCAAACCTGGCTGCCCCCAAAGAATTAGAGGACCCAAGGCCACTGAAGTTCGCCCAGCAAGTCGGACTGGCGTTTGCTCTTCTTGGAATTGTTGGCGGCATCTTTAGCGCGCCGCTAGTGGCTGTTTCAGCAGCCTTCATTTTTATTGCTGCTTTTCTGAATGCTTTTTTTGGCCTGTGCCTCGGTTGCCAGCTTTATCTATTGATCCGCAGGGTCGGGATTATTCGCTAGCTGGATAGCTTGCCGAATAGCAGCCCTGGCATTCTTGCGCTCGCCGGCAGCATCGTGGGCCTCTCCTAGTTGGAACCAAAGGCTCCAGCTATTTGGGTCCTTGGTAACTGCGTCTTGAATTCTTTCCAGCTCTTTATTGGCTGACTCCTTGGTGGCCCTACCGCTAGCCCGAAGTTCAAGATCCAACCCCGGGATATCGAGAGCTATTAGACGTCGTGAGAGCCTCTGCGCCTTGAGGCCAAATTGCAGCTCAGCAAATAACGCCCAGAGCGCTACCAGCGGCAACACAAGAATCGCTAAACCCATGGCAATAGCGATGAGGCTGGGCTCTTGGAGCAGGATGATGCCCCTACCAAGCAGGGTCAGAACATAAAAGAGTGTCAGGGCCAGCATTAAGCCGACCCAGATTTTGGTAATCACTTGCCTAGAACGTTTTCCAGGCCAACAGTTAGACCGGTTGCGGTTTGTGCGAACTCAATTGATCGCAGGATCCCAAGAGAGTAAGCCCTTGGAGAAGAAACGTCGTGGGAAATGACAAGCTGTTCGCCGTCGGCACCGAAAATTGTGTCCTGTTTGGCAGAAATGCCCTTCTGCCGCAAGGAGTGAATAACCACACCCGCGTGAACTTCGCCCCTGCTAGGTTGACCGACTCCGGGAATTAGATGCTGTGGCAGGTCTTTTCTAGCCTCAGCAATCAACTCAGCGGTTCGGATTGCAGTGCCGGAAGGAGAATCAACTTTTTGCTCGTGGTGAGCCTCGAGAATCTCAATCGAGTCAAAGTACTTGGCCGCCATCGCAGCAAAGCGCTGAGCCAGCATTGAACCGACAGAAAAATTAGGCACCACGACAACAGCAGACTTGGGATTGGTCTCTAGCGCCTTTTCCAAAATTGCCAGCTTTTGCTCACTCCAACCAGATGTTCCAACCACGGTCTTTAGGCCATTCTCAATTGCGAACAGGACCAGCGATTCAGAGACTGACGGGTTAGTGAAATCAATCACCACATCGGCGCCGAGCATCTGCTCCTTGGGTGACGAGGAATCTAGGGCCGAGTGCAGCTTTAGATTGCTGTCAGTATCGACTAATTGCTTGGCAAGAGCTCCCATTCGACCGGTGGCTCCAAGTATTGAAACATGAATCATGTTAGAAAACCTATCAAGCTAATTGTTTAAGTGCTTCTAAGTTAGGCCCAACCGCGACCAGAGCGGAGCTATTCGCAGCGATTCGAGCAGCAACGGTTTGTATCTCGGAGATATCAACCTGTTGGAAGCGCTGCAAAATTTGCTCCGTGGACAAAAACTCACCGCTGCCGATTTCGGCAGACAACAGCCGGTTCATTCTTGCCAGCGAGCTTTCATAGCGAAGCGCTAGACCACCGGTAAGTGAACCAAGAGCCAAATCAAATTCTTCGCGCGTAACCCCGTGCTCGGCGATGGAATCGAGTCCAGATTTCATCAGCTGAGTCACCAAGGTGGCGTTTTCGGGACTGGTTCCCGCGTAAAGCCCGAAGTAGCCAGCATCGGCGTAGCCCTGCTGGTAAGAGTAGGTGGAATATGCCAATCCACGCTCTTCTCTGATTTCCTGATAAAGCCTTGAAGACATTCCGCCGCCCAAGATGCTGCTCATCAAACCAAGCGCATACCTGTCCTTATCCATACCCTTGATGCTCTGGTATCCAAGCAGAAGATTTGCTTGCGAAAAGTCATGATCCAAGTTGGTGAACGGAATGGTTTTAGGCAGCTCAAAAGCCACTTGAGAACGGCGCTCATTTGGATTCGCCTCGGTATCTAGCCAGCCGACTTTTGCAAGCTCCTGCTGAACCAGTTCGACAAGAGCTTCGTGCGACACTCCTCCGGCGGCGGTGACCACAAGGTTTTGTGGAACGTAATGCTTGCGGTAGTGCTCAATAACCTGCTCGCGAGTCACAGCAAGGATTGTTTCCTTGGTGCCGCCTATTGGCCTACCAAGTTCATGATCGGGCAACAGAGCGCTTGCCAAGGCCTCATGAGCCAAGTCCTCGGGATCATCCTCACCCATGGCGAGCTCCTCGAGGATGACAGTGCGCTCAACATCAAAGTCGTGCTTGCCAATTTTTGCCGAAGTGAACATGTCAAGAATGACGTCCAGCGCCAATGGTAAAGCCGAGTTCATGACCCTTGCGTAATAGCTGGTGTATTCCTTGGCAGTTGCAGCGTTCGAGGATCCGCCAACCGAATCGAATGCGACAGAAATATCTTTGGCATTCCTTCGATCGGTTCCCTTGAACAACAGGTGCTCAAGAAAATGCGTGGACCCAAATGTCCCTGGTAACTCATCCCTGGAACCCACGGCCACGGACGCAGCTATCGCGACAGACGGTGCCCCTGGGATTTCCTCACTTAAAATGCGAACACCGCTGGGCAGCACGGTCCTACAAATCCGTGATGCCTCAGCGGTGAAATCGCTTGAGTCTAAAAGACCTAGTTTCAATTATTACTCTTCGCTCGCTGCGTCACCCTCAACAACGGGTGCGAGTGACAACTTGCCTCGGTCATCAACCTTGGTGATTTCCACTAAGACTTTCTGACCGACAGTCAGGACATCCTCGACATTCTCAACACGCTTGCCAGCCGAAAGCTTCTTCAGCTCGGAGACGTGCAGTAGACCGTCTCTGCCCGGCATTAGCGAAACGAACGCACCGAATGTTGCTAGCTTCACGACGGTTCCTAGGAAACGTTCGCCAATTTCTGGCACGTGTGGGTTAGCAATCGCGTTGATGGCAGCCCTGGCAGCATCAGCACTTGGTCCGTCAACTGCACCGATGTAGACGGTTCCGTCGTCCTCGATGGAGATGTCCGCGCCAGTGTCTTCCTGAATCTGGTTGATCATCTTGCCCTTTGGCCCGATGACTTCACCGATCTTGTCAATTGGAATCTTGACAGCGATAACGCGAGGTGAGTACTTGGAAAGCTCATCTGGCTCGTCGATAGCTTCAGCCATGACATCCAGGATGAATAAGCGAGCTTCTTTGGCCTGAGTCAGCGCCTTAGCTAGCTCTGCGGATGGAATACCGTCCAACTTGGTGTCCAACTGAATCGCAGTAATGAAGTTGCGGGTACCAGCGACCTTGAAGTCCATGTCGCCAAGTGCATCTTCTGCGCCAAGGATGTCAGTCAGTGCCGCGTACTGGGTCTTGCCATCAACGGTGTCTGTGATCAAGCCCATCGCTATTCCAGCAACTGGAGCGCGCAATGGCACACCGGCGTTTAGAAGCGCAAGAGTCGATGCACAAACGGAACCCATTGAGGTTGATCCGTTCGAGCTAAGAGCCTCTGAAACCTGACGAATTGCGTAAGGGAACTCATCGCGTGCTGGTAGAACTGGCATTAAAGCCCGCTCTGCTAGGGCACCGTGACCAATTTCGCGACGCTTAGGCGTACCAACACGACCGGTCTCACCGGTTGAATATGGTGGGAAGTTGTAGTGGTGCATGTAGCGCTTTGACTTCTCTGGGGTTAGAGCATCAAGCTGCTGCTCCATCTTCAGCATGTTCAGCGTTGTGACACCCAAGATTTGGGTCTCGCCGCGCTGGAAAATAGCTGAACCATGGGCCCTAGGTATCACTCCAACTTCGGAATCAATTAGACGGATGTCGCTTAGTCCACGACCGTCGATTCGGATTCCCTCTTTTAGAACCCTTGTGCGCATTGCCTTCTTGGCAACTGCCTTGTATGCGGCGGAGAACTGAGACATATCTTCTTCACTTAGCTTCGCAGCCAGTGATTCCTTGACGCTCGCCTTCAGTGCATCGTCAGCATCCTGACGCTCTTGCTTATCGGCAATCTGATAAACCTTGGCAACCTCGGCTCCGGCAGCTTTTTCAACAGCCGCTAGCACCTCGTCGGAGTAAGGCAAGAACACTGGGTAGTCAGCGGTTGGCTTCGCAGCCTGCTTGGCCACATCGTTCTGAGCCCTAACTAGTTCCTTGATAAATGGCTTCGCAGCCTCAAGTCCCTGAGACACAATTTCTTCGCTCGGCGCAACAGCACCGCCGGCAATTAGATCCCAGCTGTTTTCAGTAGCCTCTGCTTCGACCATCATGATTGCAACATCGTCGCCGTCGATAACTCGACCGGCAACAACCATGTTAAACACGGCGTTTGCAAGTTGTGAGTGCTTAGGGAAAGCAACCCACTGACCATCAATTAGTGCCACACGAACACCGGCTACTGGGCCAGAGAATGGCAAGCCGGCTAGCTGAGTGGACATCGATGCTGCGTTGATAGCAACTACGTCATAAAGCTCATCTGGCTCAATCGACATAACAGTTACAACAACCTGAATTTCGTTGCGCAAGCCGTCAACGAACGAAGGCCTAAGAGGCCTATCAATCAAACGACAAGCCAAGATTGCTGCGGTAGATGGGCGACCCTCACGACGGAAGAATGAGCCTGGGATTTTACCCGCGGCATACATACGCTCTTCAACATCAATTGTGAGTGGGAAGAAGTCGAAGTGATCCTTCGGCGCCTTTGAAGCCGTGGTGGCCGAGAACAACATGGTCTCGTCATCGAGGTAGACAACCGCCGCACCAGCTGCTTGCTGGGCTAGGCGACCGGTTTCAAAGCGCACAACGCGCTTTCCGTACTTTCCGTTGTCAATAACGGCTTCTGCGAATTTAATCTCTGGGCCTTCCATGGCCCCTCCTTTTTTATCTGCGCAGCGCAAAGCCCGATCCACTTTCAGTGAAGTTTCGTGCGCGCTAGAGGTCGGACCTTGCCCGATGAAGTGCTGATCGTCAGTAAAAAACTCTGGGTCTAAACCCAGAAACTTCCACCGAAGACCCGCCTTCTACTCCTCGTTGTAACAAGCCTAACAACCAAAAGGTAAAAAGCCCAGCAATGAAAAACCCCGGCATTTCGGCCGGGGTTAGTCAAGAGTCATATTCCAAGGATCTAGCGACGAAGCCCTAGTCTCTCGATTAGCTTGCGGTAACGGTTAATGTCAACGCGTTGCAAGTAGCCAAGAAGACGGCGACGCTGTCCAACGATTAGCAACAGACCGCGACGTGAGTGGTGGTCATGCTTGTGGTCTTTTAGGTGCTCGGTAAGGTCAATGATTCGACGGGTCATAACTGCAACTTGAACTTCAGGCGAACCGGTGTCGCCTGGCTTCGTTGCATACTCTTCGATGATTTGAGTCTTTACCTGTGGGTCTAGAGCCATTGCTGATCCTTCCGATCCGCTGCGCGGTGCGTCAAACAGGTTGTCTGTCGCTCTCTTAATCCGCGGCCGTTACACGGCAACCCGAGAAGTCTAGACATAAAAACTGTTTTTGGCTAGGCGGTAGTGCCCTCATCGAGCGAATCAAGGGGCTCCGGTTCAACATATTTGTTCCCGTCATAAAAACTTCTTGAGGTCTTAAGAACCAAAACCAAGAAAATAATAAACACCACGGCGGCCAGGGCAAAGATCGGAACAATCAAGAACACCAGTGCCATCAACAACTCCGGGGAGAACTCTTGGCCAGAGGGGAAATCGTTAATCAAAGCGATTGCACCAATGGTCGCAAAAATAGAGTAGCCGGCCGGAACAATGAACAGGAACAACCACTTGGCGCTAAAGCCGGCGTCATGGAGTCGTCTTGCCAGAATCGAAAGGTTCGGCAAGAAAAGAATCAGTGAAGAAATAGTCGTGAGGGGAGTGAAGTCGGTGCTCAGCGACTGGATATCGGTCAGCGGGTCCCCTGTGGTAGCTGCCGTTGGCCAAATTACGCCCTCGATAGTGCCAAGCACTAGCGCCAACAGAATAGTAAATAGCACCCAATGCCAATACTGAGCGCGGCTGGCGCTGCCCTTGAAGTTCAGGTAATTCTTGAAACCGCTGGAAATCGCACCTACAAAAGTCATATTGAGACCCTACTCCCCCAGCACTCGCCTGCAGGCTTGAACATCGGAGCCGATCTGCGCGATTAGCTTTTCCATGGATTCATACTTGGCCCAGGGTCTGACCTGCTCGACGTACTCACACGTCACGATTTTGTCATAAAGGTCAAGATCATCTCGGCCAATAACATGGGATTCTAGAAGCCTTGGCACAGCCTCGATGGAGTCATTAGTGCCCACCGAATGCGCCGCCGGATAGCGAACACCATCCGAATAAAGCCAGCCGGCATAAACCCCGTCAACCGGCAAAAGTCCCTCGCTGTTACGTGCGAGGTTTGCTGTCGGAAAGCCGATTTGACGTCCAATTTTCCGGCCATGTTCGACCATGCCCTCGGTTTGATGATTACGCCCAAGCATTTTGTTTGCAGCCTTGAAATTGCCAGCAGCAATCGCTTTTCTTATCTCAGTACTAGAAACCGGAAGGTCGCCAAAGACCACTGTTGGAATTTCCTTAGCTCTGAAACCAAAGCGCTCACCAAGCTGTCTAAGCTCAACGATCCCTCCGGATCCCTTGTGCCCAAAACGAAACCCTTGGCCGACCAGCACCAGCTTCGCTCTGATTGGCATCAAATGATTCACCACAAACTGCTCTGGGGAAAGGTTCGCAAGCTGCTGATCAAAACGAAGGGTTATGAGCGCGTCGGCCCCAAGCGACTCTAGAATTCGCGCTTTTTGGATTGGCCCAATAATCGCTGAGGGCTCGGTTCCCGGTTTCAAAAACGCATCAGGATGGCGATCAAAAGTTAGTACCGCGGCTGCCAAACCTGCCTCTTCAGAAAGATGTACGAGTTCATGGAACAACTGCTGATGCCCCAAATGAATACCGTCGAATTTGCCTATGGCAACGGCGGTATCAGCGAATTCATGCGGCAGGCTGGAGTTACTTAGTTCCAGCATTTCGCCTCCTCAGCCAAATCAGGCCTAACACTGGCAAGACAAGTGGGATAAAGCCATAGCCGATGCCAAAACCCGACCAAACCGACGGATGACCGAATAGTTCCGGCATCAAAACTGAGAGCAAGCCGACGATTATTACTCCTGCAAGTTCAAAGCGCACGGCCAAAAGAGCCAAGGCATGATACTTCTCAGGCTGGGCAAGTGAAAAAGTCGCGACTATGTAGACCAATGCGGCAACCGCTGATAATAAATATGCAACGGGCGCTTGGTCAAACTCTCGAATTAGCTGGTAACCAGCTCTAGCTGATGCTGAGAGGGCAAAGACGCCATAGATAGCGACTAAAACCCTGCCAGCTCCCAATGATTTTTTCATGAATTCTCCACCCCTAATCTTAGACAGCGAAAGGGTTGACCCCGGTCCAGATTTGCTGCATTCTGACCAACATCACCGCAATCGTAAGAACTGCTGCACCTAAAACCACAGTTGACCAACGGTTTCTTTCTACTAAAGCCCATACCGCTCCGGCAATCGGAACCATGAGAGCAACTATCAAGTATCCGAAAAACTCCCAAGTATCTATGACCGCGGTCTGACCGAGAAAAACCAAAACAATCGAGAGAATAAGCTGGACCAAAAGGCCGGCCTCAACTCCGATCGCAAGCCCAAGGGAAAAACCGCTGGGCTCTCTGCCGATTAGTCCCAAAAAAATCAAAACCAAGCCAGCGGCGACCGCGTACCAGACCAAAATCAAGAAAAAAGCGTCTATCACTGTTCCTCCTGAAAAACCGAGATTGACTTGTATTGCGACCCTGTCTTTGTCGCAAGGGCAATCAGATGACGTTCTCGCGTCAGTGCGATTTCAGGCTCGGCTGATTCCAACTCAATTTTCTTACCGTGTCTCAGGTCCTGTTCCTGGTCTTTAGAAATCTCGTAACTGGGGAACAACTTGGATGCGGCATCGGCCAGGCTGATCCAGCGCGGCTCTTCGGTGATTGCCGTTGCATCGGCGATCACAAAAGAAGCAACAGCAGTTCGACGAAGCCCTATCAAGTGACCGCCAACGTTGAGCGCTTGGCCCATGTCCCTGGCTAATGCCCTGACATAGGTCCCTGTACTGCAACTAACGCTGATGTCAAAATCCACCAAACCCTCGTGGTGACCTAGCTCGCTGGTTCGAGCAAAGTCACGAATTACTATCGATTTGGGTTTTAGGTCAACCTCTTTACCCTGTCGAACCAAGTCGTAAGCTCTGACGCCATCAATTTTTTTAGCGCTCACACTCGACGGTATTTGATCAAGAGGCCCGGTCAAAGCGAAAATAGCGGAATCAATTTGCTCGGCGGTGATGTCTGAAGCATCTTTGGTCTCAAGGATCTCCGACTGAGAATCATCGCTGAGAGTGGATTGACCCAGTCGTATAGTCGCGATGTAGGACTTATCTTGACCAAGCAAAAACTGGAGCAATTTAGTGCCTTGGTTTGCTCCGAGCACTAAGAGACCGGTGGCCAAGGGATCCAAAGTTCCGCCATGCCCGACTTTTTTTGTGCCCAGAACGCCCCGCATTTTTGCGACAACATCAAAAGAAGTCCAGTCCTGAGGCTTGTCAATCAGAACTAGGCCATGCTGCATTAGTCTTCCTGTGGCTTTTGAATGTAAGGGTCGACGTCACCTGCGTGCTTGGCGCCCTTGGCCAGCTTCTCTAGTTCACCATCACGTCTCTTGGCCTCAGCCAGAAGGTCGTTCAAGTCCCCAGCATTTTCTGGGACATCGTCAAGAATAAGTTCGAGAGTTGGGGTCATTCTGATTCCCAACTGTTTGCCGATCTCTCCCCTAAGCCGCCCAGTATTTTTCTGCAGGATGGCAACGGTCAAAGCCTTATCGACGTCGGAACCAAAAACAGTATAGAAAAGCCTGGCCTGCATCAGGTCGGGAGTAACGCGAGCATCAGTGAAGGTCACGAAACCCAAATCAGGGTCCTTGACAATCTTCGCTAGCGCGGATGCTGCCAAGACTTTAATCCGCTCCGCAAGGCGCAGCGCTCTAGAGTGATCTGCCATTAGCCCCTCGGCTTCTCTACCATCTCGTAAGTCTCGATGACATCGTCGATCTTTACATCATTGAAGCTACCAAGTCCGATTCCGCACTCGAAATCAGCCTTGACCTCAGTGGCGTCGTCCTTGAATCGCTTCAGTGACTCAACCTTGAGGTTCTCGCCGATCACTTCGCCGTTTCTCAGGACTCTCGCCATAGCGTTTCGACGCATTAGGCCGCTTCTCACGTATGAACCAGCGATGAGACCGAACTTGGAGGACTTGAAGACCTCTCGAACTTCGGCTGTTCCCAGCTGCGCTTCTTCGTATTCCGGCTTGAGCATTCCCTTGAGTGAATTCTCGATGTCCTCAAGAACGTTGTAGATGACGGTGTAATGACGAATGTCGACACCTTCACGATCTGCACGCTCCTTCGCCTTGTTATCTGGGCGAACGTTGAATCCGATAATTACCGCCGAGTCGACGGTGGCTAGGTTTACGTCGGATTCAGTGATTGCTCCAACACCGCGGTGGATGATTCGCAACTGCACTGAGTCGCCCACATCGATCTTGAGCAAGCTGTCCTCCAGGGCCTCAACAGCTCCTGAAACGTCACCCTTGATGATCAAGTTCAGTGATTCGACCTTGCCATCTTCGAGAGCCTTGGTGAAGTCCTCGAGTGAAAGCTTCTTCCTGGTCCTTGCTAGCAGGGCGTTTCGGTCAGCAGCTTCACGCTTTTCGGCGATCTGCCTGGCCTGACGCTCATCCTCGGCAACCACAAAAGTATCTCCGGCGCGCGGGACAGACTGCAGACCGAGTACTTGAACTGGCCTCGATGGAGTCGCGAACTTAACCGGATCTCCGTTTTCATCAAACATCGCCCGGACTCGACCGTAAGCCGCTCCGGCAACAATTGCGTTACCAATTTCTAGGGTTCCTGACTGAATCAAGACCGTCGCAACGGAACCGCGTCCCTTGTCTAGGTTCGCCTCAATGGCAACTCCACGCGCTGCCTTGTCGGGGTTGGCTCGAAGGTCTAGAGCTGCATCGGCGGTCAAAAGCACTGCGTCGAGAAGCTTGTCGATTCCATCGCCCTTGAGCGCAGAAACGTCTACGAACATCACGTCTCCACCGAATTCCTCAGCAACTAGACCAAATTCAGTTAGCTGCTGACGAATCTTTGCCGGGTTTGCGCCTTCTTTATCAACCTTGTTCACGGCCACCACAATTGGAACCCTTGCAGCCTGGGCATGGTTCAAGGCTTCAATGGTCTGAGGCATTACACCGTCGTCCGCAGCAATAACCAAAATGGCAATGTCTGTGACTTCGGTTCCTCTGACTCGCATCGCAGTGAAAGCCTCGTGACCCGGGGTGTCAATGAATGTGATCGCTCGATCTTTACCTTCGTGCGTTGTGTAAACCTGGTAAGCACCGATGTGCTGGGTAATTCCACCAGCCTCACCGTCGACAACATTCGCATTACGAATCGAGTCAAGCAACCGAGTTTTTCCGTGATCAACGTGTCCCATGACGGTCACGACCGGAGGTCTTGGAGAAAGTGCCTCGTCGTCTTCCTCGTCGATGCCAGTCGAAATATCGAGACCGAAGCCCTCGAATAGCTCTCGCTCTTCGTCTTCAGGTGAGACAACCTCGACCTTGTAGCCAAGCTCTTCACCGAGAATCTGGAAGGTGTCTTCGTCTAGAGACGCTGTCGCAGTCGCCATCTGTCCCAAGTGGAACAAAATAGTGATCAGCTGGGCAGAGTTAGTACCAATCTTGTCTGCGAAGTCCTGGATCGAAGATCCGCGACGAACTCGCAACACAGTGCTTCCATCGCCACGAGGCACCATTGCGCCGCCAAGGCTAGGAACATCCCTTTGTTCAAATTCTTCACGCTTTGTTCTCTTTGACTTACGGGATTTTCCTCGGGACCCGCCTCTACCAAATGCTCCTGCGGTGCCCGCTCCGCGCCCACCACGGCCGGCTGGGCCTGGTCTACCAGCTGGAGGTCCAAACCCTGGCTTCTGGCCCGGCGTTCCAAACGCTGGCGCTCCGCCTGGACGCGGTGCTCCGCCTCCCGGGCGAGGTGCTCCCCCGGCAGGTCTTGGTGCTCCCGGTCGTGGTGCTCCTGGTCGCGGTGCTCCCCCGGCGGGTCTTGGTGCTCCCGGTCGTGGTCGACCCATGCCCTGATTTGCAGCAAACGGGTTGTTGCCAGGTCGAACCATCGGGCGAGGTATTCCCATGCCCTGGTTCGAAGAAAATGGATTGTTGCCTGGGCGAGGTGTGCCAAGCATTGTTGCGGCGGCGGACTTCTCCTCCGCGACTGGCTCTCCAGCTTCCGGAGCGGAAGCTGGCGTTGGCTCGACTACCGCGGGAGCAACAGGCTCAGTGAAATCCGAGGGTTTTGGGCTTTCGACAACCGCCGGTGCTTCGGGGGCAGGCTTAGCCTTTGGCTTTGCCGGCTCCTTCTTGACCGGGGCTTCCTTCTTTGGGAAAGCACCCTTTAGCTTTTCGGCTACCGGTGGAGTGATTGTTGAAGAGCCACCTTTGACGTATTCGCCAAGCTCTTCTAATTTGGCCAAAGCTGTCTTGGTATCAATCCCAAGTTCTTTTGCAATATCGTATACGCGTGGAAGCGCCACTTTTTTTCTCCTGTTCGGGGCCGACCCCAAACAGGGAAGGCCTTAGTTCTGAGGGGGTCTCATTTCGAGAAACTCATTGTGTGTCAGCCATGTTTTGTGCCTGATTTCTAAGCCATGTCTCAAGCGACTCAGAATTAGAGTCGCCCAAGGCGCGAACTAGACCTTTTCGATCAAGCGCTAGCCTCAAACATTTTTCATGAACCCAAGCCCCTCTTCCATGTAGCTTTCGCTGCTGGTCGAGAAGAAAACTTTGATTCACTGAAACAATTTTTAGCAAGTGCTTCATCGAATCTCGTTGGCGGCAGCCAACACAGGTCCGAATAGGCTCCATTCTAGGGCCCCTTACCTAATGACGCTATCCCTCAAGGATGCTATCTGGCTGGATGTCGATTTTGGCACCGGTCAATTTCGCCGCCAGGCGGGCGTTCTGACCCTCTTTTCCGATTGCCAGTGAGAGCTGAAAATCAGGAACTAACACTCTAACTGCCTTGGTCGCAGCGTCTAAAACAAAGCTGTCCGACACTCTGGCTGGTGACAAGGCGTGAGCTACGAAGGTTGCCAAGTCCTCTGAGAAATCAACAACGTCGATTTTTTCCTCATTCAATTCCGCGCTAACAGCACGGACTCGCTGGCCAAGTTCGCCAATGCAGGCTCCCTTGGCATTGATTCCGGGTTCTTTCGCGAAAACCGCAATCTTGGTCCTGTGGCCTGCCTCGCGAGCAACAGAAGCAATTTCCACTTGTCCGGAAGCGACCTCTGGAACCTCCATTGCGAAAAGTTTTCTAACCAAACCAGGGTGGGTCCTGGAAACCGTGATTTGAGGCCCTCTTGTTCCCATTTGAACGCTGGTTACATAAACTCTGATGCGACTTCCGTGCAAATACTGTTCGGTTGGGACCTGCTCTTCGGGAGGCATAAGAGCCTCAATTGAGCCTAAGTTCACGTAAACCATGTGTGATCGAGAACCCTGTTGAATCTGCCCAGCGACTATGTCGCCCTCTTTGCCCTTGAACTCTCCCAGCAGTCCCTCGTCTGAAATGTCTCGCATCCGCTGCGCAATAACCTGTTTCGCGGCGTAAGCAGCAACTCGACCAAAACCTTCGGGGGTCACTTCCTCTTCGCCAATGGGCTCTAGGTCCTCATCGAGAGTGGACTGGAAGATTCGAACGTGACCGGTTTTGCGATCAAGCTCGGCTCGGGCTCCCTTTACTGGTTCCGGAAACCCCTTGGCGAAAGCGGCCAAAATGGCGGCTTCAATAATCAGAACTAGTTCGTCAAATGGGATTTCCCGCTCGCGCTCCAGTAGACGAAGAACTTGTAAATCGATATCCATGACTCGCCTCTTTTTAGTTTCTAGCGCTTAGCCATTAGCTCAGCGAGAACTGAGTCTATCTTTACTTGGGAGCGTTCGCCTGTCGCTCTGTTCCAAAGCTCAACTTCACCATCTGCCACACCTCGGCCACAGATGATTATCCATGGGTTGCCAATCAGCTCCGCATCGGCAAACTTCACTCCCGGGCTGACTTTTAGTCGGTCATCAAACATGACCTTGAGCCCAAGAGCCTCAGCGGCTAGGGTCAGAGACTCGGCGGTCGCGAAGGCAGCCTCATCTTTACCTGCCGCAATCACGTGAAGGTTCGCTGGAGCCACTGAATCCGGCCACATCAAACCAGCATCGTCGTGGAACGACTCGGCTATTACCGCCACCAACCTGGTCACGCCAATGCCGTAGGAGCCCATGGTTACTGTCACGAGCTTGCCGTTGGAATCAAGAACCTTGAGGCCAAGTGCTTCAGCATATTTGCGACCAAGCTGAAAAATGTGACCGATTTCGATGCCGCGAGCCATCTCCAACGGCCCTGAACCATCCGGGGCCGGGTCCCCAGCGCGAATCTCTGCAATGTCCGCAATTCCATCCGAGGAAAAGTCTCGACCAAAAGTCAGGTACCAAGTGTGCATCTGATCTTTATTGGCCCCACTGATCCAAGCACTTCCCTCAGCGACCCTCGGGTCTAGAAGGTACTCAATTCTCGAATCGGTTTCTAGCCCCAAAAATTGCTTCGAATCTCTTCGGGGTCCGATGTAGCCCTTAACAAGTTCTGGGTGACTCTTGAAGTCCGCTTCGTTGGCTTGCTCTACGTCACACCCAAACCACGCTTCGGCCCGCTTTTGATCTACGTCTCGATCGCCGGGAATTCCAACCGTAACCAGCCTGCGCTTGCCGTCTCCAGTTATTAGCGCTAGCACGACGTTTTTCAAGGTGTCGGATGCTTGCCAGGTGCCGTCCGTCTTGGGGTGGTTCTCATTCGAAAAACTGACCAAGCTAGCAATTGTTGGAGTGTTGGGCGATGAGTGATCCACCGCAGCCTGATCATCCGGAGTGAGGGCCGGAGACTGCATAAACCTAACCGCCTCGACATTGGCGGCGAAGCCAGAGGCGGATCGAACAAAGGAGTCTTCGCCAATTTCCGAGGGGTTCAGGAACTCTTCCGATTTTGACCCACCCATCGCGCCGGCATCCGCGCTAACGACTACATACTCCAGACCTAGGCGAGTGAAAATACGCTCGTAAGCTGCGCGTTGGGCTTGATATGAAACCTCGAGGCCTTCGTCAGTAACGTCGAAGCTGTAGGCGTCTTTCATTACGAACTCGCGACCACGTAAAAGACCGGCTCTTGGCCTGGCCTCGTCGCGGTATTTATTTTGAATTTGGTAGATGCTCAGTGGCAGGTCTTTATAGGAATTATAAAGATCTTTAACTAACAGAGTAAAAACCTCTTCGTGAGTTGGAGCCAGCAAATACTCCGCGCCTTTTCTGTCCTTCAGCCGGAAAATATTGTCTCCGTAATCGTTCCAGCGACCGGTTATCTCGTAGGGCTCTTTTGGAAGCAGGGCCGGAAAGAAGACCTCTTGGGCGCCAGCAGCAGCCATTTCTTCGCGAACGATTTGCTCAATCTTGTTTTTGACCATCAGGCCAAGAGGCAGCCAGCTAAAAACTCCCGGTGCCGCGCGCCTTATGTAACCCGCGCGTACAAGTAACCTGTGGCTTTCAACCTCAGCGTCAGCAGGGTCTTCTCGAAGGGTCCTTAGAAATAATGAGCTCAGGCGATATGGCATGAGCACAATGTTATCTACTCCCCGACGGTAACCTGAGCGGTTCCGATAAGTGCGCTATCCATTTCGGCTGCGATTCGGTTTGCCTCTTCAATCAAAGTGGCAACAATTTCATTTTCCGGAACCGTTTTGATGATCTCACCCTTTACAAAAATTTGACCCTTGCCATTTCCTGAGGCAACTCCCAAATCCGCTTCTCGGGCTTCGCCCGGTCCGTTTACAACGCAACCCATAACTGCAACCCTGATTGGGACAGTCAAGTGAGAAAGCCCCTCGGTGACATCGTTCGCGAGCGTATAAACATCTACTTGAGCGCGTCCACAACTTGGACAGGAGACAATCTCTAGTTTTCTAGGACGGAGGTTCAGGCTCTCCAAGATCTGCGAGCCCACCTTGATTTCCTCAACCGGAGGAGCGGAGAGCGAGACTCGAATCGTGTCACCGATTCCCTGCGCCAACAAAGCACCAAAGGCCACTGAGGACTTAATGGTGCCCTGGAATGCCGGTCCGGCCTCGGTAACTCCTAAGTGAAATGGCCAGTCCCCACGCTCAGCAAGAAGCTGATAGGCCTTCACCATAACCACTGGGTCATTGTGCTTCACAGAAATCTTGAAATCGTGAAAGTCATGCTCTTCGAAAAGACTCGCCTCCCAAACCGCGGACTCCACAAGGGCTTCGGCGGTCGGCTTGCCATATTTCTGCAGCAGCCTTGGGTCTAGAGACCCGGCATTTACACCAATCCGAATCGATATTCCAGCGTCCTTGGCAGCTTTTGAGATTGCGCCCACCTGGTCATCGAATTTTCTAATGTTTCCGGGGTTTACTCGCACTGCGCCGCACCCAGCTTCGATCGCCTGGAAGACATAGCGCGGCTGGAAGTGGATATCAGCGATAACCGGAAGCTGAGATCGCTTGGCAATGACCCTCAAAGCTTTTGCATCGTCGCTTGTGGGGACAGCCACCCGAACAATGTCACAACCCGTGGCGGTCAATTCAGCAATTTGCTGAAGTGTTCCGTTGATGTCTGTGGTTTGGGTGGTGGTCATAGACTGCACCGAAATTGGAGAATCCGAACCTACAGGAACCTTTCCAACCATTATTTGGCGAGTTTTCCGCCTAGGGGCGATTGTCAGTGGGGGTCCTACGGGAAGACCAAGATTTACAGCCGGCAATTATTACCTCTCGTTTGCTCCAAGCTTCAACAGCAAAGGAGGAAAGTTACTTCCTAACCCAATGTTATTGGGTTTACAAGGTCCGCTAATATTAGTATGAGGCCCGTTGCAATGAGCAGCATCCACACCGCATAGGCAATAGGTAGTGCTTTAGCGGTGTCGATTGGACCCGGGTCACTCTTTCCAAAAAGCACCCACGACCTTCTCTTTGCGCTTTCGTAGAGCGCCCCGAGAACATGTCCACCATCTAGCGGCAGCAACGGAATCATGTTGAAAACGAAAAGTGCAAGATTCAAAGAGCCTATCAACAGCAACAGCGAGGCGAGCTTGGCCTCCACACCGATATCGGCGGCAGTGAGCTCTCCCGCTAACTGGCCCACACCCAAAATGGAGACCGCACCATTTGGATCTCGATCCGTGCCGCCAAAAGTACTTGCCGCAACCTTATAAACCTGTTGCGGCAAATCGGCCACGAATGCCAGCATCCCACCGGTTGCAGTTAGAGAAAAGCTAACCGATTCGCCGATGCTCAATGGCGTCATCTCAGACCCCAACTGAATACCCAAAATTGGCCTGAGCTCAGTGACTTTGTTGCCGGCCGCGTCTAGCGCTGCCGCACCCGAGTCCAGAAAAACTTGAGTCTCGATAAATGACGGCGTAATCGCAAGGGTGATATTCGCCCCGTCACGAACAACCCCCAGCATTGACTGACTCGTCTGATTCTTGTTGAGCCCTGCAATCACTTCGGTCCAGCTCAGAACTGGTTTGCCATTGACTTGATTGACGATGTCGCCAGGCAAGAGTCCAGCGGCAATAGCGGGCGAGACCGGAGATCCACTCGGGCAATTACCCGCCGTATCAGCCTCAATGCATTCATAGACCTTGTTGACGCTCATCGTGGATTGCATTGTTCCAACACCACTCAGCGCTAGCAGAATAAGTAGCATCCCCAAAATAAGATTCATCAGCGGGCCGCCGAGCATGATAGTCAGCTTCTTGGGGGCGGACAGCTTGTAGAACTGGCGATTTTCATCGCTGGGCTCGATGCCCTGTCTTACTTGCTGCCTAGCATCCCTAATCCAACTCGCGAATGGACCCCGATACGGCTTGGACTCGGGAGGATACATTCCAGTCATGAGGATATAACCGCCGAGCGGTATTGCCTTGACGCCATACTCGGTGTCGCCCCTAGTCCAAGACTTAACGGTTGGGCCAAAGCCGATCATGTATTGATTTACCCGAACGCCAAAAATTTTCGCCGGTATCAGGTGACCTATTTCGTGCAGGCCTATAGACAGAGCAATTCCAATTAGGACAATTGCAATTCCGGCCGCGTACAAGAGGATGTCGATCACGAAACAAGGGTACCTAACACTTGGGGCTTTAGCTCTCTGCTATCAGCGAATCGGCAGTCCGTCTGGCCCAACTTTCGGAAGCCAAGACGCTTTCGAGACTCAACGGCCCCGGAGTGTGCACCTGAAGTACCTTATCGATTGTGTCGGTAATTCCAAGGAACGAGATTTCACCCCGGTGAAAGGCCTCCACGGCCTGCTCATTCGCCGCGTTATAGACCGCCGGAAAAGTAAGCCCTGCCTGCCCCACCTGCCGGGCCAACTTGACGGCGTTGAAGACATCCTCATCCAGCGGCTCGAAATCCCATCGATGGCTTTGAGTGAAATCCAACGGTTTTGTCGAATGGGCAAGCCGATCTGGCCAGCCAATTGCAAAGCCAATCGCGAGTTTCATATCTGGTACTGAGGCCTGTGCAATCACCGAACCGTCATAGAACTCGACCATAGAGTGAACAATGGACTGGGGATGAACGGTCACGGCGATGTTTTCAAACCCGATTCCAAACAAAATGTGAGCCTCAATTACCTCGAGGCCCTTGTTTACCATCGTCGCGGAATTAGTTGTTATGACCTTGCCCATACTCCAAGTCGGGTGCTTGAGAGCCTGAGCTGGAGTCACATTCTCGAGATCGGCTCTTGACATATTCCTAAACGGACCGCCAGATGCGGTCAATATAAGTCTTGAAACCTCAGATTTTTGGCCTGCCATTAAGCACTGTGCGATTGCCGAATGCTCTGAGTCAACGGGCAAGATTTGATCCTTGGCCGCCAGCTTCGTAACTAACGACCCGCCAACTATCAGAGACTCTTTGTTGGCCAGAGCCAGCTTGCTTCCCGCGCGAAGTGCCGAAAGGGTTGCCATCAACCCGGCAGAACCGGTTATCCCGTTCACAACGACATCTGCCGACAGCTCGCTGGCTAAATCGGCAGCCAGTTCGGGACCCAGTACTGCCCTGTCAATGGGCAAGCCGAATTGGACTCGCTGAGCCTCAAGTAACTCAGTATTCGAGTTTCCCGAGATGCCGACTAGCTGAAACTTATCGGGATTCGCCGCGAGCAACTCGAGAGTTTGAGTGCCGACAGAGCCCGTGGAGCCTAATACCAAAACAGTGCGCATCTACCAAAGCTTAGAACTCCATCCGCATTGCGAGTCAGGAATGATAAAAATCCGAATAAGTATCTAGAATTTAGAGATGAGCCTTGAACAAAAAAGAATCTTGACGACCTCTATCCCGGGACCTAAGTCTGTAGAGCTTCAAAAGCGTAGAACCGCGGTTGTTTCCGCGGGAGTCGGGACAATGCTTCCGGTATTTATTGAGCGCGCGCACGGCGCGATTCTCGAGGATGTCGACGGCAACCAATTGATCGATATGGGAACCGGCATTGGAGTGGTAACTATTGGGCACACAAACCCCGGGGTCGTTTCCGCTGTTCAAGAACAGGTTGCAAAACTGACTCACACCCTTTTCACGGTTGCCCCCTATGAGAAGTACGTTCGAGCAGCTGAGCTTTTAGCAGCTCACTCCCCTGGTTCTTTTCCGAAAAAAGTTGCATTTTTTAATTCAGGTGCAGAAGCCGTTGAAAATGCAGTAAAGATTGCACGGCGAGCAACCGGAAGAACAGAGATAGCGGTGTTCGACCACGCCTATCACGGTCGAACCAGCCTGACGATGGCCATGAACTTTAAGGCGCATCCCTATGCCACAGGCTTCGGTCCGCTTCCCGGGAGCATTCACCATGCACCCATGAGTTACCCCTTCCGCGACCCTGAGGGAATGACTGGCGAGCAGGCAGCTGCCAGGACAATTACCTACCTAGAAAAAAGAGTTGGTGCGTCCCAGCTTGCCGCCGTTTTCATCGAACCGATTCAAGGCGAAGCTGGATTCATCGTCCCGGCTCCAGGCTTCCTAAAGACAATCGATAGCTGGTGCAAGGCGAACGGAATTGTGATGGTTGCGGATGAAGTTCAAAGCGGTATGGCGAGGACCGGAAAATGGTTCGCTAGCCAGTGGGAAGACGGCTTTGACCCCGACCTAGTGACTGTCGCCAAAGGAATTGCCGGCGGAATGCCGCTATCCGGCGTTGTAGGCCGGGCCGAAATTATGGATTCAGCGCATGCGGGTGGCCTAGGTGGCACCTTCGGTGGTTCACCAACCGCCGTGGCGGCCGCAGTGGCGGTAATGGAGCAGTTTGAGCAAGGAGACTGGCTAAATCGCGCCCAAGAGATTGGCGCCCTAATTGTCAAGCGTCTGACCGAGATGATGGCGATCTATCCAATAATTGGTGAGGTTCGTGGAGTGGGCGCTATGCAGGCGTTTGAACTAGTGATGCCAGGTACCCTTGATCCCAACCAACCGGCCACCGAGGCGCTCTTGAAGCACTGCCACAAAAATGGTGTCGTGGTTCTCAATGCCGGAACCTATGCGAACGTAGTTCGCTTGCTTCCACCGCTTTCCATCTCCGACGATCTACTTCACGAGGCATTGGATGTCATTTCCGAAGGACTGGCGACCCTCTAGTTCCCTAGCCAGCTTCTGACCAAAACACCGCTTGAACCAAAGCTAAGCCAACGCTAAGACTGGAATAACATGAGTCAATATGAAGACCGCCAGCGATTAGCTGGGCTATTCGCCAAAGAAGTGAGCGTATACGTTTCGACCCATCCGAAGTCGCAAACGGCTCACCAAAAGTCTCAAGCGTCGCTAGTCAATGGTGTTCCCATGCTCTGGATGGCGAAGTGGCCGGGACCATTCCCGATTTACGTGGATAGTGCAAAAGGCGCCCACTTCACAGATCTTGACGGCAATGACTTCACCGATTTTTGCCTCGGTGACACTGGAGCGATGTCTGGACACGCTTCGGCGCCGACTGTGAAGGCAGTGCAGGACCAGATAGCTAAGGGGGCCACCTTTATGCTGCCCACCCTTGACGCGGCAATAAACGCCGAAACACTGGGTGCCCGTTTCGGTCTTCCCAAGTGGCAGTTCACTCTTAGTGCGACTGACGCCAATCGCCACCTAATACGATTTGCTAGGCAAGTAACCGGCAGGACAAAGATTGCAGTCCATGACTACTGCTATCACGGAAGCGTTGACGAGACCTTCGCGGTTCTTGATCATCAGGGCAACACTATTTCGAGGCCAAATAATATTGGCAAGCCGTCGGAGCTTCACACTACAACGGTCTCACTGCCCTTCAATGACTTGGCTGCTGCCGAAAAGGCATTTGCGACCGGTGAAGTCGCCCTATTGCTAATTGAACCGGGATTAACAAACATTGGCATCGTGCTGCCAGAGGCTGGTTATCTCGAGGGACTCCAAGCGCTGTGCAAAAAATACGATGTAATCTTTGCGTTGGATGAGACCCACACTCTTTCCGCAGGCGCCGGAGGCATCACAGCCCGAGACAACCTCAAACCAGACGCAGTCGTTCTTGGCAAGACCATAGGTGGCGGAGTGCCAGTCGGAGCAATTGGTTTCACGGAAGAGCTTTCAGAAAAGATTGCCAACAGCTTAGAACTGGAGAGCATCGACGTTGGAGGTGTCGGCGGAACGCTAGCCGGGAATGCCCTTTCAATGGCCGCAGTCCGTGCCACCCTCGAAGAAGTGCTGACCCCAAAGAACTTCTCGCGAATGGAGCAGCTGGCAATTACTTGGCAGGCTAACATTCAGGCCACCATTGATGAATATCAACTGCCCTGGCAAGTTTCCCGAATTGGCTGTCGAGGCGAATATAGCTTTAGAAAAACCGCGCCTACAACAGGAGCGGAAGCTGCGGCTGCCGAGGACTTTGAATTGGGTCAGTTCCTTCAGCTTCACGCAATAAACCAAGGGATTCTGATGACGCCGTTTCACAATATGGTTTTGGTCTCACCCGACACGACTGCCGTCGACATTGAAAAGCACCACCGCCATTTTCGCGATGCCGTGGAACTGCTATTTGCTAAGTAGCTTTCGCTTCTTCATTGCCGATCTAACCTGCACCGCTATAACAATTGCGATTGCGACGATGAAAACAAACGAGCCAACTACATTTGCCTCCGGTGGGATTCCTCTGGCTGCCGCCGTATAGACGAACTTAGGGAAAGTGTCGACCGAGCCTGAGTTGAATTGAGTAATGATGAAATCATCGAAACTCAAGGCGAACGCAAGCATGGCCGCCGAAAGAATTCCAGGAAGCAACAGCGGGAAAGTAATCTTCCAAAAAACCTGTATCGGAGACGCATAAAGATCTCGCCCAGCCTCTTCTAGGGCTGGATCCAAAGTTGCGACCCTGGCTTTCACAGTGACGACCACAAAACTCAAGGTGAACATGACGTGAGCAATGATCACTGTGGTTAGACCCTTTGTCCAGCCGAAGTCTAGGAACTGAGCCGCGAGCCCTGCGCCCATTACAACCTCGGGGGTTGCCAGGGGTAAAAACAGCAGCAAGTTGGTGGCGCTGCGGAATTTGAAACGGTATCGTACGAGCGCAATAGCAATCATTGTCCCCAGGACTGTCGACACTGCCGTTGCAATGACAGCGACTAGCAGCGAGTTGCCGAAAGCCCCACAGACGCCTGCCTGATCGCAAACGTTTAGCCAGTTATCAAGAGTGAAGCCGCGCCAGATTATGTTCGACTTAATCGAATCATTAAAGGAAAACGCGAATGTGTATCCAATTGGGATCATCAGGAACAAGAAGGTCAGGAACACATAGGTTGGAAGTAAGTACTTGCCCAACGAGAAACGGGTCATAGTAGGTCGTCCGTTCCACTGCGTCGAACATATGCTGAGACAAAGACCACGATCGTCGCCATCAGCATTACCGAAATTGCCGATGCCGTCGGGTAATCCTGAATTCTGAGGAAGTTCGCCTCCACCACGTTGCCAATCATCGCAGTGTCTGGGCCTCCTAGGAAGTCCCTGCTGGCAACAACATAGTCTCCGCTAATCGGGATGAACGTCAAAAGGGTTCCGGATATCACTCCTGGAAGTGACAGGGGAAGGGTTATTTTCCGGAAAGTTTTCGACGGACTTGCATATAGATCGGACCCGGCCTCAACCAGGCTCAAATCGAGTCGGTCTAGGTTGGCATAAATTGGCAGCGTCATAAACGGGATGAAGTTATAAACCAAACCAAAAACCACCGCGAAGTTTGTGCCAATTATGTAGCTGTCCGCTCCGAAAACACCGATGTCCTTGAGCACGTTGACGACCAGCGAATCATTGGAGAAAATCTGCTTCCAGGCAAAGGTTCGCAGCAAAAATGAGATAAAGAAAGGTGCCACAACCAGGGTTAGCAGGATGCCCTTGAGAAGTGGTCTGTTTCTTGACTTGACGGCGATGAAGTAAGCAATGGGGTAACTAATAGCCAGGGCAATTACTGTTGCGAGCACTGCGAAGCTAAACGAACGAAAGATCTGGGGAGCATACTGCGTAACCGCGTACGCGTAGTTACCGAATTCAAGGCCTAGGTCATACCTTCCGATTGCCCCGGTAGCACTTGGGGCTTTCAAGGAGGTGATGATCAGAGACACCAAAGGCGTGATAAAAAATAGGGCTAGGTAGAAAAGGCCTGGCAGCAATAAAAACAGCGCCACGCGACCGGTCTTGGAAGGTCCCTGCTCCTTAGCCGGAGCCTGTGACCCAAATGCCACGAACGCCATTAGTGCTCTTCTTCTACTCCGGATGGAAGATCGGACAGCCCAAAGCTGTGCTCAATTTTCCAGCTGACATAAACCTGCGCCCCAAGCTCCACGACCGGAGAGCGGCCGACGTTTTGAGCAAAAACAGTCATAACTCCAATTCCCGGAATATCGATCTGATACTGATTGGAAACTCCAGTGAATCGAATGTCAGTTATCTCTCCCGGGCCCAAAATGTTTAGGCCGGGGTCATCGTCTGGCTGAGTCTCGTGGAAGTATGTTTTTTCGGGCCTTACTCCGATTGCGATAACTCCGGTTACTTTCTCACTTCTTTTGGTCAAGCCGGTAATTTTCTTACCCTTGTATTCAATGCTTGTGGTTTCGGAGTTGGTCTCGGTGACCTTGCCAATAAACATGTTCGATTGTCCCAGGAATTTGGCTACGAAGGCTGTCTTCGGTCGGTCATACAGAACCTCGGGTGCACCAAGTTGTTCGATGTGCCCCTGATTCATGACCGCTACGGTATCGGCCATGTCCATGGCTTCTTCTTGATCGTGAGTTACGTGCAGGAATGTCAGCCCGACTTCCATCTGAATCGCCTTGAGTTCAATCTGCATCTGACGACGAAGCTTGAGATCCAAAGCTCCTAGTGGCTCATCTAATAAAAGCAGAGACGGACGGTTCACAAGGGCACGTGCAAGAGCGACTCGTTGCTGTTGGCCCCCGGATAACTGCTGTGGTCTGCGTTGGGCCAGATGCTCAAGCTCCACCATCGCAAGAGCTTTTTCTGCCTTTGAAAGCGGGTCGGTCAACTTACGTTGCCTGATTCCGAAAGCCACATTTTCCAAAACGCTCATGTGCGGAAACAGCGCGTAGTTTTGAAAAACTGTGTTTACTGGTCGCTCGTGAGGCTTCATGCCGGCAATATCTTTGCCGCCGAGTAAAATTTCACCCTTTGAAGGGCTCTCGAGCCCCGCAATCATGCGGAGAGTCGTTGTTTTACCGCAGCCCGATGGGCCTAGAAGGGCAAAGAACTCCCCGGCTGGAATTTTGAGGTTGAGATTGTCAACCGCAACAAAACCGGGGAACTCCTTGCGAATACCTTTTAGCTCCAGATCTTGACCTCTGGCTATGAACTCAGTGGCCACCTAGGAACCTAGAAGAAGGTTTTGCCAAGCAGCTGAGAAACGCTGCTCTTCTGGTCCGGTCAAACTCCGGAAAGAATGGCTCTTGGCCAGAGTGTCGGCGTTCGGGAAAATCAGCTGGTTTTCTGCCAATTCCGGATCCTCCTCAGCGGCAATTTCCTTAGCCCCAACTACTGGGGTGATGTAGTTCACCCAAAGAGCAAGTTCAGCTGCGTTTACGGGGTCGTAGTAATACTCGATTAGCGCCTCAACGTTGCGCTTGTGAGTTGCGCCCATTGGAACTACAAACTCGTCAGCCCAAAGAGTTACTCCGGATTCCGGGAAGACAAAGCCGAATGGGTCTGGGTTTTCATCGGTGCCACTCTCGAAGTTGATAAGAGTGATGTCACCAGACCAAGCAGTTGCAGCGATAATGTTGCCGGTTGTTAGGTCGTCCAGATAGCTGTTTCCACGAACGTTATAAACCTGTCCGCTGTCAATCTGGGCCTTGATTTCATCTAGGGCTAGGTTAAAAGCATCCTCCGTGAGGCTGTCGGCAGAGGTAATGTCGATTCCTTGGCTCAACAGAACAAGCCCAACAGTGTCACGCATCTCGGAAAGCAAACCGACGCGTCCCATTAGCTCCGCAGCCCAAAGGTCAGACATGGTTGCAGGCGCATCTTTACCGGTTGCCTCTTTGTAGGCCTGCTTGTTGTAACCGATGCCAGCAAATCCACCCTGCCAAGGAATCGAGTAAACGCGGTCCGGGTCATCCGGGTTTCCCTGGTAGCCAGGAGCTAGGTTTGCGACTTTGTTTGGCATGTTCGCGTTGTCAAGCGGCTGAAGGTATCCAAGACCCCGAAGGCGAGCTGCCATCCAGGTGGTTGGACAGGCAACATCTGCACCGATGTCTTGTCCGAGCTCTAGCTGGTCCTTGACCTTGGCATACCAAGTGTCGTTGTCATCAATCTCAACGCGGTAATCGACAGTGATTCCACTCTGTTCTTGGAAGCGAAGCAAAGTTGGGTAGTTGCCATCATCATCTTCGTCCATGTAGGCGGACCAGTTATGCCAGACAAGTACTTTTTCACTGTCGGAAAGATCGGTAGCCGCAACAACTGTCTCTTCCGCGGCCGCACAGGATGCTAGCGACAACGCTGCAGCGGTTCCTCCGACTCCGGCAAGGGCCGCTCTGCGAGATATCTGATGCTGTCTGGCCATCTGAACAAGTTGAGCAAGCATTGGGTCTTGAGGTAGTCCTCGCTTCATAGCATTCTCCTAGGTTCCGCAGCTTCCTGCGATTATCGGTTATCCACGTCCTATTTTCTTGAGGGTCCAAAGGCAATTGAAAGCTTTGCACAAGTTTCACAAAAAAAGAGGCAACGAAATCTAATCTTTACTTTTAATTACCTATGTAGTGCATTACATGTTTGATTCTTGTGTAGTCCTCGAAGCCGTAGTGCGACAGATCTTTGCCATATCCCGAGTGCTTAAAACCACCGTGCGGCATTTCCGCGGCCAATGGAATGTGAGTATTCACCCACACGGTTCCAAAATCTAGATACTTAGCGAAACGCATCGCCCTGGTGTGGTTAGTTGTCCAGACCGACGATGCCAGACCATACCTAATGTCATTTGCCCACTCCAAAGCTTGGGCGTCATCCGTAAATTTCTGGACTGTCATAACTGGTCCAAAGATTTCGTCCTGAATGTGCTCGTCCGTCTGCTTTAGACCAGACAGGACGGTCGGCTCGAAAAAGTAGCCGCTGCCGAGGATTCGTGATCCTCCAGTTTCAATCTTGGCGTGATCTGGCAACCTGTCTATGAAACCCTGAGCCCGAGCCAGCTGATTAGAGTTATTGACTGGACCAAACAAGATATCTGGCTCACTCGGCATTCCAACCTTTGCGCTTTTCTTTACCTCCGCAATAAGTGCAGTCATGAAATCGTCATATCCGGATTCCTGAACCAACAACCTTGTAGCCGCGGTGCAATCTTGACCTGCGTTGAAGAACCCTGCGGCCACGATGCCCTCGGCAGCCTTCTGGAAGTCGGCGTCGGCAAAAACTATCACCGGAGCCTTCCCGCCTAGTTCTAGGTGGACGCGCTTTAGATCGCTAGAGGCGGTCTTTGCGACCTCCATGCCTGCCCGCACCGAGCCGGTGATGGAAACCATCTGAGGTATGTGGTTTTCGATCATTGCCCGACCGGTGTCTCGATCACCGGTAACAACATTGAAGACGCCCTCTGGTAAGAACTCGCTCGCGATCTCGGCAAGCAGCAAGGTAGAGGCCGGAGTCGTGTCCGACGGTTTTAGAACGATCGTGTTTCCCGCGGCAATCGCCGGCGCAAACTTCCAGACCGCCATGTTCAGTGGATAATTCCAAGGCGTAACCTGGCCGATAACGCCGATTGGTTCTCTTCTTATAGACGAAGTGTGATCCCGCAAGTATTCTGCAGTTGCCCTGCCCTCTAGGTTCCTGGCTGCCCCCGCAAAAAATCTAATCTGGTCAACCGAAGGTCCGATTTCATAGTCAACCAAAGTTGTTCGAGGCTTACCAGTATTTTGAGACTCAACATCAGCCGCTTCTTCGGCTCTCGCCTCAAGAGCATCTGCAATGCGAAAGAGTGCTAACTGCCGTTCGGAAGGGGTTGTCTGTGACCAAGTCTCGAAAGCTTTGGCCGCTACCTTATAAGCATGGTCAACATCAGCAGCGCTGGACACTGGAGCGTGCGCGTAAACCTGCTCGGTCGAAGGGTCGATAACGTCGCTGACGCCTTCACTAATGGGTGACTGATACTTGCCACCAATAAAGTTCTGTAATTTTTTTACGGTCACTCTGCACCACTCCTCTTTGAGTTATTCCCCTAAGACTCTAAACCCAAATAGGCATTTCGGCCCTCAAGTTTCCAAAGTGTGCCGATTACGTAACAAATTGACGACAATTCGGCGCAAAAGGGCATTTAGGGCGCGAAAAAGTGTGATACTGGCGGTATGTCCAAAACCTTAAGGACCCGCCGGTCGCAACTTGACGAGACTTCTAAGCTCATCGTCGAAGAGCTGCAGCATGACGGCAGGAAGTCCTACGCGGAGATTGGCAAGGTCGTCGGACTCTCCGAAGCTGCCGTTAGACAGCGAGTACAGAAACTTACCGAAGCCAAAGTTATGCAAATTGTCGCGGTGACAGACCCTCTTGTTCTAGGTTTTTCGAGGCAAGCGATGATTGGAATCAAATGCTCCGGCGATGCTTTGGTCGTAGCTAAGTCGCTGGCTGAAATTACATCCGTTGACTACGTAGTACTCACAGCCGGAAGCTTCGACATAATGGCGGAGGCTGTCTGCGAGGACGATGACGCCCTTCTAGCCCTCATCAATGAACAAATACGAGCATTGCCGGGAGTTATCTCCGCAGAAAGTTTTGTCTACCTAAAACTAGAAAAGCAGCACTACAACTGGGGAACTCGATGACGAGTTTCTCTCCAACAAAAAAAGGTAAGAAGTGATATGAAATGGCAATCCAGGAGAACAACAAGACTAAATCCCTAAGGGGTCTGTTCAGTTCCAAGAAAAAAAGCCACGTTTCAAAAGCAGCCACGTCCGAGTTCCCGATAGTCCATGCCATGGCAGCCGGTCAAGAGATCGGTGACAAGGCGCTCCAAAAGAGTGCAAAGAAGCACCTTTGGATGCATTTCACGAGGCACAGCCCATACAAAAAAATTGACATGACCATTATTCAAAAAGCCGATGGTCACTACCTCACTGATTCCAAAGGCCGGAGAGTAATCGACGGACTGTCAGGACTCTTCACGGTCAATGCTGGACACGGTCGGCAGGAGCTAGCTGACGCGGCGGCCAAGCAAACCATGGAGCTTGACTTCATGCCACTTTGGTCCTACGCCCATCCAAGAGCAGTGGAGCTTGCAGAGCGATTGATTTCATACGCACCCAAGGACATGACCCGTATCTTTTTCACCACCGGTGGTGGAGAAGCGGTGGAATCGGCTTGGAAAATTGCCAAGCAGTATTTCAAGATGACAGGGAAGCCCCTGAAGCACAAGGTAATTTCTCGCCAAACTGCTTATCACGGCACCAGCCACGGTGCGCTTTCAATAACTGGAATTGCCGCCTTCAAGCAGATGTTTGAGCCCCTCGTCCCTTCGACATTCCGCATCCCGAACACGAACTGGTACCGAGCAGATTCGCGTTTCAAAACCGAGGATGAATTCGCACTGTGGGCTGCCAACCGACTAGAAGAAGTGATCTTGTTCGAGGGCCCCGATACGGTCGCGGCATTCTTTGTCGAGCCAATTCAGAACGCTGGCGGATGCTTCACTGCCCCTAAAAGCTACTTCAAGCGCATCCGTGAAATCTGCGACAAGTACGACGTGATATTGGTCGCGGACGAAACCATCACAGGCTTTGGCCGCACCGGAGAAATGTTTGGGTCGCAGCGATACGAGATAAACCCAGACATGATGGTCACCGCCAAGGCGATTACTTCCGGTGTCGCACCGTTAGGCGCACTATTTATAAAGGAAAAATACTTCACTCCCTTCAATGAAGGAACCGTGACCCTTGCCCATGGCTACACATTCGCGGCCCACCCGGTCGCGTGCGCAGTGGCATTGGCAAACTTAGACATCTATGACAAGGAGCGACTGGTCGACAACGTTCGAATCAACTCTCCTATTTTCCGCAAAACACTCGAAAAACTGAAGGACCTCCCAATTGTCGGAGATGTTAGAGGCGATGGCTACTTTTTCGCAATCGAACTAGTTCGAAATCAGGAGACTAAGGAGTCCCTCACCCGAGAGGAGTCCGAGAAAATTCTTCGAGGTTTCTTGAATGGCGCTCTCTACGAACAAGGACTGTACTGCCGAGCTGACGATCGTGGCGATCCAGTTATTCAGCTCGCTCCTCCCCTTACTTGCGGCCCAAAGGAATTCGAAGAGATCGAACAAATACTGAGATCGGTCCTAATAGAAGCCGGCAAGAGACTCTAATTTCGTGATGTTTCCACAGGTCCTGGAGACTAAATTCAGGACCTGCAGGAAACTTTGCAATACTTCTTGACATGACAGAACTATCGTCGCTGAAGCTCATCAAATCCCCCATAGGGAAAATTTCGATCGGGGCCACCCAGTCTGGCGTCGCTCAAATAGAAATTTTGCCTCCGGGTTCCGTTCGAATTGAATTTTCAGACTCGGCCAAAGCACACCGCTTTGCTTTAGATGCGGCCGATCAGCTCTCCGAATTCTTCCAGGGTTCAGGGAAGGGCTTTTCTGTTCCATTAGACATAGTCGGGACTGATTTCCAGCTGGCAGTCTGGGCGCAAATAGCCAAGCTTGAATTCGGGGACCAGAAGACCTACGCAGAGCTGGCGTTAGCCGTCGGAAACCCCAAGGCAGTCCGTGCCGTTGGCGGGGCCGTGGGGGCCAACCCCGTGCCACTGCTGGTTGGTTGTCACCGGATTTTGGGTGCGCAAAGACGTATTACTGGGTACTCCGGTGGCGAGGGCCTGGTTACCAAGCGTTGGCTGTTGGCCTTTGAGCAGATTGAGTTCAAAGAATGAAGAGCGGTTCTCAAGATCTCGTCAGGTGCCCCTGGGTCAGCTCGGATCAGATTTACATCGACTACCACGATTACGAGTGGGGCAAAGAACTCAAGGGGCAGCGAAACTTATACGAAAAAATGACCCTCGAAGGGTTTCAGTCGGGACTGAGCTGGCTCACGATTCTGAAACGAAGAGAAGGCTTCCGATTAGCCTTTCAAAACTTTGAACTAGAAAAAGTCGCGGCCTTTGGCGAATCAAATATTGAAGAGCTCATGTCAGATACGGGCATAATCAGGAATAGGGCCAAAATATCAGCCGCCGTGGGTAATGCTCGGATAATTCTTGAAAAGTCTTTAGACCTAACCGAGATTCTTTGGTCCTTCGCCCCTAAATTGTCGTCCTCTGTCAGATCTCAAGAATCGATCACAACCAGCCCAGAATCCGACGCCCTCAGTAAAGAGCTCAAAAGGCTCGGAATTAAATTTGTGGGGTCCACGACCATGTATGCGCTTATGCAATCGACCGGAATGGTCAAAGATCACTCAGTAGATTGCTTTTTATCAAACTGAAAATATCTGCGGACTGACTACATTGAGTAGTTAGAGGAGTTATATGTCGCCAGAGGAATTCAACCGAGTGTTTCGCGCTCAGTTGCCGATGGTCAGTGCATATCTGTCTCGGCGAGTGCCATCTAGCGATGTTGAGGATTTAGCCTCGGATCTTTTTGAGATCGCCTGGAGTAAGAAAGAGCAAATTCCTGAGGGTTTCGAATTGCCATGGCTTTACAAAACGGCTCGATATCTGGTTTCCAACTTTCACCGGAAGCAAGCAGGTCGTAAGAGCATCTTGGCGAGGCTCGCCGAACCAGTCGCAGCACCCTCCGCTGAATCAATCGCCTTGGCAGACATAGAACTAAGCGATGCCTTTGCTGGCCTGACTGCAGCGGAGCGAGAAATAATTTCGCTTTGGGCGCTGGAAGGCCTTTCAAATGCAGACATTGCAAAAGTACTTGAAGTGTCCGAAAATGCCGCCGCGATAAGGCTGACCCGGGCGAAGCAAAAACTAAAAGATTTACTGACTCTTGAAAATATTCGGTAGTTGGTTACGCATACCTGACATGAACGAAGAATTTGAGCTCCAAAAGAGAATCGCCTCGGCTGATCCTGGGAGAGACGCCCCCGAACTGGATCACACAGTGGTTACCCGGGCTTCTCTCGGGACACCTCGCCGACAATTCGGCTTTCGCGGCCTAAGGCTTGGGCTCGGAGTTGGAAGCATATCGCTGGCAGTTACAGCGGTGGCTCTTGCAATAACCTTGCCCGCGGTCATGGCGCCTTCTCCGTTGTTCACCGTCGCGAATTCATCAGGTGGCGGCGAGAAGCTGAGTTCGGGTGCCGCGAGCTCCTCAGACATGGCGGAGTCCTCGGTTTATTGGCCCGGCTGGATTAGCTATGAATACAACGCGGGGCCAGCAGTCAGCGACACGACTGGCAACGGTCAAGTTTTTCAGGGAAGCCTTGTGGGCGAACCCCTAGAGATATTGAAAGAAATGAGCATTCTCTTTGGGGTTACTGGCGAACCAATTCGTGACGAGTGGTCAGACGATAGTTACCCAAGCTATTCGATAACTGAAGAAAACGCATCGCTCAGCATCTACTGGAGCGGAACCGGTACCTGGTCGTTCTCAAATTGGACCAATTACCAGTATGACTGCGCGGAAGATGCAACGGAAACTTCAAATGACGAATTCCAATCCTGTGAGCCTCAACCGACCCCCGAACTAATCCCCTCGGCCTCAGAGCTTCGGAGCGAAACGGTTTCACTGCTGCAGGCAATGGGTCTAGATTTTCAAGCGGACTCGATAACCATTTACCGTGACGATTGGGGAGCATACGCGTCCCTCCCCTACCTGACCGAGGGCATAGACAGCGGCCTACAAACATATTTGAACTGGGGAATGGATGGCCAACTGACTTACTTCTCCAGCCACAGCATTGAGTTGGTCGCCAGGGGTTCATTTGATACTGTTTCTGCCCTCGAATCGGTCAGCCGCATTTCGGAGGGACGTTGGTACGGAAACCCTCCTGAGCGCTTTTACCAAGGCCTTGAGAGCCGAATGGCAGCCGATTCAAGGATGGCCAGTGACGGACAAAAGGCTGATGCTAATGGTGTTGAGGCTCAGTCCGATTCCTACGACCCGCAGGATGGCTCCGAACCCACCACGGACTCAGATGCCAGCCAAATCGATGAGCCACTTGTAGTAGAAGACCCAAATCAAAACGATGAGCCGGAGATCATCCAGCTAACCGTTGAACGGGCGGGAGCAACCATGTTGTCAGTTTGGGACTCGTCGGGAAACTACTGGCTGGTGCCGGGATATGTGCTCTTCAACGACCAGGGTTGGTTCGATTCGGTAATTTCCCTGAAAGAGGGAGTTATTGAACTTCCCGAACCGATGGTCATGCTTCCGATGGATGAGAATCAAAAGGGACCCGCTGTCTCGGAGATGATCGACTAGAAGCCTGCTGGCACGAACAGCTCCACTGTTCGCCCGGAAACCCTGGCCTCCAGGCCAGCAAGCTTTGCCACCTTTGGTACCTCTGAGCTGGACGCAAGCCCTGTCTCCAGGATGGCTTTGGCAAAAGCGCCCTTTGCCTTTTTGTTGAAGTGATTCAGTGCTTTGCCGCTGTTGGCGTCTAACACCTCTAAGAAAAAGGAGTCTTTGTCTTTGGGAATTGGGTTCAAAGAAACATATGCTTTGGACCTCATATCCAGAATTTGACCCGTTAGCCTCGGCCAAACATCCTTATGGGCCTCTGCCCACAGTCTGGAAAGAGAAAGCCCCGGAAGCGAAGAGCCTGCGGAAAGACGATAGTAGGGAATCCGCTCCAGAGCCGGAACTAGACCAAACAAAGAAGACTGTATAAACATCTGATTTTTTGCTCTTTGAAGCGCCTCTTTGGAAAGCTCATCGTAACCAAGTGCGTCATACAGCACACCGGTGTAGCGCTGGAGTGCAGGCATTGTCGCGGAGGTCATGATCTCTAGATTCGCCTGGATATCTTTTCTGTTTGTCTTGCCAAGCTTTAGGGACTTTGCAGCAGCCTCCTCGTCCTGGCACAGCTGAACTAAAGCTTTTATCGCGATATCTCTTGCGGGATCTAGGGCCGCCCAAATTATTGCGGCCTTATCTATGGACTCACCAACGCCGCCGGGACGCTTGGTCTCCGACGGCGGCAGTAGAACTAGCAATTAGCTTACTAAGTGAGCGTCCCTGACCACGAGAGTCAGAGTGTCATGCTCCATCGACAAAAAGCCACCGGCTTCCGTCTCGGCCACGACTTTGCCACCATCGGCTGTTGTGACTCTGATTGAGCCAGGAATCAGGATCGCAAGCATGGGCTCGTGCCCAGCAAGAAGTCCAATCTCGCCCTCTGATGTTTTAGCAATGACCATAGATGCCTCGCCGGACCAAATTTCTCGGTCCGCGGCAACTAAGTTCACCTGAATAAGGTTGGCCACTAGCCGAGGTCCTTCTTGATGCGCTCGTAAGCCTTCATCACGTCATCTATGCCACCGCAGTTATAGAAAGCCTGCTCCGGCACGTGATCAAGTTCTCCATCGGCGATCATAGTGAAGCCCTCGATAGTGTCCTTTAGAGGCACGGTTGATCCAGCAACACCGGTGAACTTGGTTGCCATGAAGGTGTTCTGACTCAAGAACTGCTCCATGCGTCGCGCCCTTGAAACGGTGATCTTGTCTTCCTCGGAAAGCTCCTCAACACCCAGAATTGCGATGATTTCCTGGAGTTCCTTGTTCTTTTGAAGGATGGCCTTTACTCGAATAGCCGTGTTGTAGTGTTCGTCGCCCAAGTAGGCGGCGCTCAGAATACGTGAGGTCGAGCTCAGTGGATCCACAGCTGGGTAGAGACCACGTGAAGCAATCTCACGGCTTAGCTCAGTAGTTGCGTCCAAGTGAGCGAAGGTGGTTGCCGGAGCTGGATCGGTGTAGTCATCGGCAGGCACATAAATTGCCTGGAGTGACGTAATCGAGTGACCCTTGGTCGAAGTAATTCGCTCCTGCAGAAGGCCCATCTCGTCCGCCAAGTTCGGCTGGTATCCAACAGCCGATGGCATGCGACCAAGCAGTGTTGAAACCTCGGCTCCGGCCTGAGTGAATCGGAAGATGTTGTCAATGAAGAGCAGTACGTCCTGGCCTTGCACGTCACGGAAGTATTCCGCCATAGTCAATGCGGAAAGCGCCACACGCAAACGGGTCCCAGGTGGCTCATCCATCTGGCCGAAGACCAGGGCGGTCTTCTCCAAGACGCCTGCCTCTGCCATTTCTTCGATCAAGTCGTTACCCTCACGAGTACGCTCACCGACACCGGCGAATACTGATACACCGTCGTGGTTCTCAGCAACACGGTAGATCATTTCCTGAATCAAAACGGTCTTGCCTACACCGGCACCACCGAATAGGCCAATTTTTCCACCCTGAACGTACGGGGTTAGCAAATCAATGACCTTGATGCCTGTCTCGAACATCTGAGTTTTGGACTCAAGCTGGTCGAAAGGAGGTGGCGTGCGGTGGATTGGCCAACGCTCCTTGATTTCAAACTTTTCGCCGGGCTTGCCGTTCAAGATCTCGCCTAGAACGTTGAAAACCTTACCCTTGGTAACATCACCAACTGGAACCATGATTGGGCTTCCAGAGTCGTGCACTACCCCACCGCGGACTAGACCGTCCGTCGGCTGCATGGCAATCGCTCTGACAAGGTCATCGCCTAAGTGCTGAGCAACCTCGAGAGTCAAGGTGCTCTTCTGGTCGCCAAAGGCTACCTCTGTGGTCAGGGCGTTGTAGATTTCCGGGATGGAGTCATGCGGAAACTCGATGTCTACCACCGGTCCGTTGACTCGCGCGATACGACCCGTTGCGGTCTTTGTGCTCTCGGCCATTATGTTTTCTCTTTCTTAGTCCTCGGACACCGTTGAGAGCGCGTCTGCGCCTCCAACAATTTCCGAAATCTGCTGGGTGATCTCTGCCTGACGCGCCTGGTTGGAGAGCCTGGTGTAGTTCAGTATTAATTTTTCAGCGTTGTCTGTTGCGCTCTTCATCGCCTTTTGTCTTGCGGCGTGCTCGGCAGCCGCCGACTGCAGCATTTTGTTGTAAATGCGGTTTTCAATGTAAACAGGAAGCAAGCTGTCCAGAACCTTTTCTACCTCGGGCTCGAACTCGTAGAGAGGGTGAACCTCGCTCTCCTCAGCCTCCTGCTCAACGATTTCTAGGGGCAACAACCTGGTGGTGTTTGGCTCCTGGACCATCATGGACACAAACTGGTTTCCCACAAGATAAATCTGGTCAACGCCACCGTCTTCAGTCGGCTTGATAAACAGTTCAGTTATTTCATCTGCAATCTCGCGAGCGGTTTCCAGAGTAGGTACGTCGGTACCGCCGGTCCACACCTTCTGCGCTGCACGCTGGCGAAACTTGAAGTTCGCCACTGCCTTGCGCCCGACAAGATAGTAAAGAACCTCTTGCCCTTGATCCTTTAGTAGTTTCGTAAGCTGCTCAACCTCTTTTAGGACAGATGAAGAAAACGCTCCGGCAAGACCTCGGTCAGACGTAAACACCACAATCGCGGAACGCGTTGGTGACTCAATTTTTCGGGTCAGTGGGTGATCAACATCGGAGTAGGTCGCAACCGCGGAAACAGCCTTGTTAACAGCCCGGGTATACGGATTAGACGCGCTCACACGCTGCTGTGCCTTCTGGATTCTCGATGCCGAGATTAACTCCATGGCACGGGTGATCTTCTTGGTCGTCTTGGCAGACTTTATTTTCTGCCTATAGACCCGAAGTTGCGATCCCATAACCTAACCCTTACCTGTCTCTATCGCTTTTGGCGAACAATTTTCTCTTGGTCGATGTCATCGTCGGCTAGCGCCTCGACGTTGTCTTTACCTGAGCCGATTAATGGCTCTCCGGTGTGCAACTGGAACATCTTCTTGAACTGATCCATCGCCTTCTGAAGCTCGTTGATGGTGTCATCTTCTAGCTTCTCAGTCTCGCGGATGGTCGTCAGGGCCTTCGAGTTGCGCTTTAGGTAATCCAAGAACTCCTGCTCAAACCTCAGGATGTCTTCTACCGGCAGCTCATCAAGCAAGCCTGCAGTGCCGGCCCAAATTGAAACCGTCTGGTCTTCAACTGGGTACGGCGAATACTGAGGCTGCTTCAATAGCTCTGTGAGCCTCGCACCGCGTGCAAGCTGTTTCCGGCTTGCAGCATCAAGGTCAGATGCGAACATTGCAAACGCCTCAAGGGATCGGTACTGAGCCAGTTCAAGCTTCAAGGTTCCAGAAACTTTCTTGATGCCCTTCTGCTGAGCAGCTCCACCAACACGGGAAACCGAGATACCAACATCAATAGCTGGTCGCTGATTCGCGTTGAACAAGTCCGACTGCAAGAAAATCTGACCGTCGGTGATGGAAATCACGTTGGTCGGAATGAATGCGGATACGTCGTTGGCCTTTGTTTCCACGATTGGTAAACCAGTCATCGATCCGGCACCCATTGCATCTGAAAGCTTTGCGCAACGCTCCAGCAGTCTGGAGTGAAGATAGAAAACGTCTCCTGGGTAAGCCTCGCGACCCGGTGGTCTGCGAAGTAGCAACGACACTGAACGGTAGGCCTCTGCCTGCTTGCTCAAGTCATCAAAAACAATCAGAACGTGCTTGCCCGCGTACATCCAGTGCTGCCCAATGGCGCTACCGGTATACGGAGCCAGATACTTGAAACCAGCAGCATCAGACGCTGGAGAGGCGACGATTGTCGTGTATTCCATTGCGCCGGCTTCTTCCAAAGCGCCACGTACGCCCGCAATTGTCGAACCCTTTTGACCAATTGCCACGTAGATACAACGAACCTGCTTGTTGGGGTCTTTTGACTTCCAGTTTTCAACTTGGTTGATAATCGCGTCAACCGCGATAGCGGTCTTACCGGTCTGACGATCACCGATGATTAGCTGTCGCTGTCCACGGCCGACAGGAATCATGGCGTCAATAGCCTTGATTCCAGTTTGAAGTGGCTCGTGAACCGACTTGCGATCCATCACACCTGGAGCCTGCAACTCCAGCGCGCGGCGACCCTCTGCCTTGATCTCACCAAGTCCGTCAATTGGGACACCCAGTGGGTCCACAACGCGCCCCATGAAGCCGTCTCCAACCGGAACAGACAAAACCTCACCGGTTCGGTGAACCTCCATGCCCTGCTCGATTCCGCCGAACTCACCGAGGATAACTACACCGATTTCACGCTCGTCTAGGTTGAGAGCTAGACCCAGAGTGCCATCGGCAAACTTGAGCAACTCATTCGCCATCGCGGACGGCAATCCCTCTACGTGCGCAATACCATCGGCCGCGTCCGTGACGTAGCCGACCTCTTGCTTGTCGGTCCCCTTTGACTCATAGGACGACACGAAGTCCTTCAGGGCATCCCGAATTTCATTCGGGTTGATCTTTAGCTCTGACATTGGTTCCTCTGCTTACTTGTTGGTTTCAACTCAACCGAGTTGCAATCTTGCGTTTTGAAGTTTTGTGAGAACGGTGGCGTCCAAGACCTCACCGTTTACGGTGATGTGTAATCCACCGATAATTTCTTGATCTATCTCAACATTAAGTTGAAGCTCTCTGCCGAAAACTTTCGTCAATGCTGCTGACAACCTAGATAGTTGCTCTTCGGACAGCTCCTTTGATGCCCGAACGTTTGCAACAGATTCGCCCGCGAACTCGGCGATCCACATCCCATACTGCTCCAAAACCTCAGCGAAACGCTTAAAGGTTCTCGAGTGAACAGCCTGACCGGCCAGGATCCCCGTGGTTTCAGTTGCTTTATTGTTCAAAAGCTTTGCAACCAGAACCATTTTCGCCTCGACCGATGCTCTGGTCGAAGACAGCGCTAGCTCTAGCTGTGGATCGGAAGACACCAGCTGGCCGACGGCAAATAATTCGGCCTGGACAGTATCTATGTCTTTTGATGCAGCTGCTGCGGCGCGAACACCCAAAGCTTCAGCGGTTAGCGCCAAGTCTCGAGTGGCGGACCATCGCATTTGGGCCATTTTGCCGAGTAGCCCAACAGTTTCCTTCGAAAGCTTGGGCCCGAATACGGCTTCAACTAGCTTTGACTTCCCTGCGGCTTGGGCAGAAGGATCCGACAGCGCCGAACGTAGCTGTGGGCTTGAAAGCAAAGCATTGGTGGCGGCAAAAAGCTCACTTGTCGTGAGCAGGCCAACGTTGCCGAGCTTGGAAAGTTCCTGCTCAGCTAATAGCCGTGATTGCCTCGTGCTTGATGCCACTTTTACTTCGCCTTCTTGCCTTCTAGTTCAGCTATGAACTCATCAACGACCCTATTGGCGACCTTGTCATCGTCAAGCTTTTCGCCAACTATACGAGAAGCTAGTTCGATTGCTAGAGCACCAATTTCGCCTCTAAGTGCGTTAGCTGCCGAGTCACGCTCGGCTAGCAAACTCGCCTTTGTTGATTCGGAGAGTCGCTCTGCATCCTTAGCCGCCTGCTGCTTTAGCTCCGCAAGAATCGCGGCTCCTTCAGCTCGGGCATCTTCTCTAATCGAAGACGACTCAGCGCGAAGCTGAGCCTTGTCGGCTTCAACCTCTGCAGTTCGAGCCTCAGCTGCTTTCTGCGCAGCTTCGGCGTCGGCAAGCCTGCCTTCGATTGCCTGTGCCCTCTCGTCGAGCATTTTCTTGAATCCAGGCAGAACCTTGAACCAGAAGAACACCAAAAGAACTACGAAGACAACTGACGACCAGAGAATGTCATAGTCAGCCGGCAGCAGTGGGTTAGGCGTTTCGGCCCCCTCTGGTGCGACTGCTGCAAGAATTCTGGAAATCATCGTTTTATCGCTTTCTTAGACGAATATGAATGGGGTCGCAAGACCAATCAGGGCAAGAGCCTCGGTGAAGGCGATACCTAGCCACATGGTGACCTGTAGTCGTCCTGCTAGCTCAGGTTGGCGAGCAATGGATTCGATGGTCTTTGAAACCACCAGTCCTACACCAATTCCTGGTCCAATTGCAGCCAGACCGTAGCCTACGACTGCTATGTTGCCGGTTAGTTCGGCGATGTTTACTGCGTCCACTTTATTTCCTTCCGTGGGGGTTTAGTGTTCGTCTGCTAATGCCAACTGGATGTAGACAGTAGTCAGAAGTGTAAATACGTAAGCCTGCAAAACTGAAACCAATATCTCAAAGAGAGTAAAGGCGAAGCCAAACAACAAGGTTCCAACTCCGAACAGGCTCAAGAGTCCGTCGGCCTGAAAGAAGAAGAACTGCGTTGCGGAGAAACAAAGGACCAGCAGCAAGTGGCCGGCAATCATGTTCATCAAAAGTCGAAGCGCCAAGGTGACTGGTCGCAAAATGAAAGTGGACAACAGCTCAATCGGAGTAACCAAGATGTAGAAAGGCTTTGGGACCCCTGAAGGGAACAGCGAATTCTTAAAGAAGCGAATGCCGTGCTTCTTGGTTCCAGCGTAGATAAATGTCACGTAAGCAACCCCAGCCAAAACAAGCGGAATACCAATTACGGAGGTGCCGGCAATGTTCGCAAAAGGAATAACTCCGGTGATGTTCATTCCAAACACCATGAAGAATATCGTCGTCAAAAGTGGGAGGAATCGATCCCCATCTTTTTCACCCAGCTGGTCATGAGCAATTGATTTCCGAACAAAATTTAGCGCCAACTCACCTAGGAGTTGAAAACGGCCCGGGACCACGTTTCCGGTTTTAACGGCCTTATTAAACTTTGCCGTCCAGAGCCAGAAAATGACAATCAGAAGCACCATGACAATCAAACGGATCATCATGATTCGGTTTATGGCGAAGGGAGTACCAGCGAAGGCAACTATTTCAGGATAAAACTCGAAAATGCTCGGAGGACTGAACTCCCCATCTTCCGCCCTAAACAGGCTTAGCGCACTTAACAACGTTGTTCTCCTGGTCCGGGCGGCATACTTCACTCCGCGAGATGATCATGGATTTGTATTTAGTATAAAAGACGCGGGGCGCCTCGTGGAGCAAAATCGGAAAAAAGTGACTATTTGCCGACAGTTGGAACCCTTCCTTTGAGAACCAACCAAGAATCTATGGCTAAGCCACCGAGCACGGTAGCCACGACCGCGAAGAAAAACACCGGTCCAGCGAAGCCCTCGGCGTTCTGTAAAGCGAGCAAGACACCTGCGAACAGCAAAAACTTGAATAGCCAGCCGCCAAGCACCAATGCGTAGAAACCGTTTAGGGACAATTTGCCGCCGAACCAGATGCTTAGGATCGTCATTATCCCAAACAAAGCGGAGACGCCAGCGCCTAAGAGGGCAGCAAAAACTCCTGGCAATTGATAAAAGAGATACCCCAACAGTGATCCAACAAGTGCTATTGCCACTGCTAGCAAAGTGCTGAGCCGTAGGGCTTTGGAAAATAAAGTATCTGAACTATTTGCCAAGACTGCTCCTTGCTTTCGTTACTCGCCGAAAGACCGGCCAGTAGGTGTGGATCAGGGCGATGATCATCCATGCCCCAAAAATGATAATAACCGGAGCGGCTTCGATCCAGAAAAAAAGCAGGAGACATAGCGAGACGACCGTTGTCCAGTGATAAAAAACAAGCACCGCTCCTCTATGTGAGTGCCCCAGGTCCTGCAACTGATGGTGCAGGTGCTCTCGGTCCGCTGCGAATGGGGATTGACCCCTGCGTACCCTGCGCACCACGGCCAGGAGAAGATCTAAAAGCGGCACCAACAGGATCACCACCGGCAGAACCAATGGGATAAGTGCGGGTAGCAAGTCATTTCTGGTTACGGTAGCCGGATCAATAGACCCAGTGACCGCTATAGCGCTGGTGGCCATCATCAGTCCGAGCAGCATCGCCCCTGAATCACCCATAAATATTTTTGCGGGACTGAAATTATGCGGCAGGAAGCCAGCAATCGCGCCCAGTACAACCGCCGAAAGCATGCCGGCAATCGAAAAGTAGTCCGTTGGTGAAGTCTGCTGAGCCAAAACGTAGCTATAGACAAAAAAGGCCAAGGTCCCGATGCCCACTACTCCTGCAGCAAGACCATCAAGCCCGTCAATAAAGTTGACTGCGTTCATGACCAGCACCACCACAAATACAGTTATTGCGAGGGACACGCCAAAACTGCCGACGGTTAGACCGCCAATTGGCAGCGAAACAATTTGCACACCGCTGGAGGCCAAGATCCAGGCCGCCGCAATTTGCCCACCCATTTTGGCTGTCCAATCAAGCTCAATCAGGTCATCAAGTAGGCCCACCACCACGATCAGTCCGCCGGCTCCGACTATTGCCCAGATCGGACCCGGATCCCTGAAAACGGATTCGAACCATCCGAAAGATCCCGCAACAATAATGCCGACCACGATTGCGATAAAGATTGCAACTCCACCGATTCTTGGGGTGGGTGTCTTATGAACGTCTCTGGCCCTGATGGCGGGAGTGATGTCGTAGCGCTTGGCCAAGTATCGAACCGCCCAGGTCGCCAAATAACTAACCACTGCAGTGATTATGGCGACCAAGAGATATGCCCGCACTAGTCGACCTCGAGCTCCACATCGCCAATCACACTTCGGATTCGCTCGAGCGACAATGCGCCCTTTCGTAAGACGCGGATTGCTTCGCCATCTCTTACTTGAGTCAGGTCCAAAATAGTGGACGCTTCACCCTTCGGGCTGCCACCACCATCTAGGTAAACAGGCACTTTGTCGCCGAAATAATCAAACGCTTGCTGCGCTGTCACAGCGGCCGGATTTCCGGTGGTATTGGCACTCGATACCGCCAATGGCCCAACGTCCTCTAGTAGGGCCAAAGTGATTTTATGATCTGGTACTCGAAGTGCCACTGTCCCCCGAGTCTCCCCCAAATCCCAGTCCAGTGAAGGCTGAGCCCTAAGAACCATGGTTAGGGCCCCAGGCCAAAAAGCTGCCGCTAACTTGCTCGCAACTAGTGGCAAGTCAGTCGCCAGCGCAGAAAGAGTTTCAACTTTCGGAATCAGCACCGGAGGCGGGACGCTTCTATCTCTGCCCTTTGTTTTCAGCAAAAGCTCGACAGCCTTGTGGCTAAATGCATCCACCGCAATGCCGTAGACGGTATCGGTGGGTATTACAACAACTTCATGGCGCTGCAAAGATACTTTTGCCTGCCTAAAACCCGTCAATAAGTCAGTGTCGAGTGAACAGTCATATATTCGCTGCATGTCGGCCTCCGGCTACGCTGTCGCACTCACGGCGCGAAGTCTTCCGGTTGGATCCGGGTGGACTTGAATCCTGCGCCAATTATTTTCTAATAGTAATTCACAGATCGAATCCGATTGACCATCGGCATGCTCTAATACCAGCAATCCCCCGTCTCTCAGAATCAGCTTCGTGCTAGCTACTAGATCGCGAACAATATCGAGGCCATCTTCACCGCCGTAAAGCGCCTGGGCTGGGTCATAATCCCTGACTTCTTGATCGAGTGGAACCATGGTGTTGGGTATGTAGGGAGGATTAGAGATAATTAAATCGAATTGTGGCAGACCACCGATTAGCTCCATGAAGTCACCAACCAGCAAATCAACATTCGCCTCGAGCGCACTAATGTTTGCCCGAGCAAATTCGGCCGCTGCTATTGATAGCTCAATCGCGGTCACTTTGGCATTAGTTTCTTTGGCAATCGAAATCGCGATTGCACCTGAGCCGGTTCCGATATCCAATGCCCGAGGCTCTCCAGGCAATAGAGCCAGGAAATCAATTGCGACCTGAACAACCTGTTCGGTCTCTGGACGCGGAATGAATACACCTTTGCCAACAATGAGTTCAATAGAGCGAAATGGGGCCTTGCCTGTTATGTGCTGCAACGGAACCCTGGTGCAACGCAGCTCTACTAGATCAAAAAATCCACTCGGGGCCTTGAGCTCAGTGTCAAGAATTAACTGAGTGGCTAACTCGCCTCTTGAGATTTCGAGAGCATGGCACATCAAAAGCTCTGCTTCTGCCGCCGCCGAAACAATCCCAGCAGCGGAAAGTGAGGCTTCGGCCTGTTTCAATGATGTAGACGCGAGCACTAGCTATCGCCGAATGCCGCCAGCTGAGCCTCTTCGTCGGTTTGGATGCAAGACTGCACCACCGGCTCCAAGGCTCCGTCCATCACTTGATCCAGGTTGTATGACTTATAACCAGTGCGATGATCGGCAATCCGGTTCTCAGGAAAGTTATAGGTTCTGATGCGCTCGGAGCGATCAACACTTCTAACTTGCGACTTCCTAGCCGCAGACAGCTCGGCGTTTAGTTCCTCTTGCTGCGCTGCCAAAATTCTCGCTCGCAAAACTCGCATCGCTGCATCACGGTTTTGCAGCTGGGACTTTTCGTTCTGCATTGAAACAACGATGCCAGTTGGTAAGTGAGTTATTCGAACAGCAGAGTCGGTTGTGTTAACTGACTGCCCTCCCGGACCCGAGGAGCGAAAGACGTCAATTCGAATGTCATTCTGAGAAATCTCCACCTCTTCAGGCTCATCGACCTCGGGGAAGGCCAAAACGCCGACAGCGGAGGTATGAATTCTTCCCTGAGTTTCAGTAACTGGTACACGCTGAACCCTGTGAACTCCGCCCTCATATTTCATGTGAGCCCAAACGCCCTGCGCCGGGTCTTTTGCGTTTGACTTGATCGCAACCTGAACGTCCTTGATGCCGCCCAAATCGCTCTCGGTCTTGCTCAGAACTTCGGTTTTCCAGCCCTTGGAGGTCGCGTAGTGCAAATACATTCTCAAAAGATCGGCAGCAAACAGGGCAGACTCAGCCCCACCTTCACCGGCTTTGACTTCGATAATTACATCTCTGCCATCATCTGGGTCTCGCGGGATAAGCAGTCGCCTAAGTTTTTCGCCTGCCTCGGCAAGTTGCTTTTCCAAAACCGGAAGCTCCTCGGCAAATGCGGAATCCTCTTTAGAAAGCTCCTTGGCAGCTGCCAAGTCATCATCTAAGCCCCGCACCAGCTCATCAGCGCCCATTATCGCGCTGAGCTCGGCATAGCGTCTATTAATCTTCCTAGCCAAGCCGGGGTTCGTGTGGACAGCCGAGTCACTGAGTTGCTCCTGCAAACTCGCGTGCTCAGCCCTTAGGCCCGCAAGCGAATCAACCAAGTTATTCTCCGTCGGAATCTGAAGGAACTGGCATGGACTTCTCCAGCTTCAGCAAGAACTCAACGTTGCTCGCTGTTTCCTTCAAGCGGTTCAGAACTAGCTCGAGAGCCTGCTGCTGCTCAAGACCTGCCAGCGCTCTGCGGAGCTTCCAAATAATCTTGGTCTCCTGTGGGCTCATTAGAAGCTCTTCGCGTCTGGTACCAGATGCATTGATGTCCACGGCTGGGAATATTCGCTTGTCAGCAAGCTGACGAGAGAGCCTGAGCTCCATGTTTCCAGTTCCCTTGAACTCCTCGAAGATAACCTCGTCCATTTTGGATCCAGTATCAACAAGGGCAGTAGCCAAAATAGTTAGTGACCCACCGAATTCAATGTTTCTGGCGGCACCAAAGAAACGCTTTGGTGGATAGAGAGCGGAAGAGTCGACTCCACCGGACAATATTCGTCCCGATGCCGGTGCACTCAGGTTGTAGGCACGACCTAATCTCGTGATCGAATCAAGCAAAATAACTACATCATGACCCATCTCCACTAGACGCTTTGCGCGCTCGATAGCGAGCTCGGCGACCGTAGTGTGATCTTCGGCAGGTCGGTCAAATGTGGATGCAATTACCTCACCCTTGACTGTGCGCTGCATGTCAGTCACTTCTTCTGGTCGCTCGTCGACCAAAACAACCATCAGGTGAACCTCAGGGTTGTTGGTTGAAATAGCGTTGGCAATGGCCTGAAGAACTAGGGTCTTACCGGCCTTTGGAGGCGAAACAATAAGTCCACGCTGCCCCTTACCGATGGGAGCAACTAGGTCAATAATTCTCGTCGAGAGACGCTTGTTGTCAGTCTCTAGACGTAGGCGAGTGTCCGGGTAAAGCGGAGTGAGCTTGCCGAACTCAACTCTGTCAGCCGACTCTTCAAGGGTTTGCCCGTTCAAAGTTTCAATCTTGACTAGGGCATTAAATTTTTGACGCTGGTTATTTTCGCTATCGCGAGGTTGACGAATTGAACCAACTACTGCATCGCCCTTACGCATACCGTATTTCTTTACCTGGCCCAAGGAGACATAAACATCGTTGTCACCGGGAAGGTAACCGGAAGTGCGAAGGAACGCATAGTTGTCGAGCACGTCCAAAATTCCAGCAACTGGGATAAGGACATCATCTTCGCTTACTTCAGGCTCTGCTTCGTCCTGGGGTCCACGTCCACGTCCACGGTCGCGGTCGCGATCGCGGTAACGACCACGTCGGTTGCGGTTTCCACCGCGACGCTCGTCATCTCTGTCGCGTTGGTTTTCACGGTCACCGCTTCGGGTTTCGTTGTCTTCTTTATTCGAACGGTCTGGCCTCTGCCCAGTTTTTGCCTCAGCATCGTTACTGGAGTCGGACTTTTTATCAGACTTGTCATTACTAGAATCCGGATTGCTGGAGTTACCCTTGTCTGCAGAAGATTCAGACGGAGCCTTCTCAGCAGAGGTTTCAGAAGTCGACTTCGAAGCTGTGGTCCGGCGTCTGGCCGGTGCCTTCTTTGGCTCCGCTTCCGAAGTTGCCTCAGCCTTGTCTGCCTTGGCTGCTTTACTTGGCTGCTCTGGCGCCTCGGTGGCCGACTTGGTTTCTGAAGAATCAGCACCGATTGCTCGCCTGGAACGGCGAACGGGCTTTTCTTGTTGGATTTCATCCATGTTTTTGATTACTCATTTCTATGCGGCGAAGTGCCGTTGTGTGGAAACTTAAGGAAAGATACAGTGGCGGGCGTTTAGGTGCCTGATCCTGACTGCACTAAAAGACTAGCACCTTTGACATCAACTGCAAGGGCTAAAACGCGCCAGTCGGGAAAAGAGCTCTCGACAAGAGCTACGGCTGCCATTCGCTTTGCCGGGTCGTCCTCTAAAACCAAAACCGACGGGCCCGCTCCGGACACTACTGCCGGATGGCCCTGATCTCTCAGCTTCTGGATCAGGGCTGATGTCTCTGGCATCGCGCTAGATCGGTAGCTCTGATGCAGCCTGTCCTCGGTTGCCGCAAGCATGAGCTCTGGGCTCTGAGTTAGCGCAGCAACAAGGAGGGCCGACCTGGATACGTTGAAAACTGCATCGGTATGTGGAACAGATTCCGGCTGCAGGCTTCTGGCTAGCTTGGTGGACATTTGATGGGGTGGAACCAGAACCAGCGGAGAAACTCCACGGTGAACCGTTAGCTTCTTGTGACGAGGAACCCCGTCTTCCTGAACCCAGGCAATAGTCAAACCGCCGAAAAGTGCGGGCGCAACATTGTCTGGATGCCCCTCCAGTTCCGTGGCAAACCCCAAAAGCTGCTGTTCGCTAATTTCAATCTCATCCTGCAAGATTCCAGCCGCAAGCATGATGCCACCTGCTACCGCCGCCCCAGAGGACCCCATTCCCCTGCCGTGAGGAATGTTGTTCTCGCATCTAATCTTTAGGCCCGGAACTTTTTTGCCGAGTTTGTTGAACACTAGGGCTAAGGACTTATAAATCAGATTGGACTCATCCAGAGGAATGTCACCCGCTCCTTCACCTACAACTGAAATTTCCAGTCCAGAAGAAACTACTTCTGCTTCGTAGCTGTCATAAAATGACAGCGCCATGCCAAGAGTGTCGAAGCCAGGACCCAGGTTGGCAGTGGTTGCCGGGATTTTTACCTTTACTATCTTCACTTTTCGCGCTCCAGTCCCAAGATTCCAGCCACCGCATCGGCGGTTGCTCCAACCTTTTTTGGCTTTATTAAGCGACCACGCTCGTCTTTTAGAGCCCAGTCGGGATCTTTAAGGCCGTGGCCCGTAACCGTAACCACCACGGTATTGACCGCCGGTAGGATTCCCTGCTGCTTGAGCTTATAAAGACCGGCAGCGCCGGTAGCACTCGAAGGCTCAACGAAAACGCCGCACTCCTGAGACAAGAATCGATGCATCCACAAAATCTGCTTGTCACTTACGGCGTCAAAACCGCCCTCGGTGTCGCGTTTAGCCTCTTGAGCCAAATCCCAAGACGCCGGGTTCCCAATCCTGATGGCAGTAGCTATAGTTTCTGGTTTTGCCACCGGTGATCCCTTAATAAACGGTGCAGATCCTTCAGCCTGAATCCCATAGAGCTTTGGAAGCTTCTTGATTCTTCCGTCCGCTACCTCTTCCCTGTAACCGAGGTGATAAGCGGAAATGTTGCCGGCATTACCCAGAGGCATAGCGTGAAGATCTGGTGCTTCACCAAGGACATCAACCACTTCAAAAGCCGCTGTTTTTTGACCTTGTAGACGATCCGGGTTTACGGAGTTCACTAAGAAAACCGGATAGTTCTCACTCAGCTCACGAGCAAGTCGCAGACAGTCATCGAAGTTTCCTCGAACCTGCAAAATCTTTGCTTTGTGCGCGACAGCCTGGGACAACTTCCCCCAAGAAATCTTTCCCGCCGGAACCAACACAACTGACTGCATCCCCGCCTTGACAGCGTAGGCAGCTGCGGCTGCAGAGGTGTTCCCGGTTGATGCAGCTATCACCGCCTTAGCGCCATGGGCCTTCGCCTTTGACACTGCGGTGGTCATCCCTCGGTCTTTAAACGATCCGGTCGGGTTCATTCCTTCAAATTTGAGGTGGACATTGCCTACATCTAGCAATTTCGCAAGTGCAGGTGCCTCGATTAGTGGAGTTCCACCCTCGCCCAGAGTAACAATCGGGTCACCAGTTTCAAATGGTAGCCGATCCATATACTCGCGAATCACTCCTCGCCATTGGTGCGCCATCAGAGTCCCTCCACCCGGATTACCGAGTTCACGTTTACGACCGCCATATTTTTACTGAGGGCAACTACAACTTTTTCTAGATCGGATTCCAAAGCCACATGTGTCATCACGGTTAGCACTGCAGCCGCGTCCTTATCCGCTGGGCTCTGATGAACCGTCTCTACACTGACGCCATTCTCGGCGAAAACTGATGCTATGGACGCCAGCACTCCAGCCTCATCAGACACCTCGAGAGTAATTTGGAATCTAGTAACCACTGACTGAACCGGAAGAATCTCTAAATTCGCATGGGTTGAGTCCGCGAGGCCTGGGCCCCCAGCTAAGTGTCGTTTGGCAGCACTAACCAGATCGCCAAGAATGGCCGAGGCGGTTTCTTTGCCACCGGCACCTGCGCCGTAAAACATCAACTCCCCAGCCGACTCCGCCTCAACAAAAACGGCATTGTAGGCTCCACGAACCGCGGCAAGTGGGTGAGATAACGGAATCAGAGTCGGGTGAACTCTAATTACTATTCCTTCTTTTTCCCCATTCGAGGCGCGTTCGCAAATCGCCAGAAGCTTCACTGCGTAACCAGCCGTGCGGGCAGCAGTTATCTGCTGGGCAGTAATCTTCGTTATCCCCTCCCGATAAACAGACTCGACCGGGACCTCGGAGTGAAAAGCCAAAGACGCGATTATCGACGCTTTACTCTGAGCGTCAAAGCCTTCGATATCTGCAGTTGGGTCAGCCTCGGCGTAGCCAAGCTTCTGTGCAAGCTCTAGAGCGTCACCGAAGTCAGCGCCGGTCGATTCCATACGATCCAGAATGAAGTTCGTCGTGCCGTTGACGATACCCATGACGCGATTTATTTTGTCTCCAGCCAAAGACTCTCGCAGCGGCCTAATAATCGGTATAGCTCCCGCGACCGCGGCTTCAAAGTAGAGCTGGGCGCCAAGCTGGTCGGCCAATCCGAACAACTCCGGCCCGTGGGCCGCAATTAGGGCCTTATTGGCGGTGACAACATCAGCACCAGACTCGAGAGCAAGCTTTATCCATGACCTGGCTGGCTCAATGCCTCCGATAAGTTCTATTACTATGTCGCTTCCAAGAATTAGCGATTCCGCATCCTCGGTCAATAGGCCCTCAGGCAAATCGAAATCTCGCTTTGCGTCTAAATTTCTCACCGCAATACCAGAAAGTTCGAGGGTCGTTCCTACTCGACTTGCCAGCTCTTCAGAGTTCTCAAGTAGCAACCTGGCTACCTGTGACCCGACCGAGCCTGCACCCAATAGGGCAACTCTGATCGGTCTATACGCGCTCTGCATCTCTAAGCCTCTCCTGGCTCATAGCCGGCATCTCGTCCTAGCAAATCTCTCTCGGTTTCCGCTCTGATGAGCACCTTGACGCTGCCTGCCTTGACTGCGATAACAGCTGGCCTAGGCAGATAGTTGTAATTAGACGATAGCGAAAAGCAATACGCTCCCGTTGCTGGCACGGCGAGCAAATCATTAACGGATACATCAGCTGGCAGCAATGCATGCCTCACAACAATGTCGCCTGACTCGCAGTGCTTACCAACGACTCTGCTCAGCGTTGCTTCGGCGTCGGACGAGCGCGAGGCGATTGTCGCGCTGTACTCCGCCTCGTAAAGCGCCGACCTGATGTTGTCACTCATGCCGCCGTCGACACTTACATACTTCCGGGTAGCCGCGGTACCTTGATCAGTTACCTGCACATCCTTGAGGGTCCCAACGGAGTAAATTGTTATTCCGGCCGGGCCGGCAATGACCCTGCCGGGCTCGAAAGCAAGCGCAGGAACCGGAATTCCAAGCTGCTCACACTTCTGGGCAACAGCGGTTGTTATTCTCCCCGCCATTTCATCAAGTGGCAATGGCCGATCTGCCTGAGTGTAGCTAATTCCAAAGCCTCCACCGAGATTTAGTTCGGGCACATCGCCACCGGCTAGAAGCTTTGCGTGCACGTCAAGCAGGCGCTCAGCCGCAGCAATGAAACCGTCAACGACGAAGATTTGCGATCCGATATGGGAGTGAAGCCCTAGAAATTTCAACTGCGAATGGGACCGAATCTTCTCGACCATATCTGGTACGTCAACCAGCGCAATACCAAATTTCTGATCTTCACGCGCGGTTGCCAAGTATTCGTGAGTAAAGGCGTGCACACCAGTATTTACGCGTAATCGAACTGCTTGGACTTTGTCCTGGGCGCTAGCGACCGAAGCAATGCGCTCGATCTCTAGTTCGGAGTCAATGACGATGGCCCCAACTCCAGCAGAAATAGCTCGGCCGATCTCAACGAGTGACTTGTTGTTCCCGTGAAGTCCGATTCTCGGTCCTTCAATTCCCGCGGCCAAGGCCACTGCAAGCTCCCCGCTCGTTGAAACATCGATCGAAAGACCAGCCTGGTCAACCCACCTAACCACCTCGGTTGTCAACAGGGCCTTTGACGCGTAATAGCACTTGGCGGTCGTGCCGATTTTCTGAGCAGCATCCGAAAAGGCTCTGCGCGTGCTCATAAGACGCGACTCAAAGTCCTCTTGATCGACAACGTACAGCGGAGAGCCAAACTGACGAACTAAGTCAGAAGCAGTTTGGCCACCGACTGAGAGCTCACCACGTTCATTGCGCTTCGCCGTTCTCGGCCAAATTCTTGGGTCGAGCTCGGAAAGGTTAGGTGGCGTCTCCAGCCACTTGGGCGTGAGCGGATTCTTCATAGCTACATCCTCTCCGGGGCGCTAACCCCAAGTAACCCAAGTCCATTAGCAAGCACTTGTGTGCAAGCGTCGTTGAGCCAAAGCCTGGACCGATGAACGGTTTCTACGGGATCCCCCGAGAGTGGAATTACTCGACAGTGGTCGTAGAAACGGTGATAGGTACCCGCCAATTCTTCCAGATATCTGGCGACCCGGTGTGGCTCACGGAATTGACTTGCAGTTTCAACCACCTGAGGGAACTGAGCGAGTTGAGCAATGAGGTTCTGCTCGCTCAAATGTGAAAGGGCTTCTGGAACAAACTCACTTCGTTCCACCAGCTGAGCCGATGCGTTTTTGGAGACCTGCCTGGTCCTCGCGTGAGCGTATTGAACATAGAAAACTGGATTGTCATTGGTCTTTTTCGTCAAAACCTCTAGATCAACATCCAGACTTGAGTTGATCGATGATCTAGCCAACGAATATCTGGCCGCATCAACGCCGACCGCATCGACCAGGTCCTCCATGGTTATTACCGTTCCAGCACGCTTGGACATTTTCACCGGCTGACCCGCTCGAACCAGATTCACCATCTGCCCAATCAGAATTTCTAGATGCTTGCCGGGAGTGTCACCGAAGGCCGCGCAAATAGCCATCATGCGCTGAACATAGCCATGATGATCTGCACCCAGCATATAAATGCACTGATCGAATCCACGTTCCCGCTTGTCAAGGTAGTAGGCGATATCGCCAGCAATGTAAGCATTGGAGCCGTCAGACTTCACGATCACACGATCGCGATCATCTCCGAAGGTACTCGAGCGCAACCAGGTTGCACCCTCGGCAACAAATGTGTGTCCTTTTTCGCCAAGCCTAAGGATTGACTTCTCGACGGCTCCAGACTCATATAGCGAGTGCTCGTGGAAAAAAACATCAAAATCAACGCCAAAATCATGAAGCGACTGTCTAATTTGGGCGAACATGAGCTCCACGCCAGCTGACCGAAAGGCTTCCTGAGTTGCATCGGGCTCGAGACTGAGAAGGTCATTTCCGGCTTGATCCATAACGGTTTTAGCAATGTCAACGATGTATTGGCCAGAATAACCGTCTTCAGGAGCCGGTTCATTTTTTGCTGCAGCAACTAACGACCTAGCAAACCTGTCAATCTGGCCGCCGTGGTCATTGAAGTAATACTCTCGAGTGACATCGGCGCCGCAAAAATCAAAAATTCGAGCTAAAGAATCTCCGACCGCGGCCCAACGGGTTCCTCCTAGATGGATCGGACCAGTGGGATTTGCCGAGACAAATTCAAGGTTGAGCTTTACTCCGACCAGGCTGTCGCCTTTTCCAAAGTCAGCGCCCTGATCGACGATGTTTTTGACAAGCGACGCGGAGGCACCCGTTGAAACAAACAAATTAATGAAACCGGGGCCTGCTATCTCCACCTTGGAGATGCCGTCTATTGTTTCCAGCTTTGCGGCGAGAATTTCGGCGAATTGCCTAGGAGTCATTTCGAAGGACTTACCCAGCTGCATCGCAACGTTCGTCGCCCAATCGCCATGGTCACGATTCTTGGGCCGTTCGACAACTACAGAGGTTGGAATTTCGGCTTTGGCCAGCTTTCCCTCAGCCATCAGCTGACTAAGTGCATTGAGAATCGCACTAGATAGCTGTTCTGGAGTCATGGCTATTTCCTAAATTTAGGCAAGGTGAAACGCTTTACACGAGCCGTTGTGAACCTAAATTATACCCTCAATGATCTTTGTGGCGTAGCTTCGCATCCCAAGCACCGCGTCAAAAATCATTCGTCTCTTGAACGATACCAAGTGCCCAAATCAACTCGGCGCCTTACAGGTTTTTGGCCAGTTTTCAGAATCGCTAAACCTCGGCACCCAGAACCAGGTTTCAGTTGCTCGACTAGTAAGCTGGCAGAACCCCAAGGCCCCCATAGCTCAGGGGATAGAGCACCGCCCTCCGGAGGCGGGAGCGCAGGTTCGAATCCTGCTGGGGGCACTACCTCTTAGACAGAAAACTCGCCATTTGGTTCATGGCCATTGCCCTGTGAGAAAGACTGGATTTCACTTCAGGCTCAAGCTCTGCCGCCGTGACCTCAAAACCCTCCGGAATGAACACTGGATCGTAGCCGAATCCCCCATCACCGGAAACGCGCATTGCTACTGACCCTGACCAAACACCGGTAAAAAAAGTCTCCCCAGATGCTTCAACAAGCGCAATAGTGCAGACAAAAGACGCAGTTCGATGCTCAGACGAAATGTCCGTCAGCTGATCCAGAAGCAGCTGCCTGTTTACCGCGTCGTCTCGTCCCCCGGCCCAGATGGCAGAGAATATACCCGGGGAGCCGCCCATCACCTCCACGCAGATGCCTGAATCGTCCGCAAAAGACGGTTGACCCGTAGCCTCGAATGCCGCACGAGCCTTGATGGCCGCATTTTCCAAAAAAGTAACTCCGTTTTCGACTGGCTCTGGGCCCTCGTGAGGCAAAAGCTTGAGCTGAGGTAACGACAACCCCAGAATGAATTCCGCCTCGGCAAGTTTGTGCTTATTTCCGGTGGCGAAAATCAGCTCCATCAGCGAGTCTCCAAAATCGATCCAAGCGATTCTTTCTGCAGTGCAGATAGCTCACTGGTTGATTGCAGAGCCAGCGCCAATAGCGCGTCAAGTTCGCTTTTATCAAACGGTGCAGCTTCGGCGGTTCCCTGAACTTCAACAAAAAGCCCTCTGCCGGTAACGACAACATTCATGTCTGTGTCAGCCCGCACGTCTTCAACGTAAGCCAGATCGGTCATCGGCTCTCCGCCGACGATTCCTACCGAAACTGCCGAAACTGTGTCCAGTAATGGGGTCGCCGATTTTGCAATAAATCCATTTTGCTTTCCCCAATTGATAGCGTCGACCAGAGCAATAAACGCTCCAGTAATTGCAGCTGTCCTGGTCCCACCGTCAGCCTGCAACACGTCGCAGTCCAAAACTATGGTGTTTTCACCGAGGCTCTTCACGTCTATCACTGCCCTCAGGGAGCGGCCGATCAGTCGAGATATTTCATGGGTCCGACCGCCGATTTTGCCCTTTACGCTCTCTCGATCCGATCGAGTGTGAGTGGCTCTTGGCAGCATCGAATATTCGGCCGTAACCCAGCCTTCTCCTGAGCCCTTTTTGAAACGAGGAACGCCCTCGGTGAAAGATGCGTTGCATAAGACTCTCGTGTTCCCAAAGGAGACAAGGCAGGAACCTTCAGCGTGCACGGTGAAGTTTCTTTCGAAACTAATCTGCCTAAGTTCAGTGTTGGTTCTATTGTCATGCCTAGTCATTAATGCTCTTTCTTTCTAGATGCTGCACTTTGGTCACTTCAGGTCCCAAGAATCGCCGCGCCAGCAAGCCGAACTCCTGTTCATCGCCGGTGGCAAAAAAATCATACTTCGGCCGGTTCCCAGCCGGCGCAAGTAGATCGTGCTCCGTTAGAACTCGAAAAACGTCCTTCGCCGTTTCGTCAGCCGAAGAAACCAGGTTCACACCCTTACCCATTACGTAGCCCAAAACTCCTTGCAACAGCGGATAGTGCGTGCAGCCCAAAACCAAAGTGTCGACCCCTGCCTGAATCAGCGGCGCCAAATACTTAGTTGCAGCCTCAACAACCTCCGGGCCGGACGTGACTCCTCGCTCGACTAAGTCAACGAAACTAGGGCAAGCAACGCTGTTGATTTCGAAGTCAACCGCGGCTGCAAAAGCATCGTCGTAAGCCCGAGAAGAAATAGTTGCGCTGGTGCCGATTACGCCGATTTTTTTATTTCCGCTGGTCGCAACTGCTGTCCTCACGGCGGGCTGAATAACCTCTACCACCGGAACACCAAGCCCGGCTGTATAGCGCTCTCTGGCGTCTCTGAGGACTGCTGCCGAGGCCGAGTTGCAGGCTATGACCAGTATCTTCACACCAGAGGCGACCAGGTCGTCCATAACCTCGAGTGCCAATGAGCGCACCACGGAAAGTGGCTTTGGCCCATAGGGCGAATTTAGAGTGTCCCCCACGTAATGAATAGATTCATTTGGAAGCTGATCGATGATCGCCCGGGCAACAGTGAGCCCACCGACTCCCGAGTCGAAAACTCCAATAGCTCTAGCATCCACCCCACAAGTGTAGGCCCGAGGTGCAATAGAGGTTGTGGCTTAGGTAGGCTGGTGTCGTGACAACAGCCCTGCTAACGGATCGCTACGAACTGACCATGGTTCAAGCTGCGCTGCGCTCAGGAAAAGCGGACCGCCAAACAGTTTTCGAAGTTTTTACCAGGTCATTACCAGCCGGACGCAGGTTCGGTGTCCTTGCTGGCAACGGCCGCCTGTTGGAAGCAGTCAAAAACTTTAGATTTAACCAGGAAGAAATTACGTTTCTTCTGCAAAACGAGATAGTCGATGACTCGACCGCTGTCTGGCTTGAGAACTTTAGGTTCAACGGGAACATCTATGGCTACCAAGAGGGCGAGCTTTTCTTCGCCAACTCTCCAGTTCTTAGGGTAGAAGGAAGCTTTGCAGAAGCGGTAATTCTGGAAACAGTAATACTTTCAATTTTGAACTATGACAGCGCTGTGGCAAGTGCGGCCGCCCGTATGCGATACGCCGCTGGAGATCGGTACTTGGCCGAAATGGGTGCAAGACGGGCCAATGAATACGCTGCAGTAGCCGCGGCTCGAGCCGCATACATTGTCGGGTTTGATTCCACGAGCAACTTAGAAGCCGGAAGAAGCTGGGGGGTCCCAACGATGGGCACCAGCGCCCACTCATTCACTTTGCTTCACGATAGTGAAACCGAAGCCTTTCGGTCTCAAATTGAGTCAATGGGTGCCGAAACCACATTGCTTGTCGACACCTACGAGATTGAACCAGCCGTGAGAGAAGCCGTCAGGCTCACCGACGGCAAAATAGCAGCCGTAAGGATCGACTCCGGTGATCTTTCCATGGCCGCCAGCAAAGTCCGTCACTTACTCGACTCTTTGGGTGCAAATGAAACAAAAATAGTTGTCACCAGTGACTTGGATGAATACACAATCGCAGCTCTGGCCGCGGCGCCCGTGGACAGATACGGCGTAGGCACATCCCTCGTTACTGGCTCCGGGCATCCCACTGTCGGATTCGTTTATAAGCTCGTGGCTCACTCCGACGGAGACGGCTGGGTTGATGTTGCGAAAACCTCGCCCTCCAAAGCCAACAGGGGCGGGAAAAAGTTTGCCAGCAGAAAAATCGAGGGCAAAATTGCAACCGCAGAGCTAGTCGGTGGAGACTCCCAAGGAAGGCCTCTTCAAGTCCAGTTAGTCGAAGACGGAAACTGCTCCTCGTCCGCCATGGGGCCCGAGGGAGTCCTTGCGGCAAGAAATCACCACAAGATGGCAATTTCCGAGCTGAATGCCTCTGGATTCAGACTGTCAAATGGTGACCCTGCGATCCCCACTTACTTCGTTTAGTCGCCCTTGAAGGATTCGTAAATCTTCTTACAATCCGGACAAACTGGAAAATTACCTGGATCTCGGCTTGGGACCCACGTTTTGCCGCAAAGGGCAAGTACTGGATCGCCCATGACGGCCGATTCAACAATTTTATTCTTTTTTACGTAGTGAGAGTAACGCTCGTGGTCGCCCTGATCAAATTGTTCAACCCTCTCTTTATCGAGAGTGGTTCCAGAATCTAAATCGCTCATAGCACCTTATTGTAGGTCAGCAGCGCTGCCAAGTGTCACCATGAAAACCAACTTCTGGCCATCTCGGATGACCTGAACCTCAACTTCGGCCCCAGCGGGTTCCGCCCTTACCAAAGCAGTTAGGTCACTCGCACCCTCAACGCGTTGCCCCGCGAAAACAGTCACGATGTCACCCTGCATGATGCCGGCGGCCTTCGCTGCACCATCATCGCTAACTCCTTCAACATAGGCCCCATTCGAGAATCCACCGGTCGCCTCTCGGCTATCGCTAACTAGAGCGCCTAACAAGCCGTGCGTCGCGAAGCCGGTTTCGATAATTTCATTCGCAATTCTCTCGGACGTGTTCGACGGAATAGCAAATCCGACGCCTATGCTTCCTGAGGTTCCCGAGCCGGCGGTGGCGATTGCCACGTTGATCCCGATCAACTCACCGCTGCTGTTCACAAGTGCACCACCTGAATTACCAGGGTTAATCGCGGCATCGGTCTGAATCACCTGGAGCGAAATTGGATTCCCACCACTTCCGGTGTAAAACTGGAGCCCCGGGTCATCGGATACTTCGGAGCTCGCAACCTGAATTGTTCTGTTGAGGGCTGAAATAATACCCTGAGTTACCGTGGAAGAAAGCCCAAGCGGTGCACCGATTGCCACCACGTTCTGCCCAACATTTAGAGCACTCGAATCAGCAAAGACAATTGGCTTAAGCCCGGCAGCTTCAATTTTCAAGACCGCCAAGTCGTAAACGGAATCAAAACCAATCAACTCAGCTGGGAGTACCTGTCCATCCCAGAGCATTACCGAAATGGAAGCGGTTTCGGTGAGTCCTCCAAGAGTCGCCACGTGCGCGTTGGTCAAAATGTAACCGTCCTCAGTAAGCACCACTCCGGAACCAGAGCCACCACTCGAAGCCGAGTTGACCGCCAGAGTAACCACAGAAGGAGAAGCTGCTGCTGCTGCACCCGTGACCCAGTTCACCTCAGTTGCGTTATTTACAACTATTGGCGCGGGCTGACTCAAGTTTGCAACCGAAAGCGTTAGTCCACTCGAGCCGATGATGCCGCCGACAAGGGCGGCTCCAAGAGCGAGGGCTGCCATGGGAAGCAGGTTACGTCTTTTCTTTTTGACCGGAGACGGCTGAGGCGCAAGGTATGGCTGGCTGAAGCTGAATTGATTTTCTCCAGAGCGATTCCACTGAGACATTTATAAAACCTTTCGTTGTCTACCTGATTATGGTCAACAACGCTGAGGATTGTATGAGTCCCGGCTGATAAGTTTCCTTACAAAATTAAAAGAGTTCTCCTCGGCGGCTCCGTAACTTTAATCTCCAGCTGGTTTGACGACAGCGATATCGTCGCGGCATTGGTAACCCAGTTCCGACCCAGCATTCGATAATCGACCCGATAGGTAACTTTTGCCACCGCAAAAAATGAACCGACGGTCTCAAAGGACTTTGAGACGGATCTACCCGACAGAATGAATGAGTCAGAAAAATGCCAAGAAGTCGAGTTGGCAGTGAATCGAATCTGGGCCGTTTGCCCTAGAAGATGACCGGTGGTCGTCCGGTTATTTACCTCAACATTGAATTGCCCGAATTCAAAAATTTCTAGCTCGTCTCCTGGGACCCAAGAGGCGAATGGACGATTAGAAAAACTTGTTAAGGAATCCCGAAGACCACTGGAGCTTTCAACAACGCTAGTCTTCGACGCCACTTCGGGCTCTGGCAGGGCGTCACCGATGCAACTTCTTGCGCCCACTGGAACCCATGCGGTAATCACGCCTTCGGTTGGAGAGTCGATCGAGTTGTTTAGGTAATAAGAACAGAGCCGCATGGGCTTGGCCTCTGGCACCTCTCCGGTGGTGTTCGAGCTTGCTTGAGAAGAACTTCGCTCAACTTTCTCGGCGCAAATTGTAAAGCTGTCCGCGGTGCTGCTGTGCGGTTGGCAACTACTAGCCGCAAACAAGATTGAAAGCTCTATCAACATTTAGTTAACCGATCCTGGGAGGTTTAGGAAAATATTCATGGCTAAAAAATAGAGCAAAACTTAGATGACTGATTCGCATTGTCCACAGCATAAAAAAACCCCTGAACTTATTAGGTTCAGGGGTTTTTCACTAGTTGCGGGGGCAGGATTTGAACCTACGACCTCCGGGTTATGAGCCCGGCGAGCTACCGAACTGCTCCACCCCGCGGCGAAGTTCCAACACTAGCAGGTTTTCGGTTGTTAATCTAACGCTGCCAAAGCGTCCTCAATAGCCCTAGTCAATCGAATATCTGCCCTTGCGAATGCCTCTAGGTCACCCGCCACCAAGGCCGCTTGCTTGTCCGCCAACGCCTTGTTGGCAGCAGTCAAGGCCGCGTTCAAAGCGGCGTTGCCAGAATCAGTAGGAGCAGGTTGTGCAACAGCATCCTCACCAGCACCGTCGGTTACTGGTGCGTCAAATCCGGAGTCGCCGCCGAATAGGGCGTCAAGTGCCTGATCCAGGCTGTCCTCGAACGCTATCTGATCGCCAAATGCCACCAGTACCTTTTCAAGCAACGGATAGCTTGTCTCACCAGTTGACTCGATGTAGACGGGCTGTACGTATAGCAGTCCGCCGGCAACCGGAAGTGTCAGCAGGTTTCCGCTTATAACGTTGGTCGAACCCTGTCGAAGGATGTTCAGAAGTGATGACACGTCGCTGTCAGCATTGAAGTTGTTCTGCACCTGACCCGGTCCAGGAACCACTGTCTCCCTTGGCAGGCTAAGCAATGTCAGCTTGCCGTAATTGTCGCTCACCTCGCCGGCTTCACTACCGGCATCGGCATTAGCAATCAGGTATCCGGTCAGCACGTTTCTTGTGCTCTCACCGGTGGACTGAGGGATGAAAGTCGAGTAGAGCGAGAACGCACTTTCGGCTTCACCGGGAGTCTGCATCGTCAAGTAGTAAGGGGGCTGAAGCGATCCGAGTCCGGTACCTTCCACGGGATCATTTGGTGTCATCCAAGCGTCCTGCTGAGAGTAGAAGGCTCCAGCTTCCTTCACGTGGTAGCTACCAAGAACCGAACGCTGAGTCTTGAATAGATCAGATGGGTACCTAACATGAGCCATTAGATCTCCCGACATTGCAGACTTTGGCTGCACGGTGTCCGGGTAAAGATTCATCCACGCCATAAGCAGAGGATCTTCGTCATCCCACTGGTAAAGATCTACCGAGCCGTCATACGCGTCCACGGTCGCCTTCACAGAGTTTCGGATGTAGTTCACCTGAGAGGTATCCCTGTTGAAAGTCTCTGAAGAAGAATCCAAAATCGCAAGGTTGAATGACTCTAGGTTCGAATATGGGTACTGAGTTGTGGTTGTGTAACCATCAACGATCCACTTGACCCGTCCATCAACAACTGCCGGATAAATTTCCGTATCGACTGTCAAAAACGGTGCAACTTCGGCAATTCGCTCGGCGGGGGAACGATTGTAGAGAATTTGCGACTCCGCGTTAATTGCATCTGAGAGCAGAATCTGCTCGCTTTGGAATTTCAGTGCGTACGCGATTTTAGTGAAGATGTTGCCCACGAGCGGTCCGCCATTCCCGCTGAAGGTTGTGTAGGTTTCATTGCTATCACCCTCGCCAGCTGGGAAATCAAACTCCAGAGGCTCCGCTCCATCTGGAGCACCGACAATTGAATAGGTCGGTGAATTCGCACCAAAGTAAATCCTGGGCTCAAATTCGCCGAGGTCTCCAACGTTTGGAATTCCAGACTGGAAAAACAGAGGCTTGCCATCGCTGTCAACCTTGTTTCCATAGGCCGCGACAAGACCGAATCCGTGGGTGTAGACAACCGATGAGTTGTACCAAGACTGTGAGTCTCCAAGGCCGGCTTGGTTCAACTCACGAACCGCAATCACCGTGTCCTGAGTCTCGCCGTCAAAGGAATATCGATCAACGTGCAGGCGGTTCGGGAAGCTGTAGTACTGACGGTACTGCTCAAGCTGACGGAAAGCGTCACCGACTAGAGCTGGATCCAAAATTCTTATAGATGAGGTCGTCCTCGCATCATTTCGGAGAGCACCGGGTTCCGGAATAACGTTAGCCGCGTAGTCGACGACTTCGACCTTGTCCAAGTCATAGGCGACCCTGGTGGCATCGATGTTCTTCTGCAAGTAAGGCCCTTCTAGGGTCCTCTCGTTGGGCACCACTTGGAAGGTTTGAACAATCCAAGGGTAGAGTCCGCCAAGAACTAATGAGCTTGCAACCATCAAAGCGGTCGCAATGATTGAAATCCTCCACTGTCCCAGGACGGCCGTGACGATAAATGCCACCGCGACCGCTAGGGAAATAAGTGCCAAGATTTGCAGGCCAGGAATCACGGCATTGTCATCCGTATAGGTAACTCCAGTGAAGAGTTCGCCGGCACTGGTGGCGGTTCCATACTGGTCGAGCCAAAGGCTCAAGCCCTGAAGAATGAAGTAAGTAGCGATCAAGATTGAAAGCTGAATACGAGCCGGCTTAGAGACGGTAACTTCGCGACCCGAGAAACGGATACCTCCGAAAATTAAGTGAACACCGGCATTAATAAGCGCGGCTAGGAAAATACCGCCCGACACGTAGCTGACTGCAAAGCCGTAAAACGGAAGATCGAAAACAAAGAAACCTACATCCAGCCCAAACTGAGGGTCTGTGACACCGAACGGACCACCGTTTAGCCACAAGGCCGCGGTCTGCCATTCGCGCGCAGCGATGAGACCGCCGAAAACACCAAGAAGAGCTGGCAGCCCGAGCATGATTACTCGTTTTAGCCCCTCAAGTAGCTGTTGATAAGCCTGAAATGGGGACTCATCCGGCATCTTTAGATAGACCGGGCGAGAACGCCACGCAGTCATCAGGCCGATTGCGACCAAAAGGGTCATGATGACAAATCCGACGAGGAATGCCACTATTTGACCGACTATTTGAGTGAAGAAGACCACTTCGAAGTCAAGTTGCCGAAACCAGAGCCAATCGGTGTAAATCCCTGCAGCGCTTACCAGTGCGAACACTATGACAGCCAGGATTCCAAAGGCGATGGACAACGGCGATACTCGTCTCTGCGGTTTTGCTTGTGCTTCAGACAATCTTTATCTCCTAGTTATTGCATTGCATTGCTGGTAGTTGTTCACCGTTGGCAAACATTTCTATTTTGTCAAGAGCTTCAGTCAAGTCTCTCACTAACACAACTGTCAAGTTACTGGGAATCTGGCCAATGGCCTCTTGGCAGTTTGCCGCGGGGGCTAAAAACAACTCCGCTCCGGCCCGTTTTGCACCAAGCATTTTTAGGGCAATGCCACCAATCGGCCCTACATTGCCCTCTGGGTCGATGGTGCCAGTGCCTGCCACGTGCACTTTCCCGGCCAGGGACCCCTCGGTCAGCGCATCGAGGACTCCAAGGCTAAAAATCAACCCACCGCTTGGTCCACCGACGTCTCCAAGTTGGAGTTCAAGTTCAAATGGGAAATTGTACGTGTACCCAATCATTGCGCCTATAACCCAGGCCTCTCCGTTTAGTGAGGGGGTCACCGAAAGGGAGATTTCTTCGCCATCCCTGATTACTTCTATGATCAAAGGAGTGCCTTCAGCCAGCTGGATTTGCGCCTTGAATGCATCGAATGTATCGACTGGAACTCCCCCAGCCGAGGTGATGAGATCGCCGGCGATCAGAATTCCGGAGGATGGGGCATCCTCTAGAAC
>OOFT01000003.1_pt1 | contig 78453 bp, 70 predicted proteins | sample 1670301 | NCBI WGS metagenome assembly OOFT01 (sample SAMEA98140918, study PRJEB22522) | marine metagenome | biome: marine biome; feature: marine water body; material: sea ice | place: Arctic Ocean | collected 11-Sep-2015 | depth 0.3 m
CAGCTTTAGCTCGCGCCACCAGATAACGTCTGTGACATCTCCAAAGGTGCAAATCATTGCAATGCCCGTGCCTTTGTCGATTTGGGCGAGTCTGTGAGCCAAGATCGGAACCTCTACCCCAAAGAGGGGAGTTGTGGCTGTCTTGCCAAAGAGGTGCGCGTATCTTTGGTCATCCGGATGAGCAACTAGAGCGACACAAGCTGGAATTAGCTCTGGCCGAGTGGTTTCGATAAAGATCTTGCCATCTGGACCATCGAATCCGATTCGGATATACGCACTTGGCACCTCGCGGTCTTCGAGTTCCGCCTGAGCCACCGCGGTTCTAAAGCTCACATCCCACAGGGTTGGTGCCATCTGTGAGTAAGCCTCATTGCGAGCTAAGTTGTTCAAAAATGCTCTCTGGGACACCAGCTGAGACTCTTTGGAGATTGTTCTATAACTTTGTGTCCAGTCCACCGAGAGACCAAGATTTCGCCACAAATTTTCAAAAGTCTTCTCGTCCTCTTCGGTTAGTTGCTCACAAAGCGCGATGAAGTTTTGCCTCGAGATGGGAAGCTGGTCCTGCACTCTCGACGATTTGTTGTCTCCACCTGTTTGAGGCGGTTGGAAGTCTTTGTCAAAAGGCAGCTTCGGGTCGCATCTGACTCCGTAATAGTTTTGAACTCTTCTTTCAGTTGGGAGGCCATTGTCATCCCAGCCCATTGGGTAATAGACAGCCTTGCCATTCATTCGCTTATAGCGAGCGACCACGTCAGTGTGGGTATAGCTGAAAACGTGGCCAACATGCAGAGAGCCGGAAGCCGTTGGAGGAGGGGTGTCTATCGAGAAGATATCGCCTTTTAGAGCTTGAGAATCGAACTCATAAACTTTATTTACCTCCCAGGCAGGGGCCCACTTGGCCTCTAGGCCCTCTACGGAGGCTTTTTCTGGGACGCTGGCAGGCCTTAGTGGCTCGGGAATGTAGTTATTCAATAGGTATGACCTCTGTATATTCGTAGTCTCTAGATTAACATTGTTCTTGACCGTTACTTCTCCGAAAGCCGTGATGTATCCAAAGCACCGAAATTCCTCTCAAGGGCCAGTAGCCTCGCCCTCATTTCCTGAACTTGAAAGGGAGGTGCTGGCCTACTGGGATAAAGACGGAACTTTTCAAGAATCAATTGACCAGCGGGCTGCAACTGATGCTCCGGAGTTCGTTTTCTACGACGGCCCACCTTTTGCCAATGGACTTCCGCACTACGGTCACCTTTTAACTGGGTACGCGAAGGACCTAGTGCCTCGCTACCAAACCATGCGTGGCAAGCGCGTTGAGCGTAGGTTCGGCTGGGACACACACGGACTGCCAGCCGAAGTTGAGGCGGAGAGACTCTTAGGTATATCCGGCCGACCGGAAATCGAAAAATATGGAGTTGCTAAGTTCAATGAATTCTGCAAGACCTCCGTACTGAAGTACACCGAGGACTGGCGCAGCTACATAACTCGGCAAGCACGTTGGGTCGACTTTGATAATGACTACAAGACTCTGGACCAGAACTATACCGAAAGTGTCATCTGGGCCTTCCAGCAGCTGTACAACAAGGGCCTGATCTACGAAGGCTTCAAGGTCTTGGCTTACTGCTGGCGTTGCGAGACCCCACTTTCAAATCATGAACTCAAGATGGACGAAGAGGTCTACCGAGATAGACAGGATCAGTCCGTAACTGTCACTTTTGAGATAACTAGTCAGGGTGAACTTGCGGGTGTAAAAATGCTTGCATGGACAACAACACCGTGGACACTGCCAACCAACTTCGCATTGGCCGTGGGACCGAAAATTGAATATGCGCTCGTGCATGCCAAAAACAGTGACTTGGGCGATGAAAAGTTTTTAATCGCTTCGGCACTTCTGCCTAACTATGTAAAAGAACTCGGATTTGAAGATGCGGAGAGTGCGGCAGCCGCAGTATCGAAGACATACCTTGGTTCGGACCTTGCTGGTCTGAGGTACGAGCCAATTTTTGACTTTTACACTGATGCCAATAAGTTCAGCATCGAAAATGCGTGGCAAGTGCTAGTCGGCGACTACGTAACCGCGGAGGACGGCACGGGAATTGTTCATCAAGCACCGGCCTACGGTGAAGATGATCAGATTCTCTGCAATGCCGCCGGCATTCCGACTTACGTTTCAGTCAATGAAAGAGGAGAGTTCATCTCATTGATCGCCCCGTATGAAGGGCAGCATGTTTTTGAGGCCAATAAGCCAATCACTCAGGACTTGAAAGCGAAGAATCGACTTCTCAGGCAAGCGTCCTATGACCACAGCTACCCGCATTGTTACCGATGCAAAAACCCGCTGATTTACAAGGCGGTTTCCTCGTGGTTTGTTGAGACCACAAAAGTCAGAGACCGGATGCTTGAGCTAAACCAGGAGATCAACTGGGTTCCGGATCACACCAAAAATGGTGGCTTTGGGAAATGGCTTGAGAACGTTCGCGACTGGGCCATATCAAGAAACCGGTTCTGGGGAGCACCGATACCGGTTTGGAAATCGGACGATCCCAATTACCCGAGACTCGATGTTTACGGCTCTCTGGATGAAATGGAGCGCGACTTTGGTGTTCGCCCCACTGATTTTCACAGGCCGGTTATCGACGAGCTAACTAGACCAAACCCTGATGATCCAACCGGCAAGTCGACAATGAGAAGAGTTCCGGAAGTATTGGATTGCTGGTTCGAATCTGGATCGATGCCGTTCGCTCAGGTTCATTATCCGTTCGAGAATCAGGATTGGTTTGACTCGCATTTTCCAGGCGACTATATCGTTGAATATGTGGGGCAAACCAAGGGCTGGTTTTACACGTTGCACGTTTTGTCCACGGCGTTGTTTGATCGCCCGGCTTTTAAAAACGCGGTGAGCCACGGAATTGTTTTGGGAAATGACGGACAAAAGATGTCCAAGTCCCTTCGAAACTATCCAGACGTCAATGAGGTATTTGATCGTGACGGCTCTGATGCCATGAGATGGTTTTTGATGTCAAGCCCAATTCTTCGCGGTGGAAACATCTCAGTTACTGAACAGGGCATTCGGGAAGGCGTTCGTCAAGCCCTCTTACCCCTGTGGAATAGCTACTACTTCTTTGCTCTGTACGCCAACGCTTCCAGCTACACTGCAAGCCCATCGATGGCCTCCACTCAGTTATTAGACCGATATATTTTGGCTAAAACCCGTGAACTGATTGACTCGGTTGCTCTGGATCTTGACATATTTGATAGCTTTGCGGCCTCTGCCAAAGTCCGGGATTTCGCTGAAGTGCTTACCAATTGGTACATCCGTCGCTCCAGAGACCGTTTCTGGGAAGGTGATAAGGATGCCTTCGACACTCTCTACACGGTTCTAGAGGCGGCATTCAGGGTTATCGCCCCAATGCTGCCGTTGGTAGCCGAAGAGATGTGGCGTGGTCTGACTAACGGTCGCTCTGTTCACCTAGAAAGCTGGCCGGAGGCCGAGGAGTTCCTGCAGGATGCTCAGCTGGTTCGGGATATGGACGCGATCCGCGAGGCGGCATCCTCTGGGCTTTCATTGAGGAAGTCTTCAGGTATTCGCGTGAGGCAACCTCTGGCAAAAATAACTCTGGCTGTAGTTGGCTCTGAGACTCTGCGTGATTACGCGGAGTTATTGGCTGACGAACTAAACGTGAAGAAAGTGGACATCGTGGAGGCCAACTCCGAAACCTCCTCGAGTTTCGGCCTAAGGCAGTCGCTGTCCGTAAACGCCAGGGCCCTAGGACCCAGAGTTGGCAAAGATGTTCAGCGAATAATTGGCCAAGCTAAGTTGGGCAACTGGGAGCAGCTGGCCGAGGGGATCTTCGTTGATGGCACATTGCTCATGGAGCCCGAGTATGAGTTGACTCTGGTTGCGGACAATGAATCCAGTGATTTTGCAGTTGGAGTCACCAGCTCCGGCTTCGTTCTGCTTGACACTCGACTTACGCCAGAGCTTCAATCGGAGGGTCTAGCCAGAGATACGATTCGACACATTCAGCAGGCGAGAAAAGATTTCGGACTTGATGTTTCGGACCGCATTTCGCTGAAGCTTGCTTGCGATGAAGAATCACTGACTGCTCTGGAAACCCACTCGGATTTGATTTCAAGGGAAACCTTGGCCAGTGACATTGAAGTTGTTGCGGGTCAAATAGCGGCGCCTCTCTCAGTCGGCGAAACCGGGTCCATCGAGATAACTTTGGCCAAAAAATGAACTCCGACAGCCAACCTCAATCTATCAACGAGGTGCTTGCCGCCCTTTACGCAAGGAAGCCTGAGAGCCAAATTAGGCCTCGCCTGGAGCCCACCAGGCGCCTCGTGGAAATGATGGGAAATCCTCAAAACAATTACAAAATAATTCACATCACTGGCACCAACGGCAAGAGTTCGACAGCGAGAATGGTTGAGCGGTTGCTCAGAGAGCACGGGCTCAGAACCGGAAGGTTGACCAGTCCTCATCTAGTCTCCTTCAACGAGCGCATTGCTCTTGACGGTGAGCCGGTAGAGGATCAGTTGATCATCGAGGCCTACCAGGAGAACCTGGTGCTATTGCAGCTTGTAGACCAAGAGCTCACAGACAAGGGTGAAGGTCCGCTTACTTTCTTCGAAGCATTCACAGCACTCGCTTTTCACGTCTTTTCGGACGCTCCGATTGATGTTTTGGTTCTTGAGGTTGGAATCGGGGGAGAGTGGGATGCCACGAATGTTGCCGATGCAGATGTCGCAGTATTCACGGCGATAGACCTTGATCATCGGGAAACGCTGGGTGACACCGTAGAGGAGATCGCTCAAACTAAGGCCGGCATCACAAAGCAGAATTCGATTGTGGTGTCGAGCTTTCAGCAGCCAAGCGTGGCGTCAATTCTGCGCACCCGAGCATTCCAAGAGGTTTTCATGGCGGGTGAAGAATTTGGATACTCCGAGATAAGCCCAGATGGATTCGGAACCAGGTTCAGCGTCAAGGGGATTTGGGCTGAATACCCCGAGCTCTGGATGCCAATTATTGGCCAACACCAAGCAGAGAACGCAGCAACCGCAATTGTCGCCACCGAAGCATTCTTAGGTAGGGCAATCGCCGACGAGGTTCTCAGGAGTGCTCTTGCAGACTCGGTTAGTCCCGGGAGACTTCAGGTCATAAGTAAGCAACCGCTGGTTGTTATAGATGGGGCTCACAACCCAGCCGGGTTAGTAAGCCTCAGGAACTCTATTCAGTGGCACTTTGGCGCACCAAGAGCAATAGGGGTAGTTGGAATGCTTCGAGAAAAAGACATTCAGTCTTCGGCTCAGGAGCTAATTGGAGTATTCGACCATCTCATAGTTACCTCGGCGCCTGGAGAGCGAGGCCTTCCGGCCTCCGACCTGGCAAACAGTTTTTCCGATGAGGGGCTAGTCGTCGATGAAATAGTCCCTGAGTTCTGGTCGGCCTACGAGCAGGCAATTAGGCTTGGGGCAAGCACTGAGCGGCCTGTCTTTATCACCGGGTCGCTCTACCTGGTTGGCGCAGTACTTGAAAAGCTTCAGCTGGAAAATTCGAAACCGAGCGATCAGGATGGGCAAGAAGTTGAGTAAAAGGTCTTCAAAACGAGCTCTCGGATCCATCGCACTTAGTTTCGAGGCCTTCGTGGTGTTTTTCGCCACCCTGACTGCTTTTGGGCTAAAGGCATCTGGCGTAAGCCCGAATTTGCCGCGCGTTGAGATAATTTGGGCCATTGGGTTGGGCGTCGCTCTTCTTTGCATTCTCACCCCTGCTCTGCTTTCTAAGCCATGGGGTTACTTCATTGGCTGGGGGATTCAGGTCGCGGTTTTGGCTTCTGGTTTCTGGCTGTGGGGCATGTTTGTAATCGGCGCCATGGTCGCTGGAATGTGGATTTGGGCGATGGTGGCCGGTGGCACAATAGACAAAGCACGAGCAAATTATGAAAAAATGAACGAAAAGGATCCAAATGCAGACACTAGTTCTATGTAAGCCGGACGCGGTTCGTCGTAATCTGATCGGCGAAATTATTCGACGATGCGAGCAAAAGGGCTACGTGGTTGCAAAGCTGGCAAAATTGGTGCCATCAAGACAGCTACTCGCGCAGCACTACCTTGAGCACGAGGGAAAGCCCTTCTATGAGCCATTGATGGAGTTCATGCTTTCTGGAGAGGTTGTTGCAATAGCCCTCGAGGGCGAACGTGTCATAGAGGGATTCAGGGCCCTAGCCGGCTCCACTGAACCAACATTGGCGGCTCCAGGTACCATCCGCGGCGACCTAGGAAGAGATTGGGGGACGAAGGTTGTTCAGAACTTGGTTCACGGTTCGGATTCGGATGAGAGCGCTGCTCGAGAATTGGCCCTCTGGTTTAGCTAGCTCTTACTTTAGCTCGGTCTAAATAAGGGTTATCCAGTAGTCCCAGAACTGAATCAAGATCAAGACAATCAAAATTAGGTAGCTCATCAGGGTAAGAACCCAGCTCCATGAAAAAATAAAATCCCCGAGCTTTTCGTTCTTGCCCAAATTTCCATCTTTCATGGTTTTGCCTAAAATCATCCAGAACAGCGGGATTGTTGCTGCCCAAGCCACCATGCAGTAAATGCAAAGGGAGCCGATTACGTAGGCAGACTGCGTAAATAGCCAGACGGTGAAACCAAGAGCGAATACGTGCCCTATCAGAAACAGTCTCCAGAACCATGGTGCAAACTTTGCTCCGGCTAGAATCGCCATTCCTACCAAGATCGGCGCAATAAACGCGGCTACACCGATTAGCGGATTCGGAAAGCCCAGAAGAGCAGCCTGTTCGCTGAGCATTACGGACTTGCAGCTCAGGATGGGGGATATGTCGCAAGACGCGCTGGCCCCGGGATTTTCGGCGACATGGAGTCGTTCGAGCGTCAGGCCGAAGCTAGCGATCCAGCCCATAACACCCATTGAGATAAGGGCAATCGGAAATAGCATGGAGCAATTATCGCATTTTGGTAACAAGTCATGGCATACTTACGAAAGATGTATTCACACTTACATCAAAGATTTTTTTCGGAGAGCGATATGCCCCGAAGAATAAGAATTAGATTCCGGCTGAGGCTTGAATCATTAGAACAGGCCCGGCGGGTGTGAACCTAAGGGCTACAGAGGCATAAGTGGCTGAGAACAAAGATATTCCAGAAAAAGCAGTTCCAAAAAAGGCGGCTGTCAAAAAAGTCGCCGATGAAAAAACAGTCGACAAAAAAGTAGTCGCGAAAAAACCAGCAGTGAAAAAAGAAGCTGTGCCAAAAGTTGTGGCAATGAAAGACGAGCCTAAGAAGCCAATGAGCATTCAGCTCATCTTTCAGGCACCAGACCTCCCCACTCCAAAAGTAAATCCTCGAAGCGGCAAGCTGGCTGAGGAGGAGAACGTTGAAGCCCCGACTAGGTCTGCTCCGACCAGGTCCGCTCCGAGTAGAACCAGACAGCGAAACAAGCCCGAGGGTGAAGCCAAGCAAAACACCGCTCAAAACGCCACGCAAAACACCACGGACGAACCGGTCGAAGAAAAAGATTCGGGGTCGACGAGGGTTGCCGCAAAGCGCCAGCGCCGTAAGGATTCGCGGGATACCGGGCGCCGCAGGACTGCAGTTACCGAGTCTGAGTTTTTAGCAAGAAGAGAATCTGTTGATCGTCGAATGGTTGTTCGAGAGAAGGACGCTCGGGTTCAAATCGGAGTTCTCGAAGACGGGCTCTTGGTTGAGCATTACGTAGCCGAAAGCCAGGGCGGCTCACTTATTGGAAATGTTTATCTTGGCAAAGTGCAGAACGTACTGCCTTCCATGGAAGCCGCGTTCGTCGACATCGGACGTGGCCGAAACGCCGTTTTGTATCGGGTGAGGTGGATTGGGACGCCGCTGAAACCGGAAACCAACCCAGAAGAATTGAGCTAGCACTAAAGTCTGGCGACCAAGTCTTGGTTCAAGTAACTAAGGACCCGGTTGGCCAAAAAGGAGCAAGGCTCACCTCGCAAATCTCTCTTCCCGGACGCTTCCTGGTTTACGTTCCTGGTGGCAACATGTCTGGAATTTCGAGGAAGCTACCCGAAGGCGAGAGGCAGCGACTAAAGCAAATTTTGAAGCACTCTTTGCCCGAAGACGCCGGAGTCATCGTGAGGACGGCTGCGGAGGGTGCCACTGAAGATCAACTCACTCTTGACGTTGAGAGACTAAAGATGCAGTGGGAGAACATAAACAGCGAGGTAGCAAAGGGCAAAGCACCAACGCTCCTCCACAGCGAACCAGACCTGCTGGTAAAAATCATTCGAGACGTATTCAACGAAGACTTCACGGAGCTAGTTGTTTCGGGAGAAGAGTCCCTAGAGACAATCAGACAGTATCTGGAATCTGTGGCGCCTGAACTAATTGAGCGTCTGGTCCAGTACACCTCTAGCGAGGACGTGTTCGATAACTATCGACTCGGGGATCAAATTATCAAGGCTTTGGACAGGAAGGTCTTCCTTCCCTCCGGAGGATCTCTGGTGATTGATCGAACCGAGGCTATGACGGTTGTGGATGTGAACACCGGCAAATTTATCGGATCTGGAGGAAACCTCGAAGAGACGGTCACGAAGAACAACCTGGAGGCGGCTGAGGAACTCGTTCGACAGCTACGGTTGCGCGACATTGGCGGAATCGTCGTGGTGGACTTTATTGACATGATTCAAGAGTCAAACCAGGAGATGGTTCGAAGACGCCTTTTGGAGTGCCTATCAAGGGATCGAACTAAAAACCAGGTCGGCGAAATTACATCACTTGGACTTGTCCAGATGACAAGAAAGAAAATTGGTCTCGGATTACTTGAAACTTTCTCAGAGCCCTGTGACTGCTGTGCTGGAAGAGGTGTAGTGGTTCACGACGAGCCGAGGTTCAGGATGCCGGAAGTCTCGGAGAACAAGCGAACCAAGAAAAAAGAGAAGGCTAAGCCGACCGTGGTCAAAAAAATTGTGACGGCCGAGCAAGCTGACGCATTCAAGAACGTAGTGAACCAGATCGCGAGTGCCGGTCATTCGAGTGATGAAGCGGTTCTTCAGGCAAAGAAGGAGCCAGAAGGTACGACTGAAATCCTTAACGCTGTGCTTGATTCGCTTCCTGAGGCCGAGAATGTGCCCAAGCCAAAGCGTAGACGTGCGACCTCAGCAGGTAAGCTCTCAATTACAACCGAGTAAAACGCGGTTGCGTGTTGCTCACTCGCGGTTTAGTTGCTAAACTTCGAGGCTGTTGCTCACGTTCTGTGGTTCAACAAGATTTCCCCTAATAGTTAGGTCATAAAGTGGTTTACGCAATTGTTCGAGCTGGTGGACGCCAGGAAAAGGTTGAGGTCGGCACCATTGTGACCATGAACCGCATCAAGGCGTCTTCGGGCTCCATTGAGCTACCGGCTGTTTTGTTGGTCGATGGTGACAAAGTCACCTCAGACTCACAGTCTCTTTCCAAGGTTAAGGTTGTTGCAGAGGTTCTTGACCAGTTGCGAGGCCCAAAGATTTCGATTCAAAAATACAAAAACAAGACCGGATACAAGAAGCGCCAGGGTCACCGTCAAGACTTGACTCGCGTCCAGGTCACAGAGATCAAGTAACTAGGAGTTAGACAATGGCATCCAAAAAGGGAGTTAGCTCCACACGTAACGGCCGCGACTCGAACTCTCAGCGTCTTGGCGTAAAGCGTCACGACGGTCAGGCAGTGAATGCCGGCGAAATAATTGTTCGCCAGCGTGGCACTCACTTCCACCCGGGAGTAAATGTTGGCCGCGGTAAGGACGACACTTTGTTCGCACTTGCGGCAGGCGCAGTCAAATTTGGCGCAAAGGCAGGCCGACGAGTAGTAAACATCGTCACCCTGTAACAGGATTAGGCAAAAAGGCGAACCTGGACCAGGTTCGCCTTTTTTTGTAGGGAGGGAAAAATGGTCACTTTTGTTGATCAAGTAACCCTGCACCTATCCGCGGGCAACGGCGGAGACGGATGCACGAGCACAAAACGTGAGAAATTTAAACCACTTGCTGGTCCGGACGGTGCCAATGGTGGCGATGGCGGCACTATTTCGCTAATTTCGGACGTAAATACCACGACACTGCTTGACTACCATCATCGCCCTCACCGCACTGGACTCAATGGCACATCTGGAGCGGGCGATTACAGGAACGGCGCACACGGCGGCGACATCGTTCTCAAGGTTCCAGTAGGTACTGTCGTGAAAGACGCTCGAGGCAAATTGCTGGCTGATTTGGACTCGGTTGGGATGGAGATCGTTGTCGCCCAGGGCGGACAGGGAGGCCTCGGCAACGATGCACTGTCTAACCAAAAGAGAATTGCTCCTGGTTTCCACCTCTTAGGTGTCCCCGGCTGGAAGGGCGAGGTAATCCTCGAACTCAAGGTTGTCGCCGACATCGCTTTTGTAGGATTCCCCAGTGCTGGAAAGAGTTCTTTGATCGCGTCGATGAGCTCAGCTCGTCCAAAAATTGCGGATTATCCATTCACCACTCTTCACCCAAACCTTGGGGTGGTTCAGGCTGGAGAGCAAAGGTATACCGTCGCTGACGTCCCGGGTCTGATAGAGGGCGCAAGTCAAGGCAAGGGCCTAGGGCTTGAGTTTTTGAGGCACGTAGAAAGATGTAGCGCGCTACTGCACGTTATCGACTGCGCCACCATGGAGCCGGGCAGAGATCCTCTGACTGACCTGAAGGTCATCCTCGGTGAACTGCGTGACTACCAGGTGCCCGACGGGCAGACGCCTCTGAATGAGCGACCTCAGCTGATTGCCCTAAATAAAATCGACATCCCGGACGCTAAGGAATTGGCAGCTTTTGTGACTGAGGAACTAGAGGCCATGGGCTATCCAGTATTTGCGGTCTCAACAGCCACTCACGAAGGACTGAAGGAGCTTAACTTCGCCCTTAGTGCGGTGGTTCTAAAGGAGCGCGAGGGCAAGGTTGTCGGAGCCCAAAAGAGATTCTCACTGATTCCCACCAAGGCCGAGGACTCAAGCTACATAGTGCGCAAAGAATCTATTTCTGGCGAAGATGTGTTTCGAATCATTGGTTCCAAGCCGGAGCGATGGGTCGCACAAACGCATTTTGGGAACACAGAGGCTGTTGGATATCTGGCCGAACGACTTCGAAAAATCGGTATAGAGGACGAGCTTGTGAGAAAAGGTGCGAAGCGCGGCTCCACCGTAATCATCGGTGAAGAAAATGGTGTCGTTTTTGACTGGGATCCATTGATTGATTCAGTTGCGGAACTGGCCGATGGTATTGGCCTAGGGGAAGACGAAAAGCGAAGAACGAACGAACAACGACGTGGAGAATACTACGCAATGATGGATCAGCGCGCGAAGGGTCGTGAAGAGCGCGCTGCGGTCCGCGAGGCTAGTGTGTTCATAGAAGAAGACCCAGAGTGAAGACGTCTGAACGCATTGCATCAGCCAGCAGAATTCTCATCAAAGTTGGATCGAGCTCCATAACCGGTGAAAACCATTCAAATCTAGACAAGATCGTTGATTTGAGCGCCGGGTTAATAGCTCTGGGTAAGGACGTTATCGTGGTGAGCTCCGGAGCAATCGCAACGGCTGCTCCATTCATCGGTCTTACAGTCAAAGCCGAGGATCTGCCAACATCGCAGGCTTTAGCGAGCATTGGCCAGGCAAAGCTAATGAGTCGGTACGAAAAGTCTCTTGAGCGTCACAATCTGATGCCGGGGCAAATACTTCTAACGGTTGAGAATTTGGATCAAGAAGTTACTTCGCTGAATGCCCTGCGCGCACTCGAAAGACTTCTGGAGATAAAAGTTTTACCAATAATCAATGAGAACGATTCGGTTGCAACAAATGAGATCCGATTTGGCGACAATGATCAGCTTGCGGCCAGAGTCTCAAAGTTGGCAAAGGTCGATCTTATGATTCTGCTAAGCGATGTCGATGGCCTCTACAGTAAGCCTCCGCAGGAGGAGGGTTCTGAGCATATTCCGGTTGTAATTTTCGGTTCGGACTTATCTTGGGTCGAAGTATCCGGAACCTCGACCGGTTACGGAACCGGGGGTGCACTAACAAAACTTTCAGCTGCCAAATTGGCGACTGAGGCCTCTGTCGGAGTGATTCTGACATCCAGTGACAGTGTCAGTCAGCTGATTGAGGGTGACTGCAAGCACACTTGGTTTGAGCCCGGACCTAAGAGCTAGGATTTCAGGATGAGCGTTCAGCAACTTCTGCAAGAGGCCAAGGCAGCCTCAGCTGCGATGGGTAGAGCAAACAGCTCGGCGAAAAATCAAGCGCTTGAGACCATCGCGTCAGAGCTTGAAAAGAATTCAGCCTTAATAATTGCGGCAAATGAGCTTGACATGTCGGCGGCGCAAAAAAATGGCGTAAGTCAGGCACTTCAGGATAGATTGCGCCTTGATCAGGCGAGGGTATCTTCGTTAGCCACTTCTCTTAGGAAAATCGCTCAACTAGATGATCCAATCGGAGAGTCGGTTCGGGGCATGACGCTACCGAATGGCTTACTGGTTCAGCAGATCAGGGTACCGTTTGGCGTGATCGGCTGCATCTACGAGGCTCGGCCAAACGTGACAATTGACATTGCAGGCCTAGCAATCAAGAGCGGAAATTGCGCCGTACTAAGAGGCGGCAGTGCTGCCGAAAACACCAATAAAAGCCTAATTTCGGTCATCCAAGCCGGACTAGAAAAAACAGGATTACCGAAGTCGGCTGTTTCCACTATTGATCCTTTTGGCAGAGATGGTGCCGTTGAGCTCATGAAGGCTAACGGTCTGGTTGATGTTCTAATCCCTCGCGGATCCGCGAGCCTTATTCGAACAGTTGTGACTGAATCCACCGTCCCTGTAATTGAAACCGGAGACGGTGTGGTGCATATTTTCGTGGACGCCTCGGCAGATCTAGCCACGGCGATTCCTATTATTATCAATTCTAAGGTTCAGCGCCCTTCGGTATGTAACTCTCTGGAGACATTGCTTGTGCACGCTGATGTAGCGGAAAAGATTCTTCCGGCACTCGGAAAAGAATTGAAGGAAAACGGAGTCACAGTCCATGGCTGTGATCAGACTTTGCTGCATATCCCAGACGCGATGTCTGCAACAGACGATGATTGGGCTACCGAGTATTTGAGCTTGGATTTGGCCATACGCGTCATTGCTGATTTAGATTCCGCGCTGACGCACATCGCCAAGTTCTCAACCAAGCACACAGATTCGATCCTGACTTCCGATTCTCTAAACGCAGAACGATTCCTTTCCGAAGTGGATTCCTCGGTAGTTATGGTCAACTCGTCGACCAGATTTACCGACGGGGGAGAGTTCGGCTTTGGTGCTGAAGTCGGGATTTCCACTCAAAAACTTCACGCTCGGGGTCCAATGGGTCTGCGGGAATTAACATCAACCAAGTGGTTGGTTCGTGGAAGCGGACAAGTCCGAAGCTAAACTAAGGGACGAAGAAGGAGCCACAACATGATTTCCATATTATTTGAGGAAGGTGTGATTATTCATCACACCGAACTGCCGATTCCAGCGTTGCTGTTTGGGGTCATTGCGTTTGCCTCATTCCTGGTTCTGGCCGCAATCACGTGGTCTTATCGAGACGTTGCAAACAGGCATTCTCACAAGGAGTCGGGCTCCAAGGCCGGTCATTAGTCCAAGATGACTTCCAAGCGACGGCGCATTGGTGTGATGGGTGGAACTTTTGACCCAATTCATCACGGTCACCTAGTCGCGGCCAGCGAAGTCGCCTCGGTTTTGAGCTTGGACGAAGTGATCTTTGTTCCAACCGGTCAGCCGTGGCACAAAAAAGCCGTTAGTTCCGCAGAACACCGTTATCTAATGACGGTTATCGCGACTGCCGCTAATCCTCAGTTCACGGTTAGTCGAATTGACATAGATCGACCAGGGGTCACTTACACCGTAGACACTCTTCGCGATCTTTCCGCTCTGATGCCCGATGCCGATCTATTTTTCATCTCGGGCGCGGACGCCATCGCACAAATACTAGCCTGGAAAGAAATTGACGAAATCTGGCCCATGGCCGAATTCATAGCTGTAAGCCGTCCAGGCCACAACCTCGAACTTCCGGAAGCTCCGGAAGGCAACATCTCTGTGTTGGAAGTACCTGCTCTTTCAATTTCTTCTACAAACATCCGGCAGCGAGCTGGAGCGAATAAGCCAATTTGGTACCTAGTTCCCGACGGCGTGGTCCAGTACATCGGCAAGCACAAGCTTTACGAGGGGAGCCATGACAACTCCCATGACTAGGCGCGAGCTAAGAGAGCTTGAGAGAGCGGGAACCTCCAGCGAAAATGCTGCTTCTGGCCCGAATAAACATCCGGTACTGAATCAACTACCATTTCAAGACAAGAGCACTGATCTCGTCCCTGAGTCAACCGATCAAATCGAGGTCGAGTCCCCACCGATGTCACGCAGACAGATGCGCGAGCAAGGTCTTCTCGGTCCATCGGACCGAAACAGCACACCGCATTTCTTTCGTGGCATCAACTCAGAGGCGCCCGCACTCGAAAAGGCCTCCGGTTTCCATGCGCCTTCAAGGCGTAGTCTCCGGGATTCTTCGGCGAGCGTTGTTGAGGATTCTGCTGTCGCTTTCGCTGAGGATGAGTCAAGGCTCAGCGCGATTGAGGCGCCCGAGGAGCAGCTGTTTACTGGAGTGAACTTATTTGCCGAACCCAGTACTCAGTCAATAATCCTTGAGGGGATGACCGAAGCAATTTCGCTGCCAATGGACACTGGCGAAATATTCACAACCGGATCTATTTCTATAGTTTCAGACCCAGCCACTGGAGCGCATACTGCGGGTTTTGACTTAGACGGAATTTCTCAAGATCAGGAGAGCGTTTTTGGCGTGGTGTCGACCGTTAGTCCGATAAGCGCCCTGGACCTAATTGACCAGCGCGCATCCATCGGCGTAGTGCCTCAATCTGTGCTGCGAAGGGGATGGTGGAAGCCGTGGGCTCTAGCTGTCTGCGCGCTAGTTCTTGCAATTGCTGCCATACTTGCCAGTATCACCATTCTCGGGGCCATAGGAGGCTAAGTACTTGCCAGCAAGCAAAGACACTATTTCACTAGTTAAAACCGCATCGAAAGCAGCCTCCGACAAGCTTGGAGAGAACATAGTTGCCTTGGATGTCACCGAGCCATTCGCGCTTGCAGAGGTCTTCTTGATGATTAGCGCTACCAATGAGCGTCAGGCTCAGGCAATTGGAGACGCCATTGAAGATGAGTTGCTAAAGCAAAAGGTGAAGGCTCGCTTTCGCGAGGGTAGGCAGACCGGCCGATGGATTTTACTTGATTTTGGAGATCTAATCGTTCACGTTATGCACGAGCAGGAGCGCGAATTTTACTCCCTAGAGCGCCTCTGGAGTGATTGTCCGGTTGTCCCAACTGCCTAGTTTTTTTGTGTAGACTTAGGCACTTCACGGGCCTGTGGCGCAGCTGGTAGCGCACCTGCATGGCATGCAGGGGGTCAGGGGTTCGAGTCCCCTCAGGTCCACCGTGTAAGGCAGACTGCAATCGGAGTCCATTTCGATGTCAGCGAGCAAGCCTTCTAAGCTAATTTCTCTTGAGCCACACTTCCGGTAGCTCTTGTCACTGATCTCATGTGATGCCCCATCTCAGCCGTCAATCCGTTGTCAATTCGGCATCTGACATAGATGACGATGACTAAGTGCCACAAAATGTTTGAGTAACTCTTTCTTCGAATTTTGGTGGTGTCATTAAGTCTTCGTCAGCTGGGTCAATTTGATAAGGATTAGCCAAAACCCGACATAAGCGTCTGAAGGGTAAAAAGTCATTATTTTCAACCGCGGCGTCAATAGCAAACTGCACCTGATGATTCCTTGCAATGACTGCCGGGTTTGCTTGGCGCATAGACGATAAAGTCTCGTTATCTTTTGCCCGCAGTTCCTGCCATTGTTTAATCAACGCAGTCACGACGTCTGAATCCTCAAATAGATTAATGACGACTTGATCCGACTCACCTTCAGCCACCTGGGTCAGGCTACTGAAAAAAACCGTGAAATCAACACCGTTCCGAGCCATCGCGGCTAGAAACTCGCTGGTGAGTTGCTTGGTTTGTTCATTGCTGTCAGGAAAGCCGAATTTCTGTGTTAATCCCGATTGATAAGCCTTTTGAAACTGCGGCATAAATTCCGAAAGGCACTGTTGCGCCAGTTCAATAGATTTTTCTTGATCTTCATCAAATAGCGATAACAATGTCTCGGCCAATCGAGTCAAATTCCATTGAGCAATCGCTGGCTGTTGGTCCCAAGCGTAACGGCCCTGAGTATCGATTGAACTGAACACTTTTTTGGGGCTAAATTCATCCATAAAAGCACAGGGGCCGAAGTCGATGGTTTCACCAACAATTGACACGTTATCGGTATTCATAACACCGTGGATAAAGCCAACAAGCATCCATTCAGCGATGAGTTCGGCTTGTCTTTTGCCAACGGCAGATAATAAATCAAGATATTTTGATGTCGATTGCTCCAGTTCGGGGAAATGTTTTGCAATAGTGAAATCAGCTAACGCTTTTACACCACTTGTTATTGGTTGCGACTGGAAAGACCGCGTGTTTGCTGCCTGAGAATTAGCGAATTGAAAACTGCCCACACGCAAGTGGCTCTGTGCCGAACGCACCAATATAGCTCCGGGGTTTAGTTGCTCCCGTGCGACTGAATCTCCGGTCGCCAACATAGCAATCGACCGAGTGGTTGCAATACCTAAACCCGCCATCGCTTCACTCAGCAAATATTCTCGCATCACCGAACCCAAAGTTGCTCGACCGTCGCCACCTCGAGAAAACTGAGTTCGACCTGACCCCTTGAGTTGAAAATCGAGATACTTTCCTTCAGCAGTCTTTACCTGCCCCAACATGTGCGCGCGGCCGTCGCCCAGTGTTGGCGACCAATGACCAAACTGATGACCCGAGTAGGCCAACGCGATTGGGCGATTGTCATCATTAATACTGCTACCCGAAAGGATTGACAAAGCCTGTTCACTGTTAAACCAACTAGCGTCGATGCCTAACTGCCTCAGTAGGTTCTTGTTGAGCTCTATTAGTGACGGTGAGGCCGTCGGAACAGGTATGGATTCAGCAAACATTTCTCTAGGTAGATCTCTATAGTGCTGAAAACAGATTGGATTTTCGCCAGTGGCGGTTCGATTGGTATTCATAATTTCCCATTAATGCCGGTCAATAAGCCTTTTCATAGCTCGAGAGACTTACTAGAAGATTATCACATCGCCTTTTATTGCTTATTTTCTAGCCCTCATGGTTCAAGCAAAGGGTAGAGGTATTAGATTCCTCGCCGATACTTTTTTATATTTGGTTTCCCTTTCGATTTTTTACCGAGCGAAGCGGATAACCATGATGACCTTACCTCTAGAGACTTAGTTGCCCTTTTAGGAGCCGGTTCGCGGAAACGCACAATATTTCTTTAGCAGACTGTAATTAGAGGCTGATGGCCGGTACTCACCGATACAGCCTGGTGTTGGAGATGCCGGGGTCTTTCGACACGTCGGCCCGCTTAGGACACTGCAGCCCGCGGCGTTCGTCGCGGCGGGGCGGGAGGCACTTCCTTGGCGGCCACCACTAGCGGTAGTGCAATCACAACGTCGGAGCGTCGGGTGCGGACGGTGCACTCGCCGTCGGACTTTCCCACCAGCTCGCCCAGAGCATCCGTCAGCCCGCCGTCGATGCGGTATCTGACGACCACCCGAATGCCGAGTGGGGCGCTCGAAAGGAAGTGCTTGGGCGCTGGCAATGGGTAACTCACCCCTTCATGCTAGACGCGGGATGCCAAATAACACGCCCGCTAGCGTGCATTTTTGTTCGTTTCGTGAGCTAGCCCCAGGCTTACCGTGGTTTTGGGCATCATTCCCATAGGACCCCACCGTGTGTTTCTCATACTGAGTTTGCGTCTGCGAGTTTTTCTGTCGATCTTGTTTGCTTTTTATCATGCGATTTATGAACATAAAGTCGTAAATAATGGCGATGATTTCCAGCAAATTTTCAGTAATCTGACTTAGACTTCCTCAAAGTTATATACCTCCAAGAAAGGGTAGAAGTGGCCTCTCATAATCCTGCTTTCAACCAAAGCATGCGTTCCGGACTAGCCTCTGCGAACCAGAATCAGGTCAACGTTGAATTTGATCGCATGACCTCGAAGCCCATGACCATGGCGGGAACTACCTCAAAGGTCCTAGGCATGTTTTTGGCAGTACTGGTTGGAGCAGGTGCGACTTGGTACTTGGAGCTTTACTCCCTATTTTTCCCTGCAATGTTCGTAGGCTTAGGTCTTGGTCTTTGGGCAAGTTTCAGCAAGAAGGTCCGGCCAGGTCTTTACATGGCATACGCGTTGGTTCAGGGCGTTTTCATCGGCAGCATTAGTGGTCTGTTGGAGTCTTTCTACCCCGGAATTGTGCAGACTGCTGTTATTGGAACCTTTGCAACTGCCGGCACGATGTTTGCGGCCTACCGTTTTGGGTGGATAAAAGTAAACCAGCGCTTTACTCGATTCATGACTTTTGCGGTGACTGGCTATCTTGTCTTTGCGCTTGTAAACCTCGGGTTTGCAATGTTTGCCGGCATAAGTATTTACAGCTCACCATTCGGTTGGCTAATTGCCTTGGTTGGAGTAGGCCTAGCTGCGTTCACTTTGAATCTCGACTTTGAGGTTATTAGCCAGGGCGTTAGCCAGGGCTGGCCCGAGGAGATGGAGTGGCGAGCTGCATTTGGTCTGACGGCTACTCTCATCTGGCTATACGTTGAGATTCTTCGATTGCTTTCTATTTTCAACCAAAACTAAGAGGCCCGTTTCTCCCATTGCTGCCATAGCTGGCGAAGGTCCCAAGCGTTTTCGGCAAGTATTGAAACCCCTCGCACTCCGGTGCGGCGAGTTTTTCCAGATATTAGAAGCAGCTTATTTTGAAACAACAACTGGCTGCATCGACGTTGTGCCTCGTCAAAGAAGGTGGCATCTGCAATGCCGGATCCGTCGTCCAGGCTAATAAATACGACCCTCTTGCCACTGCGCATAGGTGGAGTTTGGGTTGCAATTCGGACTCCGGCCACCAGAACCTCGGTGTTGCTCCTTAGCGAGCCAACTTCACTTGCCCGCACAACTCCCATCTCTTCTAGCATCTGCTGGAACTTTTGAATCTGGTGCTCGGAGATGTCCATCCCGGTAACAGCCATTTCGGCTTCAAGTTTTTGTTGCCTGGTGGGCGCAGTGTTGCCCACTGGTAATTGATCAAGGTTTGTTAGGTCAAATGCCAGCTGATTTTTATCAATTTTGGGCGCAGCCTTTGAGCTGATCTGTCTAACCTTTACCAGGAGATCACTTCGGTTGTGGATCGATTCTTCATTCGATACTCCGGCTATTGTGTCCAGCGCGCCCACTAGTGCAAGGCGCTCTAGAGTTCTCCTCGAAGGCCTGGCTCTCAGATAGAAGTCAGTCACATCTGCGTAGGGTTGCTCGCAAATTATTCGGTCCATCTCAGGTCTTGAGATACCGGAAATTTCACCGAGTGAGACCCTCACTCCAAGCTCTTTGCCGCTTTTCTGGACAACGTACTGACTGGTTGAATAATTTACGTCAATTCCAAGGAGTTGAACTCCCAATCTTCTAGCTTCCGCGAGCAGCAATCTTCTTGGGTACATTCCAGGGTCGTGCGTCAGCAGTCCAGCTATGAACTCGGTGGGGTAGTGAGTTTTTAGCCAAGCCGAATGATACGTGGGGACTGCAAACGCAGCGCCGTGTGCCTTGCAGAATCCAAAGCTTCCAAAGCCTTCGAGGATTGACCACACACGATCGATTACGGCAGGAGTGTAATCTCTGGCGGCGGCTGACTTTTTGAAGTAGCGCTGAACTATACGAGACTTATCTGGCTTACCCAGCTGTCGACGCATCTCATCAGCCCTGGCTAATGAGCAACCCGTCATTACCTGCATTATGCGCATCAGCTGCTCATGAAAGACCACTACTCCGTAGCTTTCTTTGAGGATGTCATGAAGATCTGGATGCATGTAGTCCGGTTGGATAAAGCCGTGTCTGCCATCAAGGTAGGGCTTAATCATGTTGCCCTTCATTGGCCCCGGTCTGAAGAGTGAAATCTGCATTGTGAGGTCATTGAACTTGGTTGGTTGATGTTTGCCGGTGAGCTCTCTTTGACCTGGGCTTTCGATTTGAAACAACCCCAGGGTGTTGGTGGTCCTGATCATCTTGTAGACGGCGGGATCATCTCTTGTGACTTTGTCTAAATCGAGGTCAATATTTTTGACTCGTTTGATCTCCTTTATTGTGTAGGCCATTGCACTTTGCATCCGCACGCCTAGTACATCTAGCTTTAGAAAGCCCATGGGGTCCATGTCGTCTTTATCAAACTGGCTCATAGGTAAGCCCATCCCGCTCGGTTCGGTTGGGGTTAGGTCAAGAAGTCTTGAGTTTCCTAAAATCACGCCGCAGGGGTGCATTGAAATGTGCCTAGGCAACCTATCTAGTCGCTGGGTTATATCAACCAGCAGGTTTAGCTTGCGGTCAGATTCGGTGAGCTTGGAAAAGTTTGCAAGCTCGGGCTTATTCGACATTTCTGACCGAAAGTTTTTTGCCGAAAATCGCCACATGTTCTTAGCAATCTCGTCAACCTGCTGATCGTCTAATCCAAGTGCCATTCCGCCGTCTCTGACGGCACCCCTGCCTCGATAGGTGGACTGCATTGAAAGTAAGGTCACTCGTTTACCGCCGTAGCGTCGAAAGATCGCGCGATAAATCTCGTGTCGCCTGGCAGATTCAACATCAATGTCTATGTCTGGCAAGGTGCTGCGTTCTGTTGAAAGAAATCTTTCGAATAGCAGGCCCTCTTCTATTGGGTCAACGCTGCTTATGCCAAGCAAGTAGTTGATTAAAGAGCCAGCGCCGGAACCTCTCGCCGCAATTCTTATGCGCATGTCTCTAATCATTTGAGCCACATCGGCAACCGTTAGAAAGTAGGTTGCAAACCCAAGCTTGTTTACCGCTATCAACTCCTTGGAGAGTCGATGCTGAACAGTTGCAAGTTCGGCTGCCTTGATTCCTGGGTAGCGCAAGTTAATTGCAGCATGACTTCTTTGCCAGAGAACTTCGAAGGGGTTTTCTGTCACTCCAAGCGAAGATTGCTCTGGAGTCTTCGGCTGGTTCCAGCCACAATCGCCAATTGGATCTAGAGAGCACCTTTGAGCTAGAAGTTCTGTTGCTCTTAGAAGCGCCACTGACTCACTGGTGTCTTCGGTTACCTCTAGCGCGAGTGTTGCCATCCGATGTGATGGCTTTAGCCAGGCCTGGGCGTTTGGCTGGGGGGTAAATAGGCCTAGAGGTTCCAAATATCTTGCGGAATCTAAAATATCTGCGGTCAGGGCACCATCCGGCTCTATGTAGCGAACCGCGTTGGTTATAACCGGAGGAATACCAACTGTTTTTGCCAGATCAAACATTGCCTTTGCGTGCTGTGCGGAACCTAATTTACCGGGCTCAGTCATGTGATTCACTACTTCGATGGCAAGTGCAGCCGAGGCTGGAAAATACTCTCGCCACATCGTCGCTAAGTCACGTGCACTGGTTTTGGAGGTGAGCACAGCATCAGCTAGGGAGCTTTCAAGGCCAACCAATATCGTGCAGGAAGTTTCTTCCTTGAAAAAGCCAGCAAGGTCACTAATTTTTATCGAGACATCTTTTTTCCCGCCTTTTCGCTCCTGCGCTTGAGAGATGATGCGGCATAGTGTCGCCCAGCCCCTGCCTGAGTTGTTTCCGTGAGCCAGAATCAGAACGCGACCCAGGGATTTATCTGCGGTCACTTCTAGGCTGACACCCACGATCGGAGCTATGCCTCTAGATATGCAAGCTCCTATATGCTTTATTGCCCCGTAGAGGCCGTCTCGATCGGTTATTGCTAAAGATTCACAGCCCATTGAGCTTGCGGCCGCACAAAGCTGCTCAGGTCTGTTTACGCCATAGTGGGCGGAGAAGGCGGAGCTAACATTTAGATGAGTGAAGCTCATTTAGGGCGCGGCTTGCTCAATTTCCCAGTTGTCATCGGGCATTTGGTGCCTTAGCTGGAAAAAGTATCTATCGTTAGGGCTTGCCGCCCACAAGCGCCACATTTCTGTCTCAACCAGGTTTTGGCCCTGACCGGGGTGGGCCTGACCTGCATGTTGCCACCAGAGTGATCTGGAGTACCAACGAACTGGACGGGATGTGGTCAAAAAGAGAGCATTGCGCCAGGTAAAGCAAGCCGGAGCACCGTCAGCATCAAGCACGACACCGGTGACTAATTCTGTTTCCAAAGCTAGCGCCCCTTCTAACTATTCGAACAAGTGTTCGAATAGTTAGAAGTGTAAGTCTTAGCTAAGACATTTACAAAATTGCCTGGAAGTTATGGCTCAGTTTTTTGTTTTTTACTATTTCCGGGGCCCAAAAGATCTAGAAACCAATCAATTCTCCCGGTGCATCTTTGCAAGATGTCGACTCCAACAAGGGTGGCCACCTTGAGGTTTGCCTCTAATCGCTCGTAGCTAGCCTAAAACTAACAAGGCCTAAGAAAGCATTCAGGAGGTTGGGCACGCTAATAGCCTTCGAGCGACAAACTCAAAGACCATCTGGTTTTTATTAGGCAATCGAAAGGTCGTCGCTTTGGGAAGAGTTGGTGAGAAGAGCTAGGCGTTTGCGAAATGAGCTGAGCCTTTTTAGGTTTGAGATCGGAATGTTTTGCCAATGACTTACGCCCCTGATGCCCTGAAGCGCTGAGAGGCTCCACACTTCGCAGCCCGCTAGGTCCTCTGGCTTCGAATTCACGAAGGCAGTTTCGAATCCTGCCTGATTTGCCATCTCGAAAACAATTTCTCTGGTGATTGATGGAAGCCACTCAGTTGAATTATCAGGTCCGCAAAGCACGTCGTCGCGCCACCAAACGATTGACGACAGCGCTCCATCTGCAACGTTCCCGTTGGCATCGAGAATGACCGCTTCGTCGGCGCCATGGAGGTTAGCTTTTCTTCTAAGCTTTTGGCAAACCGAGAGATCAGGGCCCTTGACTTGAGCGTCAACCCGAGGGTCAGGCTCGTCTAGTGACCATAGAGAGCAGGTAAGAGTCCTAATCGGTGCTTGACGGAGTCGGAAAAATAACTGCTCACCAGGGTTTTGTTCCTTGCGAAATTCGATTCTTGGAAACCAATCACCTTGCAACGGAATTGCGGACACGACGGCTTCAAAAAAGCCGCTCAGGTCCTGCTGCTGTATTTTGGTAACTGAACCAGAAAACCGCGCAAAGTGCCGTTCGATAACTCGGGTTGAACCGTTGGAAACCAGCCAGCTGTCTGCCACGCTAAGAGTGGTTGGTATGGCGTGGTCAATCGGATTCAGCTCACCGCCGGTGAATTGAAAGAAATCTCCAGTTACGCTCATCTTGTCTAGAGTACGGGGCTGAAAAAGGATTAGATGCCACTTTATTATGAACGCATAGCAGGGTGGAGCCCCGTGCCCGATACTTTCGTGGCTTTTTTTGGGAGCAAACCAAACTCATTCTGGCTCGACCGGGAGCATCACCATGACGCTCGATTTTCGATAATTGGCTCCGGACCAAGGACTTCCCAGTTGCCGGAGTATGCCAAAGATGAGCAAAATCACAACTTGCCGTTTGGTTTTCGACCGGGCTTCGTTGGCGTCATTGAATATGAACTACCCGAAAAAGGACCACTGGTTGTATCGGGCATTGAGGTGGACAGGGCCTTTGTCTACGATCACGACAATCGCGCCATGTTTTTTGTTGGAGAGTTTGCGGATAAGGGATCTTTCGCGGAATGGTTTCATGCCGCCCTGTTACGTTTGGCTTTGTCCGGGGGAGATGCGGCCAACTATGCGCTTAATCACGACGCTGCTACCGCGGCCATCTTTGAAGTCAAGGATGCTAAGGCTGATTATCTTTCAAATATCGAAAAGGCTAAAGATCAAATCGCCAAAGGTGAGATCTACCAGCTCTGCCTGACAACTGAACTGTCGGGGGGTTACGTTGGGGATCCACTTGCGTTGTTTCTTCGACTCAGAAAAGACCATGGCGCGCCCTACTGCAGCTATCTAAAAGTAGGTGGCGTTAGTTATTTGAGTATTTCGCCTGAAAGATTCTTGACAGTCTCTGGGGTGAGGGTCACCAGTTCACCCATCAAGGGGACTCGTGCTCGATCGAGTGATCCTGAAATCGATTCGGCCTTGCAGGCATCGCTCGGGGCCGATGAGAAAGAGCGAGCAGAAAACCTAATGATTGTTGATTTGATCAGAAATGATCTGTCTTTGGTCTGTACGGCTCAATCAATCACGGTCGAGTCTCTATTGGCGCTGCGGTCATATTCGACCGTCCATCAACTTGAATCTGATGTTGCCGGCGAGCTGGCGAATGCTAAGACTGGCTTTGACGCGCTGAGCGCTTTGTTCCCGGGTGGTTCAATGACCGGTGCTCCAAAAATTAGGGCCTGCGCATTAATTTCGGAGCTCGAGAATAGGCCCAGAGGTGCTTATTCGGGTGCGATTGGCTGGGTCAGCCCATCAGGCGACATGGATCTTGGAATGGTTATTAGAACGGCCATCTTCGAAAATCAAACTGTTAGCATTTCCGTGGGTGGGGGCATTACCTCTGGATCGGATCCCGAAATCGAGCACACGGAAATGCAATTGAAGGCACTAGCTCTAGTTCAGGCAATGGGCGCCTCGGTGAATTGGTAACCTATAAGTTCGCTAAGCAAAAGGTCAATAATTGCAAGAAGATTACAACGTAACAGCCATTCAAGATAAGTGGTTGCCGGTATGGGATGACCTGAAGCCTTTTGACTCGTCTAGAAAAGACGACACGAGACCCACTAAGTATGTTTTGGACATGTTCCCATACCCTTCTGGTGACTTGCACATGGGCCATGCGGAGGCCTACGCGCTTGGCGATGTTATTGCTCGTTATTGGGGTCAAAAGGGCTACAACGTTATGCACCCAATTGGATGGGATGCTTTTGGGTTGCCTGCCGAAAACGCGGCAATAAAGCGCGGACTAGACCCAAGAGCCTGGACCTACGAAAACATTGCTCAGCAAAAAGCCTCTATGCGCAGGTATGCCTGCAGTTTTGACTGGGACAGAGTGCTGCAGACCTGTGACCCGAGTTATTATCAGTGGAACCAGTGGTTGTTTCTAGAGCTCTACAGTCGCGGTCTTGCCTACCGCAAGAACTCGAACGTGAACTGGTGTCCGAGCTGCCAAACGGTGCTGGCCAATGAGCAGGTAGTCCAGGGTCTTTGCGAGCGTTGCGACTCGGTTGTTACCAAGAAGTCTCTGACTCAGTGGTACTTCAAAGTGACTGATTACGCAGATCGACTCCTTGATGACCTAAGCCAACTAGAGGGCAAATGGCCCTCCAAGGTGCTCTCAATGCAGCGCAACTGGATCGGAAGGTCGCAGGGTGCAAATATTGATTTTGCAATCGAAGGCATGGATCAAAAGATTTCGGTGTTTACCACTCGACCTGACACTTTATACGGAGCCACCTTTATGGTTTTGGCAGCCGACAGTGAGCTAGCTCAGGAGCTTGCCAGTGCCGCATCTAAAGAGATTCACGAGCAGTTCAATAACTACCTCGAGGAAGTCAAGAAGGCTAACGACATCGAGCGTTTGGCTACCGACCGCAAGAAAACAGGCGTGTTCTTGGGCCACTATGCGTTGAACCCAATAAACGATGAACGTATCCCAGTCTGGGTTTCCGATTATGTTTTGGCTGATTACGGAACCGGAGCAATCATGGCGGTTCCCGCCCATGATGATCGCGACATTGAGTTTGCAAAGACTTTTGGCCTGCCAGTATTCATGGTTGTCGACACGGGTGAAGAGGACCCAGCCGTGTCTGGAATTGCAACCAGCGGCGACGGTGTCATCGTGAACTCTGGAGAACTGAACGGTCTAAACAAGTTGGATGCAATCTCCAAGGCCATCGAGCTAGTTGAAGCGAAGGGCACCGGCAAGGGTGCGAAGAACTTTAGGCTTAGAGACTGGTTGATTTCTAGGCAACGCTACTGGGGAACTCCAATCCCAATCATTCACTGTGAAAAGTGCGGGGAAGTGCCGGTACCCGCCGATCAACTTCCAGTTGAGTTGCCGGCTAGCGAGGGCCTAGACCTTGCACCGAAGGGGACTTCGCCTCTTGGGGCCGCGTCGGACTGGTTAAATGTTGATTGTCCAAAATGTGGCGGCAGAGCCAAACGAGACTCTGACACCATGGACACTTTTGTTGACAGTTCCTGGTATTTTTTGAGGTTCCTAAACCCAAATTCTGATGAAGTTCCGTTCGAAAAGGAGCAAGCAGAAAAGTGGGCCCCGGTTGACCAGTACGTCGGTGGAGTGACTCACGCTATTTTGCACTTGCTCTATGCGAGGTTCTTCACCAAAGTGCTTCACGACATTGGAATGGTTGATTTTGAAGAGCCCTTTACTAGGTTACTAAACCAGGGCATGGTCTTGATGAACGGCTCAGCTATGAGCAAGTCCAGGGGCAATTTAGTTCGTCTCAGTGAGCAGCTTGATATTCACGGGGTAGATGCAATTCGTCTCACCATGGCATTCGCGGGACCACCGGAGGATGACATCGACTGGTCCGATGTTTCGCCAGCTGCGTCGGCTAAGTTCTTGGCACGCGCTTGGCGCATCGCCCAAGATGTCACTAGCAAACCAGAATCAAATTTCGCTTCGGGAGACAAAGGGGTCCGTAAGGCAACTCACCAATTCTTAGCCGGATTCAAAGAGGCAATCGAGAGCCATAAGTTCAACGTGGGCGTGGCCAAGGCCATGGAGTTAACTAACCACCTACGCAAGGCAATTGACCAAGGCGTCGGCCCAGCTGACATTGCTGTCAGAGAGGGCGCCGAGGAGCTAGCGAAGGCACTAAGCCTCTTCGCTCCCTACACTGCAGAGGACATGTGGCAGCTGCTTGGTCACGAGCCGACAGTGGCACTAGCTCAATTCGCAGAAGTTGAGAGTGAGCTACTTGTCGAGCAAAAGGGCATCGCCATCGTGCAGATTGACGGCAAGCTGCGGGACAAATTCGAGGTGGATGTCTCTATCTCGGAGGATGAGCTCAGAGAGTTGGCACTAAGTTCCGAGCTAGTTAAAAAGACACTTCAAGGCAAGGAAATTTCAAACATAATTGTGCGTGCTCCGAAGCTCGTAAACATAGCCACCAAGTAGCGGTTTTTCTACAACATTTTTAGCTGCTAGTAGTCCAGTTGATTTTTGGTGCATTTTGTTTCGATGCAGAAAATACTTCAATGGCTAAACGCTCTGGATTCTAAAAAGCGCAAGCAGCTTTATCTTGCCGGAGGGCTCGTTGCGATACTGCTCGGCGTTTTACTTTCAAACTCCAGCGCACCTAAAGTGCAAGATGCAATAGTCGAGCAAAGTGCAAACTTCACAGTGTCCGGTGAGATTTTTATTCACGTAGTTGGCGAAGTATTAAAGCCTGGTCTATACGAGCTTTCCTATGGATCCCGGGTCCGAGACGTTATCGACGCTGCAGGGGGTTTTACTATTCTTGCCGTCCAGTCAAGCGTCAACTTAGCTCGACTAGTTTCCGATGGCGAGCAGGTAGTGATACTCGCAGAGTCCCAAATGGCCACTGACTCTGGTCAGGGTTTCATTTCCTTAAATAGAGCCTCTAGCTCGCAGTTGGAGTTACTGCCGGGCATCGGACCGGCACTGGCGGGTCGGATTCTGGCATACCGAGACGAAATTGGGTCATTTGCCAGTGTCGAGCAGCTGCTAGAAGTTACGGGTATCGGCAGTAAATTGTTTGAAGACATAAAGGGCTCAATTACTTTGTGATTATTTTCGTTGCGGTTACCTACTGGATGATTCTTTGGGTTACCGCCTTGCCCGGCTCAAGCTCCCAGATAAAACTTTCCTATCCGAGAATCGAATTTATCGAAGGGCTAAGGGCCGTTTTTCTTTTTCGTGCCCAGGGGGTTAGTCCAGACGCAAAGGCGCTAGTGGGTGGGCTTGCAATCGGGGAGCGAGAGCTTCTATCTCCTGAGATGGCTGAGAACATGAAAACCCTTTCACTCACTCACCTGGTGGCGGTATCCGGCGCAAATCTCGCCATAATCATGGGGGTCGTATATTTACTCACGGCCACTTTTGGGCTCGCAAGAAACACTAGATTCACATCCGCTCTTTTGGTGATGGTCGCCTACGTTCTGGTGGTCGGCCCGGAGTCAAGTGTGCTGAGATCTGCGACTATGGCAACTTTTGTTGCAGTGGGTCTATGGCTTGGGAGGGGGGCAAAACCACTAATTTCATTGGCCTGGGCTGTTATCTTTTTGTTGGCTGTCGATCCGGGCTTGGCGACGGATTTTGGCTTCGCCCTTTCGGCGCTGGCTACGGTTGGGCTTTTGACGATGGCTGTCCCAATCTACAAATGGCTATCAGGCTTTATGCCTCGCCTGATCGCAATTGGAATTGCGGCAAGCTTTTCAGCCCAACTAACAACAACGCCGGTTTTACTGATGCTCCAACCGTCGATCCCAATATATTCAGTGTTGGCAAATCTCATCGTCGAGCCAGTAGTGGCTCCGGTTACGATTCTTGGAATCCTGGCCCTAATCCTTGCCTATCCGCTTCCGTTTCTGAGTTCCGCAGTGAGCTATTTGGCCTCGATTGGGACTTGGTGGATAACACTGGTAGCCAACGAAGTATCAGCATGGCCGGCCGCGAGAGTGCATTTTGTGGCGGGTCCGGCTGGCATCGTTTTGGCTGCGCTTATCGTGCTTTTATGTCTTGGGGTTTACCAACCTCGGCTCGTGAAGTATCGAGTGGGCTTTGCTGCCTCACTGGCTGGGGTATTGCTCTTGTCTGCGGCCTGGTCGACCATCGATCAGATTCGGTTTCAGGGCTTTGACGGTGAGTGGGAGGTGGTGAACTGCGATGTGGGACAGGGTGATGCGCTCGTAATTAGAAGCCAGGGCGTTATTGCCCTAATTGATGTCGGAAGAAAACCAGACCCGGTACGTGAGTGTCTGGATAATTTGAAAGTGACTCAGATTGACCTATTGGTCATCACCCACTTCGATGCGGATCACGCAGGTGGAATCTATGGTGCACTAGATGGAAGAAAAGTAAAAACAGCCGTCATATCGGGATTTGCTGACGATCGTCCCCTGGTCTCCTTGGTTGCATCCGCCCTTGCTCAGTCGCGAGTGGAGGTACTAACTGGCTTTGCTGGTATGGGCGGAAAGCTTGGTGAGCTCAACTGGAAAGTTCTGGCTCCAACTGCGAAGGCCACCGAGGCTAAGGACAGCAATGACGCATCGGTAATAGTGGCGTTTACGGGTGAGAAGTATGGCGTTCTCGCACTGGGTGACTTGGGAGCCGCCGGTCAAACACGTTTGATGAGGAATGCTGGCGGAGCCTTGAGCGAACTGGCGCATTCACCGCTTCTATTGAAAGTCGCCCACCATGGCTCTGCTGATCAGTCAAGTCAGCTGTTTGAAATGCTTTCTGCCGATGTGGCGATTTTTTCAGTCGGACAGAATCCCTACGGGCATCCAACTAAGAAAGCACTTGATCAGGCGACTCTCAGCGGGGCAATAGTAGTTAGAACCGATGAACTTGGGTCTGTCGCTTTTAGATTCGAAGGGCAATCATGGAAGATTTCAAGCGCGGGTAAACTAACGGCGTGACTAATGGACGAACGGTTAGCTGGCATCAGGCCGAGCCTGCCAACCTTGTTTTGATATCCGGTCCTGAGTCTTACTTTGCATCGCGCGCAACCAGGTTGATAAAGGACAAGTTGCGAGCTAGTCACGAAAATTTAGAGGTCAACGAGGTTGGCGATGGAGAATATTCCCCAGGCTTGATTTTTAGCTTGGCTTCACCCTCACTGTTTAATGAGCCACGACTTGTAATCATTAGCGCCGCTTCTGAGGGTTTAGCCGAAGATCTAGAGCAGTTGCTCACAGAACCTGCGGAAAACTGCACGATAGTGGTCCGTATTCCTAACCTGGTTGGCCACAATGGCAAACTAAAAAAACAACTTTCTGCATCTGCCCTAAACATTTCTTGTGAAGAGGTAAAAAAAGATGTCGACCGGATCGACTTCATAAAGCGAGAATTTCAGAGACTTCAGACTCCAATTGACCAGCCGGCCATTAGGGCTCTGGTGGCCGCCTTCGGTTCGGACATGGGTGAGCTAGGCGCCGCTTGTGATCAATTGGCAAATTCGGGAGCATCGAAGGTTTCACTTATTGAAGTGGAGCGAACTTTTCAAGGCAGGGTCGAGACAAACGCGTTCAAAATCGCCGATGCTGCGCTAGCTGGGAATGCAAGTGAGGCTATAAGGCTATTTCGACACGGGTTTGCAACCGGTATTGACAGTGTTGCCCTCACCGCTGCACTTTCTATGAAGATCCGACAGCTAGCCAGGCTTTTTAACGACAGGAATGCCCCTGCCGCAGCAATTGGGATGCAACCGTGGCAGCAGGATCGGGCGATAAGAGAACTAGCCGGCTGGAGTGAGCCTCAACTAATCGAACTTGTGCAGCTGGCAGCCCAAACTGATTTCGATGTAAAGGGCGCAAGCAGAGATCCCGAGTACTCCATAGAGAAGCTTTTGTTGGCGATGGCTAAATCTGGGCAATAAAAAACCGGGCCATCAGCCCGGTTTTTTTTGAAAAAGCTTTTTAGAGGCTATTTACCTTCTTGGCAATAGCTGATTTGCGGTTGGCTGCTTGATTCTTGTGAATGACACCCTTGCTTACAGCCTTGTCAATCTTCCTGTTTGCTCCAACGAGCGCAGCCGCAGCTGCAGCCTTGTCGCCGGCTGTGCTTGCATCGCGCACTGCACGGATTGCAGACTTGACCTCGGTCTTAACTGCCTTGTTGCGGTCCTCGGACTTCTGGTTAGTTCCGATGCGCTTGATCTTGGACTTGATGTTTGCCATGTTCTACTTTCTCTGGCCAAAATTTTTTGCGGAGTAAATCTCCGCGAACAAAGCAAAACTCTATCAGTTTGGCTCCTGTCGAGCAAGCATCGTGGGAGAATGACTTGGTTACATTCATCCATAAATGAGGTTTATTTGTCTCCACGCGCACGGTCTGCTCTCGAGCCGTCTCTAACCGACCAGGATCAAATACGCAATTTCTGCATAATTGCCCACATTGATCACGGTAAATCGACCCTTGCAGATCGGATGCTTCAGCTGACTGGAATAGTTGACGACCGTCAAATGCGGGCCCAATATTTGGACCGCATGGACATTGAGCGAGAACGTGGTATCACGATTAAGTCTCAAGCCGTGCGGCTGCCTTGGGAGTTTAATAATGAGACTTTCGCGCTAAACATGATTGACACACCCGGCCACGTGGATTTCACTTACGAAGTTTCTAGATCGCTAGCTGCCTGCGAGGGAGCAGTTTTGCTTGTGGACGCGGCTCAAGGGATTGAGGCACAGACGCTGGCCAATCTTTATCTGGCGATGGAAAACGACCTGGAAATTATTCCGGTTCTAAATAAAATCGACCTTCCAGCGGCTCAAACTGAGAAATACGCGGAGGAACTCGCCAACCTGATTGGCGGATCCCCGGATGACTGCCTAAGAGTGTCGGGTAAAACTGGTGTGGGAGTAGAAGAGCTTCTTGACCGAATCGTTCAGCGAGTGCCTGCGCCCAAGGGTGACATCAATGCTCCCGCCCGTGCAATGATCTTCGATTCTGTTTATGACAGCTACCGCGGCGTGGTCACCTACGTCAGAATGATTGATGGTCGACTCTCTTCTCGGGAGCAGATTCAAATGATGTCAACCAGAGCAGTGCATGAGCTATTGGAGATAGGCGTCATTAGCCCAGAACCAGTCGTTACAAAGGGCTTATCCGCTGGCGAGGTGGGTTATTTGATCACTGGAGTCAAGGACGTGAGGCTTTCCAAGGTCGGCGACACTGTCACTACTAAAGATAAGCCCGCAACAGTTTCTTTGAAGGGTTATGCCGAGCCAAAGCCAATGGTTTTCTCTGGTATTTACCCAATAGATGGAAGCGATTACCCAAATCTGAGAGAGGCATTGGATAAGCTCCGCCTCTCTGACGCGTCATTGGTCTACGAGCCGGAAACTTCAGCCGCACTTGGCTTCGGCTTTCGCTGTGGCTTTTTGGGCCTATTGCACCTTGAGATAATCACCGAGCGACTTGAGCGAGAATTCAATCTCTCTCTAATTGCGACGGCTCCATCAGTGGTTTATCAGGTCACTCGCGAGGACAACACCGAATTCATAGTCACTAATCCGTCTGAGTTTCCTGAGGGGAAAATAAAGGTAGTGAAAGAGCCGATCGTAAAGGCCACAATTCTGAGCCCCAAGGACTACGTGGGCACAATCATGGACCTGTGTCAAACGCGCCGTGGGACGATGATTGACATGCAATACCTCGGTGAAGACCGAGTTCAACTCCGCTATCAGCTTCCGCTAGCTGAAATTGTTTTTGACTTTTTTGACCAGCTAAAAAGCAAGACTCAGGGTTACGGTTCTTTGGACTATGAGGAAGCCGGCTATCTCCCGGGCGACTTGGTAAAAGTAGATTTGCTACTTCAGGGCGAGAAGGTAGACGCCTTCAGCTCGATTGTTCACAAGGACAAGGCTTATGGCCACGGGACAAAGATTACGGCGAAGCTCCGCGAGCTAATACCGAGACAGCAGTTTGAGGTTCCAATTCAAGCGGCGGTGGGCTCAAGAATCATTGCCCGTGAGAGCGTCCGTGCGGTCAGGAAAGACGTGTTAGCTAAATGTTACGGCGGCGACATAAGCAGAAAACGAAAGCTTCTTGAAAAGCAAAAAGAGGGCAAGAAGCGAATGAAGATGGTGGGACGAGTAGAAGTTCCTCAGGACGCATTTATCAAAGCGCTGTCTTCGGACGAAACCTCGAGCACGGAAAAGAAAAAGTAGTGTCAGCTAGCTTGCCGCTGGGGCTGCCGTGGCCAGTGTCGAACCTCATACCTCCAAGGTTCGATGAGTTGAAATCCTTTCACGCCTATGTTCACATTCCGTTTTGCGAATTTAGGTGCGGCTATTGCGATTTCAATACTTATACCGCCAAGGAAATCGGCGGGCTATCCCAGTCAAGTTTCCACGAGTCCCTAATTACCGAAATAGATGCCAGTGCGAAGATTTTGGAAAACTCGGGTTATCCGAAGCGAGGTCTTTCGACCTTGTTCTTCGGTGGCGGGACACCATCGCTTTTTACCAGTAATCAAATTGAGCTCATCATGGCTAGCTTGAGAGATCATTATGGTTTTTTACCGGACATCGAAATAACGCTAGAAGCTAACCCCGAATCGGCAAGTCCTCAGTATTTAGAGCAACTGGCCGCCATCGGTGTAAACAGAATCAGCTTGGGGGTCCAGAGCTTCGATCCAAAAGTTCTAGAAACGCTAGAGCGAGTTCATGATCCCGACAAGGTTGGCCCAATCTTGAAAGCCGCAGCCGAACTTGGATTAGAAAGCAGTCTCGATTTGATCTACGGTGCTCCAAACGAGTCGCTGGATTCTTGGAAAAATACTGTTGAAATCGCCGCGTCGATGGGCACGAAACACGTATCCGCCTACTCCTTGATTGTTGAACCGGGAACAAAGCTTGCCAGGCAAATCAAGGTCGGTGAATTGCCTGAAACGGATGACGACTTGGACGCAGAAAAGTTTGAAATTGCGGACAGCATTTTTCAGGCCAATGGTCTTCCTTGGTATGAAGTCGCCAACTGGGGTAAACCTTCGCAGCATAATCACGCTTATTGGAGCAGCGCCGATTGGTGGGGCTTTGGTCCGGGAGCTCATTCACACTTGAGCGGGAATCGATTTTGGAACACCAAGCATCCCCTCAGTTATCAAAAACAGCTTGCGAACGGCTCGCCGGTTGCAGGAATCGAATACATTGATGCGCGCACTAACCTCGAGGAGCGCTTGATGTTGGAACTGAGAACCAGTACTGGGATTCCTGCAAACGTATTGGCTGAACTCGGTATTTTGGACAGCACCATTAAGCCGTTTATTTTGGATGGAAGCTTGAAGATCGATAACCAAAATCTTGCAGTTACGGCTGCAGGCAGGCTTTTTGTTGATCGCATAGTTCTTCAACTGCTGACGAATTAGTCCATACGGAATAGACTTGGCACTCATGATAGGTCAGTGCTAATGATTCCAAACAGATCCCTAGAGGTTTTGCGGGCAATTGTTGAGGATTACATCGCCTCGAACCAGCCTGTCGGTTCTAAGTCTCTTCTTGATAGACATCCACTGGGCGTCTCGGCCGCCACAATTCGTAACGACATGGCGCTTTTGGAAGAAGAAGAGCTGATTACTGCTCCGCACACTTCCAGCGGCAGAATTCCAACCGAAAAAGGTTATCGACTTTTCGTGGACAAGCTCGGTGAGATTAAGCCGCTTTCGCACTCAGAGCGCAGCGCGATTGAGACCTTCTTGGACGGTGCTACTGACCTGGACGAGATTGTAGAAAGAACCGCTAGATCGCTATCAACGCTCACAAATACTTTGGCGCTAGTTCAGTATCCGACTCTTGGGAAGGCAAAGGTTCGCCACGTCGAGCTAATACCTATTGCCGAGCTGAGGCTCCTTGTGATGCTCATTTCTGACAAGGGCAGGGTTCAGCAGGTTCAGGTGGAACTAAGTGTTCCGGCCGACTTGGATCTTGTTACTGAGTTGCGCGGACGTCTAAACGGAATGCTGGTGGGTTCTAACTTTACGGATGTCAGGGTGATTTTGGACAAGCTCCCGGCTGAGTTTGCGCCTAGTCGAAGAGATTTTGTTGGAAGAGTTGTTTCTCAGCTTCAGTCCTTGATCGATGCCAATAGAGAAGAACGGTTGGTCTTGTCGGGTACTGCGAATCTAGCCAAACACGATGAAGATTTTGGTGGCGAACTCTCGAGTGTTCTTGAGGCTATCGAGGAACAAGTTGTGATGCTTCGTTTGATGCAAGAAATGCAGACGGATCAATATGGTGTCGGCCTTAAGATCGGTTCTGAGCTTGGGGTTGCTGGCGTCCAACATGCGGCCATGATGGCCATCGGTTACGAAAACTCCGGAACCGAGTTGGCAAAAATTGGTGTCCTCGGGCCAACAAGAATGAACTATTCGGGGAACATAGCGTCGGTTAGAGCCGTTGCAAAATATCTAAGCAATGTACTGGAGGCAAATTCTTGAGCGATCACTACGAAGTTCTCGGAGTCGCAAGGGATGCGACCGAGGATCAAATCAAGAAGGCATATCGCAAGCTGGCAAGGGAGCTACACCCTGACATCAACCCAGCCAAGGAAGCCCAGGAGCGCTTCAAGTTAGTAACGCACGCCTACGAGGTGCTAATTGACAGCAACAGTCGCGCAAGCTACGACGGAGCCGGGTCCGAAGGGGTAGGCATCGGAGACATTTTCGACAGTTTCTTTGGTGGAGGAGGCCAGCGTGGACCACAGTCCAGGTCCCAGAGGGGCCAGGACGCGCTCCTAAGAGTGGATCTAGATCTGAAAGAGGCAGTTTTTGGTGCCAACAAAGTACTGACCATCGACACGGCGATTCTCTGCGAAGTGTGCAAGGGAAGCTGCTGCCGCCCGGGAACAAGCGCTCAAACCTGCGATATCTGCAGAGGATCAGGCCAGATTCAACGTCGGGTTCAGTCATTCATGGGAGCCATGGTCACCTCTGCACCATGCGGGACTTGCCGTGGAACCGGTCAAGTGATTCCAGATCCTTGCGTAGAGTGCCGAGCCCAGGGCAGAGTCAGAGCCTCAAGAGACCTAGACCTCGATATCCCAGCAGGAGTTTCGGATGGCTTGCGTCTACACCTGCCTGGTCAGGGCGAAGTCGGTTTCGGCGGGGGACCAAGTGGGGATATTTACCTTGAAGTTTCAGTCCGGGCAGACCCTACTTTCGGACGGGATGGCGATAATTTGGTGGCCGTACTAGAGGTTCCGATTGCAGATGCGGCCCTTGGTTTCGAGACCGAGATTGAGACATTGGATGGGCCTTCGCTGGTGACAGTGAAGGCGGGAGCTCAGCACGGTGATGTAATAACCCTCAAGGGTCTTGGGTCAAATAAACTTCGCGGCCGCGGCCGCGGGGACCTTTTGCTGCAGTTGAAGGTTTTGACTCCAAACCGAATAGACGGAAAACAAAAAGATCTTTTCAAAAAACTCAAGGCGCTTCACAAAGACGACTCACCCAGACTTGGCAGCCGTCGGGCCAGGGGTAGGTTCTAGTGCATTGGTTTTATGACCCGAGCATTACCGCGGATTCATCGGCTATCACAGCTGCTGAGCTTGAACACTTCAAGAGTCTTCGGATAAGAGAGGGCGAGGAGATAGCAGTAACTAATGGCGTCGGAGGAGTTCTGACAGCTACGGTTTTGAATGCTTCGAGCGGACAGCTAGAACCGAAATCTTTCGAAATACTATCTAGGCCCACTCCTTCGATACATCTTGTGCAATCTCTTGCTAAGGCAGGCAGGGATGAAGCTGCTCTTCAGACCGCTGTCGAATTAGGCGCGGCGAGCATAACGCCGCTGCAAGCATCGAGGTCTGTGGTGGAGTGGGGAGTCAAGGCATCAAGAAATCAAGAGCGTTGGAACCAAATCGCTATTTCTGCAATGAAGCAATCTCAGCAAGCCTTTAGGGCAGAGGTAAAGGTCCTCTCTACCGTCAAGCAACTGAGCCCTATCGGTACAGGTCTTGTGCTTGACCCACAGGCTCCAACAAGCATGGTTGGTCTGGAACTAAAGAATGAAGTGACCATCGTCGTGGGACCAGAGGGCGGGTTCGCCAAGCAGGAAATTGACAGCCTTGGGTCACAGGGGTTCTTGGGTGTTCGGCTTGGTGGAACGATACTTCGAACATCAAGCGCCGGGCCTGCCGCTATCGCAGCCGTGATGGCCCTTTCTGGACAATGGAGCTAGTGGCTAAAATGATGAAGGAGGAAAACTTGGACTGTATTTTTTGCAAGATAGTCAATGGCGAGATTCCGTCGAAGCTAATTGGTGAGAATGAGCACGCGATAGCCTTCCTGGATCTTTATCCAAAGGCCCCGGTCCATATTTTGGTGGTTCCAAAAATTCACAGTGAAAATATTCTCCTGCTAGACAATTCTTCTATCCTCACCGGTCTTTTCGAGCTAATTCGCGAGGTGGCAGCAACGAGTACCGACGGCCAGTTCAAGCTTCAATTCAATACTGGAGAACGTGAAGGGCAATCGGTTTTTCACACCCACGCACATGTTCTTAGTCAGCAGTCCAAATAGTGGCTAAGACGAGCTTTGAAATAAACGGAGTAGCACTCTTGGATCTCCTGGGCGAACAAGACAAGAACCTGAAGCGATTAGAGGCTGAGCTTCCGGGCTTGGTTATTCAAAATCGGGGAAATGTTTTTAATCTCACGGGCGATCAGGCCCAGCTGGACCTTGCCATTGAGGTTCTTGATCAGCTGGCAGAGATGATAAAGCAGGGACTGAGCCCAGATCCTCAGGGAGTCACCGAGACGATACGAATTATTCAGGAAAATAAAGAACAACCGGCGGCAAAAATACTCGCGGCGAGCACCATAAGCACGCCGGCGAAAACGGTGAGGGCCAAGACCGCGGGCCAAAAAGAGTACCTAGATGCCATTGATGAAAACACGATCACTTTTGGGATTGGACCTGCGGGTACTGGAAAAACCTACCTAGCGGTAGCAAAGGCCGTTGAGGCTCTCTACAGAAAAGAAGTTAGTCGGATAATCCTTACTAGGCCAGCCGTTGAGGCCGGAGAAAGGCTTGGCTTTTTGCCTGGGACACTCAGTGAAAAAATCGACCCCTATCTAAGACCTTTGTTTGATTCACTTCAGGAGATGCTTGAGCCCGATGTGACAGCAAAGCTCATGGAAGCCGGAGTTATTGAGGTTGCACCCCTTGCGTACATGCGCGGCAGGACTCTAAATGACAGTTTCATTATTCTTGATGAGGCGCAAAACACCACCGGTGAGCAAATGAAGATGTTTCTAACACGACTGGGCTTCAACTCCAAGATGGTAGTAACCGGGGATGTGACTCAGATTGATCTTCCCGGCGGAAAATCTGGACTCGGAATTGCCCAGACGGTGCTGGCCGATGTTGAGGGTCTTCACGTTCAGAAGCTAACCAGTAGAGACGTAGTTAGACATGAACTCGTAACAAGAATCGTTGAGGCCTATGACAGGGCGGCAATCAAGTGAGCGTTGAAATAGCAAATGAATCCGAAATCACTGTCGACACCGAACGAGTACTTGAGCTGGCATATTTTGTTCGGGGAGCACTGAAGCTTCACGAATTAGTTGACCTAGGAATTACGTTCGTTGATGAAGGCCCGATGACTGACCTTCATATGAAATGGATGGATGAACCAGGACCAACTGATGTCCTGAGTTTTCCAATGGATGAATTACGTCCCGGTACCGACCGAAACGCTTCACCCGAAGGAGTTTTGGGCGACATAGTTGTTTGCCCGCAGGTTGCCACGACGCAGGCTAAATCGGCTGGACATGAAACAATCAATGAAATTTTGCTGCTGGTCACGCACGGCATGCTTCACCTAGTCGGATTTGATCACGCCGAGCCGGACGAAGAAAAAGAAATGTTTGATCTGCAAAAAAGCTTGCTGGCCGATTTCTACGAATTGGAAGCTTCTTGATCTTCATAATTACGGGTTTAGTAATCGCTCCTTTGCTTGTCATGCTGGCAGCCATCCAGACCACGCTTGAAATTGCCGAGGATGCACGGGCCGGAGCCCTGTCAATAGCCAGGGCGCTATTGATTGGCGTTTTAGGGGCTCTTTGGTTAGTTTTCGCAGTCGAAGCGGGCAATCTTGGTTACATCCTGGCATTTTGCTTACTTGCTCTTTGGTTTTCACAGCAGCTCATTGGCCGAATACTCGGCAGGGCTAAATTTGCCGAGAAACTATCCAGCAACGTCAATGGACTTGTGACGTGGTGGAGCAAATTGGTTGCACCAATCCGGCTTGTAACCCCTGAAGTGGCCAAAGAGTATGAACAAGAACTTCTGGACTCTGTTGAAGAATTTGGCGAGACGGTGGTCCGAGAGGTGATGGTCCCTCGGGTAGACGTGGAGGTAGTCGACAGCGATGCGCTTCTAGAGGATGCATTGAGCACGTTTATGGCTACTGGATTTTCGAGGCTACCGGTTGTTGGAGAGAGCGTGGATGATGTGGTTGGCGTGCTCTACCTAAAAGATCTCGCAAGGGTAGTGCATCAGGATCCGGGCCTACTCTCGGTCAAAAAAGCCATTGATGCTTCAAGACAGGCGCTCTTTACTCCGGAATCTAAGTCGGTTGCTGAGCTGCTTCAAGAAATGCAGCGTGTAAAAACTCAAATTGCAATTGTCGTGGATGAGTATGGCGGAGTTGCCGGAATCGTGACCGTTGAGGATTTGATTGAGGAACTAGTTGGTGAGATTGGGGACGAGTATGACCGTGAGGTTGTCGGGATAGAGAAACTTTCCGAAACAACTTTCAGATGTCAACCGAGAACACCGCTGGACGAAATAGCCGAAATTTTCGAGATTGATCTTGAAGACGATGATGTTGACACAATCGGCGGTCTTTTAGTTAAGGCTATCGGAGCGCTCCCCGTTGGAGGCGAAACGGTGGAGGTACAGGGCCTGATGCTAACTGCCGAACGCGTAGTTGCCAAGAAAGGGCAACTACTTAGCGTATTAGTTCGTAAGCTCGTCATAGATGAGTGAATTTAGATCTGGATTTGTGAGCTTTGTCGGCCGACCGAACGTTGGCAAGTCAACGCTTACAAATGCCATTGCGGGTGAGAAGGTCGCCATCACTAGCTCTAAGCCGCAAACGACTAGGCGTGCCATCAGGGCGGTCAAGACCACGGAGGCTGGCCAGCTGATTATGGTTGACACTCCGGGTCTTCACAGGCCAAGAACGCTGCTGGGGCAGCGATTAAATGATCTTGTGAGCTCGACTTTGCACGAGGTGGATGTAATTGTCTTTTGCACGCCGGCCAATGAGGAAATTGGGCCGGGTGACCGAAAAATTGTTGCGGACATTGCAAAATACGGCCGTGCCAAGAAAATAGCCATTGTTACCAAATGTGAAACCGTTTCCAAGCAAAAGCTCGCTCAACATCTGATGGCAGTCTCGGAGCTGCACGACTGGAAGGAGATTGTTCCGGTATCAGCCGCCACCATGGAGCAGGTCGACCTCCTAGAGACACTGCTGATTGGCTACTTACCAGTCGGTCCGTTGTTTTACGAGAAAGATGTCGTCAGTGAAGAACCTCTTGAAGATCGGATTTGCGAACTAGTTCGAGAGGCGGCCCTGGAGTTGGTAAACGATGAACTGCCTCATTCTCTGGCCGTCACCCTGGATGAGATTCTCTACGATTCAAAAAAGCCGACCGTTCACGTTTCGGTTTGGGTCGAACGCGATTCCCAAAAGGGGATCATTATCGGCAAGGGCGGCTCGATGCTGAAAACCATAGGCCAGAAGGCTAGGCGCGAAATTGAGGCTCTGATGGACGAGCCTATACATTTGGCAATTCAAGTCAGAATTGCACAAAACTGGCAGAGAAATGCCAAGCAGCTTGGAAAACTGGGGTTCTAGCGCAACCGGTCCTCAAGTGCTAGCCTGAGAACATGAGTTTTAGCCTCCTCCTTATTAGCCGCGACGAGGCCTAGCCACGGCCCAATCTCGTCGCGGTGCAACCCTGCGGTCAATTCAGATTTAGGCGGAGAGAAATGAAAAACCACCAAAAACCATCGAAAATGCCCTTTGAGCGTTATGAACCCTTTCACGATCAGATTTCAGTAGAGCTTCCAGATAGAACTTGGCCCACCAAGAGAATCACTCAGGCGCCACATTGGTGCGCTGTTGATCTTCGTGACGGTAACCAAGCACTCATCGACCCGATGAACGCGGAGCGAAAGCTTGAGATGTTCAAGCTCTTGGTTTCGATGGGCTACAAGCAGATTGAGGTCGGCTTCCCTTCTGCATCCCAAACTGATTTTGACTTCGTTCGCCTGCTTATCGAGCAGGAGCTAATTCCTGAGGACGTAACAATTCAGGTTCTGACCCAGTCCAGGGATCACCTTATCGAGCGAACCTATGAATCTATAGCCGGTGCCAAGCAGGCAATCGTCCACTTCTACAACTCAACTTCAGTGCTCCAGCGCAGAGTTGTCTTCGGGCAGGATAAAGCTGGTATCAGAAAAATAGCTACTGATGCGGCTTTGAAGTGCTTAGAACTAGAAGCCAGCATCCCCGAAACAAAAGTTTTCTACGAGTATTCGCCGGAATCTTATACCGGCACCGAGCTCGAGTTTGCGCTTGAAGTGTGCAACGCCGTCGCAGAAATTATCAAGCCGACGTTGGACCGAAAATTGATAATAAACCTCCCGGCAACCGTGGAAATGGCGACTCCTAATGTTTACGCGGACTCGATCGAGTGGATGTCAAGAAGGCTTCACCCCCGAGAAGCCATTCTGCTTTCCCTTCATCCACATAACGATCGCGGTACAGCAGTTGCCGCAGCCGAACTGGGCTACATGGCCGGAGCGGATCGAATTGAGGGCTGTCTGTTCGGAAATGGTGAGCGGACTGGAAACGTCGATCTAATTACTTTGGGCCTAAATTTATTTAGCCAGGGGATCGATCCGATGATAAATTTCGGCGACATTGACCAGATCAAGCGCACCGTTGAATATTGCAATCAACTGAAGGTCCCTGAGCGCAGTCCTTACGGTGGCGATTTGGTCTACACGGCATTTTCCGGCTCGCACCAGGACGCAATCAAAAAAGGATTTGACCATCTGGCCAAGGACGCACTTGAAGCCGGAAACAGTGTCGACAAGCACACTTGGGCTGTTCCATACCTTCCGATTGATCCAAAGGACGTTGGCAGGAACTACGAGGCCGTCATTAGGGTCAACTCCCAATCCGGAAAGGGTGGGGTGGCTTATCTATTGAAGACCGACCACAGCTTGGACTTACCTCGCAAGCTCCAGATTGAGTTTTCGAGAGTTATTCAGGGTCACACGGATACCTCTGGGGGCGAGGTTAGTTCCGAGAGAATTTGGGAAATCTTCCAGGACGAATACCTTCCAGCGGCTATCGAACAGCCTAAGTGGGGTCGCTTCGAGCTTAAGAGGATGCGGACAGAATCTGACATGGACGGCATTGTGCAAATCGATGTAGTTATGCGCGACGGAGAAGCTGAGTTTGCCGCTACTGCAACAGGTAATGGTCCCATCTCGGCTTTCATTGCCATTTTGCGGGATAAGGGTTCTGATATCAGACTTCTCGATTATGTCGAGCACACCCTTAGCGCCGGAGGCGACGCTTTAGCTGCTGCGTACATCGAACTTGAGGTGGACGGTAACGTGCTCTGGGGTGTCGGTATTGATGGCGATATTGCTACCGCGTCTCTGAAGGCACTGATTAGCTCAACAAATCGAGCTCTAAGGTCCGTAGTTACTGGCTAAACCAGCAATTATTGCGATACTTGTTCTATGCCCCATTACCGAGATGAAGCCGTCGTCATCCGAACCCACAAGCTTGGGGAAGTCGATCGCATAGTGACACTGTTGACAAAAAATCACGGTCAGGTTCGAGCTGTCGCAAAGGGTGTCAGAAAAACTAGCAGCAGAATCGGTGCGAGGTTAGAGCCGTTTAACGTGGTGGATTTACAGCTTTACGAAGGCAGAAACCTAGACACTGTTTCGCAGGTAGAGCAGCTCGCTAACTACGGCTCCGTGATCGTAGCGGACTACGCCAGATACACGGCCGCCAGCGCGGTTGTCGAGGCAGCCGAACGCTTTACTCGTGAGGACTCTTCTTCGCAGCACTACATGCTTGTGATTGGTGCATTGAGGGCTCTCTCATTGAAAGAGCACTCCTCTGACCAGATCTTGGATTCATACCTTTTGAGGGCATTAGCAATCTCGGGCTGGATTACCAATCTTGACCAATGTCAGGGCTGCGCCTCAACCGAAACCGTTTCATTTTCTGTTCATTCTGGATCTGTCAGTTGCCAATCTTGCACGATGCCCGGGTCGGTGCGCCTAGGGGTCGATGGAATTTCGCACATTAGCGCATTGCTTATCGGTGATTGGCCAAGCGTTGGCCGGGCTAACTTAGCTACGCGCGCCGCGGTGAGCGGTGTTGTTGCCGGCTACTTGCAATGGCAGCTGGAAAGAGGACTTAGGTCCCTGGAGCACGTGGAGCGAAGTTGATAAAACTTAATGACCCAGCAAGAAGCACGCCTGTCTTTAGCGCAGTTCCGAAGCATATCGCCATGGTGATGGACGGGAATGGCAGGTGGGCCAATGAGCGGGGTCTTACTCGAACTGAAGGCCATCGAGCCGGCGAGGCGGCACTTCTGGAGGCAGTCGCGGGCGCTACCAGCGCCGGTGTCGAGAACTTGACTGCGTATGCGTTTTCAACGGAAAACTGGAAGCGATCTACCGATGAGGTTAAGTTTCTTATGGGTTACAACAAAGACGTTTTGAGACGAAGAAGAGACCTCCTGATGGAGTGGAACGTTCGCATTCGCTGGTCCGGGGCAGAGCGGAAGCTTTGGCCAAGCGTTGTGCGTGAGCTTCGTATAGCCGAGGAAATGACCAAGAACAACACTGGATTGGTCCTAACCATGGCGGTCAACTACGGAGGTAGGCAGGAGATAGTTGCCGCGGTAAACAAGATTCTGCAAGAAATCAGAGCTGGTGGCCAGGCGCCAAAATCCATCACCGAGAAGACAATTCAAAAAAGACTTTACGTTCCGGAACTTCCGGACGTGGATATGTTCCTTCGCTCAAGCGGGGAGATGCGTATTTCTAACTTCATGCTTTGGCAATCGAGCTATGCGGAGATGATTTTCATGGACGTGCTCTGGCCGGATTTCACCCGAGAGTCGCTGTGGGAGGCTATCAGTGAGTTTGGGAGAAGGCAGCGCCGCTTCGGTGGTGCTTCCGATGCCCCACTAAACTAGGAATTCACTAGAAACCCAAAAAATAATCCCCGGAGAATAATGGCCAATCAGAAGCTCGACCAGGTAATTTCGCTTGCAAAACGCAGAGGCTTTGTGTTTCAGGCTGGCGAGATTTACGGTGGTTCGAGATCGGCTTGGGACTACGGCCCACTCGGAGTTGAGCTAAAAGAAAACATCAAGCGTCAGTGGTGGCAGTCCGTGGTGTCTGGAAGAGATGACGTTGTTGGACTTGATAGCTCCATTATTTTGCCGACGAAGGTTTGGGAATCTTCTGGTCACGTTGAGGCATTTGTCGATCCATTGATTGAGTGCACCAGCTGCCACAAGCGCTTTCGTCAGGATCATCTCGAGGAAGCCTTTGAAGAAAAGAAGTCCAGGGCTCCCAAGTCGATGGCAGAGATAGCCTGCCCAAACTGTGGGGTCAAAGAATCCTGGACTGAGCCAAAGAGCTTCAACGGCCTTTTGAAGACTTCGTTGGGTCCAGTCGATGATGACACCGGAATGCACTACCTGCGGCCTGAGACTGCTCAGGGGATATTCGTAAATTTCAACAATGTTCAAAATGTTTCCAGGATGAAGCCTCCATTTGGAATTGGGCAAATGGGAAAGAGCTTCCGCAACGAAATTACTCCGGGGAACTTCATCTTTCGAACTCGTGAGTTTGAGCAGATGGAAATGGAGTTTTTTGTAAAGCCCGGTGAAGATGAAAAGTGGCACGAATACTGGATCGAGCAGCGCCATAACTGGTATCTAGACCTTGGAATTAATCCGGATAACCTTCGACTGTTTGATCACCCGAAGGAAAAGCTGTCGCATTACTCCAAACGGACCGTTGATATCGAATACCGTTTTGGATTTCAGGGCGGAGAATTCGGTGAGCTTGAGGGAATCGCAAACCGAACGGATTTTGACCTAAAGACTCACTCGGCTTCATCAGGTGTTGATTTGAGCTACTTTGATCAAACCGAGGAAAAGCGTTGGACTCCCTTCGTTATTGAGCCAGCGGCGGGACTCACCAGGTCCCTCATGGCATTCATGGTCGATGCGTATTCCGAGGACGAGGCGCCTAACGCGAAGGGCGGCGTCGATACAAGAACCGTGCTTCGACTTGATTATCGACTTTCGCCTGTAAAGGCAGCGGTTTTGCCGCTGAGCAGGAATGAGGCTCTTAACCCAATTGCTAAGTCTTTGGCGGCTGAGCTTCGCAAGAACTGGAACATTGACTTCGATGACTCAGGTGCCATTGGACGCAGGTATCGCAGACAGGATGAAATTGGAACTCCTTTTTGCATAACGATTGACTTTGAGACAGCCGATGATCAGTCCGTGACTATTCGTGAGCGAGATTCGATGGCTCAGGAGCGGGTGTCTTTGGACAAGGTCGCAAGCTACCTATTTGAGAGACTCAGTTAGTTAATTGGGATTAACGTACGGAACCAAGACCTTCGAGGTGCCAGTCGTGCTGGCACCAATGGCCGGCATCACTAACACAGCCTTCAGGAGGCTCTGTCGCGAGTTCGGCAATGGCCTATTTGTCTCGGAGATGGTTACCTCAAGAGCGCTAGTTGAGAGAACCGAGGAGTCGATGCGCCTTATTGGGCATCATGAGTCGGAGAAGTTTCGGTCAGTCCAGTTGTACGGAGTCGACCCCACAACAATTTCTAGGGCTATCGAGATGCTCGTTCAAGAAGACCGAGCAGATCATATCGACTTGAACTTTGGTTGCCCCGTTGCGAAAGTCACCCGAAAGGGTGGGGGAGCAGCCTTACCTTGGAAATCGGAGCTGTTTGAGGCCATTGTTCAATCAGCCGTAAAGGCAGCTGGAACTATCCCCGTGACAGTCAAAATGCGTAAGGGCATAGATCAAGATCACCTGACGTTTTTGGACGCTGGAAAGGCTGCTCGTGACGCAGGAGTTACTGCGGTGGCCCTCCATGGGCGAACCGCGGAGGATTTCTACTCTGGGAGAGCAGACTGGGACGCCATCGCCGAACTTCGAGCGTCATTGCCAGATGTTCAAGTACTTGGTAACGGCGATATCTGGTCCGCACAAGACGCGGTGTCCATGATGGATAAAACCGGAGTGGACGGAATTGTTGTTGGCAGAGGATGCCTTGGTAGGCCATGGCTGTTCCAGGATCTTGAACGGGCAATTGCGGGCTATCTAGCTGGTGACAAGAATCCAAAAGTAGAAGAGGTAATGCCTTCACTTGGTGAGGTGGCCGACGCGTTCTATCGCCACGCCGAACTCCTGACTGAGTTCTTCGAGGAAGAAGGCCGGGCATGCCGAGACATTAGAAAACACGTTGCGTGGTATTTCAAGGGCTACCCGGTTGGTGGAGAGTTTAGGGCCGATCTTGCAAGAGTCGAGTCGCTGCAGCAGGCATCCGATTTGTTGGGTTCTCTAGAACGAGATGCGCCCTACCCGGGTGAAGAAGCCGAGGGCCCACGGGGCAGGCTCGGCTCGCTAAAGAAGTGTTCACTGCCAGAGGGTTGGTTGGATTCTAGGGAACTGAGCGACACTCACCGATCTCAGCTGGAGTTCGCGGAACTTTCAGTCTCAGGGGGATAGGTATGGTCGCCAAAACAGAGAGCGGCTATGACCCTCGAGACCTCGAGCGGTTTGTGGGCCAACCCGGATCTCAAATGGAAGGCCGCGGAGAATTTGCGCGGGACCGAGCGAGAGTTTTGCACTCGGCGGCGTTCCGGAAGCTGAGCGCGAAGACTCAAGTTCTATCCCCGAGCTCGGGGGATTTTGCAAGGACAAGACTTACTCATTCGCTCGAGGTTGCTCAGGTTGGCAGGGAGTTGGCTACAGCTCTGGGAGTAAACCCGGATCTAGTGGATATGGGCTGCCTAGCTCATGATCTCGGTCATCCACCTTTCGGCCACAACGGAGAGTCTGCTCTAAACTTCTGGGCCGCCGACATTGGCGGTTTTGAGGGGAACGCACAAACATTCAGAATCTTGACCAGGCTTGAGCCAAAAATTTACGACGATAGCGGCATCTCGAGGGGCTTGAATCTTACGAGAGCTTCCATGGATGCGGCGACAAAGTATCCCTGGCCCCTGGCTAGGGCGGCCGAATTCGACAGCGTAACAAAATTTGGCGTGTATGACGACGATGTAGAAGTCTTTGATTGGATGAGGCAGCAAGCTCCCGAGGGCGCGAAGTGTGTCGAGGCTCAAATTATGGACTTTGCCGACGATGTTGCTTATTCTGTGCATGATTTTGAGGATTCAATAGTGGAAGGGTTTGTAAATCCCTCTTTGATCTCGGTGTCCAGCTCGAAAGACTCCTTAATCGAGGACATAAGCAAGTGGTCTGAGGGCTCTTATTCAAAATCAGAGCTAGAGGAAGCCCTTTTATCTCTGCAATCCTCCAGTCACTGGCTCAAATCATTTGACGGATCACCGAGACACTTGGCAAGTCTCAAGAATCTAGCCAGCGACCTGATTGGCTCTTTTGTTTCTCGAACTACCAGTGCCGTTCTGGAAGAGTCAAAAAAGGGCACTTTGAGTCGTTTTAGCGCCGGAGTATCTGTTCCCAGCCGAGTTAAGAGCGAGATTGCCGTGCTGAAAGGAATCGTGGCTTCTTCAGTGATGACGGAGAATTCCAGGCAGCCCTATTATGAGGACCAGCGGACTCTACTCGTGGAGCTCGCCGAAACCCTGCTATCCAAAAATGGCGCAGGCCTAGACTCGACCGGTTCCGAGGCCTGGGTAGCTGCAAAGGACCACAAGTCTCAGAAACGCGCCATCGTGGATTACGTGGCATCACTTACTGACCCCGCAGCTGTCGCTCTTCACCGCAGCACAAGAGCATAGGATTCAGTTATGGCTGGTCGAGTATCCCAAGGGGACATTGAGGAGCTAAAAGAGCGCGCAGACATTGTGGAGATTGTTGGAGGCTACGTCTCTCTTAAGGCAGCAAGCTCGGGCTCTTTCAAGGGTTTGTGCCCATTTCATGATGAGAAATCACCCAGCTTCAACGTCCGAGCTAATCCCGCGTTCTATCACTGCTTTGGCTGTGGAGTTGGTGGTGATATTTACAAGTTCATTCAGGAGATCGAGTCAGTTAGTTTTGCCGATGCTGTTCAGCGTTTGGCCGACAAGGTCGGCTATCAGCTGAAGTTTGAGGAGGGAAGCGACGAGGGCTCAACAAGGTCCAGGCTGCTGGCTCTAAATAAATTTGCGGCAGATTATTACCAGGGGCAACTGCAATCTGCGGAAGGGCAAGCTGCTCAAGATTTTCTGCTGTCTCGAGGATTCGAATTGGCAAGCTTTTCAACTTTCGGCATTGGTTATGCACCAAAGGGTTGGCAGAATTTGATCGAGGCAGCAACGGCTGCGGGTTATCAAATGCAGGAGCTTGTATCTGCGGGTTTGGCGATGGAGAGCGATAAGGGTGGTTACGACCGCTTTCGCGGGCGAGTGCTGTGGCCGATCCGAGACGCAAACTCGCAGGTTCTTGGGTTCGGCGCCAGAAAGCTTTATGAAGACGACCAGGGCCCGAAGTACCTAAACACTCCAGAGACTCCCGTCTATCACAAGTCGAGCGTTCTTTATGGCCTTGATTTAGCCCGCAAGGCAATCGTCAAGTCAAGGCAGATCGTTGTCGTAGAGGGCTACACCGATGTCATGGCCTGTCATCTAGCCGGAGTGGAGACTGCGGTCGCAACTTGTGGCACGGCTTTTGGTGAAGAGCACATTCGCATAATCAATCGATTATTGGGTCAAACAAGCGATCCGGCCGAAGTAATTTTCACCTTCGATCCAGATGCTGCTGGCGAGAAGGCTGCACTTCGGGTCTACGGGGACAGCTCAAAGTTCAACGCCCTAACCTTTGTCGCAAGTGGACCAGATGGTCTTGATCCTGCTGACCTTCGTCAGAAAATGGGCGATGGGGCGATTTCAAAAATGCTTGGATCAAAGAAGCCGCTGTTTGAGTTCGTAATTCGCCATCGAATAAGCCAGTTTTCTCTTGGGGATCTTGATTCGAGGGTCGCTGCCGCGAGGGCGGCAGCTCCAGTCGTCGCCGAGATTACCGATCCTGCGCTCAAGTCAGGATACGTAAAAGCCCTAGCGGACTGGGTGTCTCTCGATTCCTCCGAAGTAGAACAAATGGTTCGGGCTGGTGTGACCAGGCAGGTTCAGCAGCGAGTAGAGCCAATGAGACAGACCGGAATTCCTGCTCCCGAAGTAATTACTCCTCAGGCTCGAATGGAGAGGCAAATACTAGAGGTCTTGGTGCAAGCCCCCGGGGCTTTTAGTTCCGAGCAGCTTCGCCGCATGTTGGCTTCGGGTTTTTCCGTCTCACAGCATCATCGAATTCTCGAGGTGGCGAATATGAACTCGATGCATTTAGCCGAGGATGGCTTCGCGAATCTATTGGCTACCCAAGTTTTGCCAGAGGATTTAGAAGTTATTCGGTCCTTGGCCCTAGCGAACCTTCCCGTAGCTAACGAGGCCGCACTGACCAAATACGCGGTTGGTGTCGTAAGAACGGCGATGCTCAATACCTTGGCTCGAGAAAAAGTCGATCTAATGGCTGCGCTTAGACGAATCGACTCGACCGCGAGCCCAGAACAATTGGCTCAAGTCCAACAAGAATTGATGGCTTTGGAATCAGAACGTCGCGAGTTGATGAAATAGCTCACGAATCTGCTAATGTTGTGCCGTGTCTCTAGGGATGCATTCCTCGGTAGCTCAATTGGCAGAGCAATCGACTGTTAATCGATAGGTTCTTGGTTCGAGTCCAAGCCGAGGAGCCATACTTTTCCTGGAGAAGGCATGAGCAGGCAAGTAATTTCCACGTCACTTTCCGTAGGCCTAGCCACTGGCCTTTACGGCCTTTCCTTTGGCGCTATTGGTTCGGCCGCGGGTCTAGGGGTTCCGGCCGTCATGCTGCTGAGCCTGTTGATGTTTTCGGGTGCAAGTCAATTTGCATTTGTTGGCATCATCGCTGCTGGGGGAGCACCTATCACCGCCGTTTCGTCGGCATGGCTAATGGGTGTCCGAAACTCCTTTTATGGACTTCGATTGAATACCGTAATCGGCCCTAGGGGGCTGTGGCGTCTGCTGGCGGCGCAGTTGACGATTGACGAGTCAAACGCTGTTTCGGCAGCTCAAGAGAGACCACTTGATCAAAAAATTGGCTTTTGGCTGACTGGCGGAGCGGTATTTATTTTTTGGAACACAGCAACTCTGATGGGGGCGTTGGCTGGGAACCTTTTTGGATCAGTTGAGGCCTGGGGCCTGGATGGCGCAGCAGCAGCAGCCTTCTTAGGGCTCCTCTGGCCCAGATTAAAAAATAACTTAGCTCTGGCCGGTGTAGGCGCGCTGGTTGCACTAGTGGCAATCCCCCTCACCCCAGCCGGTGTGCCTGTCTTGTTGGCGGCCGTTGTCGCTTTGCTCCCAATCGGGGGTAAAAAATGATCAGCACGGTAATCTTCGCTTCTTTGGCCGTCTACAGCTGGAAAATTCTAGGTTTCTTGATTCCTGATCGTCTTATTGGAAGGCGTGGAAGGCTGATTGCCGAGCGCATGACTGTTTCTCTGCTAGCAGCACTTGTAGTTCTTCAGGGGTTTTCATCTCAGAGTGTTCTGGTTCTTGACGCGCGAGCAGCTGCCCTAGTTGTGGCAGGAGCTCTTTTGGCGATGCGGGTTCCGTACATTTTCGTTGTGCTAGCCGGTGCGATCGTGGCTGCGGGGGTACGGTTTTTAGGGTTCTAGATAGTCTTGCCCAGGCAACCATGACAATCCTGGTACGCCCCATTCGTTTTCTTTTATTGCCTTTTTCATAAGCCTCTTGTGGGGCTTCACTAGCCGGTCTGCATAGAGCATTCCCTCTAGATGGTCGAACTCATGTTGAAAGATTCGAGCAAGCCAACCCTCGGCTTCAATTTGGTAACCGTGGCCATCTAAGTCAGTGGCCATTAATAGGGCACGATTCGCTCGCTTCAGAGGAAATCTTTCTCCGGGGATCGATAGACAACCCTCGGCATCAGCCTCTTCATCTAGTTCCTCGTCAGAAAATTCTGAGATAGAAAGCTGTGGATTGATTGCAACACCACGTACTTCCTGATCGTCAGTGCTGTACGAGTAGACAAAAATCCTGAGCCCGACTCCAATTTGTGTCGCAGCTAGTCCTACGCCGGGCGCCGAATCCATGGTCTCGAACATGTCGGCCACCAACTCGCGGATGTAATCATCTATCGCCAGGACTTCCAGGGCTCGTGTATGGAGCGCTGGGTCGCCGGTTATTCGAATTTTATACAAGGTCACGACCCCCATTTTACTGAATCTGACGGAGGAATTTCAGCTTGGTGGTCTAGGCTTTTAGGGCTTCCAGTCCGACAGGAGAAAAAGGTTTGTTTTCACCCGAGATTGTTAGGGCATTCGCTATTGTCCTCGCTGTAATCGGAGCGATTTTCCTCTCACTCGGCGCACAGTTTCAAAATGACGCAGTTACTAAGCACCATGCCCCAAGCCGCCCCAAGCCGGGATCTCTGAGCCTCAAGCAGATTGCTGATCTTCTAAGAAGACCAAGATGGCTGACTGGGACAAGTTTTTTGGTTCTTGCAATTCTTTTTCAGCTTTCAGCGCTGGCGCTGGCTCCCTTGATCGTGGTTCAGCCGATCGGCGCGATTGCGCTCATTATGACCTCGATACTGAATGCCAGGATATACAGGGTTCGACTTAATAAAAGCACTTTCATTGCCATTGCTCTAACGACACTAGGCGTGGGCGGATTTGTTGCAGTCGCAGCCTCTAGTGCTGTGGCTGTCGAGATGAGCAACGAGAAACTACTTCAGGTGGTCGGCATACTATTCGTCTTGCTTCTAATGTTTGGTCTCTTGTTTTGGCGGTCCAAGGGCAAAGTGAGTGCGCTGCAGTACATTTTTGGTGCAGGGGTGCTCTACGGTTTCGTGGCCTCGCTGGCGAAGGTCGTTATTCAGCGAATTTTGCAAGAGGACTACGACCTGCTTACCCTGCTTGCGCTGATTTCCTTAGTCGGCGCAACGGTGCTGGGTGGTTGGTTCGTTCAAAACGCTTACGCGTCTGGACCTCCCGATCTGGTCATCGCGGGGCTGACCGTCATCGATCCTGCGGTTGCAGTTATGATCGGCATCGTAATTCTTGGCGAGGCCGAAGCATCCAGTCTTGGACAGGTGTTTAGTTACGTATTGGCCGGTACTATTGCTATATCTGGAGTGCTTGCTTTGAATAAATTCCACCCGCAGTTGACCGAGAAGGGTAACAGTGAGCCAACCGATTAAGGTTCTCATCGCCTGTGACACCTTTGCACCGGACATTAACGGAGCGGCCAAATTTGCTGAGCGATTGGCAGGTGGTCTTGTGAGAAACGGCAACGAAGTAGCAATTATTGCTCCCAGTCTCGACGGTTGGTCTGGCACAAGGGTGGAAGAACACGACGGCGCCAAAATGACCGTGCACCGACTCAAGAGTCACAAGATGCCAAACCATAAGAGCCATCGATTTACATCTCCCTTTGGGCTATCCAGGGAGCTAAAGAGAATTATTCTCGAGCAACAGCCGGACGCCCTGCACATACAGTCGCATCTGATGGTTGGACGATTCGCAATGCGTGCGACCAGGGGAATGTCGCTCCGGAGGATCGCCACCAATCACACGATGCCTGAGAATCTTCTCAAGTATTCTTTCGTGCCAAAATTTATGCACCCGCTTGCCATCAAGTTTCTTTGGTGGGACGCAGGCAGGGTCTTGCGGAAGATGGATGCTCTGACTACACCCACAAGACGTGCCGCCGATCTACTGGAGAACTCGGCTCGCGTTGAGGGGGTTCTTGCAATTAGCTGCGGCATTGACGCCACAAGGTTTGCCAACCGGACTCCAACTCAGAACAAGGAGCCGGTGGCACTGTTCGTTGGCCGATTGGACAACGAGAAGAGAATCAATATTTTGCTAAATGCCATTAGTAAATTAGATAAATTTCCAGATCTAAAATTGCGACTGGTTGGAGATGGCGGTGAGCGCGAGCGCTTGCAGCGTCAGGCCGCTTTGCTGGGTATTTCGAACCGGGTTGAGTTTTTGGGGCATGTTACTGACCAAGAGCTAGCGGGGATTTATGAGAGCTGCACAGTTTTTGTCATGCCCTCTATAGCTGAGTTACAGTCCATTGCGACAATGGAGGCAATGGCTTCTGGACGACCAGTCATAGCCGCAGACGCAATGGCTCTTCCTCATTTGGTTCACGACGGAGATAACGGCTACTTATTTACCCCGGATGACGCGGATGCTCTAAAAGATCGCTTGGAGCTTGTGCTTTCGGCCGACGAAAAAGAGCTTGCAAGGCTCAGTGAGAACTCTTTGCATTTGATTCAGTCGCATGACATTGCAACAACCATCAGCATTTTTGAAGATCTCTATCGAGGCACTGGCGCTGATGTTCCAACTACAGCCGATAATCAGCCCGAGTACCTTCTGCCAATTGGTCGTCTATCGGCTTCCCTTAGGAAACGCGTAGAGGAGTTCAGGGCAGAAGCTCTAAACCTTAGACGCCGCGCAGAGGGTGCGTCAGAGAGCGCGCGAGGAAGATTCTCCGGTGCAGCCGATGAGGCCAGGGAAAGGCTAAGCGAGGTCCGCGAAGAGGTCAGGGAGCAACTTTCCGAGTTTCGAAGCGAACTAGGCGATGCTGCAAAGAAGTTTCGACGCAAACGCGACGATTAATTGGAAATAGTCCCTAAATTAAAGTGCATGATTTTCTAAATTTAATTTTCGTCTAGGGTGCTCAATGTTTGACAAAGTTGGCAAAAACCTAATTAGTATTGAGGAAACTCTCCAGCGTCGGGGTCTTTAACCCGAAGCTGGCAACTTAGGCGAAGGGCTTTCATGTCACAGCACGCATGGTTAAATCACTACCCGTCAGACGTGCCACACGAGTTAGAGGCTCACTCTTTCCGCAACCTCCCGGATTTATTGGCAGTTGCGTCAAAAAAGTACTCAAAGACAATCGCTTTTACTCAGTGCATGCCCAATGGCATGAACGGATCTTTGACCTTTGATCAGGTTGACAAGCTCAGCGATGACTTTGCCTCTTATCTTCGCGAGGAGGCGGGGCTTGTAACTGGCGAGCGTGTTGCGGTTCAGATGCCTAATTGTTTGAGCTATCCAATAGTTGCATTTGGTGTCTTGAAGGCTGGATGCGTTTTGGTGAACACTAACCCTCTATACACACAAACTGAGATGTTGCATCAGTTCGCTGATTCGGGCGTAAGTGCATTGGTCGTGATAGACATGTTCGCTGATCGGCTACCTGGGATTATCGAAAAGACCGAGATAAAAAACGTTGTCACCGTAAGCCTTTCCGAGTTCTTTCCCGGCCCTGTAGCCGGAATTATTAATCTGACTCAGAAGTATTGGAGCAAGACGCTCCCGAAGATCACAGTCGATCACATCAGCTTTAGAGATGCTCTGGCCCTTGGCAAAAAAGCTTCGTCCAGCAAAGAATCTTCTGGATACCTTGACGCTGTTGGTCCTGAGAGTATTGCGGCTCTCCAGTACACCGGCGGAACGACTGGAGTGTCAAAGGGTGCGATGCTGACGCATGGGAATTTAGTAAACAACACGCTTCAGATGATTTCCATGTGTGGCGCTTACATGAGGCCCGGGGCGGAGATTGTTCTGACAGCCCTACCGCTCTATCACATCTTTGCTTTCACAGTAAACCTTCTGGGTTTTTATCACCTGGGGGCCAGGAACATCTTGGTTCCATCGCCGCGACCACCAAGCAACCTAAAGCGCGCCTTTGAAAACTATAAAGTGACCTGGCTGTCTGGAGTAAACACTTTGTTTAGCGCCTTGCTGAACGAACGCTGGTTTACGGACGGTTCGCCAAAGTACCTAAGAGCATCCGCCGCCGGAGGTATGGCTTTGCACGAGTCCGTTGCCAAACGCTGGAGAGAAGTAACCGGTACTCCGATTGTCGAGGGTTATGGGCTTACCGAGTCATCACCTGTTCTGACTTTCAACCCCTTGGGTGGCTTGCAAAAGGACGGCACGATTGGCATTCCTGTTCCATCGACCGAAATTCGCTGTGTCGACGAAAAGGGAGTGGAAGTCGGGGTTGGCGAACCTGGTGAGCTAATTGCCAGGGGTCCACAGATCATGCAGGGCTATTGGCAGCGACCGGAAGAGTCATCGTCGACACTTCAAGATGGCTGGCTGTATACCGGTGATATCGCCCAGGTTGACCAAGACGGTTACTTCACAATTGTTGATCGAAAGAAAGACATGATTTTGGTCAGCGGCTTCAATGTGTACCCCAACGAGGTTGAAGAGCAGATTGCGGCGGCTACAGGTGTGCTGGAAGTCGGAGTCATAGGAATACCGGATGAGAAAAGCGGCGAGAAGGTTCGAGCTTATGTAGTGACCTCGCAGCCGGCTCCTTCCGCCGACGATATCCTCGCGCATTGCCGTGAGCACATGGCCGCCTATAAGGTGCCACAGCAAGTCATTTTTGTGGACGAGCTACCCAAGAGCCCCATAGGCAAGATCTTGCGACGTGAACTCCGCGCAGCGGCCCTCGCAGGTGAAATCACCGAGACTAAACCGATCGACCTAATCGATAAGGACGGTAACTAATGAACATGGCCATGATTTTATTGGAGCAGGTTACTGTCTCTGAGCAGGACGTAGTAACACCCTTCGAGCAGAATCTCTTGGTGGCTATGGTTTTCGTGATTATGTTCGGTCTTGGTTCTGGTCTAACTCCACGAGATTTTAAACTCGCAATTCGAAGACCTTGGGGCTTGATAATTGGGTGGGTTACCCAGTTTGGGATAATGCCGCTTCTGGCTTTTACCCTCATAGCCACGCTGCTCTTCCAGCTCCCGATGGAATATGCGGCCCCAGTGGCATTGGGCGCTCTGCTTATGGGTTCAGTACCTGCTGGGACCACTTCTAATATATTTGCGTATTTTTCGAAGGGCAACTTGGCTCTTAGCGTCATTATGACCACTAACTCCACGCTTTGGGCACTGCTCATGACTCCTCTGGTGCTCACCTTTTACGGGATGCTTCTTTTCGCCGATGACGAGCAATTTCAAATACCGATTACCAACATCGTGGCGACTCTTTTCTTGCTCTTGATACCTGTGCTATTCGGCATGATTTTGAGAAGGTTTAGCGCGAACATAGGCGCCTTCCTGGAGCTTATGGGTGGCTTCTTTGGATTGTTTTTCATCCTATTTCTGCTGGCGACCTGGGTTCCAAGGAACTGGGCACTACTGGCGGATACTCCCTGGCAAACATATGTCGTAGCCATTGGTCTTGGGCTCTTCGGTATCGCAATCGCCTTTGTGCTGGCCAAATTACTTAAATTGCACCCAATGAACGTCAGGACTATCGCTCTCGAGACTGGGATTCAAAATGGCCCTCTAGCCATTGCCATTGTTCTTTTGACTTTTGGCGGCACCGCAGACGTTGGCCTCATCCTGATTGTTCCCGCACTTTACTCGCTGTTTATCGTGCTGGTCTCTACGGCCGTCACTTTCTGGTTCCGTCGTGCCAATGTCGCGGAGGAACAAAAGATACCTAACCTGCTGTAGATTTTTTCGATACCCGTGGCGCTTTGGACGCGCCGGGCTAGCTTGATTAGCTAGAATCTAGTTAGGTTGGGGGCGTTAGCTCAGCTGGTTAGAGCAAACGACTCATAATCGTTCGGTCGCGGGTTCAAGTCCCGCACGCCCCACTTTCGGACACCTTTGCCTGCAACTGGGTCACCCAGGGAAGCCTCGACCACCTCTCACCTAGTTACACTTGAAGAAAGAGCTGGGAGCAGATGAATGTCGGCAATGATCATTCAAGTCCAAACGTCCCTGCCTGAGCATGTTCATTCTCAATCCGAAGTTACCGCCGCTTTGGCACCAAGGCTTGCACCGACTGACGGAGCTAGAGCTGTATTAGAGAGACTCCACAGCAATACCAAAATTGAACAACGTCACTTTGTTTTACCGATTTCGGAATACACGGACATCGAGTCATTCACAAAGGCGAATACACTTTTTGCTCAACACGCCCTGGCGCTGGTGGAGGATTGCACATCAAGAGCGCTTGAAAAGGCCGGGCTAAATGCGGCAGAAGTTGATCATCTTTTCTTCACCACGGTGACGGGGGTTGGCGCTCCTGCTCTGGATGTATTGCTTGCTGCTCGAATGGGATTCCGGTCAGACCTTAAACGGATTCCAAGTTTTGGGCTTGGCTGTGCTGGAGGTGCTGCGGGAATAGCACGAGTCGCGGATTATCTTCTGGGTGATCCTAAGGCAGTGGCTCTGGTTGTTTCTGTTGAACTCTGCTCACTAACTATCCAATGGGAAGATCGATCTATGGCCAACTATGTTGGCACGGGAATCTTCGGTGATGGTGCAGCAGCGGTTGTGATGGTGGGTAATGAGCACCCCAAATCGTTGACTGGCATAACTGTCAAGGCAACCAGAAGTACTTTATATTCGGACACGGAATCTCTCATTGGGTGGAAGATCGGCGCAAGTGGCCTCTCGCTAATGCTCGAAGCCGGAGTGCCCGAGATGATAATGGAGCACTTTGCAGACGAGGTTGACGTGCTTCTTGGTCAACAAGGGCTCTCCCGTGAAGACATTGATGTCTGGATAGCACACCCTGGTGGTCCGAAGATTCTTGAAGCCTTCGCCTCATCTCTGGATTTAGCTGATTCTGACTTTGCCGCGAGCTGGGATGTTATGGCCAAAGCGGGAAATATGTCCTCCGCCGCGGTCCTTCATGTGTTGAGCGATCTTTACCAGCAACCTGCCTCAACAATTGGGGTGCTATTTGCTGTTGGCCCGGGAGTGTCGCTTGAGCTTGTGCTGTTGGAGTGGACATGATTTTGACAATCAGCGTGATGCTATTTATCGGTCTTATCTTGGCAACGGGTGCAGAGCGGATTTACGAGCTTGTTGTTTCAACTAGAAATGCTAAACGAGCGTTCGAATCCGGTGGCGTCGAATACGGCCGTGGTCATCTGCCGGCCATGATTGCTCTGCACACTGCCTTATTAATCGGTGCAATGGTCGAAGTTATTATTTTCGACCGCCAATTTCCGGGCGCTCCGGGCTGGATATTTCTTGCTGTTGCTATCGGTTGTCAAGCGGCAAGGTATTGGTTTATCTGGGCACTCGGGTCCCAGTGGAATACCCGAGTGATCGTGATCCCCGGAGCCCAGCGTGTAAAAAAAGGTCCCTATTCGCTTTCTTGGCTCCGTCACCCCAACTACTGGGTTGTAGCTATCGAAGGTATAGCTTTGCCCATGGTTCACTCGGCGTGGATAACAGCCGTCGTGTTCACGGCTCTCAATGCCGTGCTTCTGCTTGGGTTCAGGATTCCGACAGAAAACAAGGCACTGAAAGGTCTTAGATGACAAGCTACGACGTGATTGTCGTCGGAGGGGGGCCAGTGGGCATGGCAGCGGCGATTGAGGCCCGTTTGAGCGGCCTATCGGCCGTTGTTATTGAGCCGCGCAGCGGTGTAATAGACAAGGCGTGTGGCGAGGGGCTAATGCCTGGAGCAATTCCACTATTAGCACGGTTGGGCGTTTATCCCATGGGACGTGATCTGGCCGGGGTTACCTATCGAAGCGGTGGGCACGCTGTGTCTCATAAATTTTCCAGTGGCGTAGGTAAGGGCGTTCGGCGCACGGAGCTTCACGGGAGCCTAAGGTCCCGTTCTGACGAGCTTGGAGTGGTTTTTGTAGAAGCATCCGTTAGTTCAGTTGCTGAAGCTGATAGCGGCCTAGTTGCATCGTGCTCAAATGGTGAGAGCGTTTCAGGTCGATACTTAATTGCCGCAGATGGATTGCATTCTAGTATTGCCAAGGCTGCTGGATTAGTGAAGGAGGTTTCACCAAGGCGGTCAAAACGCTTTGGAATCAGGCAGCATTTCCATGTTGCACCGTGGTCTGAATTTATTGAAGTCTTCTACACCAAGACTGCTGAGGTATACATAACTCCTGTGTCAGAGAACCAGGTTGGCGTTGCAGTCCTTGGGCCAAAGGCCACTGACTTTGATGAAACCATAGCTGGTATCCCAGAGCTCGCAGAAAGGCTAGAGGGTGCTGCACCGGCGTCTCAGCGGAGTGGAGCCGGTTCATTCCCTCAGCTAACCACCGCACGCACCAAGGGTCGAATTTTGTTGGTTGGGGATGCTTCCGGATACGTAGATGCAATTACCGGTGAGGGCCTGAGGTTAGGTTTTGCCCAGGCAAAAGTGGCGATTGAATGCATTTTGATTAACAAGCCGGCAAGTTATGAAAAAGCTTGGCGCCGAGTAAGCAGAGACTTTAGGGTTTTGACTCAGGGCCTTATCTCAGCAGCCAATTCACCGATCAGAATGGCCATTGTTCCACTCGCAAGCAGACTTCCCTGGGTATTCGGCTTGGTTGTAAATCGCTTGGCTCGCTGACGATGCTCGTTAGCAGGCTGAGCCTTCTGTTCAGGTCTTCGCACCCGATGCCTTCACTCGCCGTGGCACTCTTTTCCATGTTATTTGCAGTGGGTGTTGGCTTGGGGGTAGACAGGATTGCACTTGTCGGGCTCGCAGTCTTATTGCAGCAGTTTTCGGTGGGGTTATCCAACGACTGGTTAGACCTTGCACGAGACCGGGCTTCCGGGCGTACCGACAAGCCTGTAGCAAAGGGCTCACTAACCTCTTCGCTTGTCCGAAACTCATCCTTTGCAGCGGGCTTCACGGCGCTTTTGGCAGCCGGCTTGCTCGGGTGGGAGAGCCTTGGCTGGATGGTCTTCATGCTGGTTGCGGGTTGGGCCTACAACCTCGGGCTCAAGGCAACTGCCTTTTCAGTTCTTCCCTACGCAGTTGGTTTTGGTATTCTGCCAGTGTTTGTGACCCTGAGCCTCGAGCAGAGCCAGATACCACCCGCTTGGGTTGTGGTTGTCGCAGCTCTGCTGGGAGTCTCGGCGCACTTCGCCAATACATTGCCTGACCTTTTGGAGGACAGAGCCACTGGGGTTCGAGCGCTTCCGCACATTGTCGGCCAAAAGATCTCTGCGCTGGTAATTGCTGCAACAGCAATTCTGGCTTCAAGTATTGCTGTTTATCAAAGCGATACCTTGGCGCCCATTGTCGGTTTAGTCGGTTTAGTGGCAACAATCTTGTTGGCGGGAGTGGCGTCGGTATTAAGCCTGAGGCAATCTCCACCGCGGGTGATCTTTCCATTGCTGGTTCTGGCATCTTTGTTCAATGCGATTTTACTCATGCTCGGTGTCGGGCCTATTGGGGTTTAGGGCAGGTGCCGATTAGGCCTTAGACCCAAACTGCGTCGAGCTGGCTGGAATAACATTTTCGTCGCCAAACAAGAAGTGCTTGCTCATGTCTGGCGAGTATTTAGATAAATAAGTCTGTCTTCCAAGACCTTCGGCCAGTTGTCGATGATGGATAACGCTTGCACCGCAGCAAAGGCCAATAACCTTTACCCCAAGGTCAAGAGCAAATTTCCCAAACTCAGCCGTCTCATATCTGTTGGAATTTTGAGCTTCCAGAGCGTCTGGAAACGTCCTCGCATGCCGGAGGCTTGCCGTGTTTAGTGGGTCAGGAAGATTAAATAGCGTGGGGTGTTTCGCGGTTGTGCGATAGGTTGCCGGCATCGCGCAAACGTTATGCCCTGTGGTTGTTTCAACTATCGCCTCGACTATGGGTCGAATTGTCTGGGGGCCGTGAAAACAATTGGTTCCGACCACGTCGGCTCCAGCTGCTGCCAACCTTCTGCATGCATCTTGTGCAGAGACTCCATCGCGCAGCACGCCGTTGGCAAAGATCGCCACATTGATTATCGAGGGTAGCCCTGCGTGCTGTATTTCTTCGAGTGCGATCTTTGCTTCTTCGAAGTAGTACATAGTCTCGGCCAAAATAAGGTCGGCGCCACCTTCTTTTGCCCAGTTAATCATCTCCCGATACATCATCCGAACTGCCGATTTGGAGGAGTCATCAGCCGGGTCGAAGATGTTCGAATTGGAAATGTTTCCTGCAACATAAATGTCTCGTGACTGAGCCACTCGCTGCTCGCCAGCCGCTTCTCTGGCGATCGACATCGCCGCCCTGTTTAGTGGCTCCAGCAGATGCTCCTGCCCCAGAAGCTTCATTTTTTCTCGGTGACCGTTATATGTAAATGCGAGAGCGATGTCACTGCCTGCTCTTAGGAAGTCAGTCGTAATTTGCTTCAGAACCTCGGGATGCTCGAGCGCTACCAACGGAACAAATTCACCCGCGGTTAGGTATCCGCGTCTCTCGGCCTCAAATAGGTAGCCGCCGGACAGGATTATTGGCTGAGGCTCGAGTAGGCGCTCCAGGAAATTGAGTTCGTTCATAATAAGCCTCCTGCGGTAAGGGTTACAGGGAGCTCGGTTTCAAGCAAGTCGAGTGAAACGAGGCGTAATTTTTCTAAAGAATCTGGGACAAGAACTTTTTAGTCCGCTCTTCTTTTGGGCTGTCGAATATTTCTGAAGGCGTCCCTACTTCTACGATTTCGCCCTTGTCCATGAAGACAACACGGTCGGCAACTTCGCGGGCGAAGCCCATTTCATGTGTAACCACAATCATGGTCATGCCTTCTTGGGCTAGCTCTTTCATCGCATCCAGAACCTCATTGATCATCTCCGGGTCCAACGCACTTGTGGGCTCATCAAACAGCATCACCTTTGGGGTCATTGCTAGAGCACGAGCTAGGGCAACTCGTTGCTGCTGACCGCCGGACAGCTGGGCTGGAAATTTATCTGCCTGCTCCGGAATCTTCACTCTCGTCAATAGCTCCATGGCAAGCTCTTCGGCTGCAGATTTAGAAAGACCGCGAACCCTCCTAGGTCCAATTGCAACGTTAGTTAGGACGGTGAGGTGGGGGAACAGGTTGAAGTTCTGGAACACCATGCCGGTTTCTCTTCGTATCTCCTGAATATTTCTAATGTCAGTAGTCAGTGCAGTGCCGTCGACGAAGATGTGGCCTGCGTCATGGGTCTCGAGCCTGTTTATACAGCGGATTAGAGTCGACTTTCCGGAACCGGATGGGCCGATTACTACAACAACTTCCTTACGGCCAACCTGCATTTTTATGTTCTTCAGCGCCTCAAATTCCTTGAAGCGCTTATAGACACCGTCGATGACGATAATGGCATCATCGGATTCGCGTCCACCCGACATTTGGGATGCATCCTTGAAGACTTCATTGCTCATCGAATACCAACTCCTAGTTTCTTTTCTATTCTTTGACTTTCCCTACTCATTACATATGATCCAACCCAGAACAGCAGCCCCACAAAGGCGAGGGACTCATAGATTAGGCCTTGCCCGAGATAGTCATCCTGCTTCGTTATAGCTGTGCCGACATTTAGTAGATCAAGTACGCTGAGCGCGACTCCGGCAAGAGTGGTGTCCTTGAAAAGGGAGATGAATTGACCTATCTGGGCGGGGATAACGTTTCTCAGCGCCTGGGGCAGAGTAATCAGGAATGTAATCTTGAAGGTCGACAATCCGAGCGCCTTGCCTGCCTCTGCTTGACCTTTCGGTATCGACTGTAAGCCGCCCCTAATTACTTCCGCCAGATACGCGGCGGTAAACAAGGTGAAGACGGTTATTGCCCGGAAGATGGCATCGGGTGCGATGCTCGCCGGTATAAAGAACTCCAATGCCACACCCGCCAGCAGCAGAAGAACAAAAAGCGGAGCACCCCGGAGCAGCTCGATGTATGCGGTGCATAGCCATCGAAGAAGGGGGAGTGTTGACCTTCTACCGAGGGCCAATAGCACGCCCAGTGGAAAACTCAGTGCGATGCTGACCACGGCAAGGTAGAAATTAATCAGGAACCCTCCCCACTCCTCGAGCGCGGCCTGTCCCATTGTCAGGAATATTAGTATCAGCGGCAACAGTGCATTTATCGTTACCCACAGCCATCCGGGCAATTTCCTGAGTGAGGTGTTGCGCCTGGCTCTTCCGAAGAGCCTTCCTCCAAGTATGGAGAGTATTACGTATGCGCCAAAAAGAATGGCATCAAGATCCCCAGCAAGCACAATCAGGAATGTTGAGGTGGCAATAATCAAGCCGAAGCGCTGGAACAGCTCCCACAGCCTGCCGGACAGTCTTTGCGTGGTTTCGATCGTGCGATTGGCCCCTGAGGCAAGGCTTGCTATCGAAAAGCAGGTCGCCAGTACCGAGAAACCAACCAGGTACATCAGTTCTTCGGGAAAGCGGCCAACCAGAAGAATTTTTAGGTTGACCTGAATAATTTCCCAGCGTCCAGTGACGAATACGAATTGAAATACCTGAAAGACAACGAAACCCAGGATGCTAGCCGAAACTACGGTGAGTATCGAGTCGGTAATTGACCTGAAAAGGTTTCTTCTAATCCATGTAATCATCGTTCCACCAACGCAAGTCTTCTATTGAAGAAGTTCACTATGAGGCTAGTCACGAGCGAAATTGCCAAATAGACCAACAGGGTAAGAGAGAAAGCTGGAACTGCAGGAGAGCCATTACCAACAGTGATTTGAGCGATTTGCGTGAGCTCAAAGTAGCTTATGGTCGCTCCTAGAGATGAATTCTTAATTAGGTTTAAGTACTGGTTGCCAAGTGCCGGCATTGCAATCCGAAATGCCTGAGGAAGAATAATTAATCTCATCTTTTGAGAACCGGTTAGCGCAATGGCATCCGCAGCCTCCCCTTGACCTCTGGACACAGCCAGGATCGAACCGCGCACAATCTCTGCTATGTGGCTGCTTGTGTAAATCACTAGAGATGCGACCAGAGCGAAGAACGACGGGTCCAGTCTTAGTCCGCCCGTGGTGCCCCTGCCATCGACGTAAGGCAGTTCCCAGCCGTATCCAAAGAGCAGCCAAATCAGAACTACCAAGACCAGGAATGTGATTATTCCGAAGAGCCATGCTCGGTCTTGCTTTCCGCTTTTATCCGCCTGCCTAATTCGAACTCTGGCTACCACGAATGCAATCAGTGCAGCACTAAGGATGCCAATTCCCAGCTGGGCGGGAGAACCAATGAACCAAGGGATGGCGATGCCGCGGTTGGAGACGACGAATAGATCAAGTGGTAACCACGCATTTTCAATTCGTGGGAAGGCCTGCAAAACGACTGCAAGATTCATGAATGTCAGTAGGAGTAGTAGCGGTAGGTTTCGAACCAATTCAACGTAGACGGTGCCGAGAGTTCTGACCATAAAGTTTTTGGAGAGTCTGGCTATACCAATCAGGGTACCCAGAATCGTGGCAAGTGCGACTCCTATGAATGCGACTCTGAGGGTATTTAGAAAACCCTCGACGAAGGCGTCTCGAACGGGTTGCGATTGGTCTAGGTCATTTCCTGGAATTGTAAAGTTTGCGGGATTGTCGAGAAAGCGAAGATCGGTTTGAATGCTGCTTTTTGCCACATTTTCTTGGTAGTTGCCGTAGAGCCAGTAGAGCAGAGCAAACACTGCCAATAGAGCAAGTACTTGCAGTGCCCATTTGAGGGTTCTTATGTCTCTATAAAAAGGCACCTTTGAGGGTGTGCTCAATTGAGGGCTCATTTTATTGAGCCCTCAATTGAGTTACCTGTTGTCGTAATGACGATGTTTATTTAACGGTAAGGAGGTGCGTAGAGAATTCCACCAGCGTTCCACAATGAGTTCAGACCGCGGTCTAGACCCAGTGGGGTTAGGTGACGAGCAAATATCTCTCCGTAGTTTCCGACCTGCTTGACTACTTGGTAGGCAAAGTCGGTAGGTAATGAAAGGTTCGGATCTAGAACAGCCGCTCCGTCGCTACCTGGAACTTCAGCTCCAAGGAAACGAAGTATTCCGACGTCCTCTGTAGTGTCACGAATGCTGTCAACGTTTGCACTGGTGATTCCAAACTCCTCGGCTTGGATTGTAGCCAGTATTGCCCAGTTGACTGCCTGTGCCCAAGCGGTGTCCCCGTCAAGAACTGCTGGCGCCAGTGGCTCCTTTGAGAACACTTCTGGAAGGATCGTTAGAGCTTCACTTCCGTTTGGGTAGGCAGATCGTAGCCCGGTTAGCTGGCTAACATCTGATGACCATCCGTCACACTGACCGGCAAGGAACGCCTCCAGAATTAGGTCGGTCTCATCGAAGGAACGGATTTCCCAATCTAGACCTAGGCGAGACGACTCAAGAGCAGCGTTGCCCTCAGTAGTTGTGCCCTTGGCTACACAGATGATTGCCCCATCCATGGCCGCGATCGTGTTGTAACCGCTGTCCGAGGTAACCATCATTCCCTGGCCGTCGTAGAAGGTTGGCTGTAGGAAGTTTGCACCCTCGCTACCATCCCGCGTCGCAGTCCAAGTGGTGTTTCGGACTAGAACGTCTATTGCGCCGCTCTGAAGGGCTGTGAAGCGGTCTGCAGTCTCTAGGTCGATCATTTCAACCGCAGTGGCATCTCCAAGGACGGCTGCGGCAATTACGCGACAGAAGTCCGAATCGAATCCAACGTGCTCACCGGCGTCGTTAAGAACCGCAAAACCCGGAAGGGCATCGCGAGTTCCACAACGCACTGAGCCTGCAGCGATAACGCTGTCTAGCAGTGAACCTGCCGCCTCAGTAGTAGTGGTAGTAGTTGTCTCTGTTGCAGCGGGCGTGGTTGTTTCACCTTCGGTGCTGGCGCAACCCGCCAAAAATAGTGCCGCAGCTGAAGCAACTGCAAGAACTGATAATGATTTGCTTTTCACGTGTCCCCTTTCATGGAGAAACATCTCACTCCGAAAGTTCTTCGAGAGCGGCACGAACCAATTGGACGTGTGAGTCCAGACTAGGCCTGTTGGTGAAAAGTAGACGTCGATGGTGGGTGATTGTTACGCACCGCTGGTCTGATTGTTACATAACCGTTACAGACCTAGAGGGTTTTCTCTAGGTAACAGTTTGCACAAAGTGACTCATAGGTCACCTGGTCGCCGTCAATGGCGACTTGCTCACCATCGAAGATGAAGACTCCATTTAGTAGTCGCCCATTGAACATTGCCTTGCGACCGCAGCGGCAAATAGTCTTCAGTTCTTCAAGGCTGTGCGAAATCTCAAGAAGCCTTTTGCTCCCGGGGAAGCTCAGCGTTTTAAAATCCGTCCGAATTCCGTAGGCCAAGACGGGGACTCCATCAAGAACAGCAATCTCAAGACATTGGTCTACTTGTTCTGGAGAGAGGAATTGGGCCTCATCCAACAGCAGGCAAGCTATTTGCTTGTCTTCAGCTTGTCTCAGAGATTCCGCTTCGCTTGCAAACTTTTCTCGCAGGTTCTGCGACGGGGTGATCAGGAAATCAACGTCTCTAGAGACGCCCAGTCTGCTGACTATGGACTTATCGCCCTTGGAGTCTACGGATGGCTTGGCAATTAGGACGTGTTGAGATCGTTCTTCGTAGTTGTAGGCAGCCTGAAGCAGGGCGGTGGATTTGCCTGAATTCATGGCACCGTAGCGAAAGTAGAGTTTGCTCATAATCCGACAAATATAACCCGCTGGAGACTGCGTGGGCTCGCTCTCTTGAGTGTGGCTCAAAAACATTTTGACTTTTCTAGGGCTCGAGGTTTATCCTCAAAGCAACGATTCAGGACATTGGGGAAGATGTTTATCTGAATCGGAGGTTGAAAACTGGACACCTGTCTGTTGTGGGTTCTTTCTTGCCCACAAGATAAGTGCAAGGGTGTAAATGAACTCCTTGCAAGTTTTTCTGCGTCCAGGACCTGGCTTGCCCAGCCGGCCTTACCTTCGACCTATCAACTCCAAACAAGCCTTAAAGGCCCCACAGGACTATGTTCTGATTTGGCATCTGAATTATCCAAGCGGGGCATCATCTGTGAAATCGAGTGCCGAGACTCGGAAAATGAGCTCTACTTAGTCCATCCGAGGCTGGGGATTCATCGTCAGAGCGTCGACTTAGCGGGAGAGCCGGTCATAAGGCTCGGGCAGATCCACAGTTTTATTTCTCGGTCTCAGGGAAATATGGCCGAATTTGAAAGGCTCATCAGGGTTGCCGAGGGACAAGCTTGGTTTGATTTGTTCGAGCCTCTGAGGGTAGCGCCTGAGGGCGTGAGATTGTTGCCTAGGGCCGTCTAGATGTTGCGAAATGCCAGAACCGCGTTGTGACCACCAAAGCCGAAGCTGTTGGATATTGCTATTGCTTCTGGCCTTTGTAAACGCGTGATAACCCTGGGAACATTCAGTGGAATGGCTGGATCCTGGTCATCAAGATTAATTGTCGGAGGAACCTGTTGTTGCTTCAGCGCCAAAATCGTAAAGATGGCCTCGATTGCTCCGGCTCCGCCAAGCAGGTGACCGGTGGATGCCTTGGTGGCGGCTATGACTAGGTTTTCCGTGTGTGCTCCAAAAACTCTATGTATAGCCGTGTACTCGGCAATGTCCCCGACTGGCGTAGATGTTGCGTGTGCATTTACGTGTTCGACATCTGAAATTGACGCGTCTGCTTGTTTCAAAGCGTCTAACATTGCTCTCGCCGCGCCAGCACCTTCGGGATCCGGCGCCGTGATGTGATAAGAATCACTTGTGACCGAGCCGCCGACAATCTCACAATAGATCTTCGCACCGCGAGACTTGGCGGACTCCAATGACTCAAGAACTAAAGCGCCTGCCCCTTCTCCCATCACGAATCCATCTCGGTCAGTGTCGTAGGGCCTGGATGCTGCCGAAGGCGAGTCGTTTTTTCTACTCAGTGCATGCATCGCGGCGAAGGCCGCTATCGGGAGCGGATGGATCGCTGCTTCAGCACCGCCGGCAACTACCACATCGGCTTCGCCTCGCTGAATTCTATGGAAAGCGTTGGCTATCGCTTCGTTTCCGGATGCACAGGCGCTCACTGCAGTCCTGGCCCCACCCTTGGCGCCAAGCGCCATACCTATTGCTGCCGCTGGTCCGTTTGGCATAAGCATGGGAACGGTCATGGGCAGTACGCGTCTCGGACCGCGCTCTTGGAGAGTGCTCCACGCGTCCAGCAGAGTCTGTACTCCGCCAATGCCGGTGGCAAAGTCGACTGCCAGTCGTTCCGGGTCCACTTCTGGTTCTCCAGCGTCTGCCCAGGCTTCCCTAGCTGAAATCAATGCAAATTGGCTGGAGGGATCCAGTCGTTTTGCCTCTTGTGGGCTGAGAACAGTACTGGCAGCTATCATCGCTTGGCCGGCGAATGTAACCGGCAATTCGTATTTAGCAACCCAGTCCTGCTCCAGCGTGGTTACCCCACTTTTGCCCTGCAAGAGCGCTTCCCAGGTAGCCATGGCGTCACCAGCAAGGGGAGTGGTCGCCCCCATGCCTGTAACAACTACGCGACGCACGTTAGTCTTGATTCGCCGTTATGTAGCTCACTGCGTCGCCCACAGTTATTAGGTTCTTTACTTCTTCGTCCGGGATTTTTACGCTGAACTTGTCTTCGGCGTTGACCACGATAGTCATCATTGAAATCGAATCGATATCTAAATCATCGGTGAATGACTTCTCCATTTGTACAGCCTCTGCTGCGATGCCAGTTTCGTCGTTGACGAGCTCGGCTAGTCCAGCTAGTACCTCTTGCTGTGTATGTGCCATGTGGGTTTCTCCTAATTGTTTCGTTAGTAACTGACTTATCTTATGGGAGCTCTACAACTTGGGCCGCGAAGGTGAGCCCCGCGCCGAAACCAATTTGTAGCGCATACCCACCGCTTGCTACCTTTTTTTCCTCGAGAATACGATGCATCGCTAGCGGAACGGACGCTGCTGAAGTGTTTCCAGTCTCCACAATGTCCTTGGCTATGACAACGGTATCTGGAAGCTTCATCTGTTTTGCAAACTCGTCTATGATTCGCAAGTTAGCTTGGTGCATAACCAAGGCGCTTAGATCGCTGACTTCAATGCCTGCGGCCTCAAGTGCTTGCTTTGCTACTTTCGACATTTCCCAAACTGCCCATCGGAATACAGTCTGCCCCTCTTGCGTGAGAGTCGGCCACGTGGTTTTGCCGTCGCGGAAATCCAGGATAGACCCGGTCATGCCGACCTTGTCCCAGCTCGAGCCGTCAGCGCCCCAGATTGTCCTTGAGATTCCAGGATGATCACTGGCGCCAACTATTGCGGCGCCAGCGCCGTCGCCCAGAAGGAAGCTTATAGTTCGGTCAGTTGGGGAGATAAAGTCTGAAAGCTTTTCGGCTCCAACCACCAAAACGTATTTGCACAACCCAGAACGAACTAGTGCATCGGCCTGCGCAATGCCGTAGCAGTAACCTGCGCAAGCGGCGGAGATGTCATAGGCCGCGGCATCGTGAGCGCCAACTAGTTCAGATAGCAGTGAAGCCCCAGATGGAGTTTGATAAGGAAACGAAATTGTGGCCAGGATTACCGCGCCGATTTCGCTTGGCTTAACGCCGGATTTGGCTATTGCCTCTTTTGAGGCCTCCACAGCCAAGTCCATCAGGGACTGATCTTCGGCTGCTCTGGTCCTTGTTGATACTCCGGTCCGCTGTCTTATCCACTCGTCCGAAGAGTCAATTGGGCCGGCTATGTCGTCGTTGGTTACAACCTGATTTCCTCTTGCGGCCCCCAGCGCATAAATGCGGCTGTGAGCAACTGGAATGGATTCTTGAAGCTGTTTCATTTAATAACCCTCTCGAAATCAGTTGGCATCTTCAAGGCTATCGGGTTCGCATTGGCGACCGATCGCTTTACAAGTCCGGTAAGAGCTCCGGCGGGAGGAAGCTCGATAAAATCAAATTGCTCTTCTGGCAGGCTGGCCATGCACAAGTCCCACCGGACGGGTGATGTTACTTGGCTTACCAGCGAGCTAAGAAAGCTTTGTCCGCTGTTGCAAATCTGACCATCCACGTTGCTCCAAAGCTTCATGATCGGATCCACTACTTCGACTTCTTTGACTGCCTCAGCCAACTCGTGGCGCGCAGAGTCCATGTAGTGAGTATGGAAGGCTCCCGCCACCTTGAGCTCAATGACTCTAGATTTGACCGGTGGCGAGGCAATTAGCGCAGCGATCTGGCTCTTTTCGCCCGCAGCCACTAGCTGGCCTGCTCCATTATGGTTTGCTATCTGAAGTCCCATTTCAGCCACTGTCAGTGCCACTTCGGAAGGGTCCCCACCGAGAATTGCGGCCATGCTGGTTGGATGCTCGGCGGCGGCATTTGCCATCGCATTTGCTCGGATTACCACAAGTCGCATTGCGTCCGAGTCCGATATCACTCCAGCTATTGCGGCAGCCGCAAATTCGCCAACAGAGTGACCGAGTACCCCTCTTACGGAGGTGGCAACAAACAATGTCCGATAGGCCGCAATTGAAGACGCCACGATAAGCGGCTGGGCGATTGCCGTGTTTTTAATCTGGGCATCGTCCGCTGTGGTTCCCAGGCTGACCAGGTCAAGGCCGCTGGCCGATGAAAGTTTTTCCAACTCGGACCGGAAGCCCTGGACTTCCGTAAGCCACGAGCCGAGAAAACCGGCTGTCTGGGACCCTTGACCAGGGCAGGCGACAATGGACAACGTCATCTTCTAACTCCCGATTCGCTATCGCTTATGGCCCCTAGCGCGAGGGCTATTTGTAGCATGAAGGCGGATCTAGGGTCAGTTGGGTCTTCAATAATAATTTCCTGTACTCGTTTTAGTCGATATCTAACTGTGTTTGCGTGAACAAATAGCTGTTTGGAGGTTGCTTCCAAAGATCTACCGCATTCAAGATAGGCCCGGAGGGTAGAAAGTAAGTCAGATTGAGAATCTGCAAGGGGAGTGTAGTACTTATCCAACATCGACTGCTTAGCTAACGAGTCTCCCGCTAGGGCTCTTTCTGGCAGGAGTTTGTCGGCAGGGATTGGGCGTGTGCTTGAGCCGACAGTTGGGGCGACGGCGAGGGCTGAAAGAGCAGCCTTAGCCGACTTTGAAGCATCGGAAACGCTCAGGACCGTTGGTCCTAGCACAAGCGGACCGGCCCCAAAGTATTGCTCTAGCGCCCCAGCCGTCTCGTATATTTTCGTTTCTGCATCCTTAGTTGGCTCCATGAGTCCAACTACAACGACTTGCCTTCTACCTTGAATTCCAACCAGCACGTCGGCGGAGAGTTTCCTGGCTGTCTTGCGCACGCCATCGGGGTCTTCGCTTAATGGGGTGGAACCGAGAAGTACTGCTACTGCCCCGTCCGCCTGCCAGCCAAGCGCAGCGACGCGTGAGCTAATTTCCTGGGATGTCTCACCGCTAATAATCGAATCGACTACTAATGCTTCCAGTCTGGCATCCCAGAGTCCGCGGGCCTCGGCAGCACGTGCGTATACGTCCGCGGCACTGAAGGCCAAGTCTCTTGAGTATTTCAGAACCGCGTTATGAAGATCAGGGTGTTCTTTAAGGACGGTTTCCTCAACCATCTCCACTACAACTTGAATGACTTGGAGGGTTTCCTGGAGCGAAATTGACCGTAGAAGTTCTCTTGGAGCACTACCAAATACATCGGCAGCTACCCATGGCTGGGCCTTCGGATCTTTGTACCAACTGATAAAGCTGGTGATACCCGTTTGGGCGACACCGCCTATAGCCGCCCTTCGGACCGGCGGCATGTTTCGATACCAAGGCAGGGTCTCGTCGAGCCGAATCAGCGTCGCAGTGGCTAACTCTCCGGCTATGGAGTTCAGCCACGCAAGATGCTTAGGAGTCTCCACCGGCTGTCCCGCTTGTTCCGGCCGCAACGTCGTGCAACTGATACTTGTCAATCGCTAGCTGAGGAACTGATGGGTCAATTTTCTGCTCGGCAACTAACTGTTCCAGCACTCTAACTGCGATCGAGGGGCCGTCAATTTTGAAGTACCTTCGTGCGGCAGCTCTCGTATCGGAGAATCCAAAGCCATCGGCTCCTAGGGTGGCGTAGTCTCCAGAAATCCAAGGTCTGATCATGTCTGCCACCGAGTGCATGAAGTCGCTGACTCCAAGGGTTGGGCCTTCGGAGTCAGCCAGCTTGCCTGTCAGGTACGGCATCGTTAGGTCTTGGTTCGGGTACAGGAATCTTTTTTCATCTGAAGCAAGTCCGTCTTTTCGAAGCTCAGTCCAGCTGGTAACCGACCAAACATCGGCGGAGACACCCCACTCGAGCAACAGCTGTTGCGCCTCAAGTGCCCATGGAATGGCGACTCCGGATGCAAGAATCTTTGCCTTGTGACCTGATGCTGCGTTCTTGCCCACGAGGTGTATCCCTCTAACTATCCCGTCAACATCAACGTCCTCAGGCTCTGCTGGCTGCAGTGCAGGTTCGTTGTAGACGGTGAGGTAATACATGACGTTTGGATCCGGGTGTTCGCCACCGTACATGCGCTCGATTCCAGTTCGAACTATGTGCCCGATTTCATAGCCGTAGGCAGGATCGTAGCTAACAACGGCGGGGTTCGTGCTTGCCAATACAGGGGAGTGACCATCGGCATGTTGTAGGCCTTCTCCGGTCAGAGTTGTTCGCCCGGCAGTGGCCCCTATCAAGAAGCCTCTGGTCATCTGATCGCCGGCTAGCCACATGGCGTCCGCTGTTCGTTGGAATCCAAACATTGAGTAAAAGACGTAGAACGGAATAATAGGTTGCCCATGGGTCGAGTAACTGGAACCAGCCGCGGTAAATGCGGCAAGCGAGCCCGCCTCATTGATTCCGGTGTGAAGTATCTGTCCGTTGGTCGCCTCTTTGTAGCTCAAGAGTTGCTCTCGGTCGACTGATAGATAATTCTGACCGTTTGGATTGTAAATCTTTGCTGTCGGGAAGAAGGCGTCCATTCCAAAAGTTCGGGCCTCGTCCGGGATGATCATGGATATACGCTCGCCGAAGCCTTCAGATTTGAGAAGATCCTTGAGCATCCTTACGAAGGACATAGTGGTAGCTATTTCTTGGCTGCCGGACCCCTTGCGAGGTGAGGCATATGCCTTATCGGTAGGAAGTTCGAAGTTTACGTACTTGCTTCTTCGTTCAGGAAGGTAACCTCCAAGCTCTTTTCGACGCTCGTGCATGTACTGAATTTCTGGGGCATCTCTGCCGGGGTGGTAGTAAGGCGGCTGGTATGGATCTGATTCCAGTTGCGCGTCGGTTATTGGCACGCGCATTTCGTCTCGGAAGTCCTTAAGATTCTGGAGACTTAGCTTTTTCATCTGGTGCGTGGCATTGCGACCTTCGAAGCTCTTACCCAGACCATAGCCCTTCACGGTTTTGGTAATTATTACCGTTGGCTGACCTTTGTGCTCTGTCGCGGCCTTGTAGGCGGCATAGATCTTCTTGTAATCGTGTCCTCCGCGCTTCAAGCCCCAAATCTGGTCGTCAGTCATGGCTCCCACCATGCTTGCGGTTCTTGAGTCTCTGCCGAAGAAATTTTCTCTTACGAAGGCTCCGGATTCGGCCTTATAGGTTTGATAATCGCCATCTGGAGTTCGGTTCATCAGATCAACCAGCGCACCGTCAGTGTCCTGCTGTAGTAATGGATCCCATTCTCTGCCCCAGATAACCTTAATTACGTTCCAGCCGGCACCTCGGAAGAAGCTTTCTAGTTCTTGGATTATCTTGCCATTACCTCGAACAGGTCCATCTAGACGCTGCAGGTTAGCGTTCACTACGAACGTCAGATTATCGAGGCTGTCATTTGCAGCAAGCTGCAAGGCGCCTCTAGATTCAACCTCGTCGAGCTCCCCGTCACCCAGGAATGCCCAAACGTGCTGTTCGCTGGTGTCCTTGAAGCCACGTCCTTGGAGGTAGCGGTTGAATTGCGCTTGGTAAATCGCATTGATAGGCCCGAGCCCCATTGACACTGTCGGGAATTCCCAGAATTCTGGGAGCAGCCTTGGGTGTGGGTATGAGGGCAGCCCACCTCCGGTTCGAGACTTCTCTTGCCGAAACGCGTCCAATTTTTCCGCACTAAGTCTGTCTTCCAAGTACGCCCGAGCGTATGGGCCAGGTGATGCGTGACCCTGGATGAAAATTTGATCCGCCCCGGCCGGGTGGTCATGACCTTTGAAGAAATGGTTGAAACCTACTTCGTAGAGCGAAGCGCTCGAAGCAAATGATGAGATGTGACCGCCGACGGCTATACCGGGTCGCTGAGCTCGGTGTACCATGATGGCCGAGTTCCAGCGCATCCAAGCACGATAGGTGCGCTCTATTTGCTCGTCGCCAGGGAAGTCCGGCTCGTCCTCGGGGGAAATGGTGTTTATGTAATCGGTAGTGGGGACCAGGGGAACATTCAGTTGAAGATCGTGCGATCTACGCAACAGCGACTGCATAATTTCTCTTGCGCGACCACGACCGTGGGCTTTCGCAAGTGCGTCCAGTGATTCGAGCCATTCCGCTGTCTCTTGTGGATCGCGGTCCGGGGATGGCGGGACGTATGCATCTTGGTTGTTGTGCGACACTGAAGCCTCTTTTCGTGGCCTGGGTTCCTTGTGCTCTTGTGTGAGCCTCTAAAGTCTACATAGGACTTAGAAATCTGTCCGACACCCTGTCGGTTTTTCAGGGTCGATTAGGTCGAAAAAGTAAAGGGAGAATAAATGACAATTTCCGTCGGAGACAAAGCCCCAGATTTCTCTCTCACCAATCAGTTCGGTGAGGTCGTAAAGCTAAGCGATTTTGAGGGTAAAAAGCCGGTAGTCCTCGTTTTTTATCCACTATCTTTTTCCGGCACTTGCACCGAAGAGCTCTGTGAGCTCAGAGACAACTTATCCACTTTCGAATCGGCCGAGGTCGAGTTGCTCGCCATCTCAGTTGACAACAAGTTCACTCAAGCAAAGTTCGCCGAAGATCAGGGGTATGGGTTCCAGCTATTGGCAGACTTCTGGCCGCATGGTTTTGTCACCCAGCTGTACGACGTATTTCTTGAGGACCGCGGACATGCCACTCGAGGCACCTTTGTGATCTCAAAATCCGGCGAGCTGGTGGCGAAGTTCATCACCTCACCAGGGGAGCCAAGAGATCTTGAATCCTACAAAAAGGCACTTGAGCTTCTATAAGCTCACCGATTGGTAGTAAGATTTCGCGAGGGGCCTTTAGCTCAGTTGGTAGAGCGCCACGTTTACACCGTGGATGTCATCGGTTCGAGCCCGGTAGGGCCCACTCGAACGGCTTAGTCGCGATTTAGCGAGTCTAAGAGCCAGAAATGCGGCACAAATCACGAAGCACTAATTTGATTGGCTGAAGACATGGAAAAGTTATCCTCTCTTGTCAACCACTTCAATTCGCTTTGGCCGGAATCCGAAATTGCTGACTGGGACAGGTCCGGGTTGATGATCGGGGATCTTTCTTCTGAGGTCCACACGGTCGTTCTAAGTGTGGATGTGACAATCGATGTTCTTTCACATGCCAAGGACCTTGGTGCGAACCTTATTTTGTCGCATCACCCGATGTTCTTACGGGGCACGCATACTCTTCGTGAAGATACGGCAAAGGGCTCAGAGGCAGCATTTGCCATCAAGAATGACCTTGCAGTTTTTTCGGCTCACACCAACGCCGATTTTGTCCCTAACGGCGTCTCGCAGACCTTAGCGAAGGCTCTTGGCTTGGGTTCATTAGGTTTCCTAGATGCTGAAACTAAGCAGGGGGTTATTGGAACCCTAGAAAAACCAACTTCGCTATTGGACTTTGCCCGAGCGGCAGCCAAAGTGCTTCCCTCAGTAGCGCAGGGCCTTAGGGTCGCGGGGGACCCTAATCGAACGATTGCCAAAGTTGGCTTGGTTGCTGGAGCGGGCGACAGCTATCTAAACCTTGCTCACGAGGCCAATCTTGATCTTTTCATCACCTCTGATCTAAGACATCACCCGTCCCAAGATTTTGTCGAGCAGACCAAGTTGACAAATGGCCCCGCGCTTATGGACATCGCCCACTGGGCGGCGGAGTGGTTGTGGCTAGAGGTGGCTCAACAGCAGCTCAGTGATAAGTTTGAATCTGTTAGCTTTATCGTCAGTGATTTGTCGACCGACCCTTGGAATTTTGTGGTGATGCAGTGAAAATAGATCCGAGGCAACTCCCGGTCCTGATGATTTTTAATCAGCAGGTATTTCAAATTCGTAAGCTCGAAGCCCAAGCCTCAAAGATTGCTGCAGGCGAAGAGTCTGAGAGCATACGCGAAGCACTTTTGCTGTTGAGCTCTCAAGCAAGCCAGATGCTCAGTAACCATGAAGAAATAGAACGAGACCTACGCCGCTCAGAGGGCGATCTTGAGCTAGTCGAAGCTCGAATTGCTAGAGACGAGCAGCGACTGACTCAATCCGCGGATACTAGAACGATTACGGGCATCCAGCACGAGCTAGTGACACTTGGAAAACGCAAGGGCGAGCTGGAGGAGGCTCAACTGCTGCAGATGGAGCGTGTGGAAGATTCGAAGGCCGTGCAGACTGAAACTCAGGTGAGCCGCGAAGCGCTTCAGGAAGACTTGAAGATGGCGACTGACGACGCGAATAGATCTTTGGCAAGAGTGACCCTCGAGCTTTCAGAACTTAGGGGGTTGACGGAAAAAAACCGCTCTTCGATAGATTCCGGTCTTGTAGAGCTGTTTGAAAAGTTAAGTAAGCGAGGATCTGCCATTGGGTCACTGCGTGGCTCGACCTGCGGGGCTTGCAACATGAATCTGACCTCAACGGCCCTTGGTGCGATTCGCGCAATCGCGCATGATGAGCTTGCAACCTGCCCGGAGTGCAGCGCAATCTTGGTGCGAGAGTGACCTGAGGCTCCACAATGATCTTTGTTTACTGCGATGGAGCGTCAAGGGGAAACCCTGGACCAGCATCTTATGGCGTCCACATTCAGGATCATGCTGGTAACGCAATTGCTGATTTCGGCGAGGGCTTAGGAAGCCAGACAAATAACTACGCCGAGTATCAAGGTGTGATTGCCGCACTCAGGTTTCTAACTACCACTGAGCACCGGTTGGTAACCATCAGACTTGATTCTAAATTAGTCGTCGAACAGCTAAGTGGTCGCTGGAAGGTCAAGAGCCCGGAGATTAGGGAATTGGTTTTCGAGGCTAGTCAATTATTGGGGGCCTTTGACGTGAAGCTCGAGTGGATTCCGCGAGAAAAGAACACCTTCGCCGATGCCAACGCTAACAGGGCCTTAGACCAGGGGGACTTTCATAGCGAGGAGTCGGCTCTTCCGTTTTCCGCCATTCAGCCAAGGAGCATTCGGGCACCGAGGCAAAAAATAGAACCTACAACTCTTGTAGTCATCAGGCACGGCAGCACGAAGAGCACCTTGGCCAATGTGATCGCGGGGGGCGACGGGGAAGACATAGGACTGAATGAAAAAGGCCTCAAAGAAGCAATGCTTGCAGCCTCAGCCGTTTCGCCCCTGCTGAACTTTTTTGACCTTCCACCCGTGTCATCAATAATCAACTCTCCTATGAAGCGGACTACTCAGACTGCCGAGGCCCTTTCTGGCGCTGAAGGGCTAACTGGACTTGCTGATGAGCGGCTAAGGGAGATTGCCTTCGGGGATTGGGATGGCATGTCTATGGACGCAATGGAGATTGAGTCAACCGAGGAAGTTGCAAAGTGGCGCGCTTCGATGAGTCAAAGACCTCCAGGGGGAGAGTCAATACTGGATTTAGAAGAGCGAGTTTCCGAACTAGTGTCTGAGGTCATTCTTTTGAATCAGGGTAATACCGTGGTTTTGGTGACGCACATGATGCCATCTAGGGTGATTGCGAAGTTGGCCCAGCAGTCAGCGGAGTCAAGCTACTGGAACATCAACTTTGCGCCAGGCGGGATAAGTATTTACCGTTTCTTCGGGACCGGTTTCGTCGAAACATTCGCCATCAACTCTTGCGCCCATCTGATTCAGGGCTAGTCTTGGTGTCGAGATGGGTCGGCTGGACGGTCGCGGCATTGCCGAGGAACGTCCGGGCTCCAAAGAGCACGGTGGTGGGTAACGCCCACCTGGGGTAACCCAAGAGATAGTGCAACAGAAAGTAAACCGCCCCTTAGGGGGTAAGGGTGAAACGGTGGTGTAAGAGACCACCAGCGAATTAGGAGACTAGTTCGGCTAGGTAAACCTCACCGGGAGCAAGACCAAGTAAGAAGACGCTAAGGACTGCTCGTTTAGTCTTCGGGTAGGTCGCTAGAGCCACTTAGCAATTTGTGGCCGAGATAGATGGCCGTCAGTGCTTAGGCATTACAGAACCCGGCGTATCGGCCGACCCATCTCACTTTTTATAGGTACTGCACGGCCATTGCTGCCGCGCCGATGATTCCGGCCGCATTCTTTGTGCCAGCAGGAACAATTGCTGTTTTGATCTTGATATATGGAAAAAACTCTTCGTGAGACTTGCTGGCTCCGCCACCGACGATAAACAGGTCAGGGCTAAATAGTTTTTCCAAGTGCGTGAAGA